>FUFK010038850.1_pt1 | contig 24751 bp, 19 predicted proteins | sample 1021851 | NCBI WGS metagenome assembly FUFK01 (sample SAMEA51879418, study PRJEB19060) | metagenome | reverse complement strand
TTGTCCCGCCGTTTTTCTTTTCCTCTACCGTCATAAGCAAAACAGCGGAAAGAATCGAAACTGCACTGCTAGCTATGAAAGCCGTTGCGGCGCCGTAATAATTCCAAATTAAACCGAATAGAAGGGAAGCCGGAAAGACCGTAATCCCGTATGCAAGGTTGTAGAATCCATATGCCGTACCGCGTTTTTCATCTTCCACGAGATCGGCAACAAATGCTTTTTCGACCCCTTCGGTAAGGCCAAAGTAAATTCCGTAAATGATAAACAGCGCCCATGCCTGCCAATCCTTGCTTACAAAAGCAAACCCGAGATAAACAGCCGCATAGACAATCCAGCCCAGCGTAATCATCTTCTTTCGACCGAATTTATCCGAAAGGCCTCCTCCGATTAGCGAACTGATGACCTTGCTGATATGAAGCGCGACCCAAAGCAATGGCAAATGCGTCGGCGATACGCCGGATTGCTCTGCCCGCAAAAGAAGGAAAGCATCGGTCGAATTAGAAAGAGTAAAAAGTGCGACGATTAACAAAAGACGTTTGAAATTGCCATCAAACTGCGAAAGAGAAAAACGGATGGGATCGGCCGCAGGCTCAACGATGCGTTTTGGTTCCTTTACGAAAAAGACAATTATAAAAAGACCGAAAACGACCGGAATTGATGCGTATAAAAAAACGCGGCGATACTCCTGGGCCGTAGGATTATCGGCATTTACTGCAATGAGAGACAGCAGAATAAAAGCAAGTATCGGCCCGATAACCGCTCCGAGGTTGTCGGCCGCGCGATTGAATCCGAAAGCGATGCCGCGTTTTTCAGGCTCGACATCGGCGGCAATCAGCGCATCACGCGGAGCGCCGCGGATTCCCTTCCCGATTCTGTCAGACATACGAACGAAAAACACCTGTTGCCAGGTCGTTACAAATGCCAGAAGAGGACGCGTAATCGCTGCAAGCGAATAACCCAGAAAAACGGGGAATTTTCTGCTCCCGAAGCGATCGCTCAGATATCCGGAAAACAATTTGAGAACACTCGAAGCAGATTCAGCGACACCTTCAATCAGACCGATGGCAAAAGGAGTTGCTGAAAGCGAAAGAGCCAGAAATGCAGGAAGTAGGGGATAAATTATTTCGCTGGAGGTGTCATTAAGAAGACTTACCAGACTCAGCGCCACAACAGAAGGCGGCAGATTGCGGTAAGTTGAAAACCAGGATTTTTCGCAAAGTCTTCCGAATTTAAACATCAGATATTCTTTAACCGCAATCTTTAAGTAAACCGGCAATGAAAAAATTTCTGCCGTGAATTGTTATTTTTGCCTTGATGCTGCGGGTGGCCGCTTATCGTCATACTTTTTATTGCCATAAAAGTAGAGGTACGAAAGGCTGAATGCCAGCCCCGCCAAAAGAAGAAGTCCGACAACGGCAAGCCGTAACGCCATTTTCAGTCCCTTTTTAAGTAAACGAAACAAAAGATAAGCGGCGCCGGCAAACGGGAGGAAAAGCGCGATGGCTATCATTGCGGCTGCCGTTCCGAATTCAATAAAAAATCCCGCCGTCATCGTTCATTCCCCGCTTTTGCTTCCGAGAGTTTCTCCAGTTCGGCAAGTTCTTCCTCTGTCAGGTTTGTGGGCTCTACCGGAAGGCCATATTCTCCGCTAGCCCAAGCCCCCAGATCCAGCAATTTGCATCGTTCGGAGCAAAAAGGGCGATATTCGTTATTTTCCCAGATTGTTTCAGCTCCACACTCAGGACATTTGATTTTTCGCATCTTTATAGCCCTCCAGGCAAAGAATATCACGCAGTTAGCGGGATATTAAAACGGCTGCAATTGCAAAAATTCATTGAATATTGCGGCATCAAATGCCATTATGAGATGTGGCAATGCGATTATGCGCCGTGAAAATGCATCGAACAAGCGAGGCAACCCTTGCGTATTTAAATACAGGCCAAGCTTAGGTTAAGGAGATTTTCCCATGTCCGATTACAAAGACCGTTTTGAAAAATGGCAGAAAGAAGCAAGAGAAAAGTTTGAACAAATAGACAGCCAGCTTGGGATTAGCGAAAAAATCGAATCCGGCGCAAGAGCAGTCATCGACACGGCGCAAAAAAGCGCCGAAAAAATCGTTTCCGAAGCTGAAAAAAACGAGGCGGCACGAGAAGCCGTTCGGGCAGCGGGCGAAACGATAAAGACCGCCGGCGAAGCAGCCCGCAAGGTTTGGGAAGCGGGCGAACCAATCCGTGAAGCGGCGGGTGAAGCCGGTGAAAAAGCGGCGGCTACTGCCGGAGAAATTATAAAAAATGCCGGCGAAATTTTTGAAGGTGCCTCGAGAACGGCGGAATATAGCGTCCGCGGCTTTACGGACGCTCTTGGATTCGGTGCCGGATTTACAAGATCCTACAATGCTGCACGAAATTCACTGAGGAATTTCTCTTCCTGGGCCCTCCGCAATCCGCTTGAGGCTGCCGCAGCGGGAGTATCGGCTGCCGTGGGCGCCGGCATCGGTGTTGTTTTTACGGGTATCAGTTCGCATTGGTTTTTCAATTCCGCATTACCGGCCTTTTCCGTTAAGATTCTCGCAAAGCGTTTCGATGGCTATCTGAAGTCACAAAACGAAAAAATTGCATCGGGACGTCTCGCGGAGGCTGAGGCTGCGCGTATTAGTTTTGAAACTGATATCGCTCGCCGCATAGGTGCTCCGCTCCTGGCAGGTTTTTCATTTGCCTCCGGTGCGGTTTTGCTTACAAATGTCATCAATCCGAAAACCATCACGGGATTTCCTCTCGGGTGGCTGATCGGCGGGAATTCTTTTCTGGAGGGAATCTGGTTTTTCGGAAACGGGGTCGTCTGTCTGAAAACAAGTCACGATTTCTTTATGATAGCCGTCGAAGATGATCAGGAAATCAATACGATGATAAGGGAAATCAAGGGCCTGCTGCCTTCGGCTTTTAGTAATTGAACCTGATCGGTACCGGCACGAATGAAAGAATAAAAATTACCGCCGTAATTACCGCGACGGCGATTCTCCCGGCACCCGGCGGCCGGTTATCATAAGGCTGTGGATGATGCATTTTCATCATAACTGCCAGAATGATTGTAAACAAAATACCGCTGGGGCTCCCGTAAAATACCAGCCCGACGGCCGAAGCTGCTGCCATTGCGACAAAGCCGATCCGCCCGCTCCAAATATGTACCCGCTCGCCAAAAACAGCATAAATAGCATGGCCGCCGTCCAACTGCCCCGACGGGATAAGATTTAATGCCGTTACAAGCAAACCGAGCCAGGCCGCAAAATAAAATGGATTGCCTATCCCAAGGCTGATGTCTTTCCCGATGACGGCAGCCAGGATTTTCAATAAAAGCGGGTCTGCAAATGAAATTGTTCCCTCCGCAACCTCAGCGGCTCTTTCGGGCGGGAGAGTTTCCATCTGCACCAGGCCGATTATCGCAACAGGAATCAAGGCGATGAAACCGGCAATCGGACCCGCCACGCCGATATCGAAAATCGCGCGTCTGGACGGGAAAGGAGATTTTATCCTGATAAAGGCCCCGAAAGTGCCGGCCGGACCGACTAACGGCGGAGTTGGAATAAAGAAGGGTAAGGTAGAACGCACGCGATAAATCCGGCAGGCTATATAGTGTCCCATCTCATGCGAAAGGAGAATGAACAAAAGGGAAGTGGAAAAACTTAGTCCGTAATACAGATATTCGGGTCGCGCCATTATCACCCGGATGATATTGAACACCAGCAAGGCATAGTTTCCCGGTAAATTTATGAGTGCGAGCAGAAAATCCTGCAGGCTTTGCGGCTGAAAATCCGGAAAGGCATAAACAGGACCGAAGGGAAACAATGCTCCGGCGATAGTAGTAGTAATGAAAGTAATTATAAACAGCAAAGCATGGCGTGCAATGGTCGCATAGGAAACTCCGGCCAATCTTCGTCCGCCGTCCTGATCCAATTCATTTGGCATAAAAGGCAAAATAAATCGCAGATCCGGTCTGCAACCGTGATCTACGATCAAGCAAAATTCATTTGTCCGGATCGGACCCTATTTGTTTCCGTCAGTGGGAGGTTTTGAGGAAAGTTCCTTTCCGGGCTTGAAACGAATGGTTTTCCCTGAAGGAATCGGCACTTCCTCACCGGTACGCGGATTCCGGCCAACGCCACGTTTTCGCGGCTTGACGATAAAGACACCAAAGCCGCGAAGTTCTATTCGCCGCCCTTGCGCCAATGCGTCTTTCATTGCGTTGAACAGAGAATCGACGACCTGTTCTGCTTTCTGTTTAGGCACGCCCGTCCTTTCTGCCAGTTCGTTGACGATATCGAGTTTGATCATCGTATCCTCCGAAATCTATAGAAATGAAACGTGGAAGGCCACCCGCTAACATCGAGAGTATTATTCTATTCCCCTAAGTTTACATCTGTCAATGCTTTGCGGGCAACTGTCAGCAAAATTCCGGCTATTTTACTGTTTTGGCGAAAATGGCTTGCCATACATTTTCAGGTAGATCCACCCAAGCACGCGCGCTTCGGCGGTACAGAGTGCTTCCAGCCAGCAGCTGCTTAGATACAATCGCTTTTCGGCGTTGGTGGGCAGTAAATCCGCACGTTGCATTGGTGATAAATCAGGATTTTTATCCAGAGAATTCGCCTCCGTAATCTCCTGACGGGCTTCGCGCGCTTCGGCAAGTGCGGCAACGACGTCATTTAGCCAGAGATCCAGCAGCGGCTCCGAATTATTGTGCATCAGGGCTTGCACAACGCCGACGGCAAATCTGGCCTCTGCATTTTCAAACGGATAAACCGGAATTCCATTTTTTTCATCATCGGCCTGTTTCCAGTGAAACAATTCGTTGTTGTGCGGATGGCGTATCCTTGCCGTGCGTTCATCATAGTTCAAAAACCATTCTACGATATCAGCTATTGCCATCGGATCCGGTTTTCCGTCCGGAGCGGCTCGCAGCGGCGGCGGTTCTATTGCTCTTGCATCAGTTGTTTCCATCTTTGGATATGTAATTACAAATTGTACCTCATGGCACACGGAAATTGTTATTGTACATGGTTTTTAATCAAATTTTTTTTGACAATCACATGGCATTTGGTAAATACTTAGTGCGCTCCTCACAGATATTCCGGCTGATTTGATAAATAATCGTTATGGCTACACAATTCGTTACATGTCCCCGATGCTCTGCACAGAATTCGAGCTTAAATACCCATTGTCTTACCTGTGGGGCTGTTTTGCCTGTTCAGCCAATGCCAATGCAGCATTCACCCGCGCCGGGCGCGCAGAAACATCCCGGAGCAGATAAAAAACTTGCCGCCGGAATTTGCGGCATCGTCCTGGGAGGCCTTGGAGTTCACAAGTTCATTCTCGGCTATAATCAGGAAGGCGTCATCCTGCTCGCTGTCTGGCTTGTTTCGTTCATAATTGCAATGATAACCTGCGGCATTGGAACCCCTCTGGTTTTCATCCCTTCGGTAATCGGAATTATCGAGGGAATTATGTATTTGACAAAGACGGATGAAGAGTTTTACCAGACTTACATAGTCAACAAGAAACCTTGGTTCTGATTGCGGAGGCTGACGTCAGTTCATTGTTTGAGTTAAGATATTTCCGTGTTTACCGGAATAATCGAAGAACTCGGGCTGATAGAATCTTTTCACAATGTTGGCGATGGAGCACGTATCCGCGTAAGTGCTCAAAAAGTCGTTAACAATACCGAAGAGGGCGATTCGATTGCGGTCAATGGCGTCTGTCTGACGGCTCTCGACGTCAAGGCTGATGGATTTTCAGCAGATCTGTCATCGGAAACACTTGCACGCACTACTTTGGGTCGTATCCGTCCGGGTACCCGCGTCAATCTGGAACGTGCTCTGACTGCAGTTTCACGCCTGGGCGGGCATATAGTCCAGGGCCACGTAGATTGCCGTGGAAAATTTCTAAAAGCAGAGGGCGGCGGCGATTTCTATGCCGTAAGGATAGGTTTCCCGCCTCAAATTTCCCGTTATATCGTCCCGAAAGGCTCGATCGCCGTCGAGGGCATTTCGCTGACCGTAGCCGCTCTCGCAAATGATTATTTCGAGGTGGCGATTATCCCGAAAACCTGGCAAATGACCAACCTTTCCAGCCTTGTCCCGGGCGATGATGTAAATCTGGAGGCCGACATCATAGCCAAATACGTGGAGCGGCTTGCGGCAGGGTATCTCGCTTAATTCTTGGACTTTTTCATTCCCGAAATTTAAACTTTCCCTAGGATGGAGAATTCATCAGAAAAGCATTCCCTTGCGGGATTGGCGGCGCGGCTTTCCAGATTGCCGTCAGATAAACGCCGGGCAGCCGTCGAGGCAAGCGCGGCTCTTGCCGGCGTCAGTTTTCGCGTCGGACTTGATTTCGTTGAGGCGATACCTGCCGCCGCCGAGATCCTCACGGCAGATCAAATACGCCTTTGGGCCGAGATCGGTCGTAAATTGGCAATGGGAAACAGTGAGTCCGGATCGGCTTTTTTTGCTTCCGGAGCTGATGCCTTGCGTCCATTGACCGAGCCCGCGCTCACTCTGCTGCTTCAAATTGCACTGCGGCAACTGGTGCTTTCCAGTTCCGCAGCTATCAACACGCTGAATTCCAGCGCCGCAATCGCAGCCGAAATCGGCGATGACTTTCTTGTAGAAGAGGTTCTTCGGATCGCATCCGGAATCGCAGAGCGTTCCGCAAAGCACAGCTCGGATTTTCTGTCCAAATCTCCGGCAGCCATCGCCGCACTAAAGACTTTTGGCAAGGAAACCAACGCTGTTGCGGGAGCGGCCTTTGCCCTTGCGATGGATTTTGCAAACCGGACCGGCGGAATGACTGCGGATATGTGGTCAGATTTGCCAAAGGCGATTTCCGGTCTCGACGCCGGTTCGGCTATCAACCTTTTGCGGGCGGCACAGGTTTTTTTGAAATACGGAGGCAGCGTAACCCTGCATTTCCTGACTACCGGAGGCGACGTAATGCGGGCCGATCCGGACGCTTTCAGTCAATGGTGCAATTTGCTGGAAAAAATCGCTCCGCAGGGAAATGCCACAGTCATTGCATTTTTGCGGTCTGCTCCGGCCTTTTTCCGTAATTTTGCCAGACGCGATGACACACGACAAAACCGGACGCGTGTTTCCGCAGTTATCAGCAAGGTACTCGAACTGGCCGGAACGGTTGCGGACAATGACCCTGAAAGCGCTCTTGCATTGTTTCGTTCCGGTATTGAGGCATTACGAAAAGTCCCGCTTGATCAATTCGAGGAATGGGTCAAAACCGGTTTGAAAGAATCGGAAAAGGAAACGCCGAAATCGCGGCGAAGTTACTTCGCACTTGAAACCAGACGTTCCCGCCGGCAGCTCAGCGAAACAGGCAGCGGCATACATCTGGAGTCGGTGATAGGAGTTCTTCGGGTGTATGTTGAGGGGCTGACCGGCAGGGAGGTTGAAATCGAACCGCTTTCGGGCCCGGTTCGCGATTCACGGCTCGGCGACGGTAAAACCATTTATCTGCCTGCATCGATCTCGGAGTTTGGCGATCCGGAAAAGGATTTCCGGCTGTATAAAGTCCTGGCTGCACATTCCGCCGGACAGATCGAATTCGGCACTTTCGAGCGTGATACCGGCCAGCTCGCCGCCGCTTACAGGGAAATTGCAGATCTTTATTCCGCTTCGGCAGAGGATTTAGACGCTTTTTCTCTGGCCGGTTACCTGGAAGACATAAGACAGGCAAAAAAAGCACTGACTGATAACGAAATTCGTGCAGAAATAGCCCGCCGACGTGCGGCAATGCCGGCCGGCTCGGATTATCGCACCGTCCTTAAACTCTTTCCAGATCCGCGCCTTGCCCGCCGTATTTTCGGTATGATGGAAAATGCCAGAATCGGACGCATTCTTCGTTTCCACTATCGCGGCCTCAGGAAAGATCTGGATCTGACCGAGCAGCATCTGGCCGAAGGAAGGCCATATATTTTCGACCTTCCGGCTGATCAGGTGCCGTTCGAATTGCTTTTCCAGATCGCGCTTTGCGGCGGCGTTCGTGAAGATGCACGACAATTCTACGGCCAGGCCGCCTCCGAAATCGAGGAAATAGTCAGCCGATATCTTCAGCCGCGAATACGTGATAAATCGAAGTTTCCGACCGTTGCTGATTCACTGTTTGCAACCTCTCGCGTTTACTCGCTTTTTCAAAGCATTGCGATGGCAGAAAATGCCGAAAAGGCGAATTCGGAAACGGACGACGATGAAGAAAAACCTGATTTTGCAAACGAATCAGCCGACATTGCCGAAAATGACGAGGCTCCGGTTCAAAAGGAAAGACGCGTGAAACAATCCGAAGACGTCCGCGATCTTTTCAATGCCTGGAATGAACCGGACGACGAAGATTTCGAACCTGACAACCTGCAGGGCTCGGAATCCTGGATTCACCGCGATGTACCGGAACAGCCGCTTGAAGCCGGCGATTTGGCATTCGCCTACGACGAATGGGATCGTGAACTAAACGATTATCGCGTCGGCTGGAGCCGCGTCATCGAGAAAAAGGTAAAAACCGGCGACCGCACATTTGTGGAATTGACGCGATCGCGATATCGCGGTGTTATTTCTTCCATACGCCGTCAATTTCAACTGATGAAACCCGAAAATCTGATGCGAATTCATCGCGAGCCGGATGGCGAGGATTACGATCTTGGTGCGGTTGTAGATTACGTAATTGACCGAAAGGCAGACGGCCGGCAATCCGAAAATATCTATACAAAACGGCTTCGTCGCGAGCGCGACGTTGCGGTTTCTATCTTACTTGACCAATCATCATCGACGGCGCGGACAATTACACGAAATCCGCTCCAACCCTACACTTATCCCGGACGACGCATTATAGAAATCGAAAAAGAAGGTCTTGTGCTGATGAGCGAAGCGCTGGAAGCCGTCGGTGACCCGTATTCAATTTACGGCTTTACAAGCGAAGGCCGCCGAAACGTCAAGTTCTATGTCGTTAAAGATTTCCACGAACGTTACAGCGAAGAAACCGAACGACGCATCGGCGGCATCACTTTTCAAAACAATACGCGGCTCGGTGCCGCAATCCGCCACGCCGCAGACAAACTGCTTCGTCAGGAATCGCGGACGCGCCTTCTGATAATCCTTACCGATGGCCGCCCGTATGATCACGATTACGGCGATGCGCGATATGCCCGCGAAGACGTCCGCGAGGCCTTGACAGAGGCAAAAATAAAAGGAATCACGCCATTTTGTATAACCATAGACCGCGAATCCGAAGCCGAACTTCGCGACCTTTACGGTGATGTTGGCTATACGATCATTGATGACGTCCTGAGTCTGCCGGAAAGAATGCCGAATATTTACCGGCGGCTGACAACATGAGAAAATCCGTCTTCCCTTAAGGTTGTGCACCTGCGGGCTGTTCGTGTTACGATGTTCGCCATCTCCCGCTTGATTATTTGATTTGCGACAGCTGCTTAAACAATTCAGGTATTCGCGTTTGCTTACTCTGACGGCAATCTTTGCCGCAGCAGTAATTTCGTATCAAATTTCCAACCGGGTTGCCGCCGGAGACAAATCGCGGAATTTAAACAGGCAACTGACGCCGGTTTTTCTTGCCGAATATCATAATACGGCACAAAGAAGCCAACTGCAGCAACGTTTTCGAATCATCGCAGATTACGGGCGGTTCGCTGCTGTCGCGCCGACGACTGCACAGCTTGCGGCAGAAGACCGGTCCGGCCTCAGTCCTGTCGAGACGCGTATAAATCTCGGCGGAAATTCTTTTGACCCGACCCGACAGCCGTACAAGGCCGGCCTGATTGATTCATCGAATTCGGATACGGGCTATTTTGTAATCCAACTTGCCGCTCCGGCAAATGACAGCATTATTGCTTCATTGGCTGCAGACGGGCTCGAGGTATTGCAATACATACCGCATAACGGTTTTATTGTTTATTCGACCGCCGCTGCGGCGGCACGTTCCGCACGGACGAATCCGCTGGTGCGCTGGGCCGGTCCTTATTTGCCCGAATACAAAATCCCGGGCCAGTTACAAAATCAGATATCCGCCGCGCTTGGACGCCGTTTGAAACAGGACGAAATGCCGCCACTGGTTTTGTCCGGTAAAAACAGGGCTGTCTTTGACGTAGCGGTTTTCAAACGCGAGCCGCCGGCTGCAATTGCGGAAAAGATTGCTGAATCCACCGGAGGAAAAATACTCGCCGTCATTGAAATTCCTGCAAATTTTTTCAACGTCGTAAGACTGGAAATTCCGCTCGATTTTGTAGAAAAAGCGGCCGCAATCTCCGGAGTATTTTCCATTGCTGCCTGGTCTCCGCCTTCAAAAGAGGATGAGCGGGCCGCGATGATAATATCGGGAAACTACTCAGGTACGGCGACAATCGCTCCGCCGGGTTACAATCCTTTAGCCCAATTCGGAGTGGACGGAACGGGTGTAACCGTTGCCGTCGAAGATGACGGCGTCGGGATACCGGGCGACGGAGGTTTTTACATTACCACGGCGAATGCGGTAAACGGGCCTTTGAGAGGAGCTTCAACCGGTGCAAGCGGTCACGGACATCTGAATGCAACAATCATTGCGGGCGATGCGCCGTTTTCGATTCCGGACGCCGACGGCTACAACTACGCACTGGGAATCGCGCCAAAGGCGAATATCCTTAACATACCGCTGCTGCGGGCCGGTTATGGCGGCACCGAAGCCCAATCGTATGCTGACACGGTCGCATCCATGGGACCGAATGGCGTCAAAGCCTCGATAAGCAACAACAGCTGGGGAAACGGGACAAACGCTAATGTTTATGATTCCTATACCGCTTCGTTCGATGGATTTGTCCGCGATGCATCCTCAGGCGGCGGCATCGATCCGCTGACCATTATTTTCTCTGCGGGAAATTCCGGCACCTCGGGACTCACACGACCGAAAGTAGCAAAAAACGTGATTTCGGTTGCGGCATCCGAAAACCTCAGGCCGACCCTTCCTAATTCGGGCGGTTCAACGGGAGCGGCCGACAATTTAGAACAAATACCGGATTTTTCAAGCCGCGGCCTTGCTGCTGACGGGCGTATCAAACCGGACGTAACCGCGCCGGGCGATGCGGTAACGGGCGGCCGCTCGGGAAGCGATCCGCTTTTCGGAAACATTGACATTTACCATCGCGTCAGCAGCGGCACTTCACATGCCGCTCCGCAGGTAGCCGGTGCGGCTGCCCTGTTTACGCAGTTCTGGAAAAACAGCCATTCGGGACAGAATCCTTCGCCATCTTTGGTCAAGGCAGCAATCATCAATTCCGCGGTGGAAATGACAGGCGCCGGCGCTACGCAAGCCATGCCAAACGGCAGCGAGGGCTGGGGCAGGGTAAACCTCAGGTTTTTGCTGGATACGGCAGCTGCAAGGTATTTTGTAGATGATACGGACACAAGGTCTATCCTCTCTGATACCGGCGACCGCGTCGTATTTACCGGCAGAATTGCAGATGAAACCAAGCCGCTTAAAATAACCATTGCCTGGAGCGATCCGCCCGGAGCGGCTCAACCGGCGCTTGTAAATGACCTGGATCTGGTTGTTTACGTCGGCGGTACTCCATATCGCGGCAATGTTTTTTCCTCCGGTATGTCAGTTACCGGCGGCAGCGCCGACACACTGAACAACGTGGAAGCCATACGACTCCCTCCGGGTATTCCGGGCGGGACTCCCGTTGTGATAACCGTAACAGGCTCTTCAATTAACGGCGACGGCATACTAGGCAATTCTGATCTCTTCGACCAGTCTTTTTCGCTTGCGGCCTATAATTTGTCAGATTCCGCGGAACCATTCATAGAAGATTCCGGCGTAGCGATAACTGCCGAATCTGCCGTGCCGGCAAACGGCGTCCCGGATCCGGGCGAAACTTTAACCGTCAATCTAAGCCTGGACAATAACGGGACGGCTGCAACGGGCAACCTCGTCGCTACTTTAACATCGACACCGCAGGTAACGCCTGTCAGCAGCCCGCAAAACTTCGGCGCACTTGCCGCCGGCGGCTCGCCCCAGGTTCGTCCCCTCTCTTTCCGCGTAAGTTCACTTGCTTCCTGCGGAAACAGCATTACACTGGTCTGGAATCTGACGGATAACGGCTATCAGATCGGGACGATTTCGAAAACATATCAGCTCGGCACGCCATCTACCGGCTCGCCGCAGATTTTTTCGAATTCTGCTCCGGTTGTCATACCGGCTTCGGGCAGCGGAACTTCCGCCGGAGCACCCGCAAACCCTTACCCTTCAACAATCGTCGTATCCGGACTTGCCCAAAAAGCCGGCGAGGTCAAAGTTCGGCTCAACGGCGTCAGACACTTATTTCCGGCGGATATTGACGTTCTTCTGGTCAATCCGGGCGGTCGCGCGATGATTTTGATGTCCGACGTTGTCGGCGGTAGGGATTTCACCGGTCAGACTTATACCTTTTCCGATTCAGCCGCCAGCCTTCTACCTTCCGACGGCAGCCCGCCGGCAAGCGGTACATACCGGCCAACCAACTATGGTTCGATGGATAATTTTCCCGCGCCGGCGCCCGCACCACCCTACGATTCGCCCGCCACGGCAGGCACCGTAACGCTGACGCAGGCCTTTACGGGTTCGGACGGCGGCAATCCAAACGGCACCTGGAGTTTATTTGTCGCCGACGATTCTAGTTCGGACATCGGAGCTTTCGATGGCGGCTGGGATCTGGTTATTACTCCGCTGAATTATCTTTGCAGCCTGTCGCCGACAGCGGCCGGTGCCACACTCTCCGGCCGGGTTGTGGATGAATCGGGCCGCGGCGTGTCGCGGGCAAGCGTTTCAATCTCGGATGGCGGAGAATTTGCAGGTTTTGCTTCGACGAATTCCTTCGGCTATTTCCGGATTGAAAATGTTCCGGTCGGCCGGCTTTATATCTTTACGGCAAAAAGTCGCGGCCTGTTTTTCGACACTTTTGCCTTCGAATTCAATGATTCCGCTACCCAAATACTGCTTACCGGCCGGCAGCAGTAATCCCTAAACCGATAATTTTCAATTTTATAGCCTGGAATATTCGGAATTTCCGGAATTTCACGCATTTCTGGAATTCCGGTGTGGATAAACTAAAGCAAATCGTTGTATGCTTGTAGATTAGGTGTTTTTCGTCCGACAGGCACCATTTTGTCTTGCGGGCGGGCGCATCCTGAAACGGATTTTTACCGGAAACGGGTTATTTTGATCGGGAATTTTTTACAATGGCATTGAAATCACTTTTCAGTTTATTTTCCAGCGATTTGGCCATCGATCTCGGCACGGCGAATACCCTGGTTTATGCAAAGGGACGCGGAATTGTCGTAAGTGAGCCATCAATTGTTGCAATCAATAAGGTTACGAATCAGGTTGAGGCCGTTGGCCGCGACGCCAAAGAAATGCTGGGGCGAACGCCGGGCAATATTGTTGCGATAAGGCCGATGAAAGACGGTGTAATCGCGAATTTCGAGGTAACGGAGAAAATGCTGCAGCATTTTATCCGTAAGGCACACAATGGCAAAACGTGGGTTCGGCCGCGTGTAGTCATCGGCATACCGTCTGAAATCACACAGGTCGAACGTCGCGCCGTTGAAGATTCAGCCTATCGTGCAAAAGCATCTGAGGTTTATCTTGTCGAAGAAGCGATGGCGGCAGCCATCGGCGCAGGGCTTCCGATTACCGAGCCGCATGGAAATATGGTCGTTGACATCGGCGGCGGCACGACGGATATCGCCGTCATTTCACTTTCCGGCATTGTCTATTCGCGGGCGGTGCGCGTAGCGGGAAACGAGATGGACGACGCCATTACGCAATACATCAAACGAAAGTACAACCTTCTCATTGGCGAAAGGACTGCGGAGGCGATCAAGATTGCACTCGGCAGCGCATTCCCGCTCGATGAGCCGCTTTCTATGGAAGTCCGCGGCCGAAATCTTATCGAGGGCATTCCGAAAACGATCACGATGACGGATGAAGAGGTCCGCGAGGCACTCTCGGATTCGATCTCTACAATCATCAACGCAGTCCGCGTTGCGCTGGAACGCACTCCGCCGGAACTTTCCGCCGATATCGTCGAGCGCGGTATCGTTCTGACCGGCGGCGGCGCACTGCTGAAAAATCTGGATAAGCGGCTCACGATAGAAACCGGTCTTCCGGTCGTCGTGGCTGATGATCCGCTTTCTTCGGTTGTTCTCGGTACGGGCAAGATGCTCTCGGACATAGAGCTTCTCAAACGTGTTAAATGGGACAATTCATTAATGACCGGCAATTAATTACTGCCGGTTCCGGATTGAAGTTTCCCCGGGGCCGCATTGCGATAAAATGGTCGAGCGAAGTCAAAAGGAAGTTTGGAGATTGACGCCTTGGCTGGCGATCGCACTTTGTCTCGCCAATTTCATCCTGATGGCATTTGATGCCCGTGTTGACGGCAATCAAAGAATTATCCGTGTCTGGGCACAGACTGTTGCCGATTTCGTCCAATCCCCCGTTACGACGCTTACGGCATCCGTCAGCGAATATTTTTCATCTATCGCCTCTTTACGCTCGGCACAGGATGAAAATGCGCAATTGAAACAGCGCGTCCAGGAACTCGAGGTCGAACTAAAGGCAAAAGATGACCTTGCCGCCGAAAATGCCCGGCTTTCACGCCTGCTTGAATTGAAGGAGCGAAGCAGGTACCGCGTCTTGACCGCCCGAATCATCGGCCGCGACCCTTCAGTCTGGTTTGATTCGATAATCATCAACCGCGGCAGCCTCGACGGCGTAAAACTCAATATGCCCGTAATTACGGACGGCGGAGTGGTCGGGCGGATTTCGGCCGTCGGGCCGCTGACGGCACAGGCCGATCTGCTTACACGCTCACGCTCGGGCATTGGCGGCGTAGTCGGCGAAATCGGCGCTTCGGGTGCGCTGGGAGTCCTGGTCGGTTCGGGAAACCGTGATTTGCTGGAAATGCGATATGTTTCCGGCTCGGTTACTGTCGAACCCGGGCAGGCGGTCTATACTTCCGGACAGGATGGCATCTATCCGCCGGGACTGAAAATAGGCGAAATTGTAGAGGTCGAACGCGGATCCGCAACTACACCGCACCGGATTCTGGTCCGCCCGACCGCAGGAATCGAGGCAATGCAGGAAGTAGGCGTAATGCTCTATGAGCCGCCGCAAAAACCCGAATTCGAACAGCATATAACAAAGCCGCCTAAAAAGAATTAGCAAACGATGAATCAGGTAAAGATAAGCTTCGCATTGATAATCGCCGTACTCCTGCAATGGACTTTGCGGAATGTAGCGGAGCCCTTTGCCTATGTGGATTTTCCGCTGATCATAGTGGTTTACGCGGCGCTGCAGCGTGATGCGGTCAAGGCAATTTTGTTCGGTGCCGTTTCCGGGCTGGCTGTTGATGCCCTCAGCGGAGGCTTGCTCGGCGCCAACGGGTTTTCAAAAACGCTTGTCGCTTACCTTGTTTCCGAAGTTGCCCGCCGGATTTATCTGGACAACCTTTTGCTCAGAATTCCCGTCATAGCAAGTGCTTGCCTGATTGATGACTTGGTGTACTACGCGCTTCATCGCCTGCTTGGTCAGGAACCATCCGGACAACTGATTGTTACCATTGCTTACTCCCTGGTCGGGACGATGATTGCCGGCACGCTAATCTTTGCTTTTCTCGATTATTTGCTGGCGGAGCGATTGCGGCCCAGGCGCCGTGAACTTTTCCCCCAGCGCAGGTCATCGAGACGGCGAAACCCTATTCGGCTTGGAAAATAGAGGCCGGATTTGCCGAATATGAAGTTGAACGAATTCAGCCAAAACACGGCGCTCAGGATAACGGTAATCCAGATCGTCGCCTTTGCACTGCTCGTCATACTCGGCGTCCGCCTTTATTATCTGCAAATTGTACAAGGCGACTACTGGGCAGGACGCGCGGAAAATCAACGTATCAGGCTGATTCCCATACCGGCTCCGCGCGGAGCAATCTTTGACCGTAACGGGAAATTGCTCGTTGATTCGCGGCCGACTTACAACGTCGTTATGTCGGCCGAACCAATGAAAAAAATCGACAAGACGGAGCGAATTCCCGAATACTCAAAGGGACTCGGGCTGGATCCCAACATCGTCCGCGAACGCCTTGACCTGATCAGCAAACAGAACGATTTCGAGACGCTGGTGCTCAAGGAAAATGCGACGATCGAAGACATCGCCTGGGTAGAATCGCATAGTCTCGAATTCCCCGAACTGCGCGTTGAGCTTCAGCCGCAGCGTTATTATCCGCACGGGCCGATACTTGCTCACGTCCTTGGCTACGTAGGCGAAATAAGCCCAAAGCAGCTGGAAAACGAGGAATATAAGGCACGCGGGCTGCGGCCCGGAGACATTATAGGCAAAGCCGGGCTTGAGCAGTATTATGACGAATACCTGCGCGGGCGGCCGGGTTACCGAAAGGTCATTGTTGACAGCCGGGGCCGCGTGCAGAGCGAGATAGAGGTAGTCCAACCGCAGTCCGGACAGGATCTGATTACGACGATTGACCTCGATCTTCAAATGGCCGCTGAGGAGCAGCTTGCCAATTCGGCATCGAAACGCGGGACAATAATTGCAATGGATCCCAATAATGGCGAGATGCTTGCCCTTGCATCGTTGCCATCCTACGATCCCAATGTTTTCGTCCGCGGCAGCAAAACACCGGAAGGCCGGCGGCAGATAGCCGCCTACTGGCAGGATGAAAAACGCCCGCTGTACAACCGTGCCATACAGGGACGTTACCCGCCCGGCTCGACATGGAAAATACCGGAATCGCTGGCCGCTTTGCAGCAGGGCGTCATCACCGTCAGGAATTCAAACATTCCCTGCGGCGGCGGAATTCTCATAGGTACAAAATTTACACGCTGCATGGGCAATCACGGCTCGCCCGACCTAAGCTATGCAATAACAAAATCCTGTGACGGTTATTATTACCGCCTGGCTTTGAAAATGAAGATAGACGGGCTTGTCAAAATGGTAGAGACCTTTGACTTCGACAAACGCAGCGGAATTGACCTGCCGCACGAAAATATCAGCCAGACACCTAAAAGCTGGCGGCCCGCAATTGAAAAACGCGAAGGCCGCTGGCCGGATATCAGAACCGTCTATGCAGGAATAGGACAGGACACTGTCGTCGTAACGCCAATCTCCATGCTGCGTGCCGTTGCCGCCATAGGCGTCAAGGGCAATATGTACGTTCCTCATTTTCTCAAGGAATTCAAACCGATTGCCGCCGTCGGCGAGCCGGGAACGCCGGGCTATTTTCCGCCGCGGGCCGGTTTCTCTTTTACCCATCCGGAACCGAAAGTAATTCCAATGACCGAAGAGCAGGAACAGGTTGTAGTCAAGGGAATGTGGGGTGTGGTCAATGCCGGCGGTACTGCCGCCGCGATACGCATTCCCGGTTTCGACATTGCGGGCAAGACAGGAACGGCACAGGTTGCTCAATTAGGCAAAGACGTCGGGGCGAAAAAGGACCACGCCTGGTTTATCAGTTTTGCACCTGCTTACAAACCGGAAATCGCCGTCCTTGCATTGATTGAAAACGTAGGTTTTGGCGGCAGCCATGCGGCTCCGGCCGTTAAAGGTGTTTACGAAGCATATCTGGCCAAGCGGCCCGGCGAATTGCCTTCAGCGGAGGAAGCAGCGGCAAGATAGTTCAATATGGTTGCGATTATCGAAAGACGTGTATTGCGGGATTTTGACTGGCTGACGGCATTGCTGGCAGTTATGATTGCCGCTTTCGGCGTATGGCAAATCCACAATGCGCTGCCGACGGAAAGCTATTGGACAAAGCAGATTTTCGGTATTGGCGTCGCAATCATTGCTTTTTTGGTTGTTGCTTTCAGCGATTACCGCAGAATTATAGATGCGGCGCCGTTTTTTTATGTATTTGCCTTGATTTTGCTCGCTCTTGTACTGACGCCGCTCGGCGTTGAAATCAATGGTCAGCGGGCTTGGGTCCGGCTCCCGATAATAGGGCAATTTCAACCCTCGGAATTTGCCAAAATTCCGACGGTACTGATGCTGGCGCGCTATTTCGGGAAAAAACGCGGCGGTCCGCTGACGCTTAAGGAAACACTCGTCGGGATTGCGATTCTCGCCGGGCCGGTCGGGCTTATTATGCTGGAGCCCGATGCCGGGCAGGCAATCACCTATTTCCCGATCCTTGCGGCCGTATTGTTTCTTTCGGGAATAAAAATCCGTTATGTAGCAGGCGGTTTGATTCTGGCCGCCGTTATGATCCCGACCGCTTATTACGTCGGCGTTAAAAGCGGCGCAATAAAACGTTATCAGCAGGAGCGAATCAATGCCATCATTGACCCGGAAAGCGTAGATCCGCGCGGCTACGGATATCATACCGTCCAGTCCATCATCACCGTAGGCAAAGGCGGATTGTCCGGCATAAAAGGCGATACTGAAACTTCGCAAAGCGTCCTCAAGTTCCTTCCGGAGCCGCAAACGGATTTCATTTTTGCCGTAACTGCTGAAAATACCGGATTTATCGGCTGCGTCTCGCTGCTGCTTGCCTACGCTCTGCTAATTTCCCGGCTGATAGCGGGAGCAAGGGAGACTAATGACCGCGCCGGAATGCTTGTTATAATGTCATTTGCGACGGCGATGGTCTTTCAGATCTTTATCAATATCGGAATGGCCCAGGGATTTCTTCCCGTAATAGGCGTTCCGCTGCCGTTGATGAGCGCCGGACTGTCGGCGATTCTGACTACGTTCATTGCCATAGGTTTCGTGGTCAGCATCCGTATGCGGCGATTTGTCAATTAAGAGGTTTTTATGGCACGTGAACGAAAGATTGTTGAGCGGGAAGTAAGCTCACTTGAACCGAAAAGAAGTTTTGCGGTAAAGGCGGCCTGGTTCGCTTCCGCGCTGTTGCTGGCAACGGCCGCCGGAGCATTGACCGGCGTCCTGGCCTCTTATTACCTTAATAACTCGCGCTATGCGGTCGAGGTCTCGGCGCTTGCGACCTATCGCCCGCCGCAGGTCACCACAATCTATGCGGACGACGGCGAAACCGTTCTTGCCGAATTCGCAATCGAAAAAAGAATCCCGATAAAGGAAAAAGATATTCCGAAAACTGTCGAAAATGCTTTGCTCGCGATTGAGGATTACCGCTTTTACAATCACATCGGCATCGATCCATATCGAATAGCGGGAGCCGTTTTCAAAAACATCACCACGGGTTCATCCGAAGGCGCTTCGACAATAACACAGCAGCTGGCCAAAAACCTTTTTCTCTATAAAGACCAGACCTACACACGGAAAGTAAATGAATGGCTGGTTGCTCTTCAGATCGAGCGTTTTTACACAAAACGCCAGATACTGGAGATGTACATGAATTACGTCTTTCTCGGGGCCGGCGCCTACGGTTTTGAAGCCGGAGCACGTACTTATTTCGGCAAGTCTCTGAAAGACCTTAACCTGGAAGAAGCGGCACTGCTTGCGGCAATTCCCAAATCGCCGGAATATTCGCCCACGCGCAATCTGCAGAAAGCCGAAATGCGGCGAAATATCGTGCTAGACCAGATGGCAAAATACGGCTACATCACCCAGGCCGAAGCCGACGCAGCAAAGGCAAAGCCGATAAAACTTGCCGATACGGCCTATTACCAGGCATTGCCGAAATCAACCGCCTGGGATTATCCGGTCGAGGAAATCCGTCGCTACCTGGAAGAAAAATACACCACGCGCGTCGCACAGGGCGGCCTCAAGGTTTATTCGACAATCAATGTCGAGGGGCAAAAACTGGCAACCAAAGCCGTCCGCGAAAGGCTGCGCGCCTATGACCGCGGGCGGAAATGGCGCTCGGATTATCAGAACATCCTTGTCGATCCGGACGGCAATCCAATTACCGACCCCAAAGAAATAGAAAAAACACTCCGTACCTTCAAACATGCGGATTGGTACGGCGACGAATACGAAGAAGGCGAATATATCAAAGGGCTTGTTATGTCAGCCGGACCCGGCGACGAGGTTAACGTTCGTTTCGGCCGCTACAAAGCCATAGTCCGGGCTCAGAATATGGGACGCAGCGGAAAGAAACCGCGCGAGGAACTCAAGCCCGGCTTTCTGGCGGAATTTCTGGTCAAAAAGATTGACAATAAAACGCAGACTCTCGAAGTCGAACTTTCTCAGGTGCCGGATGTACAGGCTGCAATCGTTTGTATAAATGCCAAAAATGGCGAGATCGTAACAATGGTGGGCGGTTACGATTTTCATACAAATAAATTCAACAATGCTACGCAGGGATTGCGGCAAACCGGTTCGGCCTATAAGCCTTTTATTTACACTGCAGCGGTCGAAGACGGTATGACACCCGACATGCTCGTCAGCGGTGCGCCGATTAAACGCGGAGGCTGGCAGCCGCATAACTATGACGGCTCGACAAGTCATCCGAACGTGCCTATGCGCGTAGCATTGGCAAAATCATATAACATCGCGGCTGTCCATTTGCTGGAACAGGTCGGGATACAGGCGGCAGCGCAAATGGTCAGGCGGTTCGGCATTACAAACCCGATGGCTCCGAGCCTTGCATCGGCACTTGGTGCGAGCGAGGCATCGCTGCTGGAAATGGTAGCGGCATATTCCGCATTTCCAAATAAGGGTGTCCGCGTCCAGCCGCATTTGATACGAAAGGTTTACAGCCGTGACGGCACTCTGCTGGAAGAATTCGATGGTTCAAGTTCGCGTGTTACCAGTGAATATGTAGCCGCAACAATGGTGGATATGATGCGCGGCGTCGTCTCCGGCGGCGGAACTGCAGCCGGAGCAAGCGCGGGCGGGCATCCGCTGGCCGGCAAAACGGGCACGGTCAATGACCACACGGACGTCTGGTTTATCGGTTATACTCCGACATACGTTACCGGCGTCTGGATGGGAAATCCCGTGCGTAAAGAAAATCTCGGGGCGGGCATGACCGGCGGCCACGGCGCCGTTCCGTATTTCAATGCTTTTATGATCCCATTCATGAAGGACAAGCCACGCGAAAGCTTTCCGCCGATTCCGCCAATCCCGCCGGATATTCGTATAGCCATCGAGCGAAACAAACGCGAGGAGCTCGAAAAGCTGGAAAAGGCCGAACAAGCAGCAATTAAATCTGGCGCCGTAGATCAGCCGGCCGGAACCGATACCGGAAACACGGGAACTCCGAGCGGTGAACCTGCTGCCGATTCAAATCAGGATACAGAGCGTAACAGGCCGCAAACCGAAGAAACGCCGCCGCCAATCACGCGGCCGCAGATAACGCGCCCGCAGACGCGCGAACCCGAACAGCCGGAAAATGATAAACCCGAAGGAACCCGCCGCAAAGGCAAAAAAGGCGACGGGTGAAATCTATCGAGATAGCAGTATTATTGGGTAGATTTACTGCAGAACATTCGGGAGCAGGCCTTATCTCTTGTGGAGAGATCGCTTCGCAATCGAAAAAGGTTTTTTCAGAGATCGACCTCCGCTGCTGCCGAATCTCCGCGAGCCCTTAGGATCCGGAAATTGCTCAATTGAACGAAACAACAATTATTAATCACTGCTTATAGAGGACGCTGGTTCTTGACGTTACGACCATTCCGTCCTTCAAGACTTTTATCCTGATAGATCTCTGTTCACCACGTTTTGGCTCGCGGTCAGGATAGTAGTAAAGGTAATATTTCGCCGACAGGTCTTGCAGAATTTTATTAAATGCTTCCTGAAAATCTTCAATCTCTGCAGACCTAAAATAGCGACCGCCCGTTCTTTCGGCTAATTGCGTCATGAATTCGTTGATCTTTTTTTGACGTGTATCGGGACCGAGTATGCGTAAATCTCGTCTGCTAATTATATTGTCGGAGGAGGTTAATGTATCCCCGGACGGATAGGCATTTTCCCCCGGATCGTAGTAAGGATTCTTTGAAATAGTCGCATCGCCGAACTGAAGAACATAAAATGCCGCATCAGATTCGGAGACTTTACGAAGGACGTCCTTTGAACTCACTCCGCCGAAGGTATCCTTGCCATCGGAAAACAGGATTACTGCTTTGCGCTGCTTAATTGTGTTCACGCGGTCAATCACACTCTTTATTGACTTGTATAGAGCCGTACGGGCTCCTTTCCCATAAATTTTTACAGGGACCGTAATTCTGCTTCGCTTGACAATGGGCAATAGCTCCTGAAGCTCATCATAAAAACCATATATTCCGATGCAGTCCTCTTCTTGAAGCCCGTCAATGAATGTATTTGCGTAATCAGCCATTTTATTCAAATAAGGAATCATTGACGGGCTTAAGTCGAGTACAAAAACGATAGTTATTGGTTCGCGGGCCGATTCAAATTTTACGATTTCCTGTAACTCGCCATTCTCATAGATCTCAAAGTCCTTTTCGGAAAGACTACCAATTAGCCGGCCTTGTCTGTCGAAAACCGTAACCGGGACGGCCACCAAATCGTTTCTGATGCTAAGTTCTGAATCCTGCGAATAGGACACGCAGAATAGAGAAATACCGAGAACTAAAACCACACAGAGATTCAATGATTTCTCAGACAACTTCATGATGGCCACTTCCTGAGTCGTAAACGTCAGGACGGTCCTATTCTACCCCCCCCCCTTTCTATGTCAATACTTTTTTATAAACTTAGACCAAGATTCGAGAAAATATCAATTTGGAAAAACATAGCCAAAGATTAGCGTCACTTCATCGCTACGTCCTCCAAAAATTTTCTGACCTCTAACGTAGAAATGAGGGAAAAGAATGTAGTGAGAGTTGCAAACTTCAATTTCCGGTGAATTTCCCGAGATAGTATGGCAACATTTTTCGCCACCAGGGCCAATCGTGGCTGACATCGTGTCCCCAGAGTTCGAGCAGATGAGGAATTCCTTTGGAATGGAGTAGTGCGGAGAGTTCGCGGCTGCGGTCGGGAGCTTCGTAGGCACCCTGTCCGCTGACGATGACGATTGAATCTGCCTGCCGAAGACGCGGAAGGTGATAATCGTCATTGAGATTTTTCAGATACATCACAGGATTGTTGAAATAGACGTTATCATCAAAATAGTTTTCGAGATAATTGTAAATATCATAGCTGCCGCTCATTGCGATTGTGCCGCGGAAGAGATCGGGGTGCTTGAAATATGTATTTGCCGCCAGAAAAGCTCCGAGGCTCGCACCGGTTGTCAGCGGGCGCGCATCTGCACCGCATTCATTGCGAATTAGCGGCAATACTTCATCGGTTACGTATTTATCATAGCGAGATAACATCTCGGCTTTCTGTGCCGGATGCATTTCACGATTCAAGAGGCTGTATTTATTGACGGAATTAACAGAAAAGGCGCGAATCTGCCCGCTTTCGATAAATGGTTTTATCGCATCTACCAGATAAAACCGCTCATATTCGAGAAAATCAGCTGCAGCCGTCGGGAACATCAATAGCGGATAGCCCGCATCGCCATAGGCAACGAGCGGCATATCCATCATCAAATTCGAACTAAACCAGGAGGTAATATCGCGACGCATATTTTAATAATTAGGGATTTATCTTTCCATTCAATTTATTCACCGGTCAAAACTACCTGATTACCCGGAAGATGTAAACTTTAGCCCTGCAATTCCCGCAATTATCAATGCGATGCAGAGAATCCGGACAGCATTTTTCGGTTCGCCGAAGGCAAGAATGCCGATGATTGCCGCGCCGACGGTTCCGATGCCGGTCCAGACGGCGTAAGCAGTCCCGATCGGCAGCGACTTTACCGCCAAAGAAAGAAAATAGAAGCTCAAAATCATCAGGCCGCCGGTAATAATGCTCGGAATGGGACGAGTCCAGCCATTGGTATATTTCAACCCGACGGCCCAGGCGATTTCCAAAAGTCCGGCAATTGTCAGATAAATCCAATTCATCCGTTAATACTTGCAAACAAGGTCAATTTGCTATTGCGCCTGCAAGAAAATCAGAAGTGCCGATGATTACTGACTGACGGTTATTTCACGCGTCGTGGTGTTATAGCCGCCGTTTTCGACCGGTTTGCCGTCTTTATCTACTAATTGAAGCGTGATCGAATGTTTGCCGGACGTAAAACCTTTTAACCAGATCGGCTCCCATTTTTCGATAAAACGCGGCTCGCCGCCATCAACTGACCATTTGNCCTTATATTCCCCGCCGTCTCCGACTAATTTAGCATTTGCCAGCCAGAAATCTATCATTATTGCGTCCGCATCGGCTCCCTTGTATTCCCCTTTTGGCCGGCTATAGGTCAGCAAAGGCTTTTTCGGATCTACAGGGCCGGCCGTTGTAGGTTGCATTGCTTTACCTTCCGGCGTCGGAGCAGCCATAGTATTGCCTTCGGCCGTAGTGGTTGGCTTCGTATTATCGGCGCCGCCATTTTTGACAGTAAATTTTATAATCTGAAACGCCCCTTCGTTTTTATAACTTTCGTGCCATGGCCGGGACGGGAAAACGCGCAGCGTGTGTTCACCATCGGCGACATTACGAAGCTCGAATTCGCGATCCAGGTTGTAATATGCTTCGTAGGGTTGATTATCAAGAATCACGTGGATGTGGTTGCCGGTATGAGTTTCCGGATCCATTCCCGGCTTGTAGCCTTTCAGGTCGCCGCCAAGCTCCAGTTTTACCTTCACGGTCGAACTGTTAATTACTGAATCCGCTTTGGGTTCAATGATTTTGATCGTTGGCATTGCCGCGTCCTGTTCGCCGCGTTGTGCCAT
>FUFK010049065.1_pt1 | contig 24766 bp, 23 predicted proteins | sample 1021851 | NCBI WGS metagenome assembly FUFK01 (sample SAMEA51879418, study PRJEB19060) | metagenome | reverse complement strand
GCATTAGAAATCAAATAAACATCAATATTATTTTCCTTCATTGCCTCAAGATAGGATTTTGCATTAGAGAATACTTCAACACCATTATGAATAACGCCCCAAAGATCACAAAGTATGATTCTATAAGAAAGTGAAAATTCAGTAGCGCTTACGATTTTTTTAATTTCCATAATTATATTGAAATTATCCTATAAATTTATAATCTTCTTATAAATTATTATGATATTTTATTAAATGACACTTTTTAACTTAAAAGATAAAAATGCTATAATCACAGGATCTTCGAGAGGAATAGGCAAAGCTATAGCCTACAGAATGGCAGAGCATGGTGCAAAAGTCATTATCACAAGTCGAAAGCTTGATGCATGTGAAGCAGTCGCTAAAGAGATAAATGATACATTTGGAGAGGGACATGCAACGGCAATTTCATGTAATATTTCGGACAAAGAGCAATTAAAAAATCTTTACAAAAAATCGTTAGACTTCTGTGGCAATATTTCCACTCTTGTATGTAATGCTGCAATCAATCCATATTTTGGACCATCAAATAATATACCTGACGAGGCGTTTGAAAAAATAATGAAGTCAAACGTGCAAAGTAATTTTTGGCTCTGTAATGAGGTGCTCCCAGATATGATCAAAATGAAAAATGGTTCAATTATAATTATTTCCTCGATCGCAGGTTTGCGCGGCAACAGCATGTTGGGTGCTTATGCTATATCAAAAGCTGCGGATTCCCAGTTGGCAAGAAATATATCAGTGGAATATGGAAGAGATAATATTCGTGCAAATTGTATCTCGCCTGGTTTAATAAAAACTGATTTTGCCAGAGCATTATGGGAGAATGAGAGCATCTTAAAATCTATGACTGCCAAAGCAGCTTTAAAAAGGATAGGAATGCCTGACGAAATTGCAGGCGCTGCAGTGTATTTAGCTTCTGAAGCGGGATCTTTTATGACTGGTCAAAACATCGTAATTGATGGCGGTGAGTCAGAACAATAGCAAATTATTGAAAATACTTGTTTTTTTGCTAATTCCAAAATTTTCTCCACCCCTTGACACACTTGCCCTAGATCACTATATGCCTAGGTAATTAAGCTTTTTGCAAAAATATTTAGGAGATTAAGACATGAATTTTAGACCTTTACACGATCGTGTACTCGTTAGGAGACTAGATACTGAAGAAAAAACAGCTGGTGGTATTATCATACCAGACACAGCTCAGGAAAAACCTCAAGAAGGCCAAATTGTAGCTGTCGGAAATGGAACTAAAAGTGAAGATGGTAAGGTAACCCCACTTGATCTAAAGGTTGGCGATATCGTTCTTTTTGGTAAGTGGTCTGGAACAGAAGTAAAGGTTGATGGTGAAGAACTCTGTATTATGAAAGAGTCAGACATCATGGGCGTTATAGATACAAAATCTAAATCAAAAAAGAAAAAATAAATATTAACTAAGGAGAAAAAAAATGGCGGGTAAAGATATTCATTTTGGCACAGAGGCTAGAAATAAAATGCTCAAAGGTGTCAATGTATTAGCAGATGCAGTGGCTGTTACTTTAGGCCCAAAAGGTAGAAACGTAGTTATGGACAAATCTTTTGGTGCACCAAAAAGTACAAAGGATGGTGTTTCTGTTGCTAAAGAAGTTGAACTCAAAGACAAATTTGAAAATATGGGTGCTCAAATGGTACGAGAAGCTGCAAGTAAAACCAATGATGTTGCAGGTGATGGTACGACAACAGCAACCGTACTTACAAGAGCAATTGTCACTGAAGGTTTAAAATTTGTTGCTGCTGGTATGAATCCTATGGATTTAAGAAGAGGTGTTGACTCTGCAATTGAAGCTGCAAGCGATGCAATTAAAGACTCTTCTAAAAAAGTTAAAACAAGNGCGGAAGTTGCTCAGGTTGGCTCTATTTCAGCAAATGGCGAAGCAGAGGTCGGAGATATGATTGCTAAAGCAATGGACAAAGTTGGTAACGAAGGCGTCATTACTGTTGAAGAAGCAAAAGGTTTAGAAACTGAATTAGATGTCGTTGAAGGTATGCAGTTTGATAGAGGTTATCTATCTCCATACTTTGTAACTAATGCGGAAAAAATGACTGCTGATTTAGAAAATGCATATATTCTTTTGCATGAGAAAAAACTAACAAATTTACAGCCAATGCTTCCTCTTCTAGAGGCAGTAGTGCAAGCAGGAAGACCACTTTTAATTATTGCAGAAGATGTTGAGGGCGAAGCTCTAGCTACATTAGTTGTTAATAAATTAAGAGGCGGCTTGAAGATTGCTGCTGTNAAAGCACCTGGTTTCGGTGATAGAAGAAAAGCAATGATGGANGACATTTCAATTTTAACNGGCGGTCAAGTCATCTCTGAAGACCTTGGAATTAAATTAGAAAATGTAACTGTTAATGACCTTGGCACTGCAAAAAGAATAAGTATTGACAAGGAAAATACTACAATTGTTAACGGTGCTGGCACAAAAGCTGACATTCAAGGCAGATGTTCTCANATCAGAAAACAAATTGAAGAGACTACTTCTGATTATGACAGAGAAAAACTTCAAGAGCGTCTAGCTAAACTTGCTGGTGGTGTAGCTGTCATCAAAGTTGGCGGTGCGACTGAGGTTGAAGTTAAAGAGAGAAAAGACAGAGTTGACGATGCATTAAATGCAACCAGAGCTGCTGTTGAAGAAGGTATCGTAGCCGGTGGTGGACTTGCATTGATAAAAGCTGCAAGTGCTCTTGATAAAGTTAAAACAGCAAATGCCGACCAAAAAGCAGGCGTTGATATNGTGCGTCGTGCTTTAGAAACACCAATTAGAACTATTGCAAATAACGCTGGTGTTGATGGTTCGGTAATTGTTGGAAAAATTAAGGAAGGTAAATCTGCTTCAGAAGGTTATGATGCACAAACCGATAAGTTTGTGGACATGTTTAAAGCAGGAATTATCGACCCTACTAAAGTTGTAAGAACTAGCTTACAAAATGCAGCATCGATAGCTGGTGTTTTAATCACTACCGAAGCAATGGTAGCTGATGCACCTGAAGACAAAGCTGCAGCGGCTCCTGCAATGCCTGACATGGGTGGAATGGGTGGCATGGGCGGCATGATGTAAGTTGAGCTCATTAAAGCTAATCTAAAAAAACCCGGCCCAGCCGGGTTTTTTTATGAAATNCTATCTATAAAANAATTGAGTGTATTTTCTAAATTNNTATTCCACTCAGCTACATTTGAAGTAAAAATGTTTGCAGACGACTCTAGTATTAGTCCATCATCAAGTACTCTTAGATTATTAGCTCTTAATGTTTCTCCTGATGATGTGATGTCAGTAATTATTTCTGCAAAGCCATTGAATGGAGCACTCTCGGTTGATCCATCACTTTCTACAGTCCTATAATCAACAACCCCACAATTTGAAAAATATTCATTTGTTAAATTCTTATACTTTGTTGCAACTCTAAGTCTTTTAGAGAATTTGGTTCTGTGCAAATGGCAGATTTCTTCTAAGTCGGCCATTGTCATTACGTCAATCCATATTTCTGGTATAGCAACAACTAAATTTGCTTTACCAAAATTTAACTTAAGTTTTTTTGAAACCTTCTGGTTATAATTAGTTATTTTTTCTTGTACTAAATCGTCACCAGTTAAACCAACATGAATGGATCCTTCATCAAGTCGATTTGTAATTTCTTTAGCACTTAAGAAATAAACAATTGCATTATCAAGACCCTCTATTGCTGCAATATACTCTCTATCATTTTCAAGATTACTAAAAATTATTTTTTTTTCTTCAAACAAAGACTCCATGTCTGTTCTCAATCTACCTTTACTTGGCAATGCAATCCGAAGTTTATTTTGTATATTCATTCCTAAATCAGCTCAATTATATTGTTATTATTAGTTGCAAATCCTACTGCTGATAAGTTCGATTTAGAGCCTAAATCTATAAGCAATTTATCATACCGCCCTCCACTGATTAATTCACTTTGATTATCAGGATTATAAATTTCAAACATCATGCCGTCATANAATTCAATTGAATGACCAAAGTCATTATCAAAATAATATTTTTCTATATTACTTTTTTCTGATACAGCATTCACAAAATTCTCCATTTCCTCTACTTCACTCTCAAATGAAGAAACATTATTTGATTTAGTAAATTCGCGAAGTAGTGATGGAAATTCCGAAAGGTTACAACTTAATTTTAAAAAATTATTAATTAAATCAACAATTTTTTTTCCATCTTTCTGACTTATTACATTTAGGCTTTTTAATTGAAATCGATCAACAATTTCCTCAACAGTTCGAGCACCTAAACCTCGAACATTTTGTTTATTAATTAAATCTGTCAAGCCTTTGTCAGATACGTCATCTATATTAAATTTCTCTTGAAGCATGCTATGCTTTTTTTCATTATCATACCCTACACCTTCACCTAATCTATCAAGTAAACTCCCGAAATATTTTCTTCTAAAAAAATGTCTTACTAATCTCTGTTTCCATCTAATTGGCAGCTCTAATTTGTTGATAAACTGATTAAATAATTTAATGCTACCAATTTTAATTTTATAGTTATCAATATTTAATTGACACATTGTATCTTCAGCTGTCTTTAAAATGTAAGCATCCATCTCATGTATATTATTTAAATTTTTTTCAGAAAAAATGATCTCAATACCTGACTGATTTAATTCAATAGAATTATTTGATAACTCATTGGATGATCTGAATACAGGACCGCTGTAACATAACTTTGACTCACTGGATTTACTATTACTTGCAATAAAATTTTGACATGTTGGTACAGTCATGTCTGGTCTCAAACATTTTTCTTTTCCTGAAGTATCAGTAAACGAATACATCTTTCTTCTAATTTCTTCACCTGAAGTTTCAAAAAATATATCCGCATCAAACAGCAATGGAAGTTCAATATAATTAAAACCAGAATTAATAAAATAATTCTTTAGATTGATATTTAATTCTTGAAGTGACATTTTATTTTAATTCAAAATTTCATTTAATGCTGTCATCAGGTCAGAGCGATTAATTGTTTGTTGTCCAGCTTTTGCCTCTTTCCATTTGTCTCTATCGACAATATCTTTTGAAACCTCTTTACCTTTATTTAAATCCTTAATTGATATTTCACCCTTTTTTAACTCTTCATCACCAGCAATGATCACAATATCTGCACCTTTGCGATCGCAATACTTTAATTGCTTTCCAAGGTTTTTAGATCCAAATGATATTTCACATGAAATACCTTCATTTCTAATTTCTTTAGCCATTGAAATATAATCCGGCATATTTTGATTATCTAAATTTGCAATTACCACTAATGGATTTTTCTTATTATCTAAAAGGTCTAATTGATTTAACGCCACAATTAATCTATCAACACCTATAGATATACCAGTAGCTGGAACATCCTCTTTCCCAAATCTTGAAATAAGTCTGTCATATCTTCCACCGCCAGCAACTGATCCAAATACAATTTTTTCACCTTTCTCATTTTTAATATCAACAAGAAGCTCTGCTTCAAAAATCATTCCAGTGTAATAGTCGAGACCGCGAACAACTGATGAGTCAAAACGAATTGGATAATCTGGGAAATTTTTTATATAGGAGTTGAATTCTTCCATCTGGGCGTTTGATTGGTTTGAATTGGTTATAAAAGAAATAATTTTATCAGCATCTGTCTCGCTTAAGCCCACGCCCTCCATAAAGTCACCAGATACATCTTTTCTTCCTTTTTGAAGCAACTCATTAACGCCCTCTATACCTAATCGATCTTTTTTATCTACTGCTCTAAGAATTTTTGGTAAATCGTCCTCTTTAACATCTAAGTTCGAAAAAAGTTCTGTCCAAATTTCCCTATTTGAAAATTTTATTTCAAATTGTGAAGTATTTAGGCCAAGNTCAATTAAAATATCACATACCATTACACACAGCTCTGCATCAATTAGTGTTGAATCAACTCCCACCACGTCAGCATCAAACTGAAAAAATTCTCTGTATCTACCTGGTCCTGGTTTTTCATTTCTCCAAACTAGTCCTGATTGATAACGTTTAAATGGCTTAACGAGGTCTTGATAATTTTGAGCTACGTATCTTGCTAAGGGGGCCGTTAAGTCATATCTCAGTGATAGCCATTTCTCATCATCGTCTTGAAATGAAAATACACCTCCACTAGGCCTGTCTACATCAGGAAGAAACTTGCCAATGCTCTCAGTATATTCAATTGTGGATGTATCTAATTCAATAAATCCATACTTTAGACATTCCTTCTCTATTATCTTAGAAACTTTTTTTCTAAGATTTAAAATTTCAATGTCACTGTCTTTAAAACCCTTCGGCAAAATTGCCTTTGGATTATTTTTAATTTTACTCATTTTACTCCCACTGTAAGTAAGATACTACAAAGTGTGTTTATTTAATATAAAAAGGGGTTATTGCCCGCTGATTGTTTTTTTCAGCGAACTTAGATATGATAGTGATGATGTTTAAATTTAAACATGAAGCTGAAATGCCTTATTTATTAATAAAAGTCAAATAATTTTAAATTTTTCTTAAAGTTTATAATAATTGCACTATTTTTATCGAAAGTAGTTATGGAAAATGATAGCAAATTAACAGTCACGTATGCCGCCTTAGGTCACTTACTAATGCATATGTTTGCTGCATTCTATTTTGTTATAGTTCTAGCAATTGAAGACGACTGGAAGCTTAGCTACGATGAATTACTAAATCTTTGGTTTTTAGGATCTTTACTTGTGGGTTTGGGAGCCCTTCCTGCTGGATGGATCAGTGACAGATGGAGTCGTTCTGGAATGATTGCAATTATGTTCATTGGCTTGGGAATTAGTTCATTATTATGTGGCTTGAGCGGAAATAAAGTTTCTTTATTTATCAGTTTATCATTGCTTGGATTGTTTTGCGCTATCTATCACCCCGCTGGAATTTCATGGGTTGTTAACACTTCAAAGGAAACTGGTAAAGCGCTTGGCTTTAATAATATTTTTGGGGGAGTAGGTATTGGATTAGGTGCCTTTTTTGCGGGTGTATTAATTGAACAATTTAATTGGCAAGCTGCCTTTATGCTGCCCGGATTGATCTCATTAGTAGTTGGACTAAGTCTAACCTATCATCTTAAATCAGGAAAAATATCATTAAAGAATATATCTTCAGAGCAGTTTAAAGATAATCCTGAAAAAAATCAGATGCTAAAAATTGCAATTATTATGCTGTTAAGTATTACATGTTTGAGCTTTGTTTATCAAATTCTTCAGACAAGTCTTCCAAAGGCAATTGATATCAGACTTACTGATAGTCTTGATTTATCTACTTCAGATATTGGCTTTAATTTTGGGTCAATTTCTTCACAGTTTGCCTTTCTTCGCTTACATCTGCTTACAAATCGACAGCCCGGTTCTGGTTCTATTAGCTCTGGAACTATTCCTTCTATTGCTTCTAGTTTTCCTCGCTCATGGCTCATAGAGGGTAAAGCATTAATCAGACCTTGTGTGTAAGGATGTTTTGGTTGATTAAAAATAGTCTCTGCATCCCCAGTTTCTACTATTTGCCCTGCATACATAACTGCAATTCTATCACATATTCTTCTCACCAATGATAAGTCGTGACTTATGTAGAGAACTGAGGTTTTGTGTCTTTTTTGTAATTCTTTAATAAGGTCAAGTACCCTCGCTTGGACTGTAACATCTAATGCAGTAGTAGGTTCGTCTGCAATAAGCAAATCTGGATTACACGCGATTGCTTGAGCAATCATAACACGTTGCTTCATCCCGCCAGAGAGTTCATGCGGATACCGTTCCATAACCTTGGTAGGGTTAGGGATTTGAGTTTCCTCTAATGCTTCTGCAACCAATCGATTTATGCCGCTATCAATCTTCTTTTTAAAGGTACTTAATGGAGGTATTTTGAATAATGTTGTTANTAGAAAACCTGCTTCCTGTTTAATATATTTTTTNACAAAATATTCCGTTACNCCNGTTAATTTATTTTTAAGTCCAGCNTTTTCTAAAACATCATTTTCCCGNTGTTCCTGAAAAACCTCAGCTATCTGTGTGCGAATNGTTAGACCAGGATTGAGTGCTTTACNTGGATCTTGGAAAATCATAGCGATACGCTCACCNCGTAATTCTCTTATTTGATTCTCTGACAAATCTAATAAATCTATAACTTGAGAACCATTCTTGATATTTTTGCTTCTAAATTTAATATTACCACCTGCAAGCACACCTGGTGGTGATTGTACTAATTGCATAAATGTACGAGCAGTTACACTTTTTCCACAGCCTGTTTCGCCTACTAGTCCCATCATTTCACCGTCAACGATGTCAAAGCTTACACCGTCTACAGAGTGGACCATTCCTTGCTTTGATTCAAAATAGACTTTCAAATCAGTTACTGATGCAATTAAATCTTTATCCAAAGAATTTTGTATATCTAAATTATCCGGTGACATAATTACCTCTTTGTNTCAGTCCTCGGGTCTAAAACATCACGCAGACCATCTCCAACTANATTAAATGCTAGCGCCCATAAAAATACCATTAAACCAGGAAATGTAGATGCCCACCATCTCCCAGCTGAAATTCCAGCCTGTCCCTCAGAAACTAGCACTCCCCATTCAGCAATACCCGCTTCTGACAAACCAATAAANGATAATGTAGCACCCACNAGAACGATATTTCCCATATCTAAGGTGGCTTGCACCATGACTGGACTAAATGAGTTNGGCAAAATATCCTTNANATAGATCTGCAATTTGGAAGCACCCATTATTTTTGCTGCATCCACATATTCTCTTTGTTTAATTCTAATTACTTGAGCACGCATAATTCGAGCATATTTCACCCAAAAAACTACTACTAANGCCAATATAATNTTGGTAAAAGANGGACCAAGAATTGCAGCAATAGCTAGAGCAAAGATTAGTTCTGGAATGGATAAAAAAACGTCAACAATTCGCATTAAAATTTCGTCTACTTTTCCTCCAACTATTCCAGCAACGCTTCCTATAATGACTCCCAGAACTACAGTAAGTGTTACAACAAGTATTGATAATTTTAATGAGGTTCTGGCGCCCCACACGACTCCATAAAAAACATCTCCACCTCTATTTGTCGTCCCAAGTATGTGTCCTGGTGTAAGCGGAGCAGAACGTGCTGCCTTCCAATCTCTCGGCATTTGGTAAGGATCAGGAGTATTTGGCTCTGTGATTACCGGTGCAAAAATAGCCATCGCTAACATTAAAATAACGATAATTAAACCTAATACTGTTGTTGGATTAGCAAGAACATTACTCAGTATTTCCAAATTGCGTTTTAATCGCACNTTGAAAGCAGAGTCATTANAACCCGCTTCATCAATCTCCAAANTTTGAGNGTTTTTTGCCATCTTAATCTCCAAGAACCACCCGTCGNTCNAGATAAGCGTATATTATATCTACAACTAAATTCACGAAAAGAAATAAAATGCTGGTAAACATAACATAAGTCATTATTGTGGCTTGATCACCTCTTANGACAGCAGAGGCCATCCAACGCCCAAGACCTGGCCACCTAAATATGATTTCTGCAACTACCGTACCCTGCAAAAGAAAGCCAAANGTCAATCCAATAACGGTTACAGTTGGCACAAGAGCATTCCGACGTGCATGTTTTTTTAAAACNACTCTCTCTGCTAAACCCTTGGCTTTTGCCGCATCAACATAATCNTCTTGCAATTCTTCAATTAAGGATGACCTCATCATTCTTGCTATAATTGCGGTCGCGCCGTAACCCAGNGCNACTGCAGGCATAATCAGATGCCAAATCGCATCTCTAAACGCAGAAAAATTACCCGCTAATAAAGCATCGATGGTATAAAATCCCGTTGGACTGAGGTATTGCCTCAAATAAATTTGGATCACTTCTTCCAATAGGGAACCAGCCCAGCCACACCCAAAATATTATCAATAATAAGATGGCAAACCAAAAAAGAGGCATACTGGCCCCACTCACGGATACCACCCTAATAATGTGGTCAGATATCTTGTTCCGTCTTGCGCCAGCAAATGTCCCCATTGCTATTCCAAGAGATACAGCAACAATCCCAGCTGCAATCGCTAACTCCATAGTTGCAGCAAATTTTTTTGGAAATACATCTACAACTGGAGCAGAGGCAACTCCAGACCAGCCAAGGTCACCCTGAGAAACTCCTTTTATCCAATAAAAATATTGAATTGGCACAGGCTTGTCCAAATGAAACCGCTCTTTCATTTCTTGTACCTCCGCTGGGCTCATTTCGTGAGAGAGGTATATACCAATTGGTGAGCCACCAATGCGTGTAAGTGCAAAAACAATAATTGAGGTTCCAACAATTAAAATTGGTAAAATCATCAACCTACGAATGATATAGTCTCTTATTTGCATAGTTAATTCCGCTAAGTAAGAAATTAAAAAAGTTTTGTAATTTTTCAGTAACTTAAAAAGAAAAGAGCAGTCAACCGTATATCACCACAATTGTAACTAACGGTTGACTGTAAAAAGGTCAAAATTACTTATCCAAGTAAGCAAACCGAAGGCTTGGACGAGGCCACAATGGATTATGAACAAATCCTTTAACCCAGCTCCTGTAAGCCATTGTTACACCCTCTTGTGCTGTAATCAGCCACATAGGGTCATCAAATAGAAGCCTCTGAAGTTCAGAATACATCGCTGCTCTTTTTTCAACATCAAGTTCTGTTGATGCGCCATCAATTAGCTCAGCAATTTTTTCTGGGTTGCGATATCCATTGGCAAAACCATGCACTTCACCCCATTCTCCATCTGGGTGCTGATAAGCACTCATATATGGGTGAGGGTCTGCAAAAGGGTCAGCGTTTTTAACCCACATTGCATACTCAACAGGATTTTGTGCGTGTGCTTCGTCAAAAACAGCCTCAGCTACTGCCAACACATTTATTCTAAAATTTGNGTTTAAACCCTCAATAGAGTCTTTAAGCACAAGTGCAGCGTCTGCAAAGAGATTTGCTTCCTCAGTAATTACAGAAACTGAAAAGCCATTATCCCAGTAACCGGCTTCACGAAACAAGGCTTCTGCTTTAGCCTTATCCTGAGCACCGTATCTTGGCGCATCAGCATCATGTCCAAAGATACCCATTGGCAGATAGTGTGGATTGAAATCACCAAAACCTGCTAAGGGACCCATAAGAAAAGCTTCATAATCAAATGCGTAATTAAAAGCTTGGCGTATTCTCGGATCATGGAAAAAATCNGTTGGAATTGTGTCTTCCTTTGGCAGCGCNCCGTNAGGAATATTTAGNTTAAAACCAACGTGAATAGGCTCAAGTAACAAACCTCCCGTATGGAGTGTNACNCCATCCGCACCTTCTATATCCGCTACAAAAGATGGGTCTGTTTCTATTGTGTCATAATTACCTGCCCGCAAACCCAACACTCTGACATCAGGTTCAGCACCAATTTCTATACGTGCAGCTAATTTTGCTTTGTTGCCCCAGTAATTTTCGTTGATATCTAAAAGAATATTCTCCCCACGATTCCANGCTTTCAATTTATAAGGCCCAGAGCCAACGGCGTTTTGTGCCATATATTCATTTGGCTCTCCTTCTACAACACCACCATTCGCCATAACCGCATCCTTNCTTACAATCGATGCAGCCATAGAGACCACCGTGCTATTCAAGAAACTTGCACTAGGTTCCAGAAGANTTACCTGAAAGGTATAATCATCCANTACTTTTGTCTCAGAAACAATNTCNGAAATAACGCCAGCCTGTCCCTCAGGTAGNTCCATTTCAACAATTCTGTCCCATGAGAACTTAACGTCTTCAGCTGTTACATCTGTACCATCATGAAAAACTGCACCTTTTCTGATTTTAAATGTGTATGTCATGCCATCATCGCTGATCATACCGTTTTGCACTGAAGGAACTGTAGTAGCTAAACCAGGAATGAGTTCAGGTCCAGATGGTCCAAATTCCAACAACCTGTCATAAACCTGGAGGATAACAGTTTCTCCACCCTCACCTGCTTCAACTTGAGCCGGGTCTAACGTAGTNGCTTCATCGTCTGCAGCATGCACCAAAANTCCNGGATTTTTGATAGTTTGAGCATTTGCTCCAACCGTTAACAATAACCCTAGAAAAATGGATTGCAAAATAATAAAATATTTTTTCATATTTTTCCCCTCCCACAATATANTTTATANTNATNATAAANTTNAGTTTAACAATGAATTNTCTATCTGCAACTTAATTTATTGATAAATTGAATTTTTTCTAAAATTATTGATAAATCTAATAAACATTTTTTTAAAAACTTAGTTCATATTTTTTGTAATTATGTTTATCACAATCTTTAAAAAATTTTCTTTTGCTATAATGAAAAATATTTCTACACTCATGGGTTTTACTGCTGTTGTAATGTTTGCTGGAACTTTTCCAGCAACAAAACTGGCACTTGAGGTTTATTCGCCATTGCACGTAACCTGCCTCAGAGCCTCAAGTGCTGCTTTATTTGCTTTGCTTTTTCTTATTTATATGAAGTTGATAAATAGGCGATTTATAATTAATACTGAAAATTATTTTTTTTCGTCTATTAGATTTAATGAAATACGCGAGTTGTTTATCATTGGTCTTCTTTTAGTATTTGGCTTTCCAGGAGCAGCAACATTTGCTTTGGCAGAAGTTTCCAGTGCTTACGGCGCAGTGATTCTCGCAATGCTTCCACTGTGCTTATCAGTTGCAGCTGTAATCATTGCTAAAGAAAGGCCTCCTCTTCTTTTCTGGGCTTGTTCTCTTATTGCTGCCACGTTAGTGGGAATTTTTATGGTAAATGCATATTACCTAAAAGAATATGTGAATAGTGAACCCAATCAAAATTTTATTCTTGGAAACTTTTGGTTGTTGGTAGCATGTTTGTGTGCAGCAATTGGTTACACAAAAAGTGCTTCGTTAAATAAAAAATTTTCTGGATTTTATATAATTTCTTGGGGTTTGTGTCTTACCTCTCCGATTTCTTTCATACTGAGTTACTTTCTTTGGCCAAAAAATCTCTCAATTTATGATGCAATCTTTCATAGTAGTTCTCTTTGGGGAGTGCTTTACCTTGGTTTCCTATCTATGTTCATTGGAAATTGTTTGTGGAGCATTGCGCTCTCCAAGGGAGGAATTGCTAAAATAGGACAGTTACAATTTTTTCAACCATTTATCACAATTTTCATATCCTTTTGGTTACTAAGTGAAACAATCACAAAAGAAATGATTTTGTTTGCTTCGACTGTAACTCTAGTGGTGATTATCGGACAACGTCAGAGATTTTCGGAAAAGTTGACTTAGAGATAGGAAATCATCTAACGTTCGGTCTTTACAAAAAAATTTCTGAAAGAAGTATTGTGTCTAAAAACCTCAATTTTGTATCCCATCTCGAATGTTCGCTTACCGGTGATAGGTATCCAGCCGGACAAATCCATGGATTATCAGAAGCGCAACGTCCATTACTAGTTCGGTATGACTTAGAAAAAATGAAAAAACAATTATCTCGTTCAGATATTGAGAATTCAGATGAACCAGGGTTTTGGCGATATGCTCCAATGCTTCCTGTAGCAGAGCCNGAAAATAGAATATCGCTTGGAGAAGTCATGACACCACTTATACCCCTCCAACAATCCGCCTTAATCTTAGGAGGAAAGAAAGNGAGCATTTTGGTGAAGGATGAGGGCCGACTTCCTACAGGTTCTTTTAAGGCTCGCGGTTTGTGCTTAGCAGTATCAATGGCTAAATCATTTGGAATTAAAGAACTAGCCATCCCTACCAATGGAAATGCTGGTGCTGCATTGGCTGCTTATGCTAGCAAAGCCGGTATGAAATCGACTGTATTCTGCCCNGACGATACTCCAGATATTAATGTTAGGGAAATAANATTACAAGGTGCAAANACTTATAAAGTGAACGGCCTTATTAATGATTGTGGTAAAATAGTAGGAGATGGAAAACAACACACAGGTTGGTTTGATGTGTCAACTTTAAAAGAGCCTTATCGAATAGAAGGCAAGAAGACAATGGGACTCGAACTAGCAGAACAATTAGGCTGGTGTTTACCAGACTTGATTTTCTATCCAACAGGGGGTGGAACAGGTCTCATTGGAATGTGGAAAGCATTTAAGGAACTGAAGACTTTAGGATGGATTAAAGGCAAATTGCCAAAAATGATTGCTGTTCAAGCCTCAGGATGCGCTCCCATTGTAAAGGCTTGGCAAGAAGGCAATGAACATGCGCCGGTATGGGAAAATGCCAAAACCATTGCAGCTGGGATTAGAGTTCCTGTAGCAGTTGGAGACTTCCTTATCATCCGCGCTATAAAAGAATCTGGTGGATTCGGTATTATCGTAGAGGATGATGAAATAATACACATAAGAGACAAGATTGCTAAAGAAGAGGGTTTGTTGCTGTGCCCAGAGGGCGCCGCTACAGCAGCAGCTTACAAAAAAGTTGTTCAAAAAGGTCTCATTTCTGAAAGCCNAAAGACTATTTTATATAATTGTGCAACTGGTTTGAAATATCCGATGCCAGAGGTATCTCGATTGGTCAATAAAAATGAGAAAATTGATTATTCTGAATTTTAAAAATTAATAACCAATTCCAAACGACTTCAAAATCACAGTATAGCGCTTTTCGAAACTTAATTTAATCCGTGAGACTTGAAAGTTAAAACTAGTATAACATTCAAAAATTAGAACGTTTCTAAGTTAAATATCTGAATATTATCGATAATTTACTAGAAAAAAATTCATAATTTATAATTTTCTTCTTGACGATTTTGGTTCAACCCTGAACACTTTTATATCCAAATAGTTCGCTTATGCAATCTCGCGGGGGATTTAATGTGGCAATTTCGAATGAAAACATAATTGTAGCCGAAGACCTTACTATTTCATACGACCTTCATAGAGAGCGAAAGAAACTTATCGCCTTACAAGATATAAGCTTAGAAATCAAAAAAGGTGAATTTGTAGTTTTGGTTGGCCCATCTGGGTGTGGCAAAACTAGTTTTATCAATGCAATCTCAGGTCTTATTCCAAAGTCGGGAGGGAGCGTTAAAGTTAGAGGAGAAGAAGTAACTGCTCCAGGTCCAGACCGAGCAATGGTTTTCCAAGATTATGCGTTGCTTCCTTGGAGAACAGTAGAATCAAATATTCGTTTACCTTATGAACTTCAAAATCTTGGTATAAGCGAGGAAGAAAAAAAACAACGTGTAAAAAACTGTTTAGAATTAGTTGACCTCTCTGGTTTTGAAAAATCATTTCCGTATGAGCTATCTGGGGGAATGAAACAGCGTGTTGGAATTGCCAGAGCACTTGCTACTAATCCCGATATTTTACTTGCAGATGAACCATTTGCAGCAATAGATGCTATGACAAGAGAGGCTATGCAGGCTGAAATGGAGCGGATTGTTATGGAGACTGGTCAAACTTGTGTTTTCATAACGCACTCGATAGACGAAGCTATACTTTTGGGAGACCGTGTGGTNGTNATTTCCTACCGACCAGGAAAAATAAAGGAAATAGTAGATATCGACTTTCCACGACCAAGAATGAACAATTCAGATGTAAAAATATCAAAAACTTATGCTGAATTACGTGACCATATCTGGAACTTAGTCAAAGACGAGGCGATGCAGACTACAAGGGGAGAATAAGAATGGCTAAGGCGACTGAACAAATACAATATGAAACNGATGACCCAAATCGCATACAAGATGTAGGCTGGACATTTAAAGAGATATGGAGAAGAACAAGAGGTTTCGTGGTAACCTCCATAAATCTAATCATTTTCTTTATTCTTTGGGAAATNGTCACAACATATGGAAATATTAATTCCTTATTTCTTCCTAAAGCCTCAGCAATGTTCCAAGAACTTTGGATCGGAATGACGACCAGGGCTCCGGAGGGAGCAGTTTTTTCGGGAAGTATCCTAGACCATTTTATTCACAGTTTCACAAACTTGATGACTGGCCTTGCGATAGCAATGGCAATTGGAATCCCCGGTGGTTTGCTTATGGGAGGAAACAAATATGTAGAGTCTATCTTAAGTCCTTATGTTTGGGCTCTAGCCTCACTNCCAAGAATTGCNCTCGTTCCNCTTTTCATATTNTTTCTTGGTTTTACTACAACTATGCAAGTTACTATTATTGTTATTTCTGCAGTTTTTCCGATAGTTATAAATGCATGGGCAGGAGTAAAAACAACAGAAAAATCTCTCCTTGCGGCCGCAAAAGTTTTTGGCGCCAATAGAGTGCAACTTTATTANAAAGTNGTTCTTCCCTATACTTTGCCNTTTATTATATCTGGCATACAACAGGGTATTGGTCGAGGACTTATTGGTGTTGTAATTGCAGAACTATTTGGAGGCTCCAATGGTCTTGGATATTTAATCCAACGTTCTGCGGATACTTTTAACACAGCTATGACTTTTGCAGTGTTACTTCTTTTAATTGTGATGTCATTGTCACTTATAAATTTCACACGATGGCTTGAAGCTAAAGTAGCTCCTTGGCGAAATGTGAATCATCTGTGATGCCTACACAGATACCAAAAACATAAATTTAATGGGAGGAAAAAAATGGCTCGATTAAGACAAAAAACTAAAATACTGCTGCCCAGAAGAGAAGTTTTGCTCAAGGGCGGTTTAGGAGCACTTGGAATCGCGATTGGAGCAACCGCAGTGCCTTTCAAAGGCGCCTGGGCAGTTGACTCTTCTGCTATAAAATCAAGCGCAAGCACAATTAGAATGGCTGATTGGAATCCTAATTATGCTGCTCAATGGTCATGGCGTCTTGCTCAATTTAAGGGGTTTTACGAAGATGCAGGCATAGAAGATATTGAGTTCTACCTCACTGATGAGTACTTTCCCGGACTAATTGGTGGAAGTCTTGATGTAGCACACTCGGATGTAGACGTCCTTTTTGGTTCACATGCAGCGAGTGGGAAACCGCTAAAACTTTTGAGCGTATATCGTGATAAAGAATGGTGGATTATGGGTGTTGGAAAAGGCATTGAAACATTTGACGACCTCAAAGGCGGAAAAATATCCGGGGGTGGCCTCGGAGGCAGAAATACTTGGATACAACGTCAAATTCTTATTCAGAACGGAATAGACCCAGATAAAGATGTGGAAATGGTTCCGATGAAGGGTGGTTCTGACGGTAGAATGAAAGCAATCATCGCTGGCGTTCTTACTGGTGGCTCTGTATTTCCACGCCACGAAAAAGGTCTTAAAGACAATGGTGGAAAATTTATTTCAGCAACTCAATATGAAGTGCCCCAAGAAGGTTTTATTACTAATATGGAGTGGGGTGATAAAAATGAAGATGCTCTATACGCCTGGCAATATGCTGAATTAAAAGCTAGACAATGGCTTTTTGACCCAGCAAATAAGGATGCTGCTTATTCTGAAATGAGGGCAAAAGGTTTTGATATTCCACCTGAGTTTGAAGCTCAGTATGAGGTTGAATTAGACCAAATCTGCAAAGATGGTGGATTTACTGCTGAGTCAATGGATAGCTTCGCACAAGGTGTACGTGACCTCGGTCANGTACCATCCGATTTTGACTGGCGCGATGCAGTTGATTTGCGTTTCTTGCATGCAGCACAGGAGTCTCTTGGCCTAGCAAAGAGACCTGCGTAAAACTAAATTGGTTACAAATAAGAAGGCCGGCAAATGCTGGCCTTCTTTATTTATAAATAGGAAAAATTTTAAATGGGTATGTTGGTAGACGGCGTTTGGGGCGCTGATTTTGAAGGCAAACAGGCGCCCGATGGAAGTTTCATTCGCCCTGAATCTCCATATCGGAATTTTATTACTGCTCCAGGTAAAGGTAACTTTCCTGCCGAAGCTGGAAGATATGAATTAATTGTTGCTTATGCATGTCCATGGGCACATCGCGCCTTACTGTATCGTGCGCTTTTAAATCTCGAAGATGTCATCGGTGTCTCAATTGTACATCCTATTAGCTATCCGGATGGTTGGCATTTTATGGAGTATTCTGACGTTTCTAATAATACCGGTCTAAAAATTGATTACTTGCATCAGTTGTATACCCACGTTGATAATAAATTTACAGGCAAAGTGACAGTTCCAACACTTTGGGATAAAAAAACCAAAACGATTGTAAATAACGAATCTTCTGAAATAATCAGAATGCTGGATGGACCCTTCTGTGCCCTTACTGGCCAAGATGAAAACCGGATGACGAAATTTTATGATAATGAAAAACTTCAGTCCATGAATGATTTAATATATCGCGGGTTGAATAATGGAGTTTACCGTGTGGGTTTTGCAAAATCACAAGAAGCTTATNTTAAAGCAGTTGATTTATTATTTAAAACACTCGACGAATTAGAGAAAATTTTAAATGAAAATCTTTTTCTTCTCGGTGATGAAGCATGTGAAGTAGATTGGAGACTACTCCCAACATTGGTTCGTTTTGACCCAATTTATTATTATCATTTTAAATGTAATAAGAAAAAACTGCGTGATTATCCAAACGTTCATAGCTACATGCATCGACTACTTAATACTCCAAAAGTTCTTTCTACAATCAAGCTTGACCACGTAATTGATCATTACTACCTTTCACANCTTAAAATAAATCCATATGCTATTATACCGGTAGGAGTGTCTTATAATATTGCAGATTTGTGATTAAAATAACAAAGGGGTTTGCTGAATGCTTACACTTTATCATTATGACCGCTCCACTGCCGCACAAAGGGTGCGTCTAGGCCTTGAAGAAAAAGGCTTGGAATGGAAAAGNGTGATTGTGGACACAGCGCTTGGTGATGCCAGCCAAAGGCCTGATGATTTCCATAAGTACAATCCAAAAGGTCTTATACCACTCTTAAAAGATGGGGCGTTTACGCTTCCGGAATCAACTCTCATTTTAGAATATCTAGAAGATGCATATCCAAATCACATCAATCTTCGCTCAAAAGACCCAAAAGAAGTAGCCAAAATGCGATTGTGGATGCGCAAAATAGANGATGGAATTCATGTTGCCAGCAGAACCATAGGTGTTTGTATAGTAAATCGTCATATCTACAAAAAAACAGACAAAGAACAANTGGCAGATTATTATGCAAAAATGCGCGATGGCGTTCGAAAGAATAACGACAAGATTAACATTGAGATGGGTTTAGAAAGCCCACTTCTACCTCCGTCTGTCCAAGCGTTTAAAGAACTTTTCTCTGAAATGAATCTACATCTTCAAACAAATAAGTGGTTAGCAGGAAATAGTTATTCGCTTGCAGATATATCACTTGTTGTTTATCTAACGCGCTTAAGCTCGTTCCAGATGGCCCCGTTATGGTCAAAAATGACTGCATTAAATAACTGGTTTGAAAATATTATTTCTCGTCCAGCTTATAAGTCAGCTGTAATAGATTGGGGTGATATCACAGAAGAGAAACGACGAGACGAAGGAAAAGCGGCTTTTGAGCGCGTTGAAAAAATTTGGAACCAAGATAATTAATTTAAAAACTTAAGGGTAAATAATTCTAAATTTGTCTGTTATTAACCGGTTTGTTATCAAAAAATAAAGACAGGTTACTCCANGATTGNCGAAATAATTCTGTCCAAGATTGTTTTGTAATGCCAGCAATGTGAGGTGAATATAATACTCGGTCCATCGCANCCTTTGAGATNTTTAACAAGGGATTGTCAGATGATGCCGGTTCTTGACTATATACATCTACAACGGCACCTTTGATTTGTTCTGACTCAATTGCGGATGCAAGATCAAATTCTTTAACAACTCCCCCTCTTGCAGCATTTATTAGAATTGCATTTTTTTTCATTAATTTAAGCTCGGATTTTGAAATAAGGCCTTTTGTTTCNGTTGTTAATGGAACATGAAGAGATACAATATCACTTTGTGATAATAATGATGACAGATCACAAATTGTTGCTCCAACTTTTTCTGTTTCTTTTTGGTCCGGCGGAAAAAGATCAAAACATAAAATCTCACAGCCCATCATTTTGAATAACCTAGCAGTTTCTCTACCTATACTACCAAATCCAATTATTCCGACGTTTTGTCCTTTAAGGGACACCATTTTTTTTTCTAACATCTTTAAGCGGATGGAGTCATATTTTCCTTCCTTAATTGCACCGTTTCCGAGATGTAACTGCCTTGATAGAGTAATTGCGGAACCAATACAATATTCAGCAACTGCAAACGCGCTCACACCCTGAACGTTACACACTGCAATCTTGTTAAAACGACAATACTCCGAGTCGAGTCTATCTATCCCCGCCCCAGTAACCTGAACCATCTCAATATTTGAGTTTTTGAATATCTCGTTAGATATTTTTGGACCAACTGCTGGAATAATTAATGCTCGCGTCTTCTCTAGATAGCGTGCTAAAGAAAAATCGTCTGGCTTTAAATACTCTACCGAAAATCTGGCCGGTGCGACAGCATCAAACTCTATAAAATCTGCCTCTGGTCTAAGACAAATTATGTGCTCTTTTAAGTCAATTGAAGACATTACTAGTTCCGGCTCTAATTTCCTACTCACCCTTAATGGTTACTTTACCAGTGGGGAAAAAACATAACAATTTCAATATAGACCTACCAGTGTTCCGTGTTACATGATGCTCATTCGGTGGCATTATNAGGGTATCACCCACCGACATCGAATATTCACCTGTATCTGCATACGTACACCCCTCTCCTTCAAGAACATAAATACATTCCTCAACATCGGGATGGTAATGTCTATTTCTTTTAAATGATTGTTGATGTTCTGGCTCAATTTCAACTAGCCGAACGCATATATTATCTGCTCCTGCACCAGCNCTTGCAATTTGATGAGATACTCGACCTGGCAATAATAGACGCTCAGCATTTCCAGCCTTTATTTTTTGCGCCATTCGCTATCCCTCTTTTGCCATTTTATCTAAAGTGGCGATGCCTCCATTAACTTCATCAAGAAGCGTGAAAATTTCACTAGCCTCCCGTGAAATAGCATTCCCAAGATCTTCAAGCATTTGCTTTCCTTTTTCTATAGTAGCTCGACTAGGATCACCATACCAACCAGTTGGAGCGATTGTACGAATGTCTGTTAATACTGGCTGATACGAACGTGTTCTTCTTAACTTATCCATCCTAGACCCATGTTTATGGTCTGACGAACCCTCTATTCTATCAAGGTGAACAAGCTCTGGATGGGCTGCCAAAATAGCAAGCGTTTCGATTTCCCCACCGTGAGTTAAACCACCTGAAGTTGGACCGTATAGTTCGGATGCTACATAACAGGCCTGAACAGTCAGTACACTCAAGCCACATTCCCTGTGCAAACGCTCAGCAGCAATGGCAAGAGATGATGAATTGCCCTCATGCCAATTTACAATCATAAGACGTTTTGCCCCATGCTGGGCAAGTGACTGACATGTTTCGTATACCACGCGAATATAAGTTTCATGAGATAACGTTATTGTAGCTTCGTAAGGCATATGAAATGGGGTAACTCCTAATGGTCCGCCTGGCACGACTAAACCATCCATTTTTTCTGCTATTCGTTCTGCGATAATATAGGCAGCAAAAGTATCGGTTCCAGCGGGCAAATGTGGTCCATGCTGTTCAACACTTCCTGCCGGTAAAATTATCAAAGGATTATTTTCAAGTTGTCTTGCCACTTCTGGCTGAGTAAGTAACTCTAATTTTCTGCTATGTAATGACACTTCATAGTTCCTTGTAATCTACAACTAATATCCCACTATCAATCAAAATTTCTCAAAAAGATAGTAACGTTTAATTTAAAAAAATTCTATGCTATCTACTTTTGTAACTAAGAGAATATGAGAATTAAATCTCAGCCGATGCCACTGACATAACTTCATCTACTGAAACCATTACTGCATTGTTTTCTACCGATTTAAGTGCTGCGTAAACCATAGCGACAGCCACATTCCCATCGTGAGCTGTGAGCTTTGTAGCGGAACCCGAACGACACGCCTCTGCAAAAATTTCCAATTCGTCTTGAAACATGTTTCCTGAAAAAATCTTTAAATCCTCCCGTAAACCATAGCCATCTTTTCCACGCTGGATATAAAGAGAAGAACTTTTATGCAGATTCTCTGGTTCATCCCAAGAGGCAAAATCTAGCTCAAAATGCATTAATCCCGCCTGTGCAAATACTCGGGTAGAGAATATTCCTGGAGATGTCCAACAACTTCCCACATAACCAACAACTCCATTCTTGAAAAGAACGGTTGACATAGATTGGTCGTCAACTTCTGCTCCCACCGGTGATAACTTTGACGCTATAGAAGAGACCCCTTCTACATCTCCTCCGAGGTAGTGCAATATATCAAACATATGAATAGCTAACTGAGATAGTGGTCCACCTGGAGCCCTATCACGATACCATCGCCATGTATCAGGTGTTAGTTCGAGCGCTCTTTCATTGGAAAAATTAGCTTCTATAAAAGCTAGTTTACCAAGAGAGCCATCATCAAGATGTTCTTTCATCATTTGTATGCCTTTAAGCAGTCTTGCACTATGGCCAACAGTCATTATTATATTGTGTTTTTTTTGCAGCATTTCCATTCTAAGACCGTCNGCTAANATATTAGAAATTGGTTTTTCCGTGTAAACATGCTTGCCAGCCTCTGCAATCTGTTTGGCAATTGAAAAATGCTGTTCATTTGGAACAGTAATTATTACACCTTCAATATCTGGNATTGCCAGAATTTCTTGAAGGCTTCCATATGTATTAATTCCAAATTGTTGTGTGAAAGCATCTCGTTTTTCTTCAGAACGTGAGTGCCCTGCAATAATCTGCAATTTATCTGACTTCTGTGCTGCGTTGGTAAGTACTTTGGCCCACCTGCCTAGTCCTACAATTCCTAATTTTACAGGCGATTGAATATTCATCTAACACTCCAAATTTTTTTCTTTTAAATGTCTTCAAACAATAATATCGTATGACTAGATCAAAGTCTAATTGGATAATCATTTTGTCAAGAAAAAATGAAAACAAAACATCGTTTATCGCTAGAGATGCAGCACCATTAAGAGCACAGGCACATCTGTACCTTAGAGATAAAATTATTCGTGGAGATTATAAACCAGGCGCTCGCATTAAAGAAAGAGAGCTAATTGAAACTTTAGGTGTTTCTCGGACNGTGATACGTGAAGTNATANGACAACTTGAGACAGAAAAGCTTATCACAGTTGAACCTCAAGTTGGACCAAGAGTTCGTATAATGTCTGCCTCAGAGGCTTATGAGATTTATTTGATACGTGCGACTCTTGAAAAATTGGCTGTTAGTCTTTTTATTGAAAATCAATCCGAAAAAACACTCAAAAAATTAAAAGATAGTTTTTGGCAACTTGAAACCTCATTAAAAAAAGGTTCGCCAGACTTAATCATAAAGCAGAAAAATAAATTCTTTGAGATTATTTATTTATATGCAGGCAATCAAGTTTTATCTGGTCTGATTGACACTCTTACCTGTCAGTCTTGGCGCTGGCGTACTCTTGGGCTCATGCATCCAAATCGGGATCCAAAGCGACAACAACGAAGTCTTAAAAATTTGTCAAATCTTTATCAAGCTATTTTACAAAAAGATATTTCTAAAGCAAAACTAATAATTGATATTGAAGTCAAAGATGCTCAAGATGAAATTCTTCGACTTATAAAAATTGATACAGGAGTTGAATAATGGCCTCTTTCGTTAGTATTCCAGATGAGAACCCGACCAGAATTGATCACGCTGGTTTCTATCGACGCTGGCTATCTATGATAGAGGATATGAAATACCTTCAATCTTATGTCGATCAAGTTTCCGGTACTAATGAGGAAGAATGGGTACCCCTATGGAGAGAAGCTGGAGAGAACTATGAAAGCAAAGGTGATAAACTTGAAACTGAAGGAAAATTTCAAGAAGCTAGAAAATGCTTCCTGCAGGCGCGTACATATTACTCTATTGGCAGGTTTCCTGGTTCCATTTCAGATATGAAAAAATCTATCAGTGANGATTGTAACAGAGCATATAAAAAATCGTGCACTCATTTANAGCCAAAAGTTCAAGAAATCATAATCGAGCATAAAGGACATGAGATAAAATGTCATTTGCGCGTTCCNAGTCAAAAAAAACAACATGCTGCAGTCCTNATAATGTGTGGAGCTGATATGTTCAAAGAGGACAGAGGATGGGCCGGAGATTTTTGNATTGAAAATNACATGGTNGCTTTGGTAATGGACGCACCTGGTACTGGAGATAATCTGATGCCTTGGAAACCTGAATCCGTCTCAGCATGGATTGCTGCNATAGATTATTTGGCATCACTNCCAAGCGTTGATCCTGAGAGAATTGGNGCATTTGGCATAAGCAGAGGNGGCTATTCCGTTATGCAACTTGCTGGACATTACCCTAAAATGGTGAAAGCTGTTGTAGCATCTGCGGGACATCATTTTGGGTATCAAATGACAGAACAAGAGCTTTTAGATTATGTGGAAGCTAGGTCTAGTCGTTCTCAGTACAAATTTGGACCCAAAAATGGTCCATTAACCTTTCCTGAGTGGAGTGTTGAAAAGGAAAATGAGTTATACAAACAATGGGCGCTTCCAGAACAAGGAGTTCTGGACAACATTACAATGCCTATATTAATGATAAATGGAAAAAAAGATCACTTGGCTCCGTTAGGCAATATTTATTTTATGCTAGAAAACGGC
>FUFK010038141.1_pt1 | contig 24781 bp, 24 predicted proteins | sample 1021851 | NCBI WGS metagenome assembly FUFK01 (sample SAMEA51879418, study PRJEB19060) | metagenome | reverse complement strand
AACTGCTGCTAAGTTCCAACTCTTTGAGTTTAATGATGAATTTACAAGAGCTCAATTTAGAAATCTTGTAGAGCCATTCCTAAGAGATGTACAAGGCAGAAGAGGTATTTCAGACTTTAGTCTTGTTTGTGATGATACAAACAATACTGCTGACGTTATTGATAGAAATGAATTTAGGGCTGACATCTTTGTTAAACCTGCTCGTTCTATTAACTTTATTCAACTTAACTTTGTTGCTACAAGAACAGGCGTTGCCTTTTCTGAAGTAGCAGGCGCATAGGAGGGAATTTAAAATGGCAAATATTAATGACTTTAAAGCCCGACTAAAAGGCGGTGGTGCAAGAGCCAATCAGTTTAAGGTAACATTACCTTTTCCTGGTTACTCAGCAGTTGGAGGAGAGACTGCTACATTAGCATTCTTATGTAACGCAACATCAATACCTGGGCAAAATCTTGGTACTGTTCCTGTAAATTTCAGAGGCAGAATACTGAACCTAGTCGGCGATAGAACATTTAATCCATGGTCTATTACTGTATTAAACGATACAGACTTCTTAATTTATAGAGGTCTAGAGAGATGGATGAACGGAATGAATAATATGACTGATAACGAAGGTTTAACTAATCCTTCAGATTATCAAGTTGATATATTCGTAGACCATTTAGATAGAAACGGAAGTACNCTTAAATCTTATACTTTAAGAGGTGCGTTCCCAACTGCTCTAGATGATATTGCACTCAACTATGGTACTAATAATACTATTGAGGAGTTCAGTTGTTCATTTACATATCAGTATTTTGAAACAGACACTACTACATAATAATAATAAGTTATAAGGAAAATATAATATGGTACAATTACTTGGGTTCCAAATAACGAGACAAACAGACGATAGGGAGAAGCCCGCTGAAGCAAAACAAGCCTTCACGGTGCCTTCTCCCGATGACGGCACAACCACCATATCGGCTGGAGGCTATTTTGGCCAATATCTCGATATGGAGGTTACTGCCAAAAATGACGTTGACTTAATTAAAAGATATAGAGAGGTTGCCCAACATCCTGAATGTGATATGGCAATCGAAGATATTATCAATGAAGTTATCGTATCAAATGATAGAGATCAATCAGTTTCAATATCATTAGATAAACTAGCAGTTTCAGAAAAAATTAAAGGAAAAATTCGTGATGAATTTGACGAAGTTTTGAAACTACTAAACTTTGATGAAAAAGGTCATGATATATTCAAAAGATTTTATATTGATGGTCGTATTTACTTTCACAAAGTTATAGATCCAAAAAGTCCAAGAAAAGGACTTACAGAAATCAGATACATTGACCCACGAAAGATTAAAAAGGTTCGTGAGGTAACAAAGAAAAGAGATAGTAAAGGTAAAGGTATTGAAATTATAGAAAAGACCGCAGAGTGGTTTGTCTATAATGAAAAAGGAATGTCATCAGCAAACTCAAATGCTGGTCTTAAAATTTCTACTGATTCAATAACTTACGTTACATCTGGTATTGTTGACCAAACTAAAAATATGGTTATGGGTCATCTACACAAAGCAATTAAACCTGTCAATCAATTAAGAATGATTGAGGATGCTGTTGTTATTTACAGAATAGTAAGAGCACCTGAAAGAAGAATATTCTATGTTGATGTAGGTAATTTACCAAAAGTAAAAGCAGAACAATACCTTAGAGATGTTATGGCAAGATATAGAAACAAACTTGTCTATGACGCTTCTACTGGTGAGATTAGAGATGATCGTAAACATATGTCTATGCTTGAAGATTTTTGGTTGCCTCGTAGAGAGGGTGCAAAAGGTACCGAAGTTTCTACACTTGCAGGTGGTCAAAATCTAGGTGAGATATCAGACGTAGTTTACTTTCAAAAGAAACTATACAAAGCATTGAATGTGCCAATCAGTAGAATGGAATCTGAAGCAGGTTTCAACCTAGGTAGAGCCGCAGAAATTAGTAGAGATGAATTAAAATTTACTAAGTTTGTTGCAAGACTTAGAAAAAGATTTACACAGATGTTTAACGACATACTTAAAACTCAACTAGTTTTAAAAGGTGTAATGACAATCGAAGATTGGTCAAACATAAAAGAACATATACAATATTCTTTCTTAAAAGATGGATATTTTGCTGAACTTAAAAATGCAGAAATATTNAGAGAACGAATTAATCTTGCTGAAATGGTACAACCACACGTTGGTAGATATTATTCAGTTGAGTTTGTTCGTAAAAATATTTTAAGACAATCAGACGAAGATATAACTGAGATAGATAGACAAATCGCTCAAGAAGTTAAACAAGGAATTATTGCTTCACAAGGTGAAGTTATGGATGTTGAAGCAACTCCAGATTCTGACATAAATATAGGAGATGAATAATGAATGATGATGAAGTAAAAAATGATAGTGTAGAAGCAGTTGAAACTGAAACACCAGAAGTAGAAGTAAATCATGTTAATGATATGATTAATCAACTAGTAGATGGTGATAACGTTGCTGCTCAAGACTCTTTTAAAAATGCTCTAACTGATAAAATTGGTAGTGCATTAGANGATAAAAGAAAAACNGTTGCGAATGATTGGTTNAATGCTGCTNTTGNNANNGAAGNAGANACAGAANCAGAAGAGCAAGANGTAGANCAAGAAGATGAACCTGTCGTATCACAANCTCAGTAGAGAANTAAATGAACGCAGGTATAGTGGTCCTGANGGNACAATAGAATATAAAAAATTGTCNCCTAAAATGAGAACTGCTATTCGTGATGTTTATGATATGATAAACAANGCNNCTGATCCTATTGTAGGTAAAATTGATGGTATCATCAAACANGCAGCAAGAAAACACAATGTTAGTGTAGATAGTATTGAAAATTATTTTGATAACGAAGCAATAAAGTAAAGGAATAAAAAATGGCAATAGCAACAAGAACACTAAAAGATACAGTTTTAGAATCTAGTAGTGGTGCTCAAGGTGGTAAAGTTACTATTCTAGTAAACATGGATGATAACACCACTGCTAACTCAAACATATTAGACGCAAGTGGTTTATCAGGNCATGCTAATGGTGCAAAACTAGATATCACTAGAATATGGTGGCAGTTAGTACAAGGCACTGCTGATGACAATACAGGTCATGTACAGATACAATTCAAAGGTGCTTCATCTGACACAACAGCAATTCAACTTGCTGGCACAGGTCATTATGATGGTACTGCTGGTAAGATCACTAATAACGCAACTAACACAACAGCAACGTCAGGCGACCTAGAGTTAAGTGCTTTTGGTACATCTGGTAGTGTTATTATAGAGTTAAGAAAAGACGAAAACTTTACAGCGTAATTCTTATGGCGATTAAGAATACAACGATTGTTGATACAACCTCTAAATACATAGTTAAATCTGAAGGTGTTGGGGGCGAAACAGATCAAGTGGTCGTTGACGCTGAAAAGTTGAACGGCGGTAATAGTGGATCTAAAGTGAGTATGATTGAGTGTCATTATCAGATCATAAATAAATTTCCAGGTAAGAATGGAAANTTANTGTTTAGTGCTGATAGTGAAGAANCTGATGGACCACTAGGAGGTTTATTGTTGACTGGTAAATATGGTTTAAGACCTGGTCAACTAAAGTTTGGTAATGATAAGAAGATGACAATAACAACGGATGCTCTTGTAAAGAGTTATCTGTTAGTAACAGAATTTAGGAGAAATAATTAATGGCTGATGTTGTAACAAGTCAAACAATAGTAGATACAGTTGGAACAAAAACTGTTATGAAGTTTACTAATATAAGTGATGGTTCAGGTGAAACACTTGTAACAAAAATGGATGCTAGTGCATTGAATTTTATGACCGAAGATGCTGAGAGAGTTTTAGCAAAAATTTATTGGTCAGTAAATACTACAAATGGTAAATCAGGTGTAGAATTATTATGGGCAGGTAGTGGCACAAGTAGTGCAAATGCAACGATAGGATTTTTCTCAGAAGCATGTCTGCAGAACTCAAAACTAAAATCCTTGCGCAGATGGGCAAATGGGTTCTCTGTTCCGTTGTTATGATTCTTCGCAGCAATCATCGCCAAAGCATCGGATTGATCGCCGAAACGCTCAAAATACTCACTGGCAATCGTTCCAAAGACNCCTGCAAATCCACCTGCNGTNTCNCCTTCTTCCCGAACATAGGAACAACGAAGTAAGGTCTCGCCAATTTCAACTGAGGNAAGTGTGTTCATTTTTTCAAACCCGAGGACCAGAACACGATTGACACGACCGCTTTCAACAGCATCCAATGCGGCCCATACGGCAGCAGAACCGGTTGCGCAAGCATTCTCCAGCCTNACTGCAGGAACATGCCNAAACTCCGGCACCGCAAGGGCTGCAAGGGAAGCACTGAAGTCCTGCTTCAAAAAGCCTCCATTAAAATGGCCTATGAATATTCCTTCAATATCCTGGGGCTCCAGTCCTGCTTTGGTCAAAGCAGCCAAAGCCGCTTCACGGATCATGTCTTCTGGCTCCAGNTTTNCGAATTTACCGAATTGGGTATGCCCCCAACCTGTAATTTGTGGTTTCACGTTAAATTTTGGTAANAAATTATTGATTGATNCATTAAATGCTATNATCANTCCTGTCTCTTNCATAAATACCAAAATAGAATAACTTTGAATCGGCAGAAACCGAAAACTTCAAATAGGAGATGGACTGCAAGGATAAATGGGNAAGTGATCCTTTTCATCCAGAAAAGGATTTTTCAAGTGAATGTGAAGGAAGTAAAAAGGGGTTCTGGTCGACGGGGTGTTGGTAGTCACCCCGCCTTCCAGAGGAGAAACACATGAAAAATGCGGGTGTTTTAAGGCACCTCCCGCTGGCCTTCAATTGGTTTATCGTCTTCATTCTTCAAAACTTTAGTCTTTTCATAAATTCAATATTTTCGTATTTCATACCTTACGATCTTCTTTAGCTTGATCGCTAAGGAATCACCAAATACCAACAGGGCAAAAATCTCATTGGTTCAAAATTCACAATGTTATTCCCCCAAGAAAAATGAGAGACACCACGGATGATTCTGAAGAACTGAATTCAAGGATTTGCAATGGAACATCGGTGCCTTGTGAGATCCGAGAGTCTTTCATAGATGGGCATTCCCGGGGAGTAGGAATATACAGCATCAACAGACTTGAACCCGAAACTCTGATCTGGAAATACAATGTTGATGAATACAGCGAAGAGGAAGCAAGGAAGGTNCTGANTTCTCTTACAAGCGCCGAAGAAAAAAGATTATGGGTGGAGCATGTCTTCGCCTGGAGAGACAAAATCGTGGTGCTGAAGGATGATATGGAACTGATCAATCATTCTCCGGAACCCAATGTCTATTTCAGTCAAAAGGACGGAAACATCAGGGCTCAGAATGTAATACTTTCAGGAGAAGAATTGTTGATCGATTACCGTCTGCTTGGTTCCTACCCTGAATTTTACAAGANGATGATGAAAGAAGTGGGATCNTGGTATTCGCAGAATTTCCGCCCAGAATCTTAACCGAGAGATGAATTTTCACTTCCAGTTTTGGAAGTCCGTCTAAGAAAGATCCCAACTCCACCAATTATAATTCCTACCAACAACGATGCNCCGATCCCCATACCCCAGGATTCAAGCCCGGTAAAACCACCGATTTCCGGGTCCGCAGCAAAATGGAGAACAAGGCAAAAGCTTGCATAAGCGGATACCGTGAGTTGGGCGGATTGAAGTGTTGCTGCTGAAAACTCGATTCCATATTGTTTGGAAAGCATCCAGGCCGTAGCCACAAAGGTTATCGGATAACCGAATAACAAGCCTGTCATCTCAGGGCCTAACATGGATGCTGTTGTGGCAATCGCTGCTACTGAAAGACCTCCTGCCGCCGACCGGAGGAGGATAATACTCCATTTCTTTGAAGATGAACTCGGGTTTGAAAACAAATCCAAAGGTCTGCGCATCATTATCCCAATCACCAACCCGGCCATCACCGTGATCATGGCGTTCTGAAAATTTGCTTCCAATTTTCCTAAAATCCATACAGCAGCCAACCAGCCCAAACTTGCAATACCGATACTTTTCAAAAATGAGAACCTGCGTGTTGNCTGTATNTAAAATCCTGTAAACACCAACACTCCCCCTGTGGCAGCAAAACTCATCAATGCTCCCTTGGAAAGAAATTGTGGTGATACTTCGAGACTGACAAAAAAGTAACCTGGACCTGCATTCATCGGCATTGCCATCAAAACGCTGGCCATAAAGGGGCCCAGTCTTTCAGCTACCCGGGAAACGAGAAACAACACCAAAGCCGTGGCCAGGGCCTTGCCTGTAAAATCCAACAGCAATTCAAACATGTGCTAAAGCAATGGGAGGCAGAATTTCTGAAATCTAGTTGAACAAAGGGAAAAAAGAGAATTTTGGAAAGAGCTCAAAATCCGGAAAGGATCAAAGAAAGGTTGCAATTTCCTCGAGGTTTCTCCGTTTTAAATCCGGAACTTTGGCTTCCTGTGATGGAAATCCTGTCACCAGGATCAGGAAGGGCCTTTCATTTTCAGGACGTTTCAGGCAGTGGTTCAAAAATTTCATCGGGCTTGGGGTNTGTGTCAGGCTCACAAGACCGGCATGATGCAAGGCGGTGATCAGCATCCCGGTGGCGATCCCCACCGATTCATTAACATAATAGTGCTTGATTTTCTCTCCGTCCGGCTTAACCCCATAAACTCTTGCGAAAATAACAATCAGAAAAGGGGCTGTTTCCAGAAAAGGTTTGTCCGCATCAGTTCCCAAGGGAGCCAGAGCATCAAGCCATTCCTGTGGTGCTCTTTTTTCATAAAACTCCCGTTCTTCTTCCTCTGCCAGTTTTCTGATTTCTGATTTAATCTCCTGGTCTTCAACAACGACAAAATGCCAGGGGTGCTGGTTCGCGCCGCTGGGAGCTGTGTCCGCAGCCTTCAAACAGTTTTCGATCACATTTCTTGGTACAGGATCATCCTTAAAATCCCGGATCGTTCTTCTTCGGTCCAGATCCCTGTAAAATTCATCTGCGCGTCTTTGCATTTCATCCAATGGGTAACGCTTGAAGGATTTCAAAGAGACCAAATTCGTTTGCTTCATTTCCTCTTCTTTCACGGTGCTGAACCTGATTCCGAAACATTGACTGTTTTACCTTCAGTGAAACAGCGCTTGAGAAAAATCTGATTGACTGGAACGGAACCAGCCGTATTGGATGGACGGTCTCCAGGATAATACAAGACCCTCCCCCGGCAACGGGTTTTGTCAGGCGGTCGTGGAGGATTCGGATTGATCCTGCCCCGGAATTGGCCATCCCATGCAGGAACCCACTGCCCCACGACAAAAGTACCTGAAGGATTTTGGCTTTCAGATTTGGAACATCCAATGAGGAATGTCATAGCAACAACCGATATGCAGGCCCCCATATTTAATATCAATGTTCGCATTGATTCTTCCATCGATTCATCTTTTCGTCTTTACCAGTTTCCTTAAATGAGAAGAACGTGATCAATACCAAATTGAATCATTCATGATCAGGAAAATAATGAAAGAATAAAATGACCCCAAAACCCAAGATGAGTAAAATTTGAAATGAATCTTTGTCATCGCCCCCTTTTATGGATGAAGTAAAGGCAGCAACGCTTTTCTTTCATATTCAACTGCCAGATCAAAGGCACTTTTTCGGTCAAAACCCTGGATTCCAATATCTGCTCCGGAGGAGAGCAGTGTTTTGACTGTTTCGGTTCTTCCACGTTTCACGGCAAGCATCAATGGGGTGTATCCTTCGCTGTTCTGGAGATTGACTCCTGCTCCTGAAGCCAACAGTTTTTGGACGACTGGCTGGTGTCCTCTTTCAGAAGCCCACATCAATGCAGACCATCCGTCACGTGAACGCAGGTCAGGTTGACTTCCATGACTTAATAAATGTTCGACGGTCTCTTCATTTCCATGAAAAGAAGCCCACATCAATGAATTGAACATTCCCCTGTTTGGCTCAGCTCCATGTTTTAACAAAAGGATTACCATTTCATTCTGGTTTTTTGAAGCAGCCCAGACCAATGGGGTATCCCCTTGAGAGTCACTCACATTTGGATTGGCACCCTGATCCAGCAAAAACTGAAGTAATTCAGGATTGCGATAAATGACTGCTTTCATCAGAGGTGTATGACCTTTTTCATCCCTGCTTTCCAAATCTCCTTCAGCCTTTAGCAATAGATGAATTTCTTCAGTATTTCCTTTTTCTAAGGCTTTTCCTAATTCAACCGTCATGACTGGAAGTTGCTGCTTTTCATCAACTTGAAGCATGTGATTGACCCATTTGAGAGGGGTTTTTTCCCAGAGGGTTTTCCAGAATTTCGTCTCTTCAACCACTGGGAAGNTGAAAGCCATCACCAAAGAAACAACAATGGTAATGCCNATCAGAAATAAGCCTCCTCTTCTTTGTTTATTNTTCAGACTTTCATCAGTTTCAGACCCTTCAAAAGGGTGTTCAACCACTCCCAGAGAATCATGAAATTTGAGTTCATCTTCTTTTCCATCAACTACCATGGTTGAAATTTCATCATTGAATTCCATTTCTTTAATGACTTTTTCCTCATGAAATTCAGAATTCATATTTTCACCAATATTACCTGAAACTTGATTCCTTTTGACTTTATCCTTATGAAGAGGTTCTTGCTGAATTTTACTCGAATCCAATAGCCGATTATGCTTCTTATTCATATCACTTGATTCGTATTAATTCGTTTCTTCCTCCAATTACATCCTTCACGGATAGAACCTGATTTATCANATGAGTTTCTTCACCTTAATCTAAGGATGCTTGAATCATTTACAGGCTATTTTGTTATCGGGAAGTTATGGGATATTATGTTCAACTCTATAGGAATGGCTCTTCGATTCCCACAAAAATCAAAGAATGAACCTGATTTTGAAAATTGCCTCAAGTATTCTTATTGACATAATTTATTCATGGCTTGGGAATTGCAGATGATACCCATAAGGAGGTTGGATTTTTGGATTGAATCGATAAAAATTCAAAGAGCAGGATTCAATATTTAACAATCAAAGGAGTTTTCTTTTTTCAATATTGCCCTCAAATGAGTCAGCGATCTTAAAAAGGAAAGATTGAGAAAAAAACCATTCAAGTATTCATCATTTTTAAATGAAAATATTCAGCTCACTATCTAAATAACCATGCCATCAAAAAGAAGATCTGGCATAACATGGTCAATGCTGGATAGATTATTTTGGACCGGACTGATTTTTATGTTCTGCAGCACTTTATCTGCCCAGGAAACTTACTGGAAAGATCAGCGCATCATGCAGCTAGAGGAAATTACACCTCAACTGATCGAATCCGTCCAACAGATGCATGAAAAAATCCGCTCAGTAGCCATTTCCAGTGTAAGCTTCGGAGATAATCTTCCTGATAATTTTAGAAGAGTTGCCACAGCACGAATCCATCAAAGTCTGACCCAACTTTCGAAATTAAAAGTCAGTGTCTGTGAAACCTGTACCCAAATCAGAACCGTTATTGCTGGCAGCTATCTAAAAATCGCACGGGGTATTGCGGATGATGACTTCCGCATCAAAACTGCCAAGTCTTTGAATGTTAAAGGTTTTCTGGATATTGCCCTGTTTATGACCGAAGACCGGCAACTGTCCATAGCGCTCAATGCCTTTGAAGCCAGTAATGGCGAAATCGTTTATTCAAAAATCATTACTGGAGAACCTGCCAAGAGCGAACATTACCTTCATGTTTATCTTGCCAAAATGCAGGTAGGGATCACCCACAGTTCCACAGGGAATACTCCGATAACTCATTCAGCCATGCAATTGGGGGTNGAAGCCATGATGCGCCTCACCTCGAGCTGGACGTTTTCCGGAGGAGGTTCGGTTTTCAGTGATGACAACACGAATCTCACAACAAAATATGAGAAATCGATCAATGGCATCACGTTGGATGGTATGGTGGGATATGANCTTTTTGGATTTGGAGGAAATCAGGCTGATGTGAGCATAAGCGGNGGTTTGGGAATGATTTTCGCTGCAGCCTTGAATTCACCAATGTACGTCAAGGGAGGATTAAACCTGACGGTGGCAGAGCAACTGACATTAGGTTTTAACTACCTGAATATGCTGTCATCCAACGATGACACTTTTAAAATGCCTAATATGACCAATATCACTCTGGGATGGAAATTCTGACAGGCAATATGAATCGTCTCAAAAATATCCTGGTTTTTCTTTCATCGAGTTTTCTTGTTTTGAGCTTATATTCCTGTTCATCCAAGAGTGATCAGGAACCTCAGGTTGATGAAGGAGTTCAACCCTCTGTCCCGGTCCAGAAAAAGATCCTCTACAGCCAGCGCACCCAGGGCGGAAAAAATGCGATAAACGTCATCGAAGAACAACAAGGACATAAACGGACCTTGAGAATCATTGTCCAGCGTGGAGATCTCAACTCGAATCTGGTTCACCCGATCGACAGCCCGAATTTTGTCATTGCCATCCCNTTACAGGATGCGACTTCAAAGCAGTTTGCAGAACAAACCGTACTTTTTGAGCAGCAACTGAAAAAAGACGTCGATGCAGTGCTTGGGAGATACCTGGCCCCGGAACGCTTCAATGTATCTCTCCTGGTTCAATGGAATCAGAAACTGCTTGAAGAAATNCAACTTCGAAATGTCCCTCTTGATATACCGGTGACGGAACTTCTCGCAGACGGAAAAGCCAGAACCCAAATGTTGTTGGAAGAGGTTGAAGGTCCTGAAAGTGCTTACGGGAATCATCCTGAATTGAAAATGGCATTGACCAAAATCGAATTCAAAGTACTTCTCGACAACACCCTTCCTGGAAATCAGGAAAAATTCATTCAACAACTGATTCCTTCACAGGATTTTTTCGATCAAACCCGGGGAGATCTTTTAAGTTTGGAACGTACCTCTTTCCCGAATCCTTTTTCTGACAGCATTGCCCCATACGAAGAACAAGTGATTACCAAGAAGATCCGAGAATTGGTTGANAACTACATCTCTCCAGAAACCTATGTACTGAATGTAGATTTTAAATTGTTAGAAAAAGAGGAAGGCGAAGAAAACGAAAATAATGAAGGGTCTAGGCTGCAGATGGACATCAAACTCCTTCTGGACGAAACCATCCTTCCTGAAGTCGACAATTTTCTTAAGCAGGCTTTACCCCTTTCCATCGATTTCAAACCTGAACAAGGTGATACTCTGACGATTGTCAGGAACCGCTTTCCGGAACAAAGCGCTGAACTGATGAGTCAGGAACAACTATCTGCTTTACGTGAATACCGGGTCAAGATTCTTGAGGCCTTTAAATCTGGCGATTATGTTTCTGGTCTGGAACTCACCGAAGAGGGTCTGAAAGTGGCGGCAAAACGGGATGACAAAATCTTTCTTTTGAAAATGAAAGGTTCCCTGCATTTTCTCCTTGAAGAAAAGAAGCGGGCGTTAGAAACATGGAAGCACGTCCTCCGACTCAACCCGGAAGATGAAGAGGTGGCACAAATGATTTCCAGCCTGGACTGATCCATGAAAAAAATCCTTTTCAGAGAATCATCCTTAAAAAAGGATTGCCGGACCATCCCGGCAATGCTGCTTGGTTTGATGCTGACCCTCTTTCCTCTGCAAATAATCTCGCAGGAAACGGATATCGGCAAAGTGGTCACAGAAAATGTGGAAACGGCCGTTGAGGGAGCCGAGGAAACCCAGGAAGCCGTCGAAGACACAGTACCAAGGTTGGTACAACCTGATGAAATCGGTCCCTCTCTTGATGAAGCGATTCAAGAAGGTGAACAAAAAAGCAGTCTTGAAGAACTGCTGGCCGTGCCTTTTGATCAGATTAAGGATGGTGGAGAAACTGGTGACTCGACTGGTGAAACGGAAGACATTGCAGAATCCGAAAAAGGAGATCTCCCTGAACCTACAGAACCCCAACAAAGCCTGGCAGAACAAAACCTTGAGCAAAAACTGGATGTTCTTTTACAGGAACTCCTTCCGCAGGAATACGTCGGNGTTACCGTCAGCATCAAATATTTCATTGAAACCGTTCCTGTAAGCAAAAACCTGAAGAAGATTGCCAAAATCAAACTGCCTGGTTTTGATAATCATGTCTGGGTCCCGACGAAATCCAAGCAGATTGTCGGAATTGTGAATCAAACCCGAAGTTACACCACGGTATTTGTAGTAGTGAATACACCGATTTCTCCGTTCAACATTGAGGTTCTCCGTCAGTCTCTTTCAGAAAAGCTCAAAGAAATCAATCTTTTGAAAGAAGACGTACTGAAAGTGGTCTATGTTCCTCACTCAGCTTCAGATCAAATCCTCATGACCGAGATGGAACCGCCAGGAGAAATTTCTGAGGGCTCCTTAGGTTCGGGTGAAATTCAANCAGGTAGTTTGCCGCAATCCGGTATGCTTCCNGGAATCGCAAAGCTCGAGATGGATTCCAATGAAGATCCTGAATTGGAAGAACGCCGAAGGAAGAAAAAGCGTCAAAAGAGGCTCGAAGAAATCGATCTTGCCATGAAAATGGAAACCACGCGTTATCTTCTCAAGGCCAGAACTGCTTATCAGCAGGAAGACTTCGACAGTGCCATCACCGCGATCAGGGACGCGATTGAAGTCAACCCTTTTTCCTCACAAGCCTTTGAGATGCTTGGGTCGATCTATTACCGCCTGGGTTGGAATGGAATGGCGGTNGAAAATTGGCAGCGTGCCCTTGAGTTGGACCCCACCAACGAAACACTTAAGAAGTACATCTCCNGGCTGGCGAAATAGTGAAGGAAGCAACGATGAAGTTTTTTCCTAAGATCATGCAACGGTTCTTCAGTTTTGAAAGGAAATTTTCAAAGCATGCATGGTTTTTGTCTTCACTCCCATTGCTCCTGATTCTTTGCTCCACCATCGTTTCTGCTTCGGAACGGGTCAAGTCCATGAACATCCGACAGTTTGAAATCGAAGAATCGATCCGGAACGGGCTCAAGTATTATCTTGAACCCAGCGACTATGTCCTGAGGGTGAAACTGTTCGGAGACGAACGCGCTGCCAGCGTGGCAAATGAAGCGCTTCCAGGATTTGGTCAGTTGGGTTTAGATCAATTCGGGAAAGGTGAAAAATTTTGGGAAATTTCCAGAATGCGTGTCGATCTGGTAATGCATAAAGAAGTTTCTCCTTCNGTNAATTCCTACATTGGNGAAATCGTCCCCATTCTCAGCGGACTGGATTACGAAAGAGGAGATGAATTTGTCTTTGTTCCAATCATTCCGAATCTTCCGGAAATTCAGCCTGATTTAGAAAAACCCAGTGGTGCCGATCCGGAAGCCATAGAGGAACCCCAGACCGCTGAAAAAGCTCTCGCAAAAATTGAAAGCCCCGAAGAACAGCAGGAAGAGAAACCCTTCTGGCAAACTCTTGGTACCTTNGAATGGATTTTGGGNGGGATTCTGCTGCTGCTTTTATTGCTGCTGATCTGGACCCTTTTCAGCATCTCCAGGTTGAGGGCGAGGGAAGTGGAAACCCAGAATCAGATTCGGGATTTGAAAGATACCCCCACCTTGCCGGTTCGCATGGCCCGTGAAGAAAAAGCGGTTCAGGACAAAATGCAGCAGGATCGTCAGGATCGGGTCCAGACCGCCCTGGTTCGTGATGAAAATGAACGGGTGCTTCAGGAAATTGTTAAAAATCTTGTAGGCCGGCCTGACTGGTCAAGGGAACTGATCCAGGAAATGACCCGTGATAAACAGTCGATGGATCAACTTGCCACCCTGATTGCGGTGATGGGTCCCGAAGCTTCTAGATCACTTTTCCGGAACCAGATGACGGAACAGGCCTACATGGACCTTGAACAACTGGCCAAGGAAGCAGGACCGAATTCTGATGATACTGCTGAAGTGCTGAAAAACATCCGCATGTTCTTGTTGACCAAACAGTTTCTCTCACCGGAACAGTCTTTTGTTGATCCCTTCGGTTTCATGAAATCATTGTCTTCCAGTCAGATCTCGTTTTTGCTGAAAAATGAGCCGGCACGGATCAAGGCCATCGTCATGGCAAGGCTCGATACTGAAAAAGCAGCCACCATCCTGCAAACGCTTTCCCGTGATGAACGGACCCAGGTTGCAGTGGAACTGGGAAGAATGCATGAAATGCCGATGGAACTGGTCGAGAAGGTAGGATTCAACCTTGCGGAAAAAGCCCGAAATGTTCCGGACGAAAACAGTATTGCGGTNAATGGCGTTCGTTTCGTAGCCGATGTNCTNAGCGATTCCGATCCNGTNACCCGNCANGAACTGATCAACGGTTTGAGGGTTTCTGATCAAAAACTGAGTGAAGATGTCGAGAGCAGTTGTTTCATCTTCGAGTCAATTCCAGTGGTNCCAAACGATGTNTTGAAGGAAGTNGTCCGGCAGCTCCCTCCAGATGATGTGATTACGGCCATTTCNGGGGCTACCAAAGAAATCAAGGAAGCCGTCATCCTCTGNTTCCCGGAACANAGCCGCAAAGCCNTGATNTCCTCATTGAAATCAAAGACNCCTGAGAAAGAAGAGGTGCGGACCGCACGAAGAAAATTCGTTGATTCGATGCGNGAAATGGCCGATGCAGAACGCGTCAATCTGCGTGATGTTAACAGTGCGTTTGCCAACCAGGCTGNAGTTCCNGCACTTCAGTAGTTGGGCTCAGCCAACGACTCATCTTTGATTCTTCCTGATCAAACGCTGCCGATAGGATTTTCCTCAGCGTACCATTCCAACAATTTCATTTGTGAATTGATCTCAGGATCTTGAGCTTTTTTACTGATCCTTCTGTAACTGCCGTCCTGCTGAAGGTTGAAAGCCAAAGTGTTGTCTGAAAGCATCAGATCAAGATTTTGTTTCAGGTGATCGAGGATTTCCTGGTCGATTACCGGAAAAAGGATTTCAACCCTTCGGCTCAAATTCCGTTCCATCAAATCNGCNCTGCCGCAGTAGATTTCNGGTTTTCCNCCATTCTCAAAATAATAAATTCTGGAATGTTCCAGAAAACGCCCGATGATCGAACGTACCCGGATTTTTTCGCTGACNCCCTCCACTCCAGGTNTGAGACAGCAGATCCCCCGAACAATCAGATCCTGTCTCACTCCCGCCTTTGACGCTTCATAAAGTTTGGTNATCACTTTCTGGTCAGCNACGGAATTGACCTTGAAGATCATTCCCGAGGGNCTGCCCTGGCGTGCATGTTCTATTTCACGTTCGATCAATGTTTCCAATCCTGAACGGAGACTGACTGGAGCAACCAGAAGNTGGTTGAATTCACGTTTATTCGAATAACCGGTCAGGTAGTTAAACACGTGGGTCGCATCCTCACCAATTTCATGGTTCGAAGTGAGCAGGCCCAGNTCCGTGTAGATTTTGGAGGTAAAAGGGTTGTAATTCCCTGTCCCGAGGTGCATGTAACGTCGGATCCCATCACTTTCCTGGCGAACAACCAGGCAGATTTTTGAGTGGGTTTTCAAGTGCACCACACCATAAATCACATGGGCTCCCACCGCTTCGAGCCTTCTTGCCCAGACGATGTTATTCCGTTCATCAAACCTTGCCTTGAGTTCAACCAGAACGGTCACCTGTTTCCCTGCTTCTGCAGCATTGATCAAATGCTCGATCACCGGGGAATTGCTTCCAATACGGTAAAGCGTCATCTTCACTGCAAGAACCTGAGGATCCTCCGCCGCAGCCTTAACCAGTGCTTCNACGGGATAAAAGGACTGATATGGATGATGCAGCAGGTAATCCCGGTGTCGGATCCTTTCGAACAACTGTTCCGACGGAAGTCCTTCAAAAAGAACAGGCGGGAAAAACGGTTTGTCTTTCAGTTGGGGTAACGGCAATTTCATCAATTGCATCAGATCTGCAAAATTCATCCTGCCTTCGGATCTCGAAACGAGTTCCTCATCAACCTGACAATTATCCGCAAGTACGCTGAGGGTTCGTTTCGGCATCGACTTTTCCACCTGGAGCAGCGAAACATCTCCGTAACGGATCTGTTTCAATCCCTTGTCCACCGTCTCCAGCAAATCATCNGCCTCGTCTTCCTGAATCACCAGATCGGTATCGCGAATGATCCGGAAAAGGCGGATGTCACGAATTTCCGTTCCCGGAAAAAGTTCATCGATGTTGCTCCTGATTACATCTTCCAGAAAGACAAAGACGATTTTGTTCTGTCCACTTACGGACTCAGGAATTTCCAGAAATCTTGGCAAAACATCCGGAATCTTGACCCTGGCGAATTTGGTTTCCTGATTGTGTCGAACCACCACCGCAAGGTTCATGCTGAGGCTGGAAATGTGCGGAAAAGGATGCCCCGGATCAAATGCCATCGGAGTCAGCACAGGATAAATCTCGTTCATGAAACGCCCATGCAGATACTCCTTGATCCCATCGTTATAAGAGCGCATTTCAAGAAATTTCACTCCGTTTTTTTCTAGCAGCGGCCTCAACAACGACCATGCCGAGTGCTGATCCTGAAGCATCTTTTCCGTCCGTCCATGGATTTCAGAAAACTGCTGTTTAGGAGTCAGGCCGTCTGAAGTCAGACTTTCACTTCCGTTTTTGATCTGACGCAGGATGGTGGCCACACGGACCATGAAAAATTCATCGAGATTGGTCCCCGTAATCGCCAGGAATTTAACCCTTTCCAAAAGCGGGTGTCGTTCGTCCAGAGCCTGATCCAACACTCTTTGATTGAATTCAAGCCAACTCAATTCACGGTTGGTNTAAAGACTGGGATGGTCCAGGGGGAGAGCCGATTTCCGGTTTTTCTTGGGTTTCACCGGAGCACGAGTTGATGAAGCGACTCTGCTTTCTGTCGTGTTTTGACGGATGCTCATCTGGATTTTCCTGGGATCAGAAGAACTTGAGTCAAGTCTATAGATTCAGGCTGCCTTGGAATCATAAAGACCCAAATCCGACCCGCATTTGCCACATCGCCTATGCTTGAGCCAGTTTCGGTTGATCCGATGTCTGGTAATTTCCCAGCAGCCTTGCATGCATCCGACACGGTAACGTGCTTCACTAAAATTTAAATTGTGGGTGACTTTTGCATCACATCCGATTTCCTGCGCTTTTTGACGCCAGACNCGNTTATGACGATGCCCCGGACCAACTAACGCNTGGGCGATTTCGTGAAGAAGGGTGTTCTTCACTTCTTCATCACAGGCCACTTTGCAGAACGAATGTGAAAGGCTGATTTGTTTTTTGTTAAAATTACAGCAGCCTGCCCGCCTTTTGGCCCGGTCAAATCGAAAAACCCAACCTCTTTCGGCAAGCCCGTGATTTGCCAAAAATCTTGAGGCCGTTTTTCTGATCTCTTCCTCTGTCAGTTTCCCTCCATGGTGATCGTTTAAGAGGCTCTTCCGTGAACCCTGTCTCTGCTTTAATTTAAATTATTCTGAAAACCGATTATGACCCTGTTCCCTGATCCTGTCAAACAACCCAGAAATCGTCTAAATCGTTTTGGGATTATAAAATAACAACCTCACAAAGAGATCCGGCTGATAAAAAAAGAAAATAACCATTTAATTTAACAATGTGCTAGATTTAGAAATTTTCGTCCTCAACCCGAATTTATCATGGATCCTCTTTTTGAATTGAATGGCAAACTGATCCTCGTCTCTGGAGGCAGTCGAGGAATCGGTAAGGCACTGGTGTCAGGTTTCGCAAAAAGAGGGGCAAGGGTGGTTTTTACCGGCAGGGATGAAGATTCACTTGAATCTGCCAAGAAAGAATTGGCTGAAGATTCTTCTGAGGTATTTCCTGAATGCTGTGACGTCAGCCGGGTTGATGAAGTGGAAGCATTGGTGAATCGGGTTCGAAAACAACACGGCCCTGTTGATGTCTTGGTGAATGTTGCAGGTGTCAACCGGAGACAACGCGCGGAGACCTATNTNCCGGAAGATTATGACTTTGTCATGGACATCAACCTTAAGGGAGCTTTCTTTCTTTCCACCGAAGTAGGACGGGTGATGCTTGAAAATGGAAGCGGAATCCAAATCAACATCGACTCCCTGAACAGTTACGCCCCGGTCAAAGGAATGGCCCCTTACGCGATGAGCAAATTCGGGATGGTCGGCATGACCCGGGCGTTGGCTGCAGAATGGGGTCCGAAAGGGATCAGGGTCAATTCCATTGCTCCGGGATTCATTCTCACCGACCTCACCCGAAAAGTGTGGTCTGATCCTTCCCTGCAGCAATGGGGAATCGAGAACACTCCTTTGAGAAGGCTTGGTGATCCCAAAGATCTCGTGGGAGCGGCTGTTTTCCTGGCCAGCGACGCTTCTGCNTTCATGACAGGACAGGTNGTAAGGGTCGATGGAGGTTTTAGTTCAGCAATCCTATGGCCCGTCGAATTCTAAGATAAAAGATGAACACGGAATCTCCTTCAAATTTCCGAGTTGCCCTGGATTCGAATTTTCGTGACGTAAACGGAAACGCACTCTACCCGGATTTTGACCTCACTCCCTTAAACCAGGAAGCAGAGCTGAGTTGGAACTATGTTGACCTGGGNGAGGTCGTCAGCGGAGATGCTCTTNTGGACTATGATGCGTTGGTCTTGCTGCTTCCAAGATTTACAGGCGAATCGGTTCCTTCTGACGGAAAACTTGCTTTGGTGGCCCGTTTTGGAGTCGGGTATGACACAGTGGATCAGGAGGTATGCAATCAAAACGGGATCGTACTGACCAACACTCCGGATGCGGTTCGTCGTCCTGTTGCCGTTTCAATCATGACCCTGATGCTCGCACTCAGTGGAAAACTTTTTATCAAAGACCGTATCACCCGAGGTGCAGATCGAACCTGGTCTCAACGTTCTGAGCATATGGGAGTGGGCTTGGTAGGGAAAACCCTCGGTTCTCTGGGATTTGGAAGCATCGCCGGGGAGATGTTCCGGATGGCTTCAGTCTACGGAATGCAGCACATCGCACATGATCCATTTAGAAATAGGGAAATCAATCAGGATCTTGATGTAACAATGGTCGAACTGGAACAGCTTTTTCGAGAATCCGATGTTCTTTGCATCAACTGTGATCTCAATCCGGGAACCGAGGGACTCGTGGATTCCAGACTGCTTTCCCTGATGAAGCCCAATGCTTTTCTGATCAATACGGCAAGGGGTCCAATTGTCAACCAAAGAGATCTGACCGAAGTCCTGCAGAAAAAAAAGATTGCNGGGGCTGGTTTGGATGTCCTGGAAAAGGAACCGCCCGATCCAGAGGACCCGATCCTTTCCCTGGATAATGTGATCCTTGCTCCTCATGCTCTGGCCTGGACCGATCAGCTTTTTGCCGCGATCGGAAGATCGGTGATTGAATCCGTCCTTTCCATCAAAAACGGANNNATNCCGNAAAANTCGGTCAACCGTGACGTCCTGCAAAAACCCATTTTTCGGCAAAAACTCGAACACTACCGATCCCGGTCCTAGACCGGTACATCATTTGATTTATGGAATACACCTTTCTGAAAAAACTTAAATCTGGTGAAGCATGCTACGGCATGATGGCATTCGAGTTCATGACACCAGGGCTTCCTGCAATCGTCCAGCAATGCGGCGCTGATTTTCTCATCCTTGATACCGAACACAGTGGTTGCGGAATCGAGACCATCAAACAGCAGGTTGCCTCTGCACGGGGTTTGGATCTCTATCCCATCGCCAGAGTAACCGGGAGCCATTACCATCTCATCGCTCCGGTGCTCGATGCCGGTGCAAAGGGGATCATGGTTCCTGCGGTTTCTTCTGCTGCAGAAGCAGAAAAAATTGCACAATTCTGCCGTTACCGCCCTCAGGGAACCCGGGGATTGGGACTAAACCTCGCCCATGATCATTATGCTGCCGGAGATCCGCTGGAAACCCTGAAAAAGGCCAATGAGGAAAATACCGTGATCATCCAGATTGAAACCCGGGAAGGTCTTGAAGAAGTGGAGGCCATCATGGAACTCCCCGGAGTGGATGCAGCCTGGCTCGGGCATTTCGATCTCACCGACTCACTCGGGATTCCNGGGCAATTCGACCATCCTGAATTTCAATCCGCTGTGGACCGCATTGCTCAAGCCTGTCGAAAAAACGGGAAAGCAGCAGGTTTTCTTGATATGAATCCGGAAAGGGTGAGAAACTTCCGGGAACGGGGTTTTCAACTGCTGGGTTACGGCCATGACGTCATTGTCTTCCAGCANGCTCTCAGAAAAGGATTCNAAGAAATCCGTGGAGAAGANNGCTGATTCAATTCCTTTTTCTGGAAATNCTCGTTTTATACNAAAGATTTTATAACCNATGCTTGAAACGGATTTTCATTTTCTGAAGAAACGATTGGAAAGCTAAGCCATCCATACAAAAATACTTTACAGATGAATAAAATGGATTTGACCCAAAGACTGGAAAACTGTTACAGCGGAGCCGTTTTTGATGTGATGCGGGAATTGGGACTGAAGGACGGTCTCTTACCACGTCATCTCAAATCTTTGGATCCCGAAGTGACTGTTTGCGGACCTGTATCCACCGTCCTGGGTCGTCCCGACACTTCCCTCACNGAAGACGAAAGNCTNTTACGCTGGACCGAACTCTTGGGCAAGGCTCCGGCAGGTCATGTGGTGGTTTGTCAACCCCAGGATGACGACCGGGCTTTGATGGGGGAACTTTCCGCAGAAACACTTCAATTCAGGGGAGTCCGGGGTTATGTGGTCGATGGAGGCTGCCGGGATGTTTCCTTCATCAGGAAAATGAAGTTTCCGGTCTTCTGCCGCTTCACCACTCCCAGAGATATTGTCGCTGCCTGGACACCNNAGNAATACGAAGTTCCCATCACGATCGGAGAAGTCACGATCCAATCCGGGGACTACATTCTTGGGGATCAGGACGGGGTNGTCGTGCTTCCAGGGATTCATGCAGAATCCATTATCAACCGTGTTGAGGAAGTGATGCAGACCGAAAACCTTGTGCGTAAAGCCATCCTTGAAGGAGTGCACCCCCAAGAAGCCTACCTCCGTCATCGAAAATTTTAATCATCCTATCTTCGATTTGACCGATTTTCCAAAACTTAGNTTTTTAACATAANTCACTGATGTCCGGCATCCTGTTGGGGCTCTTNGGAGGCGGTTTCATCGGCGTCTCCGACTGTGTAGCACGTTTCACAGCCCAACGNACTTCTCTCAGTGTCCTGATCCTTTACGTGATGGGCATCTCNANCGTGCTGATGACGGTCTGGTTTCTGGCCTCAGGCGATTGGCCCCGTTGGGATTTTTACAGTTGGTCGGTTTCACTTCTTTCCGGATTCCTCAATCTTGCGGCATTGCTTTTTCTGTATAAGGCTTTGGCCCGCGGGCCGGTATCCGTCGCTTCTCCTGCCGCCTCAACCTTTTCGGTGATCCTGGTTGCCCTCAATGCCGTCTCGGGAGAACCTTTCAGCTGGCAGCAACTGGTATCGGTCTTCGTGGTCTTCATCGGCATTGCCATGCTTGCCCGTCCGGGTTCCGGGACAACCGTNCATGAAAACTACAGCCCTNCCTGGCTGCNCACCACCGCTCTGCTGGGACTCGGTACGGGAGCTTGTGTGGCCTTGAGGTTTTTTTTCGCCCAGGAAGCTGTTGTCTTTCTCGGCCCGATCCATTCACTTTATCTGAACCGACTTGCCGCACTGGTCAGTGTGCTGCTTCTCATGTTTTGGGAGCAGTCGAGAAATAAACCCAGAAACTGGCCTCAGGGTTCGGTTCTGAAATTAGTGATCTTCCAATCCTTTCTGGAAATGNTGGCCCTGGGAGCTTTTCTCTACGGTTCAACAGGTGATGGAAGAGTCGGAGCATCGATCGGTTTTTCTGCGTTCTCTGCGGTCACCACCCTCAGTGCCTGGATCTGGCTCAAAGAAAAGGTCGATCCCCACCGCATCATCTGGATCGGAATCATCATTGCGGCAATCTGGATCGCCATCCTCTATGCACCCTAGAAAAACNTTTTTGTTTCCAAAGTTCTGGGTCAACGAATGAATGACCTTGACTTCCTCCTCCTACCCGAATGACATTTCTCTTCGTCTTTCAGATGAAAAGAGTCCCTGAAAATTAGAGAAAGAATGAAAATGGAAAAAGATTTTGAAGGAAAAACCGCTTTGGTGACCGGAGGTTCCCGGGGTATCGGGCGTGCAGTCTGTCTCGACCTTGCAAAAGGCGGAGCCCGTGTTGCCGTGAACTACACCTCTAATGCCGAGGCGGCTGAAGAAACCGTTCAAACAATCATTCAGGATGGCGGAGAGGCTTCCGCTTTCAAAGCCGATGTTTCCGATCCTGAAGAGGTCCAAAAAATGGTAGCTGAAACCGAAAAGACTTTCGGCCCCATAGATCTTCTGGTGACCAGTGCAGGCATCGTCCGCAGGGAAAACCATGAAACCCTGAGTTTTGAGATCTGGAAGGAGATCATGGAAGTTAACCTGGATGGGACCTTCCTCCCGGTAATGGCCCTCAAAGACGGAATGCTCAAGCGTGGTTTTGGAAGAATCGTCTGCATTGCTTCCATCGCAGGACTGCGTCCGCGGCCCAACAACATCGCTTACAGTGCCTCAAAAGCAGGAGTGATCGGTTTTGTTAGAAGCTGTTCTGAAGCACTTGCTCCCAGCATCCGCATCAACTGTCTTGCGCCGGGTTTGATCGAAACCGACATGATCAGCACCCTCGCTCCTGAAAAACGGAAAGCGATGATTGAGGCAACGCCCATCCCCAGAACCGGAACGGTCGAGGAAATGGCGAATGTCGTTCATTTCCTTCTCAGCGAAAAAGCGAGTTTCGTGACNGGACAAACCTACGTNGCNGATGGAGGNCGGGTCACGCTTCCGTGAAATGAAGTCACTTTTCTTCTTCTATGATCTATGAGATAAATAATGCTTTTTCTTGGAAAAAGCCCTGGCTCTCCGATCCAAGTGATTCTCCTCAAAAGGTTCAAAATGAGTGAAAATGAAGCCTGAAATCAAAGCCCTGACCTTCGATGTTTTTGGCACGGTGGTCGATTGGCGTTCGAGTATCATCGAGGAGGGAAACCAGTTGAACTCGGAATGGGGTTGGGAACTGAACTGGGAGAATTTTGCGGACCGTTGGAGAGGAATGTACCAGCCTTCCATGGAGGAGGTTCGCAGTGGAAAGCGTGAGTGGATAATCCTTGACACTCTGCATCGTGAAAGTCTGCTTACTCTGCTGGAGGAATACGGATGCAAAGGAGTGAGTGAAGAAAGAGTCGAACATCTCAACCGAATGTGGCACCGTCTTCGACCCTGGTCTGATTCTGTTGAAGGATTAGGGAGNCTGAAAAAACGCTTCATTNTGGCAACCCTCTCCAACGGAAATGTTGCATTATTGGTCAACATGGCCAAATTCAGCAGTTTACCCTGGGACACGNTTTTGGGTNCAGAAGTTTCCCGGAGTTTTAAACCGATGCCCCATACTTACCTGACCACNGCNTCCATGCTGGGANTGGCTCCGGAAGAGTGCATGATGGTGGCGGCTCACAACTCGGACTTGCAGGTCGCTTCCGGATTGGGATTCCGCACTGCTTTTGTTTGCAGGCCTGAAGAATATGGTCCTAAACAAAGAACAGACCTCGAGGCGGAAGATGATTACGATCTGATCGCCAATGATTTCATTAACCTGGCTGAACAACTGAACTGTTGAAATGAAACTTCTAGACGGACAAAGAGCATTGATCACCGGCGCCGGAAGCGGAATCGGTAAAGTGATGGCACAGCATTTCGAAAAAGCTGGAGCCCGGATCTGGATCTGTGATGCCGACACCAACAATCTGGAGCAATCCCTCAAGGAAAACCCTGACTGGAATGGAACCCCATGTGATGTCTCCGAGGAGACACAAGTGGATCAGCTTTTTAAAGAGATGTCAGACTCCTTTGGAGGTTTGGAAATCCTGGTCAACAATGCTGGTATTGCCGGACCTACTGCCCCGGTGGAAGAGATCGACCCGGGCGAATGGAGACGTTCAGTAGGGGTCAACCTCAACGGTGCTTTCTATTGCACAAGGCTCGCGACACCTTTGCTGAAAAACTCCCCCAAAGCTTCGATCATCAACATCTCCTCGGTGGCAGGCCGCCTTGGCTTTGCCCGAAGACTTCCGTATGCCTCCACCAAATGGGCCATGATCGGTTTCACCGAAAGCCTTGCCAAAGAACTCGGACCCTCNGGAATTCGNGTCAACGCGTTGCTTCCNGGAATCGTTGAAGGTCCCCGTATCGAAGGAGTTTTTCAAGCAAGGGCNGAGAGTGAGGGAGTNNCTTATGAAGAAGTGCGGGATAGAGTATTGAACAATGTATCCATGAAGCGCATGGTCAGCGCAGGAGATGTTGCAGAAATGGCGGTCTTCCTCTGCTCTGAAGCGGGAAANAACATTTCCGGTCAATCGATCAGTGTCTGTGGAAATGTCGAAAACCTTTAATTCAAACACGCGATGGCAAAAGCANGAAANGTAATCAAAACNGTGCTGGAAGCNATGCATTATCAGATTGCCACNCCNGACGAAGCNNGGCAGATCCTTTCTCTCAAGGGAAGGGAAGGACTTCGTTTCTAAACCTTCATTCCGGAGAATCCATGAGTTTTTTCGAAATCGGCCCCAACGATTCACTCTANTACGAATACGANCCACCATCGGGAAACCAANCCCTGACTTNTGTCTTCATCAATGCCATCACCGGCGATACCGGCATGTGGCAG
>FUFK010040034.1_pt1 | contig 24791 bp, 50 predicted proteins | sample 1021851 | NCBI WGS metagenome assembly FUFK01 (sample SAMEA51879418, study PRJEB19060) | metagenome | reverse complement strand
ACTTTTATATTAATATTAAAAGATGAATATGGTGATGGTATTGCAGGTAGTTTGTGGGGTGGCGAAGACGGATCGGTATATATAGAACAATGTGGCGATATTATTTGGGAGCTAGACTCTGCTAATTTTGGTGATGAATTAATAGATACTTTAGTAACAACCAATTGTCCGCCTCCACCTCCTATATTTGGCTGTATGGACAGTAGTTATGTAGAGTTTGATTTAGAAGCTACAGTTGATACAGGTATGTGTTATACGCCTGTTGTGTATGGTTGCACAGATTCATTAGCTTATAACTATGTTGATACTGCAAATACAGATATAAATATACCTAGCTGTACGCATTATTTAGAGTTAACTGATTTAGCTGGTAATGGTTGGGCTGGATCATTTATTATATTATCACAAGCAACTAATTTATCTCCACCGTATAATTTTGAACTAGTAGATACTTTTACATTAATTAATGGATTTGATACAATCTACGAATTAGATTTAAATGCAGGTTATTTAGTTAAAGCCATATTCGAAATAAACTTTCAATCAGATTTTACATCTGTACAATGTGGTTACAGTCTTTATTCCGATGAATATATAGCTATAGAACAAGAAGGTGGTTTTGCAAATCCAATACCTCCTTTTATGCANATAACAGGTGAAACTTATTGTGGTAACGAATGTATTGACAGAACATATGGCTGTATTGATAGCACAGCTTTAAACTATAATGATAGTGTAAACACTGACGATGGCAGCTGCTATTATCTTGCTGGATGTATGAATCCAAATTATCTCGAGTATGATAGTAATGCAGATTTTGACGATGGTTCTTGTATTACACTAATCGTTCTTGGCTGTATGGATTCTACAGCCTTGAATTATAATCCTGAAGCAAATGTAGAGCTTGAGGGATCATGTATAGAGGTTGTGGAAGGCTGTATGGATGATGGTGCATTTAACTATAATCCTAATGCTAATGTTGATGATGGTAGTTGTATACCATTAATCTTTGGATGTATTGATCCAACAGCTGTCAATTATTGTGACACCTGTAATACTGATAATGGTAGTTGTATAGCTGTTGTAAATGGATGTATGGATAGTTTAGCATTAAACTACAATCCATTAGCAAATGTAGATAATGGTTCTTGCATATTGCCGTTAGAAGGTTGCACAGATATTACAGCTGTTAATTATAATGTAAATGCAAATATACCTGACAGTAGTTGTTATTATGAATCAAATTGTTACGCTGAGGTACCGTACTATGTCCCTAACGAATGTTTTGAATGGGTAGTAAGCATTGATCCATATTGTTGTAATAATTTATGGGATAATACTTGTAATGATTTATATTTTTATTGTGAAGATGGGTGGACTGGACCTACAGATTTATTAGATTTTAATCGTATAGGTTTGTCAGCTTATCCAAATCCTACAAATAATACAGTATATTTTAGTAAATTTGTAAATGTGCAAGTTTACACTTCAATAGGTAAGCTTATAATAGAAAAAAATAATATTAACTCTATAGATCTTTTTCAGGGGGTTTATCATATTGTTATAAATTATGATAATTTAATTTATAGAAAAACTATAATAGTAAATGAGTAAATCAAATTACTACACTTACATTCAGGATGATACTGGTGCAGAAAATTGCATATACGAAAACTATTATTTAAACAAAACAAATGATTAGTAAGTTAGCAGGCGGATTGTTTGGTAAAGTACTTGACAACGCAGAAGGTATATTAGATAAAGTAATTACAACTGATAAAGAAAGAGATCAGGCTAAGATAGAATTACAAAAGATAATGTTAGAAGCAGAGCGTGAAGCTTTTGCAAAAGAAGTAGAGGATCGTAAGTCTGCACGTGATATGTATAAAGATGATGCTATTATACAAAAAGTATTGGCAACATTATTTACAGTAGCTTATTTTGGAATTAGTTTTGTTATGTTTCAACATTTTGTAGGTGGTGGAATTAACATGGGTGAATTTGAAATTAGTTTTATTTCCACTATCTTTGGAGCTATGTCAGCTAAAGTTAATACTATTATTGACTTTTTCTTTGGGGGGAGCAGCAAAAAAAATAATGTAGAAAAAAATGGCTAAGACTCCTGCATGGCAACGTAAAGAAGGTAAAAGTCCTTCAGGTGGTTTAAATAGAAAAGGTGTAGCATCTTATCGTAGAGCTAATCCTGGATCTAAATTAAAGACTGCTGTTACTACTAAACCTTCTAAATTAAAAAAAGGTTCTAAAGCCGCTAAACGCAGAAAGTCGTTTTGTGCTAGAATGAAAGGAATGAAAGCTAAGCTTACATCTGCTAAGACTAGAAGAGATCCTAATTCAAGAATTAATAAATCATTACGTAAATGGAATTGCGATCATGGTTGTCGTTTTCCACTTACACAACATAGTTAAAACATGGCAAAAAAATCTGTAAAAGCTCCTGCTGGTTTTCATTGGATGAAAAAAGGAAACAATAACTATAAGTTAATGAAAAATCCTGCTGGTGGATATAAACCACACAAAGGTGCATCATTGTCTGCTAGTTTTGATATACAAAAAGTACATAAATCTAAAAAGAAATAATAATGCCTAAAGACGCTTGTTATCATAAAGTTGTAGCTCGTTACGGACCTAAAACATCTGCCTACAGAAGTGGTGCAATGGCTAAGTGTCGTAAAGTAGGAGCTGCTAATTGGGGAAATAAATCAAAGAAAAAAAAGGCTGCACACGGTATGAAGGTAGAGTATAGTGCTGGTGGCAGATATGCACAACACGATTAATATGGCTGTTAGAAAAACAAAAGCTGGATTAAGATTAAAGCGTTGGTTTAAAGAAGATTGGCGTACACCTCGTGGTAAGAAAGATTATAGTGGTGGTGAAAATACTTTTCGTCCAACAAAACGTATAAGTAAAGATACACCAGCTACTTGGTCTGAACTTTCAAAATCTGAAAGAGCAAGAGCAGCAAAAGAAAAAAAAGAAAAAGGTAGGGTAAGTAGATATAAAAAGAAAAAAGCTGCACACGGTATGAGGTATCGTGGTGCAATGGCTGATAAAAATATGTGCTGTTGTGGTGCAAGAATGTCTAGATTAAATGAGCAACATAACTGATTTAAATATGAAAGAACTTGATTTAGCAATGAACAATGGTTATCACATTCTTATGGGTGATATTACTATTGATGATTTGTTGTCTGGTTCTTCAAAACATAAATTATATATAGCTTTTGATCCTGATAAGTTGAATAGTAACGACTATTGGGATAATATTATTAATAGCATGATTGATTATTTTATCGAAACAGAGGAATATGAAAAATGTGCAGAACTTAAAAAATTATTATAATGCCAATACTAACATTAATAGACGGAGTGCCTTTATATAGTACAGTAGAAGAAGCCTTATCTTATGGTGAATTAAATAATTTAACAGGTTATCACACGCATGTTTATTTAGGACAAATAGGATATATGGCAGGTGGTTCACACGGTGCAGCAGCTGCATCTTCGGCAGGTTTTGAAGAAATTAGTGATAATGGAACTACATCTACTAATATTCCTTCAAGCAGCAGCGGAGGTTATTAATTTATTTATTACTTTTGTAAAATAGAAAATTTAAAATAAAATGGCACAAAATTATACATTCAACGGTAGTCTAACTATGACAGCAAATTCTGCTACTGGTTTTTCACAAAGTATGAGTGGCAGCACTACAATTAATATTACAGGTGTAGATCAAATTGCATCAGGTAGAATTGATTGTGCCACTGGTTCTGATGCTACAATAATGGCAGCACCTGGACATGGTAGAATTTTATACGTTAGAAATATGGACGACACTAGTACTCTTGAAGTTTACGAAGGTGCGTCTAGTGATAATGATGTTATAGGTGTATTAAAGCCAGGTGAGTTTTTGTTTACAATTATTAGAGGAACAGGAACTACAACTGCTAGAGGTACAAGTAATACTGTAACAGCAGAATATTTTGCAGTAGAGATTGACTCTGCAGCATAACTTTAATTATTATATAAAATGGCAACACAAGCAAGTAATGTTACAGTATCTGGATCTTTTACTTTGGTAGATAGTACTGGTACAACTGTATTTAGTTTTAGCCCTTCATTTACTACAACATCAAATACAAGTGATGCTGCAGTAATTAGTAGTGGTGAAATACTTACAGATGGAACAAGTGATACAACTGTTAATTTAGCAAGACATCACAAAGATGCATTGTTTACTTTTGTAAAAAATGTTGATACTGATTATCCTGTAGCTGTAAAACCTGACGGAGATGTTATTGCAGATCTAAAGCCTGGTGAGTTTATGTTTTCTCCAATTCATATTGATGGAGCAGGAGATGCATCAAACAATTTAGATTTAGCTGCAACAACAGCTGCACAAAAGGTACAGTTTTTGTTATGCGATGGTCCTGATACAGGCATCAATACTGACGACTAATGCGTTTACAGGTATTAAGATTTAGCTCACAAGCAGATTGTACACACGGTCTGCTTTTTGAGCTTAGCGACTTAGGTAAACATTTTTTATGTTATACTTTGGAAGATGAACAAAGAGTTTTAAAAGTAAAAGGTGAGACTAGAATACCTGCAGGAACATATAAAATAGAATTAAGAAAAGAAGGTGGGTTTCATAATAGATATACTAAAAAATATCCTGGTATACATCGTGGTATGTTGCATGTTACTGATGTCCCTGGNTTTGAATATATTCTTATNCANACTGGAAANACTGACGAGCATACTGCTGGTTGTCTTATCGTTGGAGACAGTCAGGAAAACAATCTTATTCTCCGTGATGGCTTCGTTGGTAAGAGCGTCAATGCGTATAAGAGGATTTATCCATCTATTGCTAAGGCCATAGAACAAGGTGAAGAAGTAACAATTGAGTATATAGATTTCGATGGCAGAATATGAAAAAAATAGAAAAAATTACGAAAAAGCAAAAATAGAACTTGAAAGAGCTTTAAGACAAATTCCTTCATATCTACCAGAGTCAGAACAAATTCGTAGAAGGGAAATAGAAACAGCACAAATACAACAGGCATTTCCTACATTTGCACCAACACCAACACCAGCCCCAGCGCCAATACGTCCTGTTCAGCAACAAAAACAACAGGGTGGTTTAGCATTATTTAGAAATATACCTTATCTTACTGGAGAAAGCACAACACCTTATATTAAATTATATGATAGTACAATAGATGGTGAGCTGAGAGATATATTGTTTGTTAATGGGCACACTACAGAAAATTTAAATTTTGATCTAATATTATCTAGATTAGATATAGAAGTTTTAAGAGATCATCCAAATGCACCACGTAATAAAACAATTAGTGATGGTAGAGATAGTGTATTTTTAGCTAGAAATATGCTTTTAGCACAGGCTGGTACAGCACCAGCAAATCCAAAACAATTATCGTTATCAGAAATTGTAGGAACTAGACAAATTTTATCATCTGGTGTTCAAAAACCTTTTTATANTTACGTTTACAAAACTAATTCAAGTAATAGTGGTCAGTTAGATGTGACTGTAATGAAATAATGAAAGAGAAGTTACCTATATGGCTATCAAATTGGACATTTGAAATGCCAAAAACTAAAAGAACTTATATTGCAGAGGATGTTTTCGTCAAATGTTATGATGTAAAAGAGGTTATTAACAACAAGGTGTTAATAAATAAAGCATTGTCTAAAATAAATTTACGCAAAAATAAATCTAAATTGTTAGTCAAATCAATTGATCTAAAGTCACAACATGGCTTTGGTCCAAAAGAAGACTAATATGGAGGAATCTACTACCGATAAAATAAAAAAATATTTAATCGCAAACCCTGAATTACTTAATTCAAAATATGCACATACTGCAAAACTTTTTGGTACCAATTACGAAAGAGTTCGCAATGTTGCAAGAAAATTAAGAGAAAATTTAAACCCAAAACACGCTAAAGAAACTACCCATTTTGAAGAAAATAAAGATGGTGCTATAGTTACTTGTGAAGATAGTAAAAGAGTTAAATCACTAGATGATTTATTAAAAGCTTGTAGTGTTAATTTAGATGTATGGGAAGTTGATAAATATGATATAGGAACTTATGAAGTTACAGGTTTTGATAAAGCTAAAAGACCTGTAACAATACCAATGTTTAGAACTAAAGCTTGGTTAAAGCGTATAGATCCTACAATGAATATACAAAAGATAAGAGAGGAGCTGGTCGAAGACTTAGTTCCTCTTTTTAAATCTGTACCTCGTATAGCAATAAGACCTTCTAGTTTTTTAGAAGATGATTCACATCTTTTAGAAATCAATGCTTGCGATTTACATATAGGAAAGATAGGAATAAAGGGGGATGAGTATAGTATAGACATAGCAAGGGATAGAATGTTAAATGCTTTAGAACATCTTATAAAAAGATCTAGTGGTTTTTATATTGAGGAGATATTGTTTGTTGTAGGGAATGATTTTTTAAATGCAGATGGAGATTGGCCAATACCTAGCACTACTAAAGGAACACCACAGTTTAATAGTGATAAGCATATGGATATGTATAGAGCAGGCAGAAAACTATTAATAGAGTGCATTAATATGCTTATAGAGATAAGTCATGTTCATGTTATGGTAATACCAGGAAATCACGATAGAGAGTCTATGATGCACATAGGTGACGCTATAGAAATATATTATGAAAATAATGAAAATGTAACTGTAGATAACTCAATGTCTATGATGAAAGCATATCGTTATGGTAGATGTTTAATTATAAATGATCACGGTGATGGACCTAAATTAAATGATTTACCAGGAATAGTATCACAAAGATACAGAGATGTGTGGAGTGAAGTTAAACACGTTGAGGTACATAGGGGACATTACCATACTAACAAAGCTTATAAGATGCAAGCTGTAGAAGAATTGAATGGATTGACTGTAAGGAACCTATCCAGTATGTCGGCCACAGATGAGTGGCACGACATGAAAGGATATGTAGGTAATGTAAAGAAAGCTTCTGCTTTCGTTTGGAATAAATACAATGGTGTTCAAGCTAAGCTGAACTACAATGTATCTATCTAGTTTTATTTATAGAAAGTAAAGCTGAATCCACTTTTTTTAATTGTTTCTGTAGCCATCTTCTATATCTTATAAGTTTGCCTTTATAAGTCATACTAATTTGTCTTTAATAAATCTAATTAGTTCATTCATTTTACGTTTGTAAAACAAATCAAAATCTACATATACTGTAGTGCCATCAGCTGAAGTTTCCTTTGGCTGTGTTTGTTCCCATAGTACATATAGTGTATTACGCAATCTTTGTGATGGTGTTTTATTATCAAACTCTCTATCAACAGTTGCTTCTTCAACAGCATCTATCTGCTGCTGTGATATTGGTTTCGTAGATATAACTACGTATCCAGGCTGCTTTAACATACTATACATATTGCCTACAATCTCAGGCGTTAGTTCAGGTGTACCCAAACTTACGCGCAAAGAATTATCAGCAAGCGTGCGTATGTTATCAATGCCGCCTTCAAATACAATTGTGTTTTTACTCATGTTTAGTTGGTAAAATACATATATATTGTAGTTGCTAAGATGCCTACAGCACCTATAACAAATCCAAACATATCTGTATCAAATTTATTTTTCATTACTTATAACTTTTACGAACTGTCTTAGGTGTATAGTTTTTATCAACTTTTAATTGAAGATAATCATCATATCCCTGTAGACTTTCTTTTAATAATGATTTCAAGTCTTCAAGACGATAGTCTTGTTTAGAATTTTCTAAATTATATACTAATGCTTGCAATTTTTTAATTGCTTCATATTTATAATCTTTAGGTCTCATCTGATTTATTTATTATGTTAGTACTCAAACATTCTGTACATAAAGATTCTTTATTACTTGAATAAAAATCTTCATCGCAGTCTTTACAAATATAGTAATATTTATAATCAGTTTTAATTAAAGTGTTCATACTCAGCATTTTAGTGAATTGATCACGTGGATCTCTAGGTATATGATCAAACCATAGTTCACCTAGTAGCTCATTAGCTTCTTCCTTTGTTTCAGGTAAGTTGTTCAAGATATGTTCTTTGTAATCTTCGTCATATGGACAAAGTTCTAACATCGATTCAATCTTGTCTATTTGCCAGTACTCAATTTCTTCCATAATGGTATGTGACGTCAAAATCCCAGAATTACCTGGGACCTTGACAATCAACAAAACTATGAAAACACATGGACAGAACGTCCGAAAAGTATTACAAAGATAATTATTTATCTACTTCTAATTCTTTTTCGTACCATGCAATTTTTAACAATATCAAATATCCTATTAAATCATCAATGGTATCAAATGTGTTTTCGTTTATGCCTTTATTGGCTATACGCATAATTTTATCATCTATTCTAGCGCATATGCTATCAACAGCATTACCTTTAGAAAAAATGTTTGCAGGACTTGTGGCTGAGTTGCCGTAGGAATTGTTTTTATTAATTAACAGTTCCGTCACCCTCTGCATCTCCGCTCTTATCTGAGCTTGCATCAGATCCTTTTTTGGCATTTTCTTCATCAATTAAAGTCATTCTTGTTAGTATATCGCTTGCTCCAGGTATTGTCATACAATACTTATACAAGCCTTTTTCATCCTCATTGTGACGTTTTTTGGCGTTGTACATTTTATGTACCCAAGTTAGTAGTGCCACTTCATGTGAACGTAAAGCATCAGTAAGATTTTGCATAACTTTGTATACATTTAAATCTACCTTTTGCTCTTTACCATCAATAGTAATCTTCTTTTTTGTTTTCGTTTTTACAGTCATATTAATTAATTTAGTTCTTCTAATTCTGCTATTCTTTGTCTTAGCCTTCTGTTAGTTTCAAACAAAGTATCTATCAAACCTATACGCTCTGCATTTGGTTTGTATTCTAAAGTTCTATATATTATAGAAGCTTTATAGTATTTATGTTTCATACTTTCATCATATCCCGATAAGTGATCATAGTTTCTTATTGCATACATAACTGTAGCGTGATCTCTATTTACACTTTTACCAAGTTCTGATAATGTATATCCACCTAAATTTCTTGCAACAACAAAATATATCATTCTTGAATCTACTATCTCTCTTTTTCTACTAGAGGATACAAATTCTTCACGATTTATATTGTTTGCAACAACATAACTATTTAAAAAATCTTTCAGATTTATCATAAACATTTATTATTACACCAGGATTTTCTTTATCGTATTCATACGGTTCAAAATGTGGTATTATATAATTCATATTGTCATCTTCAATCCATTCATTTTTTACCATCAAATCTTGTACAGTTTGTGCAGGATTGATGTAATCAAAACGATGTTTTGTGCCTCTGATGAATTTAAAGGAAACGATAATTGGAAAATTCATTCCTCTTATCATTCCCTGAAAATCCGATCTAAAACGTTTATACTGTTTATCAGTATCTTTTATGTATTTCATAACAGTTTTTGAATTGATAAGCATCTTACCAGTCCAACGTTTAGAATTTTTGCTTGAAGGCACATTCCCTGCTATGAATATCATAGTTTTATAGTTTGACTACAAAACTACAAAATTATTTAAAATGGTAGTTGATCGTCTTCGTGACTCTGCATTACTGTAGAACCACCACTTAATGAATGCGAGTCCATAAACTCTTGTTCATCCTGTGGAGAAATAGGTTTATTGTACTTTGCATCATACTTGATCTTTTTACCATCGGCACTAGACCAACGATACCTTACGGCTTTTCGTTTCATAGGTACGCCATCTCTAATTGTCATATACTCTTCAAATGTAAAGCATATGTTTACCCAAGCACCAACTGCTTTCTTTATTGACTCAATGTCATTAGAAAAATCTTTTACACCACAGTTTGTTAAAAACTCGTGTAGTGTATTNTTTTTCCATTCAGCTGACTTGGGTGCATCAGATTCTCTTACAGCCCAGAACTTAGCTCTGCCGTATTCACCTGCTTCGTTTACAACGTCAAATTCAATATAAGGTGCGCCACTATAACCATCGCGTTGTGATGAGTTAGACACAGATAGTACTTGACATCTGTGTGCGCCTTCATTGAAATACTTTTTGTTTTCTACCACTTTGGTAGGTTTAACCTGGCAGCTAGCCAAGTCGAAAGGAACTACATTAACCATTTAATTTTTGTTTTAATACATTCATTTGATAATCTTCTATATCGTAGTTAGGCATTTTAGCCTTAACTGCGTCGCCTTGACCAGCTTCAATAGCTTTTAGCATATTGTTAAATTTATCTTCATCTAGCTTTGGTTTAGCTGCTGGCTTGGATTGCTGTTTAATAGCATTAGCTACTTCTTCATAAGAAGCAACTGATGTATCTAAACCAATACCAAGATTGCCAAGAGCACGGCCCCAAGCAGATGTTTCACAATTTTCTACAAAACTTGTTTTGTTTATAAAGGACGAGCCTTCTTTTTCATACGCATGCCCTGTGGCGCGTATGTTGCCGTTTTCATCAAAGATTGTAGCTTTGATTACACAACGATCATCTGTAAGTTCTACAACATCTGATGTAAGACACCAGTTCTTATAGTTTTCTCTAAAGTGTTTTAGTCTTTCGTTAACTTCAACGTATTCTTTACCTTTGATGTTAACTGTTTTTAATTTAGTCATTTTTTACGTGTTTCATATTTATTAAACATTTCGTGCGCTTTTTTACCAGCACGTATTGCAAATACAATTTTTAAGAACTTCCGAAACATTACAGGTCTGCCTCTAAGAACAATGGCAAAGCCAATTTCTCTAAAGACAGTAATGATTATACGCCTAACAAGTTTCTTGTCTAGACCTAAATCGTGTGCAATTTCGGATATAATTCTCCTTAGTTTTGTGTGATCAGACATAAGTAAAAATACAAAAAATCTATCTAAAAATCTAAGGAATTGTCCTTGAATTTTGTCAATTCACTAATAAAATTAAGTGTAACTGTACCCACACCAATGTTGCGACCTTTCGCAAAAATGATTTGAGCTTTGCCTGCAGTAGATTCACCGTTTTCGTCTTGATTAATACCATAATACTCTGGTCTATATATCAAAGCAACAACGTCTGCAGCTTGTTCTATCTCACCTGATTCTCTCAGATCCGATAGTGTCGGTTTGCTCTCAGCTCTGAATCCAACACCACGATTAAGTTGCGATAATGCAACAATAGTAATGTTTAATTCTTTAGCTAGGTTTTTGAGCGCCCTAGCCACTTTCGAGACTTCTTGTTCTCGTGTTCCTTTGGCTCCTGCACTTGCCGTGACAAGCTGTAGGTAGTCAACAAACACAAGCTTAACACCGCAGCTATGTACATATTGTCTAGTTTTAGATAATAAGTAGTTCAATGATGTGCGTTTGCATTCATCAATGTAGATGGCTTTTTCTTGTATATTGCTGGCTGTTTGTTGTATACGCAACAAATCATCAGCACCAAGTTTACCATTCTGTATCCAACGTATTGGTATTTCTGATTCAAGTGATACAAGTCTTGTTAAAAGCTGATTGACTGACATCTCGTAAGAGAATATAAGTGCAGCACAATTAGCTATCTCAACCGCATTATATGCAAGATTAAGAGCAAGACTAGTCTTACCCATTGATGAAGCAGCACCGATAATAACAAGATCTGTTTCTTGCCATCCACCAGTAAACTCATCAAGCTTAGAAAAACCTGTTGTAATACCAACTATACCATCGGTATTCATTCTTTTTTCAACATCTATTAGAAAGTCTTTAATTTGCGTATTGATGTTTGCTACATCAACTTGAGTGCTATTAGTAACTTTAGAGTTGACTTTATTAATGTGTTCAATAATTTTATCTACTGATTCTTCATTAATAAACATATTCAACGCTTCATTAATACCAGCATGCAAATGCTTTCTTTTATAGAATTGTTGTAACTGTTCAACGCATGACTTGACAGATATATAATCTGTATGTGTTGCAAAAATCTCGGATAGTCTGACCTTTTGGCTATGATCACAATCAAGAGCTTCGGCCATAGATAATAAATCTATAACCTTTTGCTCTGATTGCATAACCAAAAACTTATCAAATATGCTTTTATGAAACAAATTTGAAAACAAGTCACTTTCCAGATTTTCTGCGTTGTCGTAATAAAGTTCTGGATGCATAAGTAGTTTACCTAAGAGTTTAGATTCTATCTCATACATCATCAATTCATCGTGCATTACATAGTTAAAAAGTTGGTGAAGATAATAAATTTTTCGCAACTGAAGACCAGTATGGTTCTTCTTTTGTCATACGATAGTCATCCATAACATCATTTATAGGATCTATACAATCCAATTCAGGATTATAAGCACCTATTATATCATGCGGGAATGTGTCGCTGTATACAGGATACAAATACCCCCAACTATCTTTAAACAAATTAGTATGCCAGTCAACATTGTGAATGTGATCATAATCATCAAAGATTTCCTCTTGTTTTGTTCCAACGTCTTCGATGCCATCGTTGAAACTTTTTGGAAAAAGCGAACGCTGTCCATAAACATTGTATCCTCCATAGCTAATATCACCATAAGAGTATACAGGTTCTTGGTATTTATGTTCATACTTTGTTTCACCAAGTTTTTCAATGATTCCCATCATTAAACTTAGTGTATTCATAGCGTCAGTAATATTTACATATTCTTGATCGCTATGCGGCCTGTAATAGCCACTAGATATATTAGTGACACATACATTTGATATAGGTTTAAGTGCCTTGACATCGGTTAGACCACCGTTATCTTGAAACTCAAATCCGTGTTTATCAAGTAGTGGCTTTACAGCCTTCTTGAACTTCTTAGACATAAGGTTTACACCACCTATCTTCGTAACAAAGTCATCGTTACCACGTCTATCTGTTTGCAATATATAGCCCACATTCTGAAAGAACTCAGGTGTGGCAGCTTTAGAGCCAACACAACCTCTTTCTTCTGAATGAAAGAATGCTGCTTTGATATTATCAAACTTCTTGATACATTCAAGTGCTGCCCAAATGCCGACTTTATCATCGCCACCTACACCTACTTGCTCCATTTTAGTAGAATCCATCGCATAGAAATTATTACCAAGTCTACGAACACAGTATCCTTTTACAAAATCATGCACGGTATCTGTATGTGCAACCACACACGGATATACATCAGCTTTGCCTTTGGTAACATATATGTTTGTACCTCCAGCTTGCTGTTCTGTAACAATAGTTACATCTTCATTATCATATTTAATTTGTTCTATGATAAATGTATTCATTCTTTCTTCGTTTCCTGAAACACTTTGTATTTCCAAAGTCTGTTCAAGATTGTCTATCATAGTGTCTTCAGACATATTCCAAATATTTAATATGGACTTTGTTATTTTAGTCTTACGCATAATTTCTCATTTGTCTATAGTATCCATCTGTGGATCTAGGGTTAAGTCTAATTGTTGAACCTTCATCAGGTCTTACTCTTGAAGAGTTACTCATAAATCCTAGTTCAGGATATATGTGTTGATAGGTGTCTATGTATGGTAGTTTTTCATAACCACCTTCAGGCCATTCAATAGGTATCCGTACTTGTCCACGCATCTCTTTGTCTGTTCTAGGATTTATCAAAACAGCAGAGTTATACGATTGCTGCTTTTTATAATGGTAACCATTATCTTTAGCCCATTGAATCATAAGTGGCTCGTAAGCATTACGCAAAGTATATACACGATCCATAATGTTAATGGTATTTACTCTACGATGCACACTAACATTTTGCCATAGCAATGCACGGGCAACCATACCACCTTCTGAATCTTTCATTACAAGTATTTTGCAATGTTCACAATCTTGATATATATCAAGGAATGGTTGACAACGATCATAGCGCATACAACCAGCACCTAAAGTGCCTGTGTAATCACCGCCATGTCCATGCCATTCACCACTATAGGAAGATTCATGCATATATGCTTTAACATCATCTTCTATTTCTATATAGTAAGATTCTGCTATATTATCCATTGCAAGAATATTAGCAAACAATTCTACTTCGTGATTACTCACAACAAAGTCATCAAGTTCTACTAGCTTGTATGGTGAAGCCATCATACATAGCGATCTACGTAAAGCAGGATCTAGTAGTTCTTCTTTCATATTACCTTCATGTATGTGATCAACAGCTAGTGCTTGATGTAACACAAAACTAGATAATTTAGGTATAGTCATATAACTAATCTTTTCAGAATTTGATGCTGCTACACCATATACAAATGGATGTTTATCCGACCATACAGCACGAGCAGATGGCTGTCTGTTGAAGAAATATTTCATTCTGTTATCGTCAGACATAAGATTTACTTTTTGTTGTAAATCAGCAGTTATCCAATCTTGCATTTGTTCAAAATGTTCAAACACTAATCCCCATAGTTCAGGATGTTCTACCTCACCAACCCATCGAAACATGGATTCAGGATAGTATGTTTCATTTTGAAATCCGATCCAAGATATTTTGTTTCTTTGCACGTCTAGTGGCGTAGGTATAACCCTAACACCTTTTTGTAAACAGTGATCAAGAACCAATAATCTGCAATCGGTATTTGTGGGTACAGGCAAATGCTTGCCATAGTACCTCATCTTCTTTATTACTGGTGAATCTACCAGTTGAACGACATTATAATTAACTATTGACATAGTTCCAAGCTATTTGATTCATTTTATTAGCATTACTAAATAGTAATTTTTCTATACCATTTGGATCACGCTCCATATTTTTAACTACGTGATTAGTATAGTATGTAACACCATTGAGTAAACCCCACTTTGTGTCACCTTTTTCAGTTGTTTCTTTTGCAATACAATCAAGTAATTTATCTACTTTATTCTTTGTCTTTTTAGAAACAACTTTATCATCATCATATTCAACTTCATTAATATGTGCAGGTAGTTTCATAACATTTTTTACAATGTTTCTTACCATTGCATCACTAATGGGTTGATTTTTTAGATGAGCTATTGTATTATCTATGCCAACTAATTGACTACGCAAGTCTTCAGCTATATTATCAGCTTTAATATTGATACCTTTAGTATGTTTTACTGATTTGCCTTTACTAGCAAATAAGTACAACTGATTTGAGCAAGATAATACTGTATTAGATGTACCATAAGATAATCCTATACTACCATCATTTGAATCTACAACAAATATATATCTGTCATATTCTTCTTTTGAATGTGGTAATTTAAATTGAACAAATATTTTTTTGCCACCATTTAATGCTAAAGCTTTGTGAAATTCATATTCACTACTAACAGCTTTAGCAATTTGCATAGCGCGTTCTACTATTTGTTCATTCTGTGTTTCTTGGTATTGTTTGGTACATACACCAAGTATTTCCAAGTTATCTTTCCTTCTGATTCCATAGTATCCACTTTCAGACCAGTTGCCGTGCATATTAAAATGCGACTCAGGACATTGTGAGAACAATGGAACCTTTTCCACCTCCCAGTCTAACTGAGAGGCAGATAAGATTTCTTTTAATGTCATTATTTTTCTATTATTTCTATTGACGTATTCACTTGTGGGTTACCTTTGACGGCTATAGCTTCAAGCTTTTTAAGCCCACGAGTGTGCTTGGATAACTTATTTATAGTCTTAGCGCATTCGTTTATCCACTCCTGCTTTACAGACTCATAGTTATCACCTTCTTCTAATTCTATGGTTACACCATAGTTCCATTTAACTGACTCGAAGTTACCCGTATTCACGGCTTCAGAACAGTTTACATTTAATTGTATCACTTTCATATTAATTGTTATAATGTGTTTTCCATTCTTCAATATCTTTATATTGTGTATAATATTTTTCACCTTCTAATATAAGATGCCATTCAGACCATTCGGCACAATCTGTTATGTTTTCTTTCAAAACACCACAGTAATGTTCTACATCATATTCGTCTGCTAAATCTAATGTATAGTGTTGCACGCTAATAAAATTGTCTTCACATATTTTTATGCCATGTTCTAACACTCTTTTAATTTTATCTGGATTGTCTTTATTAACCATCCAAAGTCTACCAGAGTGTATAAAGTTATGACAATAGTGACATAAAGGAACAATTTTATTAATAGTTACACTACCTTTAGTATAATCTACTTCATAATCTTCATGTGCCTCCAACCATTGATGCTCTTTTGCTTGTGATTTATGTACACCACAAGCAGCACAATGATAATTAGTAGACGCATAAGCCTCATGTCTTTTTACATCCCACCAATCCTGCCCCTTGATTACTCTTGGGGCAAGACCGTGTAAGGGTTTTGGAATGTTGGGATGTTGTAATAATTCAGGTTTCATTCGTCATTATTATATTCTTGCGCATCATCTCTTCTGCGTTCATCATATTCCCATCTTTCTATTAGCTCGTACCAGTTATTATCTTCACCGCATTCATTGCAATAGAATATTTGTCTATCATCGCATAAATTTTCTTTTACGCGTTCTTCTGCACCACAACAGCTGGTAACCTCGTCAGAGGTCCAGCCGTCATCTTGTGGATTAGATAGTTTCCATCTATCGTAACTCATAGTTAACAAATTTGAAATCCACCAGATTCTTTACAGAATACAGCAAACTTTTTGACATTATCTTCATCAAATGGATATGAACCACCCCAGTCTTTACTTTCAAGTAATTTAGTCCATTCAGTACGGTGTGGTTCTGGATAGTCTTTTGGGGCAAGTTCCCCATACTTTTCTTTTACTATCTCAGTAATCTTATCCATTTTGTTTTGAATCAATTTATTTTTTGATTCTATTTTCTTACGATTATCTTCGTATTCTTTCTCGTGCTTTTTAGTTGCACCAGTTTCAATAAGATCTTCAAGTGTAGATGCAATAAGCAAAGCTTTTATTTCATCTATCTCTTTACCATCATTCCATCCACCAGCTTGCGCTTCATCTTCTGTAAGAAATGGACAGTTGTCTATAACGTATGACCATAGTGGCCTCCACCACCATACATTATTTCTAAAATAAATGCCTGGATTACTTGTTTCCCATTCATCTAATGTGTCGTAATATTCTTTACGATTACTTTCATCTAGATCAGCATAGCTTTTTTCTAGTATTTTTGGTTTCTTACCAGTAATTTTTGGCTGTATGCCATACAAATCAAATCCCATATTATTTTATTTTTAATTTTTCTATTAGTTTATTATATCTGTATTTAAGTTCAACCCTGGCATGACCAAGGTTGCGCTTAAATCTATTTTCATCAAACTGTTCTACTGAACGTTGGATGTTACGAAGATTATTCAGAATCTTTTGACGCATAGTTCAAAAACATTTGTCTGTTAAGTAGTTGGTTCATAAGCAATACCCATTCGTGCATACCTTTTTCACCATGTAGTTTCAAGAAATTATCTACAAGATTTCTTGCATCTTTTAATTGTTCTTGTGTTTCACAAGACCTAATTACTTTATCACAATAGTTATAATGTATACTACCGTCTTGCTTTTTCATATTATCTATCATATTATCTATGGTCATATTTATTATTAACATATATATCTTCTAACTGTTCTTGCGAAAATGTAGCTTCAGCTTCTTTTTCAGCAATCTCAGGCTCCATAATAGTTTTCTCAGCAAGCTCTTTAGCTTTTTGCATAGCATATCCAAGTTTAATATTATACTGAGTGTTTTTAATTGCATAGTGATTACCATACTTTTTAATGTGTTCAGCGTTTTGCATAAACTCTTCATTCTGTGGAATGATAGTGAATGCTACATAGCCAGTTCCACCAGCCATTTTTTCTAGTTCTTTTAAAGATACTAGACAGTTGATTTTAGTTTTACCGTTGTTTTTAAACGATTGAAATTTACCTCTGATTAAGTTCATAATATTAAAATTTTATTGATTAAAGATTATTGGAATTTCTTAAGCAAACCTGTGCCTATAGTAAATATCAGCCCTGTTAAGATAGCTGTAATCATACCTGAGAATGTACCCAAGAATAATAGTGGTAGTCCTAGCGTAAGCAGGACATCCCATAATACGTTTGTTTTTAAAAACGTTTGTCTTGACATTACTTTTCGTAATATTAAGTAAAAACCAGCAGCGCTAGCTGCACTCATCCAAATGATATTCATAATTTATTGATTTAGTTTATTAATTAAATGTTTGATTCGGGTTAGTTCGTCATATCGAGCTATGACCGTAGGATCATAGATTTCATCGACATAGGTTTCTATGTCTTTGCGTAGCTCTTCAAGCCTTTCATCTATGTGTTTAATAACTTGTTCGAGGTCGAATATTGCATCCATACCTTCGTCTATTAAGCTTCTATTTTTCATTATTTGTATTTTTTTTAATTATATCATTTATATCATCAAGTTCTATTTCAAGTGATACACATATTTCTCGTAATTTTTCATTACGTAATAACAATTCATTTATTTCATCTTTTAATTTGATGTTTTCAGATGTTAATCTGTCTACCTCAGCTAAAGCCTCGCGCAGCTCGAGGTTTTTATTTAATGTATTCATATTATTATTTATTAGTATTAGTTTTTTTTGGTAATGGTGGTCTTTTATGCACTTCCCACCAGAAATAATAGTTTTCGCCACATTCTCTACTGTCAATCCAAATACTACCTTTTATCCAAATTGTGCATTCAAAATTTCCTGTAGCAAAACCTTCACTATATTCAATTAATTCCATTTTTGATAACCATTTATCAAATTCTGAATCAGTATGTCCAGGATAAAGATTAATGATTTCATCTCTTTTTTCATATGTAGCAGCTACTATATGTCTTAACGGAATATTATATGCAGTTGTTATTTTAACTAAATCTTTTCTAATCGTTGTCTTCATAATATATTATATCTAATATGTTTTTAAGTATACTAATTTCATTATTTAAAAAAGACTTCCGTCCGTCCATTGGACGACATTGTAAATCATTTTTATTGCTTTGAAGTTTTTCTTGACAATAAGATTCTATATTAGAAATTATAGCTTTTAATCTATCATACTCTAATATTTTATCTATGATATCTTGATATCTTTCAAAATTTTCTTTATTCATAATTCAAATGCTTTTGTAATATTAGTTCTTATTATTTCAGACTTAGCTTGTCTGTCTACCCATTTTTTACCACGCAGTCCAGGATATTCATTTTGCAATGCACGCGAACAGCGTTCTATTGATTTGGGTTTGGGATATATTTTATGCAAGAACATATTTTCTAGCAGCTGTTGTGCAGACATGTTCTTGTCTTCTATACATTCCCATATTATTCGAGCAACTAATCGTTGGTCGTCATCACGGTATCTATTATCCGTGTCGTTTACGAGTATATTGTATACTCTATCTTTTACAGTCTTTCCCATTATTTATCTTCTTTGATATAATAGTCATAGAAAGCCCACGCATAGAATGCGTAGGCTATTACTAATAAAACAGTCATTATTTCTTGATGAAATCACCAAGCTTGTTCATAGCAAGCTGGTAGTTATTGACTTGTTTCTTCTTGAACTGTGCAAGATATTCTTTGATAAACTGACGTTTACGTTTATTATATGTAGAATTGAGCTTATCTACCCACTTCTGCATTTTTATAAAACTACCACCAAAGTATATAGTGTTATGAGTTCGTCCGTCAAGCATAGTAACCTTTAGGTTTACTTTATCAACGTGCTTGATAATTTCGTGAGACCACTCTCTACGAAATGCTTGATGGGCTCTTTCATAAGGATTAACCTTTAATACTTCAAGTAGCTTGTCATACTTGTCAGATAATAATAATTCGTGCCACTCTTTATCGTTAGTAGCAGCTTTTAGGTATTCAAGAGTTATACCTTCAGTTTCCATTGCTGTTCTATCGTTCAGCAAATAGTTTCGAACTTTCATTGAGTTCATAGTATTTACACGCTATTCATCTATTGTTGATGCCCGAACCGTGTTTGGGGAGGTTAGAACCTATGTAGGGAATCGAACCCTACTTAAATCCAATATAGGTTAGTTATGGTGTTAGTATTTTTTACCATTGATAATTCTATAAGCGTTAGCTTTTTGTTTTTTTACTTGACGCTTTACTTTAATATTTCTAAAAGTTGACATAATTTCTAATTTTTGATTTGACTTTGTTAAAAAAAAAGCCGAACTTTGAGGCCAAATTGGAATGTTACTATTATAAAGGAAACAATAACAAACCAACCTGACTTCAAGTCCAACTTACTTAGTTACTTAAATAAATAATCTAAACACTATAGCGCACTATTTCTAGGTGTTTCCGCTTAAGTAACTGATAATCAGTTGATTATAGAGTTTCAGCTTTGATATACTCTTCGTATTCAGCTTTTAGNTCGTTCTGAACGTGTATGTCTACTACTTTGTAAGCGACATTTTTACAAGCTCTTTTAGAACCAGTAGCTTCATCTAGCTTGTCAAAGAAGATTTTATGTGCTGCAATTGGAATATGCACAGGACTTAATAACACATCCTTGCGGAATTGCTTGTCTTCTTTAGCGAGTTCGTAACTTGCTTTAGCTAAGTTTGTTAATGATTTTAATAATGACATTGTAATAAAGTATTAACCTGCTTTAATTAGTTATAAACAGCACGCTTGCGTGCAGGTATTACGCAAAAATGCTGACATAGTCCATTATAGGTTAGTAGGGGTACTAAAAAATATGGACATGGTAGGGGGTATATTAGCAGAAAGTATCCCTTTCTTACAACTACACATAATTTTTGTACATTTGCATTATGAACAACGCACTTTATTCAGAAGATAATACTACCTATGGTCCATATACTTTACCAGAAGCATCTGTATATGGTTATACAACAAGACCAATGACTGAAGCAGAAAAAAATAATATGGTTATTGGTGGTGCTGGATCTTTGGAATATATAAGCACTCCTTTGTTACAAAACGCTAAAAGATTTATGATTTATAAAAATTTACATCCGCAAACATCTAAATCTATAAGGAGAAGATTTTTAAGAAGAGCTTATGATTCAAAGTATAATGATTTTTTAAGGTACGTATCTAAATTATTATCAAAATCAACTAAAAAAGGAAATAATCCTTTGTCAGCCGTGACTGAAGATATTAATTATAATATTCCTAATATTAATTTTGATATTTCTAATGTGCCTTATAATAATTTAAATATAGGTCCTAAATATTAAACAATGCCACATACTCCATATCACATAGATTCACCACAAGATGCAGGAAAGTATATGTCTGATATGGTTCAGGGTATGCTAAGTGGTCCAGGAAGCACGCAGAATGAGATATTTGATGCTATAGAAGAAGTAGTGTCTTATGAAGATCCAGGATCTCAGCATACATTAAGAAACTTGCTTACTATGACAGCCTTTATGGAAAATAGTATGGGGGCTGATACTAGTGCTTTTGGTAGAGATTACACTCGTTCTTTTATGTCTATAGATGATGATGCTTTCAAAACTATATTTGAAAGAGATACAGATACCAGACAAAGGTATGCTGATAGATATCAAGAGATGGGACTACCAAGTGATGCTTTAGGTTTAGATTCTTTACTTAGACAAGATGATCCCCTAACTTCGTTAGCCGTAGCTAGACAGATATATGGCTTATCCCCTAAACCTCTACCTGCTAATAATCCAGAAGCTTTGTTTCAATACTATATGAAAGAATATAATAAAGGTGGAGCAAAAAAGTATGGATCTGTAGACAAAGCTAGGAGAAGATTTATGACTGGCTACGATATGTTTATAAAATAATAAAATCTTTTTGATTTTAGTATAAAAAAAAGGTCGCTTCGCTCCCTTTATTAATTTTTATCCCTCTATATTTGTAACTATGATTGGAGAATTTTCAAACGAATTTGGAAAGGTGTTTGTTGTCGCAGAAAACAGCTTTGTATTAGAAAAGTATTACAATGGATTAGATCTATTGTTTGATGATGAGTCTTATTTAATAAATGAAATATTTAATATGGACTTTGTTATTGTAGAAAGAAAAATATACAATATGAAAAACGATAGGTACTTAAGAATAGCTGATTGGAAAGGCATAACAGAACCTAATGGTCCTGAATACATTTGGATGGTCAAGTACGATTTGGAATATAGAGGAGATTAGTATATTTTTGTACAATGTATCTATTGAAGTTAGATAGACAGGGGGACGTATACAAACAGGATGATGGAGTAGCGGGAGTACCAGAGTTTGTAAGCGTATTAAAAGCTGATAAGTTAGGGGCTGTTGCACTAAAGTGGGTAGCCCTAGTCTGTGATTACGATAGTCCTTACAGACATTTTACTGAATCAGAAAGAAAAAAGGCTGTTAGTAGAGACTTATACGGCAAGTATGAATGGTATGGTGAAAAAAGACCAGAGATTCTAGCAGCCATAGATAAGTACAAGCAATTACAGTTTGATCCATTGGATGAGCAATTAATTGCTTTTAANACTAAGATCAGTCAGTTTACTGAGTATATGAACAATATGCACATAAACGAAGATACTGCAGAAGGACTGCAAAAGATAATGATAGGGATCGAAAAAATATATAAGACAAGACAAACTCTTGTTGATGCAATCGAAAGACGCGGAGAGCGTCAGAAGATAGTTGGGAATAAAAAGTTATCATTTCTTGAAAATAAAAAAGATATTCAAGAAAATATTACGTAATAATAATTTTAATTAAAATGAAACATTCAAAAAAGAAAAAAGGTTCGATGTATCCTGGCGGTGGTCACTTCAAAAAGAAGCCTAACGCTAACATGCCTAAGCAACAAATGCGTATGGGTGGAAAACTAAAGCCAGTCGATAAGGATAAAAATCCTGGACTAGCTAAACTTCCTACAGACGTACGAAACAAAATGGGCTTTATGGCTATGGGNGGTATGATGAAAGCTGACGAAGATTTTATGTACGGTGGTAAGATGATGAAGAAGATGATGTACGGTGGTAAAATGAAGAAAGCTGGACATGGCATGAAGATGAAGAAAGGATCTATGTATCCTGGAGGCGGCAGAATGCAACACGACTAATGTCGAGAAAGCCACCAAAGTTACAAAACCTTCGTTATAGATTTAATAAATTATTTAAAGAAGGTAACTTTAAAAAAGCAAAGGAACTAAGCAGGTACTCTCAGTCTATTCACGGTGTGAACTTAGATGAGGAGTATCATGCTAAGTTAGCAGCTAAAGAAGATCCAAGAAATCCTTTTGGTTTAGGTAAAATAGCAGGGTATAAAAAGCAGAAGTATGGCTAATTTTAAAAATGATTATAAAAGTGTAGCAGTAAGGACGGCACATAGAGGTAAAGTTCCAAGAGTTACTCTTACTAAAGTTGAGCCAGGTGATGACGATAAAAGAACTAGAGCAGAGCTTTTAGACGCTATTGAAGACTTATTTCAAACTACTTTTTATTCAGGTAGGAGACAATCATATGATAAGGAAATAGATTTAGAAAATCTTAGATCTATACTTACTATGCTTGTGCTATCTGCCACTAATAGTTCTGATGATACAATAGGAGCTAGTCAATCACAAGTAAATGCTATCAACACTAATGCTACAAATATAGCAGCTTTAATAGTTGAATTACAAAGATTAGATGCTGCGATAAGAAATTTTCAATCTTTTCCTGGATTTGGAAGTACTTCTGGTACTGTTATGAGAGGTAGCACTACTACTATATCTAGTTCACAAGCTAACGCTATAAATGCTAATACAAATAAAACAGGTATAACTACATCACAAGCTGATGCTATTGTTGCTAATACTGCTAAGACAGGCATATCAACTAGTCAAGCTAGCGCCATAACAGCTAACACAGCTAAGCGTGATGCAACTAATATATATGTGCCTCTAGTGTGTAATATGTTAAATGCTGATTGCACAACTGCTCAGTTTGTGCCTTTTTCAGATGGTATAACAGAAGGCACATCATCAACAAATCCTCGTAATGTTTTTGTAGCTCCAGCAAGTGGGACTATAAAAAGTATACATATTGTTTCGCAAAATAGTTTGTTAAATAAAGGAAAAGGAGTGCCACTAGCGGCTACGTTTTCAAAAAGAACTAATGGCAGTTCTAGCTTAACGCCTTGCGCTGCTGTTATAATGACTACTGTAGACGCAAACACAGTTATAAACGGAACTTTTGCTGCATTACCTAAAAGCGGAACGCTTGCTTTTAGCAAAGGTGAGCAAATATTAGTTTCGCTACAATTAACAGGTGGAGTGCCTACAGGAAATAAAAATTACTATGTTACAGTAGTATTTCAATTAGACCAATCAAACTTAGATTAAAATGCCAGAACACTATATAACAAAATGTCAAACACTAAAAGACACCACAAACTTTCAAAGTTTGGTAGGCTCTGCTGGAGATGAATATATTATAACTCAATTAAATGTCAGTAACACTTCAAACACCGACACTGCTTTAAATATTTATGTGTCAGAATATTTACAACCACAAAGAGTAAGTGACCCTATTTACAGAAGAGATAGTCAATACTCAAGAGATAGAGTTCCTTTTGAAAAAGCTAAAAACTGTTTGTTAATACCAAACTTAGTAATACCAGCTAATACTACCTTACAAGCTTTAGCCGCTGATTTATACCTGCCTAAGTATTACTATTTAACAGCTCAAGCAGACTCTAACGCTAATAGATTTGACATAATAGTTCAAGGATACGTACA
>FUFK010745916.1_pt1 | contig 24810 bp, 35 predicted proteins | sample 1021851 | NCBI WGS metagenome assembly FUFK01 (sample SAMEA51879418, study PRJEB19060) | metagenome | reverse complement strand
CCAACCCCATCTCAATCTCAGCTACCAGTCGTGATCGACGGTCCTGAGGGCCAGTTGTCCTCCCTTCTTTCCATTTCGCCTCTTAGCCCGCGCATAAGCGGTCGCTGATGAGCGCCTGCGCGACGTGGAAGGATCTTCCCATGACGAATTTCGGCACCATCAAGGCCTATGACAGCGGCAATGGCAATGGCACTATCGCGCCCGAGCAGGGCGGCGAGCCGCTTCATTTCGGCAAGAACGATGTGCAGCAGCGTGCGGCGGAACCCCAGCAGGGTCATCGTTACGGCTATGACACCAAGCAGGCCGGTGGCGGCAAGGTCCATGCGACCAATCTGCGCCAGCAGCGCCACAACGAAGCACACGGACAGTCCGAAGCGGGCGACCGGCAGGCGCAGCAGGCCAAGCAGCAAATGGGCTGATCGTGCGATCGGTCGGGGCGCGCCGTCTGGCGCGTCCGGGCCGTTCCCCCTCTGCAGGGCTTCTCTCCAACCCCCGCGATAAGGGAACCGTCATGGATATCAACGATCTGCTTCACGAACATGAGCTCGCCGTCCGGCGCGCCAGCGCGGCCAAGGATGATGCGGCCACGACCGATGGCGAGCGTGACAATCACTTCGCCAAGGTGGCCGAATATGCCGACCGCGTGCGGCGCATGCGCGAGGATAATGCGGTGAAGGCCAATCTCGGCCCGGTCACGATCACGCAGCCCAAAACCATCATCTACGGCACCTATACCGGCGCGCTCGAACAGCCTTCGGCCGCGGTGGCGGTTAATTCCTGGGAAGGTGAGGGCGGGGCGCTCGATCCGCCGCAGGTCGCTCTGCCGGCGGGGGNGATCTGCAACGATGTGCGCCACTATCACGTCGGCCCCTATGTCTATCAGGATCTCGACCTTGCGGTGGCCGAACATATGCGGCAACTGTCGCAGCAGGCGGCAGACGGCGCGGGCGATCCGCCGGTTGGTGATCCTGCGCGCGATTGACGGAACTTGACCCTGTGCGCCCGTTTCACTATGTGCGCGCCCATCCGGTGTAGGAACCGCCTTGCGATTCCCATCGGGCAGATAGAGCTGAACATTGCCGGTCATGTCCCGGGGCTCCCATTTGGCGGGCCCTTTTCTATTGCAGCGAAAGCTGGGGGCAGCCGTCAAAGTAACCCGGTGGCCGTGTGGGCCGATGGGTGGAGCGTTTCAGGCTCGTGCGATCATGCCGCCCCGGTGCTTACCCGCGCCGCGCGCGCTGCAGGCACGAACCCGGCGTACCGCCCCATCAACCCTCTAGTCGCCGCCAACCAACGGTGAAGTGAGTAATCATGCCGACAATCAACCAGCTGGTCCGCAAGGGCCGCGTCCCGCAGAAGGCCAAGAGCAAGGTCCCTGCGATGGAGCAGAACCCGCAGAAGCGCGGNGTCTGCACCCGCGTCTANACGACGACCCCGAANAAGCCGAACTCGGCTCTGCGTAANGTNGCCAAGGTCCGCCTGACCAACCAGCGCGAAGTCATCTCCTACATCCCNGGCGAAGGCCACAACCTGCAGGAACACAGCGTCGTNCTGATCCGCGGCGGCCGTGTNCGCGACCTTCCCGGCGTNCGCTACCACGTNCTNCGCGGCGTGCTCGANACGCAGGGTGTCAAGGACCGCAAGCAGAGCCGTTCGAANTACGGCGCCAAGCGTCCGAAGTAGGGATGGGAGCGTGCCGCCAGCGCTGAGGCTGGTGGCCCGGTTTTAGTTTTTGTAGGGTGCGGTCGAGACATCCGTCTCGACCTTGCGGTTCCAGCCCTCTCCCCCACCCGACCACCCAATGATGCCCATAAGCTATGGGTGGTCGGGTGGGGGAGAGGGCCGGCACCGACCCCGAAGGTGAAACGGAAGTTTCGCCGCACTCCGAAGGAGTTTGAGAAAATGTCACGTCGTCGTCGTCCCGAGAAGCGGGAAATCCTGCCCGATCCCAAGTTTGGTGATCAGGTGCTGTCGAAGTTCATGAACAACCTGATGTATGACGGCCGCAAGGCGGTTGCCGAAGGCATCGTCTACACCGCGCTCGACGTGGTCGAGGCCAAGGCCAAGGCGAACCCGGTGGAAATGTTCCACACCGCGCTGGAAAACATCAAGCCGCAGGTCGAAGTGCGCAGCCGCCGCGTCGGCGGTGCGACCTACCAGGTCCCCGTCGAAGTGCGTCCCGAACGCGCCCAGGCGCTGGCCATCCGCTGGCTGATCTCGGCGGCACGCAGCCGTCCGGAAACCACCATGTCGGCACGTCTCTCGGGCGAGCTCATGGATGCCGCCAACAACCGCGGCAATGCGGTCAAGAAGCGCGAAGACACGCACCGCATGGCGGACGCCAACCGCGCCTTCTCGCATTATCGCTGGTAGGGCGCCCTGCTTGTAAGGCCGGGGGAGGGGGTTTCCTTCCCCGCGGTCTTCAAGCGGTCATACTGATACCCATATGGGGCGTGCAGCTGCGCTAACCCCGAAATCGAGGAAATCCACATGGCTCGCGAATATCCGCTGGAGCGGTACCGCAACATCGGCATCATGGCCCACATCGATGCCGGCAAGACCACCACGACCGAGCGTATCCTCTACTACACCGGCAAGTCCTACAAGATCGGCGAAGTCCATGACGGCGCCGCGACGATGGACTGGATGGAGCAGGAGCAGGAGCGCGGCATCACCATCACCTCGGCCGCGACGACCACGTTCTGGCAGAACGAGGACGGCAAGGGCGAGAAGCACCGCATCAACATCATCGACACCCCCGGGCACGTCGACTTCACCATCGAAGTCGAACGCAGCCTGCGCGTGCTCGACGGTGCGGTCGCCGTGTTCGACGGCGTGGCCGGGGTCGAACCCCAGTCCGAAACCGTCTGGCGCCAGGCCGACAAGTACGGCGTCCCGCGCATGTGCTTCATCAACAAACTCGACCGCACCGGCGCCGATTTTTACTATTGCGTGCAGTCGATCATCGACCGTCTCGGCGCCACCCCGCTGGTGCTCTACCTCCCGATCGGCGCGGAAAGCGATCTGTCGGGCGTGGTCGACCTCGTGAATAACCGCGGTATCGTCTGGGAAAACGACGGGCTTGGCGCTGACTTCAAGTATGTCGACATCCCCGCCGACCTGGCTGACAAGGCCGCCGAATATCGCGAAAAGCTGATCGAGACCGCCGTCGAACAGGACGACGATGTCATGGAAGCCTATCTCGAAGGCGAAGAGCCTGACGCAGCGACGCTCAAGAAGCTGATCCGCAAGGGCACCATGGCGCGCGACTTCGTGCCCGTGATCTGCGGCTCGGCGTTCAAGAACAAGGGCGTCCAGCCCCTGCTCGACGCGGTGGTCGACTACATGCCGAGCCCGCTCGACGTGCCGGCCATCAAGGGCGTGCTGCCCGACAGCGACGAAGAGCAGACGCGCCCGTCTTCGGACGAAGCGCCGTTCTCGGCCCTGGCCTTCAAGATCATGAACGACCCGTTCGTCGGCTCGCTCACCTTCACCCGTGTCTATTCGGGTCACCTGACCAAGGGTTCGGTCCTGAACTCGGTCAAGGAGAAGAAGGAAAAGATCGGCCGCATGTTGCTGATGCACTCGAACAATCGCGAAGACATCGATGAGGCCTTCGCGGGCGACATCGTGGCGATTGCCGGCCTGAAGGAAACCACCACCGGCGACACGCTGTGCGATCCGGCCAATCCGATCATTCTCGAACGGATGGAGTTCCCCGAACCGGTCATCGAACTGTCGGTCGAACCCAAGACCAAGGCCGACCAGGAAAAGATGGGCGTCGCGCTCAACCGCCTGGCTGCCGAGGATCCCAGCTTCCGCGTGTCGACCGACCACGAAAGCGGTCAGACGATCATCAAGGGCATGGGCGAGCTTCACCTCGACATCCTCGTCGATCGCATGAAGCGCGAGTTCAAGGTCGAGGCCAATGTCGGTGCGCCGCAGGTGGCTTACCGCGAATATCTCGGCAAGCCGGTCGACGTCGACTACACCCACAAGAAGCAGTCGGGTGGCTCGGGCCAGTTCGGCCGCGTCAAGGTCAAGGTCACCCCGGGTGAGCGCGGCCAGGGCTTCGTCTTCGAAGACGAGATCAAGGGCGGTAACATTCCGAAGGAATACATCCCCGCGATCGAGAAGGGCTTCCGCGAGCAGGCCGAAAGCGGCCATCTCGTCGGCTTCCCGATCATCGACTTCAGCGTCACGCTGTACGACGGTGCGTATCACGATGTCGACTCGTCGGCGATCGCGTTCGAAATCGCCGGTCGCGGTGCGATGCGCGAAGTGGCCGAGCGTGCCGGTATCAAGCTGCTCGAGCCGGTGATGAAGGTCGAAGTCGTGACTCCCGAGGACTACCTCGGCGACGTCATCGGTGACATCAACTCGCGTCGTGGCCAGATCCAGGGCACCGACAGCCGCGGCAATGCCCAGGCGGTCGATGCTTTCGTCCCGCTGGCCAACATGTTCGGCTACGTGAACGAGCTGCGTTCGTTCACTCAGGGCCGTGCGCAGTACTCGATGCAGTTCAGCCACTACGACGAAGTGCCGGCCAGTGTCGCGCAGGAAGTCAAGGAGAAGCTTGCGTAAGCCAGCTTTGAGGTCTAGGGGCGGCGCCTGATTCAGCGGGCGCCGTTTCCTCCCCGCAGAAATCCCAAATTTTAAGACAGAGGTTATTGGAAAATGGCGAAGGAAAAGTTCGAGCGTAACAAGCCGCACGTCAACGTGGGCACCATCGGTCACGTCGACCATGGCAAGACCACGCTGACCGCGGCGATCACCAAGGTCCTCGGTTCGGCCGTCGACTTTGCTAACATCGACAAGGCGCCCGAAGAGCGCGAGCGTGGCATCACCATCTCGACCGCACACGTCGAGTATGAAACCGACAACCGCCACTATGCGCACGTCGATTGCCCGGGTCACGCCGACTACGTGAAGAACATGATCACCGGTGCTGCCCAGATGGACGGCGCGATCCTGGTCGTGAACGCAGCCGACGGCCCGATGCCCCAGACCCGCGAGCACATCCTGCTTTCGCGTCAGGTCGGCGTTCCCGCGCTGGTTGTCTACATGAACAAGGTCGACCAGGTCGACGACGAGGAAATCCTCGAACTCGTCGAACTGGAAGTTCGCGAACTGCTGAGCGAATACGGCTTCGACGGCGACGATATTCCCATCGTCAAGGGTTCGGCTCTGGCCGCTCTCGAAGGCCGTGATCCGGAAATCGGCGAAAACTCCATCCGTGAACTGATGGCTGCTGTCGACGAGCACATCCCGCAGCCGGAACGTCCGGTCGACCAGGCATTCCTGATGCCGATCGAAGACGTGTTCTCGATCTCGGGTCGTGGTACGGTTGTCACCGGCCGCGTCGAAACCGGCGTTGTGAACGTTGGCGACGAATGCGAAATCGTCGGCATCAAGGACACCACCAAGACGACCGTCACCGGCGTTGAAATGTTCCGCAAGCTGCTCGATCGCGGCGAAGCCGGCGACAACATCGGTGCGCTCATCCGCGGTGTTGCACGTGACGACGTCGAGCGTGGCCAGGTTCTGGCCAAGCCCGGTTCGGTTACGCCGCACACCGAGTTCAGCGCAGAAGTCTACGTCCTGTCGAAGGACGAAGGTGGCCGTCACACGCCGTTCTTCGCGAACTACCGTCCGCAGTTCTACTTCCGCACCACCGACGTCACCGGCGAAGTGATCCTTCCCGAAGGCACCGAAATGGTGATGCCGGGCGACAACGTGACGATCAACGTCAAGCTGATCGCNCCGATCGCCATGGACGAAGGCCTGCGCTTCGCAATCCGCGAAGGCGGTCGCACCGTCGGCTCGGGCGTCGTGGCCAACATCACGAAGTAAGCTTCGTCGATCACAGTCAAATCGCGGGCCCGCTCCTCGTCACGAGGGGCGGGCCTTCGTTTTATGAGNGCGTGCTAACCGTTCTTCGGGCACGGGTNGCNGTGTCATATTCCGTCATCTTCAGATCGGCGGGATTGAGGGGTTGCCAGACCGGTGACTCACCCGTATAGGCGCGCTCACAGGATGAGGAATCACCGCCATTGGCGGCCTCGACAACGAATTCATGAAAGGTCGCCCGTTCCGGGAAACCGGGCGCTGACAGGGCGGGCCTTTCTTTTTTGTGGACCTTTGTTGGTCCATTGGCTCTTTCGCATCGGTGTAGGTAATGGAAGCTCAGAATATCCGCATTCGCCTCAAGGCGTTCGACCATCGCGTTCTCGACCAGGCAACTGGCGAAATTGCAGACACCGCGCGTCGTACGGGTGCACTTATTCGCGGCCCCATTCCCATGCCGACGCGCATCGAGAAGTTCACCGTGAACCGCGGCCCGCACATCGACAAGAAGTCGCGCGAGCAGTTCGAGGTGCGTACCTACAAGCGGCTGCTCGACATCGTGCAGCCGAACGCCCAGACGGTCGACGCGCTGATGAAGCTCGACCTTGCTGCGGGCGTGAACGTCGAAATCAAGCTCGCTTAAGAGTTTGCCGCAAGTCCCGCNTGGCGGGATTTGCCGTCGAGCTGGCCAGACGCTAACTGGNCGCAAAGTTTCGGGGCACTCGATAGCCCCGCTGGACCGCAAGGTTCGGCAAGACATCGGGATACCGCCGGATTGATCCGGGTCTGCGTCCCCCGTCTCGCTACCAAGGCAATTTTGCCGAGGTGGCACTCAGCCCGGACGGGGCGACGCATCTTAAAACGGGCTGGCAAGCACCTCGGATGGGCCGGGGTGCCTCTGTGTTAGGAGTTTTACGATGCGCACAGGCGTTATCGCAAAGAAAGTCGGGATGACCCGCCTCTTCCAGGAGGACGGCCGGCACGTGCCGGTTACCGTTCTCGCTCTGGAAAATTGCCAGGTTACTGCTCACCGCACCGAAGATCGCGATGGTTATTTCGCGGTTCAGGTCGGCTCGGGCGAAGCCAAGCAGAAGAACGTCAACAAGCCGCAGCGCGAAGCTTTCGCCAAGGCTGAAGTTCCGCTTAAGATGAAGGTCGCCGAATTCCGCGTCGACACCGAAGAAGCCCTGCTTCCGGTCGGTGCCCGCATTTCGGCCGAACACTTCATTGCCGGCCAGAAGGTCGACATCACCGGTCACACCCAGGGTAAGGGTTTTGCCGGCGCGATGAAGCGCTGGGGCTTCGGTGGTCTGCGTGCAACGCACGGCGTTTCGCTCTCGCACCGTTCGCACGGTTCGACGGGTAACCGTCAGGATCCGGGCCGCGTGTTCAAGGGCAAGAAGATGGCCGGCCACATGGGCGACCGTCAGCGCACCCAGCAGAACCTCGAGATCGTTCGCACCGACGCCGATCGCGGCCTGCTCTTCGTCAAGGGTTCGGTCCCGGGCGCGAAGAACGGTTGGTTGCTGGTCAAGGATGCGGTCAAGATCGCGCACGGCGAACTCCCGTTCCCCGGCGTGATGTATCGCAACCGCGACGAGTTCGAGCATCAGGAAGCTGATGCCGGCCTGGTCGAGAGCGCTGCCGAGCACGAGCCCGGTACGGAAGTTTCCCCCGAGCAGCAGGAAGCGCTGCTGAAGGAACAGGAAGCTGGTGCCGAAACCGAAAACACCACCGATACGCCCGCAGCCGACACCGGCTCGGACGAAAACAAGGAGGGCTGATCCGTGAAGGTGAAGGTCCAGAAAATCGACGGCAAGGCGTCGGGCGACATCGAACTGAACGATGACGTCTTCGGTGTCGAGCCGCGTGCCGATATCCTGCATCGCGTTGTCACCTGGCAGCTCGAAAACCGCCGCGGCACCGCCCGTCCGACGCGTGAGCGTTCGGATGTCGCGCGNACCGGCAAGAAGTTCGGCCCGCAGAAGGGTTCGGGCGGCGCTCGTCACGGCGACCGCGGCGCTCCGATCTTCATTGGCGGCGGTAAGGCTCACGGCGCGCGCAAGCGTGACTTCGAGCAGTCGCTGAACAAGAAGGTCCGCGCACTCGGCCTCAAGATGGCTCTGTCGAGCAAGGCGAAGGACGGCCTCGTCGTCGTCGACAGCCTCGAGCTCAAGGACGCCAAGACCAAGGCGCTCAAGGGCCTGTTCGACAAGGCTGGCTGGAACGGCAAGGTTCTGGTCATCGACGGCGCAAGCGTCGACGATGGCTTCAGCAAGGCGGCCCGCAACCTGCCCGGCGTCAACGTACTGCCGGCCATGGGCGCGAACGTCTACGACATCCTGAAGCACGACACGCTGGTCCTCACCAAGGACGCGGTCGAAAAGCTGGAGGCCCGGTTCAATGGCTAAGAAGCAGGAAGTGGAAGCGCGTCACTACGACGTCGTGCTCGCACCGCACATCACCGAGAAGGCCACGCTGGCGTCGGAAAACAACGCCGTCGTCTTCAAGGTCGCCAACGATGCGAGCAAGCCGCAGATCAAGGAAGCGATCGAGGCTATCTTCGACGTCAAGGTCATGGGCGTGAACACCATCGTGACGAAGGGCAAGACCAAGCGCTGGAAGGGCAAGCCCTACAAGCGCACGGACATGAAGAAAGCCATCGTCACTCTGAAAGACGGCGATTCNATCGACGTCACCAGCGGTATCTGAGGGGCTAGAGAGAAATGGCACTCAAGAACTACAAACCAACGAGCCCGGGCCGTCGCGGCCTGATCCTCGTCGACAAGTCGGGCCTCTACAAGGGCAAGCCGGTCAAGTCGCTCGTCGAAGGCAAGCGCAAGACCGGTGGCCGCAACAACAAGGGNCACGTCACTTCGCGCGGCATGGCCGGCGGCCACAAGCAGAAGTACCGCTACGTCGANTTCAAGCGTCGCAAGTGGGACGTCGAAGGCACCGTCGAACGGCTTGAATACGATCCCAACCGGACCGCGTTCATCGCCCTGGTCAAGTACACCGATGGCGAACTGGCCTACATCCTCGCTCCGCAGCGTCTCGCTGTCGGCGACAAGGTCATCGCTGCCGAGAAGGCCGACACCAAGCCCGGCAACGCCATGNTGCTCGGCCAGATGCCGGTCGGTACGATCTGCCACAACGTGGAAATGAAGCCGGGCAAGGGCGGCCAGATCGCCCGCGCAGCCGGTTCCTACGTCCAGCTGGTCGGTCGTGACCGCGGCATGGTCATCGTGCGTCTCAACAGCGGCGAGCAGCGTTACCTGCGCGCCGACTGCATGGGAACGGTCGGTGCCGTGTCGAACCCGGACAACCAGAACCAGAACCTGGGCAAGGCCGGTCGTCGTCGCTGGATGGGCATCAAGCCGCTGACCCGCGGTGTCGCCAAGAACCCGGTCGACCACCCGCACGGCGGCGGTGAAGGCCGCACCAGCGGTGGCCGTCATCCGGTCACTCCGTGGGGCAAGCCGACCAAGGGCGCCCGTACCCGCAAGAACAAGCAGACGGACAAGATGATCATCCGTTCGCGCCACGCGAAGAAAAAGAGGTAATCCGACATGGCTCGTTCCGTCTGGAAAGGTCCGTTCGTCGAGCTCAGCCTTCTGAAGAAGGCAGAGACCGCCCAGGACGCCGGTGGCNCCAAGCCGATCAAGACTTGGTCGCGCCGTTCCACCATCCTGCCGCAGTTCGTTGGTCTGACGTTCAACGTCTACAACGGNCACAAGTTCATCCCGGTCTCCGTNTCGGAAGAGATGGTCGGCCACAAGCTCGGCGAGTTCGCGCCCACGCGCACCTTCCCGGGTCATGCTGCCGACAAGAAGGGTAAGCGCTGATGAGCAAGCAGAAAGCACCCCGCCGCGTTGCGGATAACGAGGCTCTGGCCGTTGGTACCACGATCCGTGGTTCGGCGCAGAAGCTCAATCTCGTTGCCGGTCTGATCCGCGGCAAGAAGGCCGAAGAGGCGCTCAATATCCTCGCTTTCTCCAAGAAGGCGATGGCTAGGGACGCCACCAAGGTCCTCGCATCGGCGATCGCCAATGCGGAAAACAACCACAACCTCGATGTTGACGCGCTGGTCGTTGCCGAGGCTTCGGTGGGCAAGTCGATCACCATGAAGCGGTTCCACACGCGTGGCCGCGGCAAGTCGACGCGCATCCTGAAGCCGTTCAGCCGCCTGCGCATCGTCGTCCGCGAGCAGGAAGAGGCGTAAGATGGGTCAGAAGAGCAATCCGATCGGTCTGCGTCTGCAGATCAACCGCACCTGGGACAGCCGCTGGTACGCCGAAGGGCGCGACTATGCCAAGCTGCTCAGCGAAGACATCGAAATCCGCAAGCACATCGTGAACAGTCTGCCGCAGGCGGCGATCTCGAAGGTCGTGATCGAACGTCCGGCCAAGCTGTGCCGCATCTCGATCTATGCAGCCCGTCCCGGTGTCATCATCGGCAAGAAGGGCGCGGACATCGAAAAGCTGCGCACCAAGCTGGCCAAGATGACCGCAAGCGAAGTGAAGCTGAACATCGTTGAAATCCGCAAGCCGGAAATCGATGCCAAGCTCGTCGCCCAGGGCATTGCCGATCAGCTGATCCGCCGTGTCGCCTTCCGCCGCGCCATGAAGCGTGCGGTGCAGTCGGCCCTGCGGCTTGGCGCCGAAGGCATCAAGATCGTTTGCGGTGGCCGTCTCGGCGGTGCCGAAATCGCCCGCGTGGAATGGTATCGCGAAGGCCGCGTTCCGCTTCACACGCTGCGTGCAAACGTCGACTATGCGGAAGCCGAAGCGCTGACCGCCTACGGGATCATCGGCATCAAGTGCTGGATCTTCAAGGGCGAAATCCTGGCGCATGACCCGACTGCCCATGACCGCCTGATGATGGAAGCCCAGACCTCGGGCGTCCGTCCGGCGCGCTGATTGCAGGATTAGGAAAGAACCATGCTGCAACCGAAGAAAACCAAGTACCGCAAGGCGTTCAAGGGTAAGATCCATGGCCAGGCCAAGGGTGGCACCACGCTGAACTTCGGGTCCTACGGCCTGAAGGCGCTCGAGCCCGAGCGGATCACTGCACGCCAGATCGAAGCGGCTCGCCGCGCGATCACGCGCCACATCAAGCGTCAGGGCCGTCTCTGGATCCGCGTCTTCCCCGATGTGCCCGTGTCGAAGAAGCCTGCCGAAGTCCGTCAGGGTAAGGGCAAGGGTTCGGTCGAATACTGGGCTGCTCGCGTCAAGCCGGGCCGCATCCTGTTCGAACTCGATGGCGTTGCCGGCCCGCTGGCCGCNGAAGCATTCGAACGTGCAGCAATGAAGCTGCCGATCAAGACCAAGGTCGTTGCCCGTCTGGGCGACACCGCCCACCTGGGAGGCGAATGATGGCCAAGACCGAAGACCTGCGCCAGAAGTCGGACGACCAGCTGTCCGAAGAGCTGACGACGCTNAAGCGCGAGCAGTTCAACCTCCGCTTCCAGGCGGCNACGAACCAGCTCGANGCTCCGGCCCGCATCCGCGANGTTCGCCGNACGATCGCCAAGATCAAGACGCTGCAGAGCGAGCGTTCGCGCTCGGCTGAAGCGAAGGCTTAAGGAGTAGACCATGCCCAAGCGTATCCTGATCGGGACCGTCACCTCCGACAAGACCGACAAGACCGTTACCGTGCTCGTCGAGCGCAAGGTGAAGCATCCCCTCTACGGGAAGATCATNCGCCGCTCGAAGAAGTACCATGCNCATGACGAGAAGAACGAGTTCACNCTCGGCGACGTCGTGCGCATCGAAGAAACCAAGCCGATCTCCAAGACCAAGACCTGGCAGGTGATCGANCGCGTTACCGCAGGNGGCACGCAGGCTGTCGAGGCNGACCTCGNNGTCGAAGCCGCNGGTAACTGAAGCNNNNTTGACGTAGGAACTGCCGGGCANTCGTCCCGGCAAGCCATTGAGAAGGAAACGGATCGATGATCCAGATGCAATCCAATCTCGACGTCGCGGACAACAGCGGCGCAAAGCGCGTCCAGTGCATCAAGGTGCTGGGNGGCTCNAAGCGCCGGACTGCNTCCGTNGGCGACGTGATCGTGGTTTCCGTNAAGGAAGCNCANCCGCGCACNAAGGTGAAGAAGGGCGATGTCCATCGCGCNGTCATCGTGCGCACGANGAAGGACGTACGCCGCCCCGATGGCAGCGTNATCCGCTTCGACAGCAATGCCGCGGTGCTCGTGAACAAGAGCGAAGANCCGATCGGTACCCGTATCTTNGGCCCGGTGGTNCGCGAACTNCGCGGNCGCGGNTTCATGAAGATCATCTCGCTTGCTCCGGAGGTGCTGTAATGGCTGCCGCNAAGATCAAGAAGGGTGACAGCGTCGTCGTCCTGTCCGGCAAGGACAAGGGCAAGACCGGCACCGTCGCGAAGGTCATGCCGAAGGATGGCAAGATCGTCGTCGAAGGCGTCAACATCGCCGCGCGTCACCGCAAGCCGACCCAGCAGAACCCGCAGGGTGGCATCGACCGCTTCGAAGCGCCGATGCACCTGAGCAAGGTTGCGCTGGCAGACCCTAAGGATGGCAAGCCCACTCGCGTCCGTTTCGAAGAAAAGGACGGCAAGAAGGTTCGTGTCGCCGTAAAGTCCGGGGAGACTATCGATGGCTGATTATACGCCCCGCATGAAGCAGCGCTATGACGACCAGGTCGTCAAGGCGATGACCGAGAAGTTCGGCTACAAGAACGCTCTCGAAGTCCCCAGGCTGGAAAAGATCACGCTCAACATGGGCGTCGGCGAAGCCAGCCAGGACAAGAAGAAGGTCCAGACTGCGGCCGAGGAAATGGCCCTGATCGCCGGTCAGAAGCCGGTTATCACCAAGGCCAAGAAGTCGATCGCGCAGTTCAAGCTGCGTGAAGGCATGCCGATCGGTTGCAAGGTCACCCTGCGCCGCGAACGCATGTACGAGTTTCTCGATCGTCTGGTGACCGTGGCCATGCCGCGCATCCGTGACTTTCGCGGGCTCAACCCGAAGTCGTTCGACGGCCACGGCAACTATGCCATGGGCCTGAAGGAACAGATCATCTTTCCCGAGATCAGCTACGACCAGATCGACAAGGTCCGGGGGATGGACATCATCGTAACCACGACGGCGAAGACCGACGACGAGGCGCGCGAACTGCTCCGCCTGTTCGGTTTCCCGTTCCCGGCTGAAGAGTCGGCAGAGAAGGAGGCGGCGTGAGCCGCTAATAGAGGAACTTAAGTCCAATGGCGAAACTGAGTTCGATCAACAAGAACGAGCGTCGTAAGAAGCTCGTCAAGCAGTATGCGGAAAAGTTCGCGAAGCTTAAGGCTATCGCTGACGATGAATCGCTCGACGAGACCGAACGCCTGATGGCGCGTCTCAAGATGGCGGAACTGCCGCGCAATGCGAACCCGACCCGGGTGCGCAACCGCTGCTCCACCACCGGCCGCCCGCGCGGCTACTACCGCAAGTTCGGGCTCAACCGCATCGAACTGCGCGACCTCGGCAACAAGGGCCTGATTCCGGGCCTGACCAAGTCGAGCTGGTGAGGTAAAGACAAATGGCTATGACCGATCCCCTGGGTGATATGCTCACCCGTATCCGCAACGGCCAGCGCGCGAAGAAGGACAGTGTCCTCTCGCCCGCCAGCAAGCTGCGTGCGAACGTCCTCGAAGTGCTCCAGCGCGAAGGCTACATCCGTGGCTACAGCGATGACGCTTCGGCCAAGCATGCACAGCTGCGGATCGAACTGAAATATTTCGAGGGCGAACCTGCTATCAAGCACGTTGCCCGCGTCTCCAAGCCGGGCCGCCGCGTCTATTCGGGTTCGAAGGAACTTCCGATCGTNCGCAACGGCCTTGGCATCACCATCGTCTCGACGCCCAAGGGTGTGCTTTCGGACGCCGAAGCGCGCACCGAAAACGTCGGCGGCGAAGTGCTGGCGGAGGTGTTCTGATGAGCCGCATCGGCAAACGTTCGGTGGCGATCCCCAGCGGGGTCACTGCCAACATCAATGGCAACACGCTCAGCGTGAAGGGTCCCAAGGGCTCGCTCGAAATGGGTCTTTCCGACCTGATCGAATACAAGCTGGAAGACGGCGAGATCTCGGTCAAGCCGGCCAACGAGACCCGTCAGGCGCGCAACCACTGGGGCATGCAGCGCACGATGGTTTCGAACCTGGTCGAAGGCGTGACCGAAGGCTTCACCAAGGTCCTCGAGATCAACGGTGTCGGTTACCGTGCGCAGGCGCAGGGCAAGAAGCTCAAGCTTCAGCTCGGCTATTCGCACGACGTCGATCTCGACGTGCCCGAGGGCATCGAGGTCAAGACGCCCGACCAGACTACCGTCGAAATCAGTGGTATCGACAAGCAGGCCGTGGGCCAGTTTGCGGCGAACGTCCGCAAGTGGCGCAAGCCCGAGCCCTACAAGGGCAAGGGTATCAAGTACCGCGGCGAGTATATCTTCCGCAAGGAAGGGAAGAAGAAGTAAGATGGCAAAGCTCTCTCTCTTTGAACGTCGCCGTCGCCGCGTCCGCACCGCGCTCCGCAACGTGTCGGGTGGCAGGCCCCGCCTGTCGGTGCACCGCACCGGCCAGCATATCTATGCGCAGATCATCGACGATTCGGCCGGCAAGACGCTCGCCGCAGCATCGACGCTTGGCGCGGACGGTACGGGTGCCAATATCGAAGCCGCCAAGAAGGTTGGCAGCGATATCGCCGCTGCTGCCCAGAAAGCCGGCGTAACCTCCGTCGTGTTCGATCGCGGTGGTTTCCTGTTCCATGGCCGCGTCAAGGCGCTGGCCGACGCCGCTCGTGAAGGCGGGCTGGAGTTCTGATGATGGCTGACGAAAACAAAACCGAAAACACNGANGCCGAAACCAAGGTCGAAACGACNGAGGCCAAGGCCGAGACCACGCCTGCGGTCACGAAGGAAGNGCCGGCTGTCGCCGACACGCCTTCGGAAGCTGCAGCGAACCAGAGCCCTGCACAGGGTGCCGAAGGGCAGCCGCAGCAGCGCGAAGGTCGAGGCCGTGGCGGTCGTGACAACCGTGGCGGCGGTGGCCGTGGCCGCGGTGGCCGCGACAACAACCGTCGTGGCGGACGCCGCGAGGAAGAAGACGACGGCATCATCGAGAAGCTCGTCCACATCAACCGCGTCAGCAAGACGGTGAAGGGCGGTAAGCGCTTCGGGTTTGCTGCGCTGGTCGTGGTGGGTGACGGCCAGGGCCGCGTCGGGTTCGGCAAGGGCAAGGCCCGCGAAGTCCCCGAGGCGATCAGCAAGGCGACTGCCGCTGCACGCAAGATGATGGTCCGCGTCCCGTTGAAGGAGGGCCGTACCCTCCATCACGACGGCAAGGGTCGTTTCGGCGCGGGCAAGGTTACCGTTCGTNCCGCGCCTCCGGGTACCGGCATCATCGCCGGCGGTCCGATGCGTGCCGTGTTCGAAAGCCTCGGCGTTGCCGACGTGGTGACCAAGTCGGTCGGTACGTCGAACCCCTACAACATGATCCGCGCCACGTTCGACGCGCTGACCAACCAGACTTCGCCGAAGTCGGTGGCCCAGCGTCGCGGCAAGAAGGTCGCTGACCTGCTTGGCCGTGGTGGCGCTTCGGTAGCAGAGGCTGAAGCCGACGCCGCCGCTATTGCGGAGTAAGATCGATGGCCAAAGCGAAAACCGTCAAGATCAAGCAGATCGGTTCGCCGATCCGGCGCCCGGAAAGCCAGAAGAAAATTCTGATCGGCCTGGGCCTCAACAAGATGCACAAGATCGTCGAGCGCCAGGACACCCCCGAGGTGCGCGGCGCAATCGCCAAGATCCCGCATCTGGTGACCGTGGTCGACTGATCAGGCAGCCTGTCTGCCGAACAAAAGGGCCGGGCCGCGTTCGATCGCTGCCCGGCCTTTTCGTTTGGACGACAATTTCGTTTACCGCGTGCGCGCCGTCCAATTGAGAGTCGACATGATCGGCCAAACAGACTATCGGCGCGCACTTCCCAACAGCGCGAACCCCGTCACGGGGCGTTAGAAAGCGAAAGCGAGTGCACTATGAAACTGAATGATATCCGCGACAATCCCGGCGCACGTAAGACCCGCATCCGTATCGGACGCGGCATCGGCTCGGGCAAGGGCAAGACCGGCGGCCGCGGCCAGAAGGGCCAGAAGAGCCGTTCGGGCGTCGCCATCAAGGGCTTCGAAGGCGGCCAGATGCCGCTGCACATGCGCCTGCCGAAGCGCGGCTTCAACAACCCGTTCGGCAAGGACTTCGCCGAAGTGAACATCGGCATGGTCCAGAAGTTCATCGATGCCGAAAAGCTCGATGGTTCGAAGGTCCTCGACCACGAAACGCTGCGGGCCGCCGGCCTCGCGCGGGGTGGCAAGGACGGTGTCCGTCTGCTGGGCAAGGGCGAGCTCAAGGCCAAGGTCACCTTCAAGGTCGCCGGTGCCTCGAAGGGCGCCATCGAAGCGGTCGAAAAGGCTGGCGGCAAGGTCGAAGTGATCGCCGCCGACAAGCCCGAGCACGAGAAAAAGGCTGCTCGCGCCGAAGCCAACAAGGCCAAGAAGGCGAAGTAAGCGGGATAATTCGGGGGGACGGGTTCGACAATCCGTCCCCCTGTCCCTATCTAGCCTTCCTGTGCCGGGAGGGGCCGGCGCCAATTCAGGATTGAACAGATTCCCATGGCATCACGCGCCGACAATATCGCGAGCAACATGAGCCTCGCAAACTTCACCAAGGCCACCGAGCTGAAGAACCGTATCTGGTTCACCATCGGAGCCCTGATTGTCTTCCGTTTCCTCAGCTTCGTTCCGCTTCCGGGCGTGAACCCGCTGATCCTGAGCGATCTCTACGATCAGACGCGGGGCGGGATCCTCGANCTGTTCAATACCTTTTCGGGCGGCAGCCTTGAGCGGATGAGCCTCATCGCGCTCGGCGTCATGCCCTACATCACTGCCTCGATCGTCGTGCAGCTGGCAGCCGCGCTGCATCCCAGCCTCGCCGCGCTCAAGAAGGAAGGCACGGTCGGGCGGCAGAAGCTCAACCAGTACACCCGCTACGGCACCGTGTTCCTGTGCGCGATCCAGGGCTGGTTCCTCGCCTCGGGTCTCGAAAGTTTCGGCGCGCAGAGCGGGCTGCAGGCGGTGGTCGACCCGGGCATCATGTTCCGTGTCGGCGCTGTCATCAGCCTGGTGGGCGGGACCATGTTCCTGCTGTGGCTGGGCGAACAGATCACCAGTCGCGGCATCGGCAACGGCGTGTCGCTGATCATCATGGCAGGCATCGTCGCCCAGTTCCCGACCTTCGTCTCGAATCTTGGGCAGGGGTATTCGGAAGGCTCGATCCCGACCGGCATCATCGTCGGCCTGATCGCCATGGTCGTCGTGCTGATCCTGGTCATTTGCTTCATGGAGCGCGCCCAGCGCCGCCTGCTGATCCAGTATCCCAAGCGTGCGACGCAGCGCGGCGTGATGCAGGCCGATCGTTCGCACCTGCCGCTCAAGCTCAACACCGCAGGTGTGATCCCGCCGATCTTTGCCAGTTCGCTGCTGCTGCTTCCGCTGACGATCACGCAGTTCGCGGGCAATTCGGTCGATACCGACAGCGCCGCGGGCGGGGTGCTNCAGTCGACGCTGCAATATCTGCAGCACGGTCANCCGCTCTACATGACGCTCTATGGCCTCGGCATCATCTTCTTCTGCTTCTTCTACACCGCGATCGTCTTCAATCCCGAGGAAACCGCGGACAATCTGAAGAAGAACGGCGGGTTCATTCCGGGCATCCGTCCGGGCAAGCGGACCGAGGAATATCTCGATTACGTGCTGACGCGCATTACCGTGATCGGCGCAATCTACCTGACGCTGGTCTGCGTGCTGCCGGAATACATGATCGCCCAGACCGGCGTGCCTCTGTTCCTCGGCGGCACCAGCCTGCTCATCGTGGTCAATGTCACGGTCGACACGATCAGCCAGATCCAGTCGCACCTGCTGGCGCACCAATATGGTGACCTCATCAAAAAAGCGAAGTTGAAGGGACGCCTGCGTTAAGGCACAGCACGGGCGAAGGGGACTTTACGCAATGGATATCATCCTCCTGGGCCCTCCGGGCGCCGGCAAGGGGACGCAGGCCCAGCGCCTGGTCGAACACCACGGAATGCTGCAGCTTTCGACCGGCGACATGCTGCGCGAAACACGCAAGGCCGATACCGAGCTGGGCCACAAGGTCGCTGACATCATGGATTCGGGCGGGCTCGTATCGGACGAGATCGTGTCGGCCATGATCGATGCCAAGCTGGCCGATATGGGTCCGGAAACGGGTGCTATCTTCGACGGCTATCCCCGCACTGCGGCCCAGGCCGACCAGCTCGACGNTATCCTTGCCCGGCACGGCCGCAAGCTNGACCATGTGATCGAGCTCGAAGTGAACGAGGAAGCGCTGGTCGAACGGATCACGGGCCGCTTCACCTGCGCCAATTGCGGCGCCGGCTATCACGACGTGTTCAAGCAGCCGGCGACACCCGGCGTATGNGACAAGTGCGGATCGACCGAGTTCAAGCGCCGTCCCGACGACAATNAGGAGACGGTACGCAAGCGGATGCAGGAATATCGCGGCAAGACCGCGCCGATCCTGCCCGGCTACGAACAGCGCGGCATCGTCAGCCGGGTCGATGGCATGGCCTCGATCGAAGACGTTACGCACGCGATCGACGCTATCCTCACCCGCTGATCCCACTCGGGTTTCCATGACCCGGCACATGACCTAAGGCCGACCTCTCGAAAGAGGGAGATTGGTCTTATGCGCCTTGCCGGAACCCTGTTTGCCGCTGCTGCGCTTGGCTGTGCGGCGCCATTGTCCGCCGAGGTTGCGGAAACCACCGCCAGCGGCTTCGTCACGCGTGACATGGCCGAGGTTGCGGCTACCCCGATGCAGACCTGGCTGGCATTGATCCGTCCGGGCGCGTGGTGGAACGATGCGCATACATGGTCGGCAGATGCGGCCAACATGACGTTGACCCCGCAGGCGGGCGGCTGCCTGTGTGAACGCGTGCCGGGCGAGGACCGCGCCGACGGCTTTTCGCTCGATGGCAGTGTGCAGCACATGGTCGTGGTCCAGGCTTACCCGTTGAAGAACCTGCGCATGCGCGGGGGGCTGGGCCCATTGCAGGGCGAACCCGCCACCGGTGTACTGACGATTACTCTGGAAGAGATCGACGGCGGGACACGGATTCGCTGGGAATATGTAGTCGGCGGCTACATGCGTTACGAAGTGCCGACTATCGCTGCCGCGGTCGATCAGGTGATGAGCCAGCAATTGCACGGGCTGCGCGATCATCTGGGCGCGCTCGGCGGAGCCGCGGCGACCGTGCCACGAGACAGCGATCCTGCGCCGGCCGATGAGGCAAGCCTCGAAGACCAGATCGACGCGCTGGACGGGGCGGGGTAGGCGAAGAGCCAAGTCGGGGACGCCAAGGGGCCGCCGCCGCCGCCGCCGATGCCTGACTAAGGGTTTTGACGTATGGCGGCCGATGGGCTAGGGCCGGACCTTCTCGGACGACAGCGGCCGCATGGGTCGCTGTGGATCTCGCTGCGCGCTGGGCAGTTGACCTTGGCGTCGAATCCCCCTAAGCGCGCGGTTCATTCGACATTGCGGCGATTCCGGCGGGTGGCAGTGATATCTGCGTCAAGCCGGATTTTGCGTTAGGCAGGGGCCGCAAGCGTCGGATTGAGCGATGAGATAGGACCGCCGGCCTCACCGGCGCCTGTGGAGCATGGAGAAGTAAGTGGCTCGTATTGCCGGGGTAAACATCCCCACCAACAAGCGCGTGATCATCGCGCTCACCTATATTCACGGTATCGGCCGTAACAACGCCGTCGAGATCGCCGACAAGCTCGGTATCGATCACACCCGCCGCGTGCAGGACCTTTCCGACGAGGAAGTCCTGCGCATCCGCGAGACGATCGATGCGGATTACACCGTGGAAGGCGACCTTCGCCGCGAAACCGCGATGAACATCAAGCGGCTCATGGACCTGCGGTCCTACCGCGGTCTGCGTCACCGTGCCGGTCTGCCCGTTCGCGGCCAGCGCACTCACACCAACGCCCGCACCCGCAAGGGCAAGGCCAAGCCGATCGCTGGCAAGAAGAAGTAAGCGCAGGGGCATACCCCGCGCTTTTGCCTTCTTGATAGATTAGAGGAATACAGACCATGGCACGCGAACCCGGCCGCGTTAGGCGCCGCGACAAAAAGAACATTTCCAGCGGCGTTGCGCATATCAACGCCAGCTTCAACAACACGATGATCACCATCACCGACGCACAGGGCAATGCGATCAGCTGGTCCAGCGCCGGCATGATGGGCTTCAAGGGCAGCCGCAAGTCGACTCCCTATGCTGCGCAGGTCGCCGCCGACGACGCGGGCCGCAAGGCCGCCGAGCATGGCGTGCGCACCCTTGAAGTCGAAGTGAAGGGCCCGGGCTCGGGCCGCGAAAGCGCGTTGCGCGGTCTCGCGGCAGTGGGCTTCACCATCACTTCGATCCGCGACGTGACGCCGATCCCGCACAACGGGGTCCGTCCTTCCAAGCGTCGTCGCGTCTGATCCGTACCTGCCTGGCGGCTCGCTGACGCGGGCCGCCGACACCCTCTCACGGACCGGACGCTCTTACCGAAGAGCGCCGGTCCTGCCCGCATCCGAACCAGGGGATTTTCATGTCCGTCAACATTAAGAACTGGCAGGAACTCAAGAAACCCAGCGTCCTTGATATCAAGGCAGCTAGCGACAAGCCTCACAAGGTCACCTTCGTCGCCGAACCGCTCGAGCGGGGCTTCGGCCTNACGCTCGGCAATGCGCTGCGGCGCGTGCTCCTGAGCTCGCTGCAGGGCGCTGCGATCACTTCGATCAAGATCGAAAACGTACTCCACGAATTCAGCTCGCTCGCCGGCGTGCGCGAAGACGTGACCGACATCGTCCTCAACGTGAAGCAGATCGCGCTGAAGATGGAAGGCGAAGGCATGAAGCGCCTGCAGCTTTCCGCAACCGGCCCGGGTGAAGTGACCGCGGGCGATATCGCCGTTTCGGGCGACATCGAAGTGATGAACAAGGATCTCGTGATCTGTCATCTCGATGAAGGCGCGACGCTCAACATGGAACTGACCGCGGACACCGGCAAGGGTTACAGCCCCGCCGTGATGAACCGTCCGGCCGACGCGCCGATCGGCCTGATCCCGGTCGACAGCCTGTATTCGCCGGTTCGCCAGGTCAGCTACAAGGTCGAGAACGCCCGCGTTGGCCAGGAACTCGACTACGACAAGCTGTCGATCACCATCGAAACCGACGGCACCGTCTCGCCCGAAGANGCCGTGGCCTATGCCGCGCGCATCCTTCAGGACCAGCTGACGCTCTACGTCCACTTCGAAGACGGCATCCCGCAGCCNACCTCGGCCATGATNGGCCAGGCCGCCGAGCCGCAGGAAAGCGACACCAACCAGCTCAACCGTTACCTGCTCAAGAAGGTCGACGAGCTGGAACTGTCGGTCCGTTCGGCCAACTGCCTCAAGAACGACAACATCATCTATATCGGCGACCTGGTCCAGAAGACCGAAGCCGAGATGCTCCGTACGCCGAACTTCGGCCGCAAGTCCTTGAACGAAATCAAGGAAGTGCTCTCGTCGATGGGTCTGCGCCTCGGCATGGACATCCCCGGATGGCCGCCGGAGAACATCGAGGAAATGGCCAAGAAGCTCGAACAGGAACTTCTGGGCTAACGCAATCGGGGTGCCCCGGCGCAGGTCGGGGCTCCCTTCCATCGGCACAGCGCCGGTGGGAATACGAATGGGCGTAGGTGACGGCCCGCAACGGTCACCGGCTTCGGGCTACCTAGAACGGGCCCTTATCGAACAAAGGAAGAGATACGATGCGTCACAAGATTTCCGGCCGCAAGCTGCAGCGCAAGACCGGTCACCGTCATGCCATGCTGCGCAACATGGCTGCCGCGCTGATCAAGCACGAGCAGATCATGACAACGCTGCCCAAGGCCAAGGAAATGCGGCCCTACATCGAAAAGCTGATCACGCTTGCGAAGCGTGGCGGCCTGTCGAACCGTCGTCTGGCAATGAGCCGCCTGCAGGACGAAACGCAGCTCAAGAAGCTGTTCGATATCCTTGCCGAACGTTATTCGGACCGTGACGGCGGCTACAGCCGCGTCATCAAGGCCGGCTACCGTGCCAGCGACGCCGCCCAGATGGCAATCATCGAGCTGGTCGACCGCGACGAAGACGCCAAGGGCCAGGATTCGGGCCCGGTGATGAATGAAGACAGCGAGTTCGAAGACGCCTGAGGCGCTCTCGAATGAAGACATGCGGGGCCGGGCGGGAAACTGTCCGGCCCTTTTGTTTTGCATGGCTGCGGCGGCATGGCACAAGGCGCGCATGATCAGACATGCCATCACCGCCGCAGCGCTGCTCGCCGCTGCTCCGCTTGCCGCCCAGTCCGTCACGCAGGAGCAGATCGTGACGCGCTACGACCGCTCCCTCGCTGCAGGGTACAAGGCGCTGTTCCTGTGCAGCGCAATCGCGAATGCTGAGCGCAACGGTGCCTCGCGGACTGCCGAAAGCGTCTTCGAATGGGAACTGTCGGGCATTCAGGCACCCCTNGGGCCGCTGGCCGATACGATGCCCTACCGGATCGCGCGCGGCGCAGACGGGACNNTCGAAACGGTCTCGGTCGAATGGGCTGATGACGCGCCGCCGCGGATTGCCGTGCATGACTCGCGAATGGGCTGCGCGCAGCTCCCGATCGGGGGACGCCCCGATCCGGTCGTCACCAAGCGGCCCGCCAGCACGATCGAACGCAGTGCGCCGATTGCTGCCACGGGCGCATTGGCTGGCACGTTCGNGCATGGGTTCGGCGATACCTATGGCGAGGGAACGCGNACGACGGCAGTGCTCGCCATGCGCGATGGCGAGGTACTGGGCGAACGTTATGCGCCAGGGTTCGGGCCCGCGGTGCCGCAGCGCACGTGGTCGGTCGCGAAAAGCATCGCCGCGACGCTGGTCGGCATGGCAGTGCACCGCGGCGAGGNGGCAGTGGACCAGTCCGCTGGGCTGGGGATCGACATCAATGACGCGNGCNCGCAGATAACGCTCGATCACCTGCTGCGCATGGCNTCGGGACGCTANTCGGACACCGCGGGCAACCGCACNGATCCNCTGTATTATGGCGGATCGACCGTGGCCGAAACCGCTCTGCACTGGCCACTGGTGCATGAACCGGGCAGCATCTTCCGCTATGCCAACAACGACACGCTGGCCGCAGTCAAGGCGATCGAAGCGTCGCTGGCGAAGCAGCCGCCCGCGCAGGTTTTCGCGCAGCTCGGCATGTTCGATACGGTCGCGGAAACCGACTGGCGCGGCGATTACATCCTGTCGAGCCAGGTATGGTCCACCGCGCGCGATCTCGCGCGGCTCGGACAGCTCTATCTGGATGACGGCGTGCTTGCGAATGGCACCCGGGTGCTGCCAGTAGATTGGGCGGACTACGTCTCCGCTCCCGACGGCCCGCAGCCCGATGGCCCCTTCGGCTACGGTGCCGGCTTCTGGCTGCTAGACGCGGTGGACGGCGTCCCCGCCGATACCTTCGCCGCGATGGGGAACCGTGGGCAGTTCATCGTAATCGTGCCGAGCCGTGACACGGTCATCGTCCGGCGGGGCGAGGACCTGGCCGGGCACCGGTTCGATATCGCCGCTTTCACACGCGACGTGCTGGCTTCGCTGGAATGAGCCATTCATAAAAACGGCGCATAAACTGAACAAGGGCTGTCGTCCAAGTTCAGCCTCGTCTCACGCCCGTTCATCTAGATCGATTCTCACAGCCGGGGCATTCCCGCCGCGGCCCTGATGAGGAGACCCTCGAGATGAAACAGTTCAGCAAAACGTTCGCGAAGGGTGGGATCGCAGCGGCAACGGTCGGGGCAATGGCCCTGGCGGGTGCCACACCGGCACAGGCACGCGGCGACGACGACGGGATTTCGGTCGGTGAGGTAATCGCCGGCGCAGTGATCATCGGCGGTATCGCTGCCATTGCCGGTGCTGCCAGCAAGGACCGCAACCGCGACCGCTACGGCTATAATGNCGGCGCCTACCGCTATGACAATGACTACCGCCGCGATGCCTACGCCAGGCGCGGCAATCCGCGCGCCGCAGTGCAGCGCTGCGTCAGCGCCGCACAGGTCGATGCGCGCCGCTCCGGCTATCGTCACGCGTCGGTCACCGATATCCGTAGCGTGAAGGACACGCGCTATGGCTGGAAGGTCAGGGGCACGATGGTTGTCGATGGCCAGCGCGGTTACCGCGATGCGCGCTACGATCGNCGCCGCGACCGNTACAGCGCCCGCGATAGCGGCAAGTTCACCTGCTACNTCGAACGCGGCCGCGTTGCCGATGTCGACTACAGCGGTATTCGCGGACTGCGCTGATCGCGTTTCACGCACCACCACGGGCGGTTCAGGCCTCGTTTAGCCCGGGCCGCCCATTCNTGCCGTATTGCCATACGCGTGCCGGGGTGAGCGCGCGACNACAGGGGATCCATATGCCGACCAGACCATCCATTGCCGCGCTGCCGGCGCTGCTGGCAGCCACCTCGCTGGTGGCCATGCCCGCGCAGGCGGCCGAACTGCCGGTCCAGGCCGCGCCCGCGATAGCACAAACGGTTGCCGCGGCTCCGGCCTGGGCACCGGGCGACGACGATGCCGCAAAGCATCGCCGCTACCGCGATCGCCGTTATCGCGACCGCGGGACCGATGTCGGCGACATCCTCACCGGACTGCTGATCATCGGCGGCATCGCTGCGGTCGCCAGCGCGGTCGACAAGTCGGACGAGCGTGAATACCCGCGCGATGCGCGTTATCCCGATCCCCGCCGCGACACCGATCGCGCCGACGATGTACGGGGGCTCGACCGCGCCGCCGCGATGTGTGTCGAAGC
>FUFK010064489.1_pt1 | contig 24814 bp, 22 predicted proteins | sample 1021851 | NCBI WGS metagenome assembly FUFK01 (sample SAMEA51879418, study PRJEB19060) | metagenome | reverse complement strand
GCATCCGCGGTATACAGTTTTGTGTACAATTTATATCTTCAATATCTCTCCTCAGCACCCAATCACCAACATGAACAGGTTGTTTAAACTCGATTGCATCAATAGCCCTTGTTAAAGCCGCATCGGCGTTAGTTCCTTTTAGAAAGCGATGGACTGCTTTTGAAGCTGAAATATCCATCCAAGATACCATCTGGCCCCCAAACAACGTCCCCAAAACATTCGCATCTTGAGGCATCACTAACTGAGAATACTTTATAACTGATGAGCTCATATAAAAACCAAATATTTATCCAAGAAAAATAACGTGTGCACTAAATGAAAATGCCCCGTTGAAAAACCCTCGGAAAAAACTGTTTTCCCTGAAGAGCACGCCACATCAACGGGGCAGATTCTGCTATAATTTAAAATACAAATTATTTCTAAATCAATAGTTTTAGTTATCTAATTTCTATTGAATTCATTGGCAATTAACTCTCCTTTTTCAAAATCTACTCGCATCAATAGAAAACCTCCCAATAGGAATAATACCACAATAGATAATATACCTGTTCTAGCGTTGCCTGTGTATAGTGTGATCCAGCCAACTAATATTGGTCCTATTACTGCTGCAAATTTCCCAAGCATATTATAAAACCCAAAGAATTCAGCTTCTTTGTTCTTGGGAACCAGCCTTGTGAAAAGACTCCTGCTTAGCGATTGAATACCGCCTTGGAATAATCCAATTAATGTAGCAAGAATGTAAAAGTGTATAATATCAGTCATAAGATAACCCATTAGAGTAATAATTCCATATCCCATTATTGCTACAAGAACAGCATTTTTTGTACCAATTTTTTCACCAAACCAGCTATATGCAAGTGAAGCAGGAAATCCTATGAATTGCACTAATAAAATTGCGGTAATAATATCTCCAGCGGCAAAACCAAGCGACGAAGCAATTTTACCAGCCATTCTTACGATAGTAGCAACCCCATCTTCATAAAGCCAGAATGCCAAAAGAAATGTGCCAATGATTTTCATTTCTCTTATGTTTTTATACGTCTCTTTCAATTGTTCAAAGCCACCAAGAATGACCTCTTTAATAGGTAAATCATTATGCTTAGAGGGCTCAGGTAAAAATAATAATATTGGTAAAGAAAAGATAGTCCACCAGATAGCAACTGAGACAAATGATAATCTTATAGCAACTGTTGCGTCAGGTATACCAAACGATTGTGGATATAAGTACATAAGCACATTTACCATAAACAATAGTCCGCCGCCGAGATATCCGAGTGAATATCCGAGAGACGATACATAATCAAACTCGCTTCTTTTGGCAACAGCAGGAAGAAGTGAGTCATAAAAAACATTTCCTGCCATAAAACCAACAGTAGCCATTACATAGAAAAAAACCGCTAACTCCCAATTACCTTTACCAACAAACCATAATGCTCCTGTCATAATTGAACCTAAAAAAGCAAATGTAATTAATAATTTCTTTTTCAGTGAGCCTCGGTCAGCAAATGCACCTAATACTGGGGCTAGCAGTGCAATAACAACACTAGAGATTGAATTAGCAATACCTAACTGGTAGGTACTTTGGATGACATCTTCAGGATTGGACCAGAATTTTTCAAAAAATAGAGGGAAAAATCCTGCCATCACCGTAGTGGAGTACGCTGAGTTAGCCCAGTCGTAAAATGCCCATGATATAATTTCTTTTCTTTTTCTCATAATGAGCGAGTCACCAAGATTGATAGTATGTACTAAGTGTTGAATACAGCACAAAATCTGAATATGTATTGTTTGCTGATAATGTTGATTTGAAACCTGCACTCAGGTCAAATGAATATGGACCAAATCGCTCACTGGAGAGTGAGTTTAAAAATACCATTTCACAGCCAAGATCTACTTTACTAAAGTGTGGCATATTACCTGCGTACTCTTCCATCCAAGCATCCCACTCTGGCATTTTAGAAATATAATTATCTTCGCCCTTGTATTTAATAGTTATTTGACTTCGAAGAAGGAGCCTATTTTTTAAAATAGCTGTATCAAATCCTGCATTAATTCGAAGACCTGTCCCCATATCATATTTATAAGTATTCCCAATATTGTTTAGAATTGAATCAGGATGAGTATGTTTGCCAGAAAACAGCGCTACTGGTGTATTAAACGTATTGAACGTACTAAATTGTAAACCTCCATCGAAAAACATACGATAGTATCTTCTCGCTGAGATATTTTTATTACCATATACACCAACAGAATACCTCATTACGCCTGAACCAATCTTCGCTTGGCTAAATTGCTTTTCTCCATCACTTAAAAATTGAGATATTGCCTGACCAAATGGAATATTAATGTAGAATTTACCATATAATGCATCACCCACTCCATTGATAGCCCAGGAGGGTTTTCCAATTAAAAGAAATGTTGCACCTATTGTAACATCATCAATGCCTGAACCTATTTTTTTTGCAGGGTAATAGTAGGAAACTAAATCATCAATAGATACAGAATCTATTCCCTGCAAGCCAGGAGGGCTAAATTTTTGACCAATTAATAAATTATTTAAAGGATCATCTTTAGAATGAAAAGCCCAGTCTACAGAATACTCTCCACCCTCAGTATAGATCATGTCATATATCATCTTAAGGGTATCTCTTTCACCTCTATTTAAAATGTTAAAATTATTTGAGTTTATAAACTGCAATAGCCCATCTCTATTATCTTGATGGTAGGTGAGTAGTGGTTGTATTCCATCTATTTTTCCAATAGAGTAGTCGTAAAATTTTTGTTCAAGACTATATTTCTGAAGAAAAGGCACCTCAAGATGTAATGTCACATCGTTTGACATGCCATAGCTTATTTTAATAACTCTACTTATAACTTCTTTACGACGCTTTTCTGAAAATACACCGCTTGGAAAGTATTTTTTTGTGGTGTCTATATTCTGACTACCAAAAACAGGTAAAGATAAGCCGTAGTATGTATTTAGCTCATTAAGCCATGTCTCAATTGTCTTTGAGCTTCCTAAATCTATGGAGCCATGATGATAGAGGTCAAAATTTGATGAAAATCGAGCTGAATCATCAATGAGACCAAAATTGAAATAATTTTTACCCAAACTCTCCATACCAAACTTGCTATCTTTCATTTCCCAAAAAGATTCGGAGAGATTTCCTCCAACTGAAATTCGAAATACATTATCTGGCAAAGTTGGCAAAACCTGCCCGTCTAAGAATGTTAATATGCAATAGATAAAAAATAGTGGTCTCATTTGTATAGAAGGAAGGGCTTACGGAACTCTGAAAATTTATACACATCCATAGCCCAAATTGCTGCCAAGTCGATTGGAGACTTTTTCTGGGCAGCAAACAAGGTGAGCTCATTAGAACCAAATAATTTATCAACATAATTACCATCCTCCCACTTAAAATGTCGGGGATGAAGTTGTTCAATTAAAAGTATTAAACTAGTAACAGTAAGGAGAGGGTTGAAAAGATTTCTGTCCTTTAAAATTAATTGGATTCCGCTGCAGGATTGTCCATCATACTTTGGTACTCTATTTTGATAGATTGTCCCCGAGGGCCTGTACTGTAATGCCTTGAAAGCTACTCCTGGTAAACTTAACTCATTTATTTTTTTTAACAAGAAAGAGGTTTCTAGCCAGGGAGCTCCAATGATAGAATATGGCATGTCTGTACCGAAACCTATATTCAAATTTGTTCCTCTGAACAAATCCATACCGCAGTAGAGTAATAGCGATTCCTGATTTAAATTTAGGGGAATTGGTGTTTTCCAAGGTAAATCAGTTTCATCATACCACATATCCCTGCTCCAATTCGAAGTTGGTATAATACTCAGTTTTATTCTTTTTGAATCCTTAGTCCAGCCCATTTCATTGATCATAAGGGAGACCTCGCCAAGGGTGAGCCCGTGTCTTATCGGTAATAAATGATAAGCTTCAAACGATTGATAACCTGTTCGAGGAATAGGACCATCAATGATATCCCCTCTCAATGGATTTGGTCTATCTAGGATTAGAACTGGGACATTAAAATTTGAGGCTGATTCAAACACTTTAGACATAGTGGCTAAATAAGTTGGATATCTACTCCCAGTAATCTGAAAATCAACCAGAACTAAATCAATTTTATCCATTACCCAATGTGGAGGATACAAGTATGTATTGAATAGGTCTATGATGGGCGCATTATGAACGGGGTCAATATTATCTCTGCCCATCATTTTTGCCCTTTTATCATCTACACTCCATAGTCCATGTTCCATTGCAAACAAATAAGAGACGTTTATATTACCATTACGTTTTAAAATATCTAAAAGATGTTCACTATTTCTATTCACTGCTGTACTATTGGTTAGTATTGCTATATTTTTACCACTCAGGGGACTGAAATCCATTTGTTCTAATACATCAAGACCCGTGTAGACTGTGTTTATAAAGGACAAATCTGGTACAGATATTATGGCAGAATAATTGTAGGGATTTTTCAACCCGCTTTGTCCAAATACAAAGTTTGATGAAATAGTGCATAAAAAAACTATATTTACAAAAATACTCACAGTACCTATTTTAAATTAACTTGTTCGAAACCAAATCAAAAAAACTATATTACTTAATCAGCCCTATTGATTTTATAATTTTTATTAGGCACATTTAAAGTACCTATGAGTGATTCAAATAATAATAACAGCGGCGGTTTCGCCAAAACAACCGATTTCAAATGGTTTGGAATTGGTGTATTAGTATTTTTATTAATTGGTTTTCTTCTACCTACGCCAGATTCAATGGTATCGAAAGCGAATGACTTGTTTAGCAGCGATGCATCATTAGACTTAGCAAAAAAAGCAAAAGACATTCAACTAACCATCGCACTGCTTGCTACTTGTGTAGTATTTTTCGCTACTGAGGCTATTCCAATGCCTGCTGTAGCCTTACTCATTGGTCTCGTGCAATTATTTTTTGGTATAACCTCTCCGAAAACAATAGCACTAACTTATGCCCATGATGCAGTCTGGTTTATTGCAGGTTCACTTGCATTAGGAGCCACTCTGGTTAAATATGGACTAGATAAAAGAGTTGGCATGCTAGTTGTTAACCTTGCTGGTACCAAAACAAGGTCAATTGTTATCGGAATACTGCTGGGTACTGCTATACCTACTGCTTTTGTTGGTGAACATGCAGTAGCAGCTATGTACGTGCCCATTGCTCTAGCGCTTTATACTCTCACTAACAAATCAACACCATCACCAAGGCTTGGTACCTTGCTTATGGTTACCATTGCTGTTGGATGCATGATTGGTGGTCCGATGAGCCCCACCGGAGGCGCTCGAAATGCACTAATGATTGGTTTCCTTGGCGATTATGGTATCGACGTTTCCTTTATGCAGTGGATCTCCATGGGTGTAATGTATACAATTGTTATGTCCGTGGTTATGGCGTTTCTCTTACCTCTTCTATTTAAACCTGAGGTTAATGACCTAAGTGAAGCAGTTGGTTTACTCAAAAAAGATTTAGAAAAACATGGTGCCATGACTGCTCAACAAAAATTGGTCGCTGGAATTATGTTCATAGTTGTATTTCTATGGATTACTGACAAATCTTTGGTTAACAATGTTCTTGGATTCTCTCTTGGCTTAGGTGGTATTGCAATAACAGGAGCTGTTCTATACATGCTTTTTGGTTTGACCTCGTGGAAAGATTATGAAGATAAAGTAAGTTGGGGCGTAATCGTGTTGTATGCAGGATGTATTAGTCTAGGAAGTGTTTTTAAAGTGACAGGCGCTTCAAGCTGGTTTGCCGACCAGATAATGATGCTAGTAGCCCCTCTTGGCCTGAATTCAGGCGTAGGATTAGTCATTCTAATGTGCGTGATCGGTGCCGTTCTTACTAATCTTATGAGCGCAGGTGCTACCGTGGCTGTTATTGGGCCGGTGGTACTGGATATGGCAATTAGCTCCCAAACAAATCCTGTATTAGTTGGAGTTGGTTTAGCTATCGCAACATCTATGGCTTATTGGTTAGTGATAGGCACACCAGCAAGCTCAATTGTCTATGCAAGCGGGCAGCTTGAATCAAAGGATTTCATCCGAATGGCTACCCTGGGATGGCCGGCCGCACTCTTGGCACTATCCGCTATAGTAATTTTGTGGTGGGTCAATATACTTGGAATAAGCCCTTCAGGGTTGGGATTCTAAAGGAGCATCATAATGGATATTAATACAATTGTATTGGTAGTTATTTTAGCAGTCATTATTTACGCAATAGTATCTCATAATCAAGAGAAAAGCACTGTTGCTGAACTGAGCAGACAGGAAATAATGGCTGAAAAAGAAGAATTATCAAAAGAGGATATAGCCACATATGGCCAAGTTCAAGATAGGAAAAAACAACTTCTAAGTCTAATAAATGAGAAGTTGTCAGAATATCCAAAAGAATCTAGTCAGTTAACAGAAATTGTAGAAGATTGGGCAGAATTAAAGATTGAAGCCTTCCAAAATAGAAGATCCTGGGTAAGAGCAACCCCTAAAGATTCATAAACGTTTACCTTAGAACAATATTCTTTAAACCATTTATTTAGGTAACAACTTTCCATAGCTGAAGCCTTTTCACCGTATCGAAAGCATTAATTTTAAAGCTTAAATACTTCCATGAGTTATTGAAAAGATGAAAATAAAGCTAGTCTGTGTCGGAAAAATAAAAGAGAAACTCTACAAAGAAAGGGTTAATAAATATTTAAAATGGATTAAGAAAGATATTAAAATTGAAATGATTCTTTTGAAAGATGGTAATAAAAAAATCCTCAATAACAGTCTTAAAAAACACTTACACAGTAATTACTCAAAAACATGTATTTCTCAAGAGGGTGTACAATATTCATCAATAAAGTTTTCAAAATTTTTATTTGATCAGAATCAAGACTTAGCATTTTTTATAGGCGGACCTGAAGGGCATTCAGAGATTATTAAAAAATCAATAAAACGTTCTATCTCACTTTCAACCTTTACGATGCCTCATGAGATGGCACTCTTAGTCTTTATGGAGCAAATATATAGAGCCGTGCAAATAAAAAAAGGTGGTATTTATCATAGATAAATTCTAAATAATTACATGTTCGGTTCTTCCCTGGATAGCTGTTAGCAAGACATATGTTGTTGTTTTAATTTTATCTGCTATTACCTCAATTGGGATTTCATCTTTCTTTTTCTTTCCAAAAATGAGCACTTCATCGCCCATATCTGGTTCAACATCTCTGAAATCGACCATAAACTGATCCATACAAATTCTTCCAGCTATATCATAATAATTGCCCTTGTAGCTTACAAAGCCCTCTTCATGCCACTGTCTTGGGACGCCGTCAGCAAAACCTATCTGAACGACACCGATATTTGTCGCTTTTTTAGTTTTATATACCCCACCATAACTTACATTCGTACCTGATTCTACTCTTCTTAAATTGACTATTGGCCCGCAAAAACTCATCACAGGCTCAACATCTATTTTCATCCTAACCTCATCTGAGGGAGATACGCCATATGCCAGCATGCCCACTCTTACTGTATTAAAATATGAACTGGGAAGATTCAATATAGCACCACTATTTGAGCAATGAATGTATTTAAACATCATTTTATTTTTTTTTGCCTGAAGAACGATTTTATTAAATATTGCTAGTTGCTTTTCTGCAAACGAAATGTCACCCTCATCTGCTGTTGAGAAGTGTGAATAGATACCCTCAACTGGAATTTTAGGACGATCGCTTAAAAAATTGAAGACTTTTTCAGAATCAGTAATATCAAAACCCAATCTTGTCATTCCAGTATCAAACTTTAAATGAATTTTGGGGCACAAACCTGTTTCGGAAATAATTTTATCCACCAGCAATAAGTCGTCCCAGTGACATATATTAACCCATAGGTCCAATTCAAATGCTCTTATTACCCAATCTTGCTGAATCCTAGAAAATATGAAGATATTATTTCTTATCCCATTCTCTCTTAAAAATATTGCCTCTTGAATATTAAAAACACAAAATATAATGTCTTCTTGAATACTGATAATACTGGCAACATTTAAAAGACCATGCCCATAACCGTTTGCCTTAACTACTATCATCAATTTTTTTGGTCCAATATATGTACGTATATTTTTGATATTTCTCTCTAATTTATCTTTTGCGATGTAAGCTTTCGGTCCAATCATATTTTTTAATAATCAGAGGTTAATGTTTTAGTTTTCTCTTTAACTGGTAGCCATTAAATGTTATAAATAAGTAAATGAATATGGTAAGACCAAACAAGGACCTCCAATCTATTATGCCAGTCGAGTGAAATTTTTGAAAAACTTGAAAAGAAATTGCAAACGGAGACCAAGATAATATTGACTCTAAAACAATTGGAAAGAAAGATAACTCGATTAAAAAACCACTCCCAAATAGAATTAGAATAAATATAGTTATCAACCCTAGTAACATTACTGATAGGGTGTCAATTATAACCGATAAAAATATTAACAAATTGCCTAAAATAAGTAAGTATACCGATAAACAGATTCCTAAAAATAAAAATGTAAATAAACTGAAAGGAATGGATGTCAAAGTAGAATAGATCAAAATGCTAATTAAAATCATTACAAATGATTCTGATAAGGATGTTACTAATGTTGAAAAAATTATTCTTTTCTTACTGTATGGAGATAGAGATATGTTTATTAAAACTTTGTTATTAATTCTGAGATCAAAGTAATCTCTATATATCGAAGGGTAGATACTGAATGAACCAATTATAAATATAAGCCCCGGAAATACCCAAATATCATATGGAACATCTGAGAGACTGAATCTCATAATATTTTTTAATGGTAAACTAACGAAGTAAAAAACACTAACTGGTAAAGTAAAAAAAAGAAATATGTTTGGTACCAGTTGATTTTTCCAAACCCAAATCCTTCGCAACATAAGAGCTCTAATCAAAATATTTCCCTTCCTGAAAATTCAGAGTCCAAAAGATCTCGGAGGCCGAGCTTTTTTACTTCTAAATCAATAAGATTGAAATCAGAGGCTTTATTAATTACATCAAAAAAAACACTTCTTGTCCTTCCATAAAAATAAAAAACATTATCAATTTTACTTGGGGAAACAACCGTTGGTATTTTTGTGAGTTTCTCAAAGGTATTATCATCTAAATTTTCAAACTCTACTTGAAATTGATGATATTCTGTAGTGTTTTCTAGTAGTTTATCAAGATGCCCATCCATAATTATTTTACCCTCATTGAAAACAAGTATCCTGTCATGCGCTTGTTCAACTTCACTAATTGAGTTACTAACATAAATAATTGATTTACCACCTTTTAGTTCCTTGATTAAATCCCAAGTCATTCGAGTAGATTCTGCATCCATGAAGCCCGTTGGCTCATCCAAAATCAAAATATCTGGGTTATGAATCAAAGCTTTAACTAGCATAGCTTTTTTTTGTACGCCGCTGGAAACTTTATAAGATAAAGTATCTAAAAACTTTTGAAGATCTAATGCACCTGAATACTTCTCCATGCGTTGTTTATATTTATCATTATTAACAGAATAAAGATTAGCATTGAACTTTATATTCTGCTCGATTGTCAAAGATGGATCAAGGTCACATGTGTAACTCACGTATCCGATTGAACCTCTTGTCTCGTTCCTTCTTTTTTTCATATCCAAGCCCTGAATAAAGACCTGACCATAATCAGGGTCTTCATAGCCAGAAAGTAGTTTTAAAAGTATGGACTTACCTGACTCATTCAAACCAACAATTGCAACTAGACTACCTCTTTCTATGCCAAAAGACAAACCTGCAAGTACGGTTTTGTCTTCTATTAACTTTCCTACTTTTTTTAGTGTAATACTGGCTTCCATTTAAACCTTACTTTAGTGTGCGTCATACCATGATGTGCCAATACCATAGTCAACAACTACAGGTACTTTTAATTGTATGGCGTTTTCCATCTTTTTGGTTACTAATTCAATAATTACATCCTCTTCACTTTCTGGAAACTCAAATAATAATTCATCGTGAATCTGTAAAACTAGTTTTGATTTTAATTTCATATTCTTTAATTCTTTTTGAATATTAATCATTGCTAATTTAATCATTTCAGCAGCAGAGCCCTGAATTGGCATATTTATCGCCATCCTCTCTGCGGCTTTTCTTTTTAGAGCATTACTTGAGTTAGCTTCTAATATTGGCCTTCTTCTTCCGAGAATGGTCTCAACATATTTCAGATTTCTTGCTTTTTCTAGAGTATTATTTATATATTCCTGTATACCAGGATACTTCTTGAAATAATCTGCAATTATTTGGGTCGCATCATTTCTTGGAATTCCTAACTCTTGGCTCAATCTAAATGCCCCAGCGCCATACATTATACCAAAGTTAACTATTTTAGCTGTTCTTCTCATGTCAGACAAAACATTCTCAATTGGTACATTAAATACCAGACTCGCAGTTCTAGTATGTATATCTTCTTCATTATTGAACGCATCGATTAGTGCTACATCTTCACTAAAATGAGCCATTATTCTTAATTCAACCTGTGAATAGTCGGCCGAAAAAATTTTCCAGCCTCTTTTTTGAGCCGAAAATGCTTTTCTTATTTCCCGACCCTCACGTGTTCTTATAGGTATATTCTGAAAATTTGGTTTAGTACTCGATAATCGTCCCGTCGCTGCTATAGTTTGATTGAAGGTAGAGTGAACTCTTGATGTCTTTAGATCTATTAATTCAAGTAATGAATCTAGGTATGTATTTTTTAATTTGTTGTATTTTCTGTAGTCTAATATTAACTGAGGTATTTCGTGGTAATCTTTTAATTTTTTTAAAACATCCTCAGCTGTGCTTCTCTTTTTAACCATTGGCAGATCAAGCTCATCAAATAAAATTATGGCCAGCTGCTGCGTTGAGTTGATGTTGAAGTCCTTTTTTGATAGCCTAAAGATATTTTTTTTTAGGTCGTCCAATATACCACCAATGTCTTTGGACATTTGTCCGATTAGATCAGAGTCTACGTATACTCCATTATATTCCATTTCAACCAATATGGGAACGAGAGGCAATTCTACCATATCAAAATATTCAGAGAGTGACTTTTTTTCTAGCTCATCCTTTAAGATTTGAGTTAATTCTAATGTTTTACATGATTTTTCAGCCGAGTAATTGGATATATCCTCTAAGGATATATCATAAATATTTTGCTGGTTTTGAACAACATTAAATAAATCTTCAATGCTGGATACTTCATAATTTAAATACTCCAGACTTAGCGATTTTAATGATGGTACCTTTGAGCTAGGGTTTATCAAGTGAGCTGCTATTGAAATATCAAAAATGTAACCACCTATATTTATTCCAAACCTTTTCAAAAGGTGTAAATCATATTTAATATTACAGCCTGTCTTTAAAACTTCATCGTTCTCAAGGATGGGTTTTAATTTCTCAAGAATCCATGATAAGTTATCTTTATTGGCAACAGGGACATACCACCCATTGTCCGATACAGTAGCAAAACTAAAACCTAATATTGTGGCTTTTGAAGCTGATTTACCATCTGTGATAATGCTTACTGAGACTAATTTAGAGCGCAATATCTTCCTTACCAAAACATCTACATCTCTTTTTTTATAAAAAACCTCACAATTTATGATTGGCCTATCTATTTTTTTATCTTGGCTTTTGACATTCGATGATGTCGATAGCTGTTTAGCCAAGCCTTGAAATTCAAGCGACTGAAACTTTAATATACATTCATCCGTAGATATTGCTTTTTTTTCAAAATCTTTAACATTACAGTCTAATTCTAAATCGAGGAGAATGGTAACCAGCTTCTTACTTAGATTTGCCTTTTCAACACCTTTTATTAATCCTTCTCGAACTCTTTTATTTGAGATTTTTCTTGCATTATCTAAAGCGCCCTCCAACGACCCATATGCATTAATTAATTTCACAGCGGTTTTTTCACCAACACCAGGAACACCAGGTACATTATCTGAGCTATCACCCATAAGGCCTAGCAGGTCAATAATTTTTTCAGGTGGGACCCCCCATTTTTCCATAACCAAAGATGAATCATAAACTTTAGGATCTGGAGATTTTTTTGTACCTGGTGCATATAAAAAAATATTTTCATTAATTAACTGCATGAAATCTTTATCGCCGCTAACTATATAAGTATCCAGCCCTTCTTTTTCTGCTTGGACAGCTAATGTACCTATTATGTCGTCAGCTTCAAAACCAGATTTTTTCAATACTGGTATGTTCATTGCCTCCAAAATTTCCCACAGGTGGGGTAACTGCAATTGAAGCTCATTTGGCATTTCAGGGCGATTTGCCTTATAATCGTCGTATATTTGATTCCTAAATGTTTTGCCCTTTGAATCAAAAGCACATGCAAAGTAATCTGGGTTTTCAGTACGAATAAGTTTGAATATCTGATTTACGAAACCAAAAAGCGCGCTAGTATCAAGGCCATAACTAGTTATCAGTGGGTTCCTTATAAGAGCAAAATGGGCTCTAAACAACAAAGCATAACCATCGACAACGAAAAAACGTTTTCTATTTTTTTTATTTTGAACCATGCACAATAAATTACGTAGCTAAGGCATAAGCTCCCACTTACATTTATATAAAAATAGCCCCGATAATATCGGGGCTATCATAACATCAGATGTAAACTGGGTAGTGAGTTTTTACTCCTACATCATTCCACCCATTCCACCCATTCCACCCATTCCAGGATCAGGCATAGGAGGCATTTTCTCCTCCTCAGGAATCTCAGTAATAGCGGCCTCTGTGGTTAACACCATCCCAGCAATTGAAGCAGCATTTTCCACAGCGACACGTGCAACTTTTGCAGGATCTATGATACCAGCGTCAAACATTTTGACATACTCATCATTCCTTGCATCGTAACCATTGTCACCTTTTTTGTCACGGACATTTTGAACTACAATTGAGGCTTCCGCTCCAGCATTAGAAACAATTTGTCTGATAGGCTCTTCGAGGGCACGACGCATTATATCCACACCTACCTGCTGCTCATCATCAACTTTGACTTTGTCTAAAGAGGAGATAGATCTAAGCAATGCAACACCGCCGCCGGGTACGATACCTTCTTCGACTGCAGCTCTAGTTGCATGTAGCGCATCCTCGACACGAGCTTTCTTCTCCTTCATTTCTACTTCTGTTGCAGCACCTACATTAATTACAGCTACACCGCCTGATAATTTAGCAAGTCTTTCCTGCAACTTTTCTTTGTCATAATCAGAGGTTGTTTTCTCTACTTGTACTTTTATCTCATTGATTCTGGCTTTAATAGCATCTTCAGTTCCACCACCATCGACAATTGTGGTGTTATCTTTGTCCGAAACCACTCTTTTTGCTGTCCCAAGATAATCAAGAGTAGCGTTGTCAAGCTTATAACCGGCATCTTCAGAAATGACGGTTCCACCTGTTAACACCGCTATGTCTTCTAACATTGCTTTCCGTCTATCACCAAAGCCTGGAGCTTTGACAGCAAGAACTTTGAATGTACCTCGAAGCTTGTTAACTACTAGAGTAGCAAGTGCTTCGCCTTCAATATCTTCCGCTATGATAACAACAGGTTTACCTGTTTGCACAACCTTCTCCAACAAAGGTAGCAAGTCCTTCATATTGCTGATTTTTTTGTCATGAATTAGCAGATAAGCGTCTTCCATTTCCGCATCCATTGATTCGGAGTTAGTAACAAAATAAGGTGAGAGGTACCCGCGGTCAAACTGCATACCTTCCACAGTTTCTAAGTATGTTTCCGCAGTCTTAGATTCTTCAACTGTAATAACACCGTCTTTGCCAACTTTTTCCATTGCTTCAGCAATTTTTTGACCCACTTCAGTATCATCGTTTGCTGAGATCGTAGCAACTTGAGCAATCTGCTGACTGTCAGGAAGATCTTTAGCTTGTGATTTTATAGCATCGACGACGGAATCTCTGGCTGTATCAATTCCCCTCTTGATGGACATTGGATTAGCGCCAGCCGTGACATTTTTTAGACCTTCATTTACAATAGACTGTGCCAATACTGTAGCTGTTGTAGTGCCGTCTCCAGCTACATCTGAGGTTTTAGATGCAACTTCGCGCACCATCTGTGCACCTACATTTTCCAGCTTATTTTCAAGTTCAATTTCCTTAGCAACAGTTACACCATCTTTAGTTACTGTTGGTGCTCCAAACTTCTTCTCTATTACTACGTTGCGCCCTTTGGGTCCCAGAGTGACTTTCACTGCATTCGCTAACTTATCGACCCCTGCCTTTAAAGCACTACGTGCATCTAGAGAGTATGCGACTTCTTTTGCCATTTTTATCTCCTTATAATACTGCTAGTATGTCGCTCTCGCGCATAATTACATAATCCACACCATCAAATGTAACTTCGCTGCCAGAATATTTTCCATACAGAACTTTGTCACTTTTTTTGACGGTCATATCTACTTTACTTCCTGAGTCACTGACTTTTCCTGGTCCCACTGCTACAACAGTTCCCTGTTGAGGTTTTTCTTGCGCTGTGTCAGGAAGGATGATACCTCCAGCAGACTTGTCCTCTGCGGGAGCAGGCTCGACAACAACTCTATCAGCCAAAGGTTTTAAACTTAAACCCATCTTTCACTCCTTTTATATTAACAAATAAAAAACAAATTTTCATTAAAAGCGGCGCGAAATATAACAACTGTTTTTGTTGATCACAATGCTTCAATGATTTTTTAACTCTAATTGAGTACATCAAAAAATATACCATATCATGAAATAATCCATTTTGTAATAGATAGTTTACACTTTATGCCATTTTGACAATTATCTTATTTGCCTGTTGAACCAAAACCCCCGTCTCCTCTCTCCGATGATGTAAGCTCGTTCACCAAGGAAAAAGAGATTTTGCTTCCGTCCAGTGCCACTAATTGAAATAATCTTTCCCCTGCTTTAATTTCATGCGATACAGTTTTCACATTATCAACTGCAGCCATTATCTCCCCCCTGTAACCGGCATCAATTAATCCAACAGAATTACACATTCTCAATGGAGTTTTAGAAATACTCGATCTAGGCATCAGGAAGTATGGCTTCATTTCAACGTTTTCACAAGCAATGTCTAATCTAATTACGCTAGTATGACCAGGCTGAATAATTTGTCTTTTCACTACAAATAGATCTAAACCAGCATCTCCTGGATGAAAATGTCCATGATTTTCGTACATTTCTTTTGTTTTTGAACTAAAGGCTTTTATATTCAATTTCATAATATTAATTCCTAGTTATCCTCAATGAGAGCATTTAGTAATGAAACATGATATGGTGTAGAACCACAACATAAACCTATAATATCCAATTCTTGCTCTATTAAAGCTTTTAAACAATTCAACAAACTAGTTTGGTCAATTACCTTAAAATAATCATTCTCGTAATTAGTTAATCCTAAGTTAGGATATGCACCAACAGATCCTGACCAAATTCTCCTGATTTTTTTTAATCCTTCAAGAGTTAATTTTTTCGTATTACAATTTGTTAACAAACATTCTAAGCTTTTTTTATCTATCTCAGCAAATAAATATTCAACTTTTGTGCCATCCAAAAGGTTACAATAATCATCAAATATTATGCTTAACCATTTTGGAAGTTCATAATTTTTAGCAATGTTTAAAGCACAATTTATTTCAATGATATTTCCCATAGTTTCAAATAATAATAAATCAACACCTGCATCTACAAGCCAATCAACTAAATATCCATAGTTTTCCTCGGCTATTGATAAACCCGGAAAACTTAAAGGACGATAACAGTCATCCACAGACGTAATTGAACCTGCGATGAGAACATCTTTCTCACTCGCCTTGTGGGCGATATCAACCGCTTTATACAAGCTTGATCGAGCAACTTCTTTGGATTTTTTATCACTGTAACCTGCCTTTTTATATGTCCAGGGAGTTGTACGAAATGTATTGGTCGTAATTACTCTTGAACCTGATTTAATATAGTCTTTATGAATATCTAAAACAATTTTTGAATTTTGTATATTTGCCTCGGCAGACCACAACGGTAGCGGAGTTGAAACACCCCTGATATTTAACTCAGTGCCCATCGCGCCATCAATAAGTAATGGTTTACTCATTCTGAATGGTATGAACTATTCTCTCAAAAAAAAATAAAAAATTATTCCAAACATTACCACAGATAAACCCAAAATAGATTCAAAAGTCGATTCGCTAAACATGTGATACATTATCCATACGTTTGAAAAAAGATATATCATTGGTGTGGTTGGATAGCCCCACGCCCTATAAGGTCGATTAAGTTCTGGTTTTCGGACTCGTAAAACAAACAATGATAAAACGGTTAGGGAAGAAGTTATCGTTAATGCAGCTCCTGCATACATTAAAACCTGCTCAAATGTCGAGGTCAATAAAAAAACATATGAAATTATTAGTTGGGCTATGAACGAAGATTTCGGAATAATTTCACCTTTATCGCTTCGAAGGAAACTTAAAGCTTTATGGTCTTCGCTTATAATTTGTATAATTCTCGGCCCAATGTATATGTAACTACTTACTGTCGACAAAAGAAGAAAAGATATTCCGATGGCAACTAATTTAGAACCATTTTCACCAAAAATACCCTGTCCAGCTATGTACCCGATATCGATTTGTCCAACCATTAGCTCATTTGGTGTTGTGTACAAAAAAACAAAATTTAGTAAAACATATAAAATCGTAACTAATCCAGTTGAAAAAAACATAGTTTTAGAAATATCTGCCTCTGGGTTTTTAAGCTCTCCAGAAATATAAATCACTGAATTCCATCCAGTATAGGCATAGGAAACCCATATTAAAGCTATAGCATATTGTGCACTAAAAATCACAGATAGATCATTATGGTCAGGTAAAATTTGAATATTGTGCACTGGTTGGTGTGTTAAGCCGAAGAAAATAAACGATAAAATTAAAATTATTTTGAGCAAAGTAGTACAATTTTGAAAGTATAATCCCCAATTCAATTTATATACATGCAATACATGCAAAAAAGTAATAACGAAGAATGCGATCCAAAACTCAGATACCGATGGTATAATTGAACTAAAATAGCTTCCCAGAGCCATGGCTGCCAGAACAGAAGGTGCAACAAACCCAATTGTCACAGAAACTATTCCTGCAGAAAAACCAACTGAGGGGTGAATGGTTTTATTCAAAATATGATATTCTCCACCAGACCGAGGTAACGCTGTACCTAGTTCACTGTAAGAGACAGCTCCGCAAAATGCTAAGGCGCCGCCAACTATCCATAATAGTAACAATGCAAATACGGATTTAATATCTACCAGTTGAAAACCAAGGCTCGTAAAAACGCCCGTTCCAATCATTGAAGCAATTATGAATGATGATGCGGTGTATGAAGATAAGTGTTTAGAGATAAGGCTAAGTACTAAGAACTGAATTGATAAACATTATATGCAAACAATAACCAACCTATAATCAACAACATTCCACCAAAAGGGGTTATAGCTCCAAGCCAGCGATAATTTGTAAGGACTAGCATGTATAAACTACCCGAAAAAATAAATGTTCCTGATAACATGAGTATGGCAGCAGTTTGGATTATGTTATGCGGTAGAAAATAACCGCTTAAACCTAATACAATTATTGAAATGGAATGATACATCTGGTATCTAACACCCACCTCAAATATGACTAGGTCTTCAGGCGAGACTTTCAATTTTAATCCATGTGCGCCAAAGGCCCCAAATCCAACAGATGTCGCTGCCATAATTGCTCCCACTATTAGCCAAAGTTTCAATTTGCATCTTCCTTCTTGTGTACAAGTGTTCGAACTGGATATGGTATTTCAATATTCTCCTCGTCAAATCTTTTATGTATAGCTTTTATAAACTCGTGTATAATAGGATTTTGATCTCCATATTTATTACCACGAAAATAGACGACTAAATCTATACTGGATTGACCAAAACCTTTAAACTTAAATGAAGGCTCGGCGTCTTTGTTAACCTCACCCATTGTCTTGTGAATCTTATTGGATACTTCTTCAATGATTCTGCCAACTTTTTCAAGATCAGAATCATAAGAGACTCCAATGGGTATCTTAACGGAAAAACTTGGATCACCACTATCATAATTTTTTATTATTGCTGAGGACAATTTGGTATTAGGTATATGAATGATATTGTTTGATCTCTCCAGCATTTTAGTATTTCTCCAAGTAATATTCTGGATATATCCCATTTCGCCACTATCAAGACTTATAAAATCTCCAGGCTCCACTTTTTTGCTTAACAAAATGTGCAAGCCAGAAAACACATCAGATAAAGTATCTTTTAGAGCAAGAGATACTGCAAGGCCACCAACACCCAATGCCGTCAACATTGGTGCAATAGAGACGTTTAATCTGTCAAAAATTATTAGCAATCCAATTACATAAACTGTAATCCGAATGATGTTTGTAAAAATTGTTGTTGAAGGAAATCCTCCGCCCTGATTTTTTGACCAGATATCCACAAAAGCCATTACTAACTTGGCAAGCATATGGGTAAAGGAGCCGATAAATAGAATGTTAACTGAAATGTTAAGGTAATTTCTTAGATCTTCTGAAAGTCTAATATTGTCTATAGCAGTTGAAAGTCCTAACAAGAAAAACCAGAATACTATTTGGGATTCTGCAGATGAAACAACAATATCATCACCGCTCCATTTAGAACGCTTCACTAATTTTTTAAGTCTAGGATGAAATAAAAATTTGAATAAAACACCTATAACGGTGAAAATGATGACATTTAAAAATGCCATTACAAGCTCGTTGTCGATAAGATGGTACACAGTTAGGTCTTGTATATCCATATCAATCAAACTTTACAGAGACTAATTTTGATATACCTTTTTTTTCTTGAGTAACCCCATACATATAATCTGCAATCTCCATAGTAAGTTTGTTGTGCGTAACAATGATAAACTGAGTTTCATCACAAAATTTTCCCAATACCCTCGTAAACTTATGAATGTTTACATCATCAAGAGGTGCATCAACTTCATCAAGTATACAATATGGACTTGGCTTAACTTGATAAATGGCAAAGAGGAGAGATATCGCGGTTAGAGCTTTTTCGCCACTAGAGAGGAGCCGCAATGATGTATTTCTTTTCCCAGGCGGTTGTGCATCAATGGATAAATCAGCCTCGAGTGGATCTGGTTCTCCTGAGAGACGGAGTGTTGCATTACCCCCTTCAAAAAATAAATTAAAGAGCTTCTCAAAATTATTTTTAATTAAACTGAAAGTCTCTTGAAATCTCTTTCTTGCTACTCTATCTATTTTATTGATTGTTTCTATTAAATTTTTTTCCGCTTGTAATAAATCATTTTTTTGGGATGATAGAATTTCAAGTCTATCCATGGCTTCGCTATGTTCATCCTGAACAGCCATATTTATAGGACCAATATTTTCAATGCTTCTTTGCATTTTAGAAATTTCAATTTCCAACTGCTCCTTGGATTGGTCAACCACTAAATCATTCGGAACAGAAGCGTCATATCTCTCTAAAATTCTCTCTTTTATAATTTTAATCTTTTGTTCTTTTTCTTTTGCTTCAAATTCAGCTTGTTTGAGATCTTCTAATATTTTTTCTCTGTTAGATTGCTCATTTGATATCAAGGCTTGTAGTTCTTCAATCCTTTGATACGTTTCAGTGTATACAGTTTGTTTTAGCTCTAAAATAGATCTTTCCTTTTGAATCTGAGTATTAACAGTGTTCAATTCCTTCTCAAGCACTTTAGTATCTTTTTTGAGTTGTATATCTTCCGCCTCCAGTTGAGTTATTTCATCTTTTATCTTCTGCTGTCTTGATTTTAGCTCAACTGATGTATCTTTGCCCGATTTCCTCTTATAATTCAATTGCTCTCGACGGGACTCAAGCTCAATCAATTTTATCCTAATATCCTGCATGGTAGATTGAGACCTATCCCTCTGTTCCCTATTAATTAGCATAGCATTATTTGCATTTTCTGTTAGTGTCATCGTGAGCCTCTAATTCTAAAGTGCATTTATCTATCTCAGGTTGTAGTACTTTTAAAGCAGTTTCTNAATGTTTTAANTCTTTTTGGAAAAGATTAAAATCATTTCTTAAGGTATCTAATTTCTCCTTATTTTGGTTAACTGACATTTGCTTTCGTGCAATTTTAATATCGACCTGAGATATTTTTTCTCGGTTAGCTTCCAATTTCTTCATGGTTTTATCAAGAACCATTCTCTTATCTTTAAGTTCAATCTCTATTTCAGACATCTCATTTAGGATATCTTTCTCCTCTTCCATCACGAGATCAAGTTGCGACCTAATATTGTTTAATTTCTCTTGCCTCCCGATTGTGTGGCCATGTTCGGAGTACTGTCTGTTTTTTAAAACTAAATCATTTCCTAGATAGGCTCCATCAATATCCACTAAATTCCATTCAGATAGCTCACCAATTTTCGCAGAATCCATTAGGTTTTTCACAATCAATACATCACCTAGAAGGTATTCAGCAAGTGGTTTCAGTTGGTTACTTGTAAGCACAACATCAGACACTTTTGCTTCGATGAATGGTAATTTTGGAGCAGTCTTAACTTTAGGCCTCAATTTTTTTACTTCTTTCAGAGGAATTATTGTTAAATCACCGGCATGCTCTTTTTGTGCTTTTGCTAGAGCCCTCAATGCGGAAGATTTATCCTTGGCTATTAAGCAGTGAGAAAGGTCACCTAAGCCAGTTTCTAATGCGTTATGGTATTTGGAGTTAGTCTGAAATACATCAGCAATAGTGCCTAATATTCCTGTAAATTCTTCAGGATTCTCTAAAACGTATCTCGTACCTTCAGGGAATCCTTCCTTTAATTCTATGAGCTCATTGTAAAAAGATAATTGCCCTTTCATAGAATTTATTGAGGCAGAAGAATTTACTCTTTTTTCTTTGAGAGCATCTTTTTGTTTCTTCAATAATTTAAATTGTATCTCAGTATCCTTATGTAAAGTTATTTCCTTATTAAGGTTATTCTTTTGAATCTTTTTTTCTTCTAATAGTGATACATGTTCTGATTTTAAAATAACACTTTGCTCACTGAGAAACTTTATGTCATCGTCAAGTGTTTTTATTTCGTCTGTTTTGGTCACAATCATTTCTTTGGTCCTCGCATAAAGCGAATTCTTGTCTGATTGCGCTCTTTGTAGTTCCCAACGCTTATTTTGAACACTATCAAGATATTCTACAGAGTCTTGATATTTTTTTTCTATTTTGATAAATGCTTCTTTCTTGGAATTATAAGTATTTATTTCATCGTTGATTGTTGGTTCTAATTCATCCAATTCTTTGTCAAAATCTAAGCTTAGTTGCTTCAACTGCTCTATTTTCAGATAGTTATTCTTGCTTTCGCGGTTTAGGCGATCTATTGTTAATAAAGCTCCCCTACTTTTTTCCGAGTTGATTAGAATCTCATTACGTATGGAATCTCTTCCATCGTTAATCTGCATTATGATATCGTTTAATTTTTTAATTTCCAGTTCTTGAGCTTTGTAAGTTTCTTGTGATTTTCTAAGGTCGTCCTTATAAATTTCAGACTTTGATGATTTATTCTCTTTTAAAAGGTTCCATTCATTGATTTTAGCACGAAGAGGTCGGATGGATGATTCCAACCCATGAATTTGTAANAATGCAAGTTCGGTATCCTTCATTTTTAATAAGTCTGTTAGCTTTGCATGTCTTTTAAACCTTTTCAACTGCAATTCTAAATGATGAACTTTTTGCTCAACCTCGGCAATGATGTCCTGAACACGATCAAGATCAATTCTTGTGGCTTCAAATCTTCTTAGAGTAGATTTTTTTTGGGTCCTGTATTTGTGTATGCCTGCCGCCTCTTCAAACATTTTTCTACGATCATCTGCATTCTCAGATAATATTTGTTCTATCATTTTTAATTCAATGACAGAGTATGCATCTGCGCCCATACCTGTATCAACAAAGAGATTAATTATATCTTTAAGCCTACATTGGGTTTTATTCAAATAGTATTCAGACTCTCCATTTCTGTAAACCCTACGCGCAATCTCTACATCATTATACTCTGTAGGCAGTTTGCCCGAATTATTGTGCACTGTCATCGAGACTTCACAAACACCAAGTGGCTTTGTACCTTCCGATCCGTTGAAAATGACATCCTCCATTTTACCACTTCTTAATATGGAGTATTTTTGCTCGCCTAAAACCCAGCGAATTGCGTCAACGATGTTTGTTTTTCCACACCCATTGGGACCCACGACTGTGGTTATGCCTTGCCCTAGTTTCATGACCTCTTTATTGGCAAAGGATTTGAAGCCATGCATTTTTAATTCGGATATATACACAAAAACTGGTCTAGATGCGGTTTGTAAAGTTAATGGACATGGACATTATATGATAGAAAAATACCGAACACAATTTACAGTTATTTTTCAATGTTTAAACTGATCACAATCCATGAACTTACAATCTTGATCAATTATATAAGTCTGTCCAGTTTTCCTAGATCGGTAAGTTGTTTTTGATACTAATTTACCATATTGGTTAAAATTAACCGATACAATCCTAGTACCATCTGAATCAAAGATATAATGCTGATAGACATTATATATTCTTCCGTATGGTTTATCGTATGGGGTTTTATTTTGTATTTCTTGATTTATTAGAGTGGTCGAGTTATTTGCGGCTAGGAGGGCTATTATTGGTAAGGCTGTAAAAACTCTAATCAACTCAATAAACCTACTTTATTAACAATTTAAACAAGTCAAAACTACGCTTGTTTATACTTATGTGACAGAATAAGTTTTATTATAAATGATTATCCCGGAGGCCAAACCATTTTTCTGCCCGCGAGTATATGCAAATGTATATGGTAGACTGTTTGGCCTCCCATCTCGTTGCAGTTAAATACTGTTCTATAACCTTCGTCACTAAAACCTTCATTGGTCGCAATTCTACTGGCGATGAAAATAAGCTCTCCTAGCAAATTAACATAATCTTCAGTAATGTGATTAAGGGTTTGAATATGCTTTTTGGGAACTACTAAAGCATGGAATGGGGCCTGTGGATTAACATCTTTGAAGGAAATTATTTTGCTATTTTCAAAAATAATTTCAGCCTTTAATTCTCCGTTTATAATTTTACAAAACAAACATTCTTTCATCACATACTAATTAAGTTAACAACTCATTTAATACTGAAATTGTGGCCTGAGCTGCTGTATCCGAACGCAAGCGTCTATCAGACAGGGTATAGAATTCTGCGTCTCTATCTTTAAGTAATTTATGTTCATCATTGTCGAAATCACCTTCAGGACCAATGAGAATATTAATATTTTCACCTTTTTTAATTCTTAGACCTGACAGTCTATTTTCAGATTTTTGCATACCAACTAAATTCTTACCTTTTGCATCTTTTAACCACATATTAAGGTCTACTGGCTCTAGTAATTTTGGGAAAAAACTTCTATTGCATTGTTTTGCAGATGCTTTAATTATTCTCCTGCATCTATTTATATTTAAAGACTTTTTTATGCATCGGTTCGTGATTATTGGATGTATCTCTTTGATTCCAAGTTCGGTTACCTTTTCAATAAGGCTCTCAAACCTCTGCCCCTTTGTTAAAGCTGGAACAATATTTAAACTGAATGTGTTCTCGCCTAACCCAATGATTGTTTCAACTATCTTCCCATAAACAATTTTATTTTCGATTGAAGTTATTTGGCCAACATACCCCTTACCGATACCATCCAATAAATATATATTTTCTGATAAATCAGTTCGTAAAACTTGAGTAAGGTGATGAGATTCATGATCATCAAGGTAAAAAGTATCTCCTTTTACGTTCTTAGAGTTTAAATAAAAAGCCTTATTTGGTGTCACTTTCCAGGGCGATTGAAACTGATATGAATTAGAGTGCCAGAATAATCCTGCATTTGATCTATCTCATTTTTGAGGGGCAACAACTCAATTCCCAACATTACTGATACAGATGTTTGTCCAACCATTTTAAAATCAATACCTAGACCAAGGAAACCACCTTGGTTCAGATGTATATCAGGCTCTTCCCATCTTTCTTTAAAACTACCAGTTTCTTTTCCATCAAAGCTTAAAACTCCGCCGGCTCGTGCAGTTATAAACGGAGAGAAATTATTTTCGATTTTTCCAACAAATGGGTAGTAATTTGCTCCCAAAAATATTGGGACCATGAATAAACTTTTTCCTCCAATGGATTCATATCCACCAGTGAACTGGTTATAATACACACTCTCATCGGAGGACTTTATGTCATACAGCCTTACTTCACCATTAAACGAGATAGTTTCAGATTCATGGAGAATTTGTCTCGTAAAAAATACACCTGAGCCACTTTTACCAATGTCAATACCAAAACCATTGTGAGCCTCATCGAAATTTGCCACCAAAAGTGGACAAAAAATAAAGAATAACAATATTTTCATGATTAAAACCCGATTATAGGTTAGCTAGTGAGCGTTGAATTGACATATGATTAGTTTTTGTATCGAATCGCAATAGCTCATTCCACTTTTTCTTCAAATTCAGCATCTTGAATATCCATTTTTGATAATTTTGCTTTGACATCGTATTTTGCTTTCTGTCTACTATTTGATCTTGAAAAACGAAAAATAGCAAACACAGGCGATATCAACTTATAAAGAAAATAAGCTGTGAAAATGTAAAATAACCATTTAATCATTAC
>FUFK010071473.1_pt1 | contig 24820 bp, 23 predicted proteins | sample 1021851 | NCBI WGS metagenome assembly FUFK01 (sample SAMEA51879418, study PRJEB19060) | metagenome | reverse complement strand
GATGTGCCTGTTAAAGAACTAATTTCTAAAGAATATGCATTAGAAAGAAATAAATTAATTGATCCTAAAAAAGCTGCATCCACCTATGACACTGGTATTTTTGAAAATGGCGATACCATCTATATGACAGTTGCTGATAGTGATGGAAACATGGTTTCACTCATTCAAAGTAATTATCGAGGTATGGGTTCAGGTATGGTTCCTCCAAATCTTGGTTTTATGCTTCAAGATAGAGGAGAAATGTTTAATTTAGATCCAAAACATCGTAACAGCTTAGAAGGTGGCAAAAGACCATTTCATACAATTATTCCTGCATTTATTACCAAAGATGACAAGCCATTTATAAGTTTTGGATTAATGGGTGGAGGNATGCAACCTCAAGGGCATGCCCAAATCGTTGTAAATATTGTAGATTTTCAAATGAATCTTCAAGAAGCAGGAGATGCTCCACGTATAAGACATTTTGGATCATCAGAACCCACTGGAGAAACCATGATCAATGGAGGATTTCTTAGTCTTGAATCAGGCATTGATGAACGAGTCCGTAGTGAACTATTAAAGTTAGGACATAATCTTAAAGACGAAAAAGGTGGCTATGGTGGTTATCAAGCAATTATGAAAGTAGATGGGGTGTATTATGGTGCATCTGAGAGTAGAAAAGACGGACATGCAAGCGGTTATTAGTTAAGGAGGTTTTATAATGGAAATTCAAGATACTTTAGTTTATGTAAGTATGATCATTACAGTAGGAATATCGATGATAATTCTTACCACGGTTGAAAGCTTTAAGAATATTTTCTTAACTCCTCAAATTAACAATGTAATTTATTATTTGTTATCGGTTTTCTTGGTTACTGTATTTCAGTGGGCACTAGGCGGAGCAGTATTCTTCTTGTATAACAAGATTTTCTAAAAGATGGGTTACGGTGAAGTAATATTATTTTGGATTTTTGTAATTTTTTTCGGATTATTGCATCAGACAGGTAATTTTTTACCAAATACAAGGCCAAGAATTTTTTGGTATAGTCTACTAATTATTTCAGGCGTAACAGCTTATTATTTATATCCCTATATTGAGAGAATATTTTGAGGACACTTCTTTTATTATTTATATCTCTAAATAGCTTTTCAGATGTTTCATTTGGTGAGTTAGAGAATTTTGTAATTGAATCCGATTACGATACAAGAAAGATTCAAATATATTATCCAAATAATAAAAAAATTAATTCAGATACATTATTTATTTTTATGAATGATGGAGAGGAGCTTTTTNATGCNGCTGAAAGCTGGCATAACATGGAGTGGGGCATAGATGAAAAGATTGAACAAATGAATTTAAATGAAAGTGAACTAAATTTTGTCATTATTGGTATTCATAGTGCAAAAAAAGGCAATCGATTTTTTGTTGATGAAACTAAAAGATATGCTGAGTATTTCCCAAAAGAGTCAATTCCTTACTTTGATAGTGGTTTTAAGAAAAGACGTTATCAAGAATGGGTAAATAACAACAATCTATACTATTTAGAATTTCTAACTGAAGATGTTATTCCTTTTGTAGAAGAAAAGTTCGATACCTCATTGAATAACAAAAATTTAGGAATTATTGGAGCAAGTATGGGCGGTCTTGCTGCATTAAATGCCTTAATAGAACACCCTGATTTGTTTGGGTTTGCCGGTTGNATTTCTACTCATTGGGTAGGAATAAAACCGTTAGAATATGTTTTACTTCCCCTTGTCGGGAAAATAGACGGCGATGATGATACTGCAAATGCAATTATTTCTTATATTGAAGATAACATTACCAATATCGATGATCAAAAAATATATTTCGACCATGGAACAGTTGGTTTAGATTCTCTCTATAGCACACCACAAAGAAGAGTTAATAAAATACTAGATTCAAAGTCAAAGGATTACAAATATTTAGTCTTTGATGGTTATGATCATTATGCACCAGAGTTCGGATCGAGATTTGACAGTGTTCTNGAATACTTAGTTATCAATTAATAACCTTGCAAATAAATTCATCTTTTGTGATTTTATGGATCCATGAATTTACTTCAATTAGCACATATGTTTTTTCATTAAATTCTAAAAATGAATTTAAAAAAATAGTTCGATGTTGGGCAAAAACTTCATTTTCTCTATAACTTTTAATTAGATAGATATTTTCTTTGAATAAAAATTGTTTATTTTGATATTTAATTATTAGTCCATGAGCATCTTCAGCGTTTTTTAGATTTTCACACTGAAGACTTAAATCTTTTGCCTGAATAGATAATGATAAAAAGAAAAAGAGAATTAGTTTATTCAAAGGTACCAAATACCAAAAATAGCTAAACAGCAAATAAGAATCATTAGGTATATAAGAATCTTAGAAAAAAGATTAGTACTCCAGCTATCTTGTTTACTTATGGATACAAACATCAAAATTGCATAAATAAACGGTATTGATAGTAGTAATTTAGTCATAATAATATTATATATAAGAATATTTTTTTAATAGAATGTATTCGCAAGAAAATATTAAGATTTGAAAATGAAGATTATTAAAAAATTACTTACTATAGTCATCGGTCTTGGAGTTGGTGCTTTAATTTATTTTGCTTTATGGTCTGTATTTGTATATTTCGGAATAGTTAAATAATTTATGGAAACTTCTGATAAAGTCCTATTTAACGAAAAATGTTCAATNTGCAANATTGAAATTCAGCATTATANGAAAAGATCAAANNTTAANTTTGTNGATTGCAGTGAAATGGATGATAAATATTTAAAAAAACTTCATGTTAGNTTAGCNGACGGAAGTGAATTGGTTGGTGTAGATGCGTTTATCTANGTTTGGAGAAGGACTCAAGGATATNANTGGNTAGCNACTCTAACNTCTTTGCCNNTCATTAAACAGATAGCTANGTTTATTTATTCAATTCTAGCCTTTTTGATTTATTGGCGTTTTAAGATATTCATTAANANCTAAAATAACTTATAATATTTGCCTTTAGGAGAGATGGCAGAGCGGTTGAATGCACTGGTCTTGAAAACCAGCAAGGGGGCAACTCCTTCCAGGGTTCGAATCCCTGTCTCTCCGCCACTTAACAATAAATATGCACGAATTTAATCCTTTTAGTANTAATAAACCTAAATTCTTAGACATTCTTGGTTTTTCAGATTTTAATCTTGATAAAGATAATAAAATCCTTGAGCTTAAATTTAATGCCTCTGTNGACTTAACGCATTCAAACGATACTATCGTTCAAGGTGGTTTTGTAACTGCAATGCTTGATTCATGCATGGCTCAACTCGTCTTAGCATTAACAAATGGCCAAGTTAATCCATTAACTTTAGATATCAATGTNCAATTTCTTAGACCATGTGCTGTAGGAGAAATTCTCGTTAGGGCTAAGTATATTAAAGAGGGAAGAACGATTGCATATACGAGTGCTGAACTCTTTCAAAATGATAAGATTGTCGCCAGTGCAACCGCTACTAGCAAGTTAGTCTAATTATGTTCTTTAATGATACATCTGGTTTTGAAGAAGGCTATGCAAAGAAAGATAATCTAGAAATTTATTATAGAGATTATGGTCCCGTTGGNGGTATACCTGTTCTTTTGGTTATGGGCCTTGGTGGTCAGCTAACATTTTGGCCTCCATATATGATTAAAAGACTTCAGGATTCTGGTTACAGGCCAATTNCCTATGACAATAGAGACATGGGGTTATCAACAAGATTTGAATCAAACCCTACATTTTTGAGCAATTATTTAAAATATTATTTAAATATACCAATTAAATCAGAGTACAAGCTAGATGATATGGCCAATGATGCTGTTATGCTCTTAGATTATCTAAGTATTGATAAATGTCATGTAATTGGTATGTCTATGGGAGGGATGATTTCACAAATATTGGTTGCTAATCATCCTGATAGATTTCATTCATATACTCAAATTGCTTCAATGGTATCGACACCAAATCCTACAAATGGACCAAGTTTTAGAGTTATAAGATTATTACAAGAAAGAGCTTTTAAAAATGCTACAAAAGAGGAAAGAATAGATAGGGCTGTAAGGTTAGTTTCAACTATCGGTATGAAAGGATATAACTACAATACAAAAGAATTTAGAAATGAGGTGGGTCAGTCAATTGATAGAAGCAAAGATGATACAGGTTTTATAAGGCAAATGGCTGCAATTTTAGGCACTAGAGATAGGGTTAAGAAAGTTAGTAATATTAAAATACCAACATTAATAATTCATGGTGATATTGATCCATTAGTTAAGCCTAAAAATGCATTCCATTCCCATAAACTAATTTCTAATAGTGAGCTTTTGATGGTTGAAAATATGGGACATTTAATTGAAGAACCTGTTTTTAATAAGTTTAAGGAAGAACTTATACAACATCTGGATANAAATTGTTAACAAGTAAAGCGAAGATCGCATATGCAACTGGTGCTGTACCAAACGGTATCAAGGTTGATATGTTTACATTTTTTTTACTTTTTTATTATGGAAATGTAGTAGGTCTTGAACCTGGGCTAGCAGGTTTGGCAATAGCTATAGCACTATTTTTTGATGCATTTACAGATCCAATCATTGGATCAATTTCTGATAGAACCAACTCCTCTATTGGAAGAAGACATCCATATTTATTTGCATCAGTAGTTCCGATTGTAGTTGGGTATATATTTTTATTTATGCCAAGATCAGATTGGGAATTAACTCAAGCATCTTTGTTTATCTGGATGCTTTCATTTTGCATTATTACAAGATTCGGGATGACATTATTTGATGTGCCTCATAGAGCGCTTGGAGGAGAAATTACAAAAGATTATGACGAGAGAACAGCACTATTTTCTATTCGCGAACTATTTGGATGGTTAGCAGGCCTTTCAAATGCTTTCTTAGGTTACTATGTTTTCTTTGCTTCAACTCCAGAGTATTCAAAAGGGCAGCTAAATCCTGATGCGTGGGCTCCTTTTGGTTATACAGGCGCAGCTATTATGGGTTTGTTCATTATTATTTCTTCTATATCAACCCTGCGATATGGAACTGCTTTATCTACTTGGGAGGGAAGAATAACTATAAAAGATATATTTCAAGAAATTCGAATGGCATTAACTAATAAAACTTTTGTAATATTCTTTTTTGGTTCATTTGGCTTATCTGTAGCTTGGGGTCTTGGAAATACCTTAACTCTTTACATAAACACTTATTTTTGGGAGTTATCTGGAACACAGATTACATTATTTTTACCAATGTATGTTGTATGTGCCTTTTTAGCATTTGCATTAGCTCCAAGNTTGGTAAAGCTGTTTGAGAAAAGGAGCATAATATTAGTATCAATGTTTTTAACTGGAATAATTTATCCAGCTCCATTAATACTTGGATATTTCGATTTAACTCCTCCAAAAGGCACATATCAATTGGTAATGTTTTTATGGATATTTATTCTTGTTGGCATTACGAATAACATCATTGGCAATATGATTCGCGACTCNATGGTTGCTGANATAGCAGATGAAGTNGANTTAATTACTNATAAAAGACAAGAGGGTGTTNTNTTTGCAGCACTTGGTTTTTTACAAAAGGTTAATACAGGATTTGGAACTGCAATAGCTGGNTTTGTNTTAAGTATTATNGGTTTTACTTCTACAAANCCTTCAGATGATCAAATTTTCTTTTTAATATCAACNCAAGGTGGCTTNGTNCCNATCATGCTACTNATACCNATNGNTATTTTTTATTTTTATAATCTTGATCGACAAAAGCATCGATTAATACAAGAGAAACTTAATCTTAAGAAGTCTTAATAGCTTTAATTATTCTTTTCCAAAGATTTTTTTCAGTATTGGTAACTTTAGAGACTGATAAATTTAGGAAAAAATTCTTTATGTGAAGAGAAATCTCTTCTTTTTTTGTTAGTTTAGCTTTATTGAATTTTTCAGTGAGAATCTTAAGCTGCATTTGACTCCTAATTTTTTCATCTTTTTTTAATGATTCAACATTGCATATCATTTCTATTCTTATGCATGATTCAAGCATTTTATCTTTAGAGTGANAATCAAACTTATAATCAAATATTTCCTTATATGAATTATCTAAGTTGGTTAAATCAGATAAATCTTTTTTTTCAGTAATATATTCGAATAGTTTCTCTAAATCATTAATAGACTCTTTATTTCTCTTATCTTTTTCATCATTGCGTAATTTAACAACATGATTTTGAAGAGATTTATATTCTTTTGTTTTATTGATTAGATCAAACTTTGGAAGCATTTCTTGAAGATCNTCAATNCTATATTTCTTTAGATCTTTTAAAAGAAGGCCTAATTCATCAAGTTGAAGTTGTTTATTTTTATTTTGCTCCTCAAAAAATCTATCTCCAGATGATATAAATTCTTTCCATAATATTTTTTCTAGTTTATGGGGCAATTTATCTAGAATATTCCAGTCTTTTTTAAGGTTCATATATTTAGATATATTTTCATCCATATCTTCTGAATTTATTTTTGATACTGATTCAATGATTTGCTCTTTTTTTAATTTAATTTGCTCGTTTTGTTTTTTTATCTCATCAAGAATTGGTTTTTTTGCATCAATGAAATCTGACTTTAGTTTTCTGAATGCATCATCCCTGACAGGCGCATGACTATTCCATAAATCTTCAAATTTTCTTAATTTATTTCTTAGTATCCTAATAGTTGGAAACTTATTGTTATTTTTTTGAACAAAGTCAGTTAGATTTTGAGTGACCTGCTGTTTTTTTGTTGCATTAACTAACTTTTGTTTATTGAGTTCATCAAAGAATTCACCACAGGGTATCCATGCTTTATCAACATAAGATCTAAATATATTCCACTGTTTTTGCGAGGCTGTTTTAGATGTTTGATCTAATGCTTGCCATTGCGCTTGAACTTTATGTATCTCATCTGCCTGTTTACGTGGATTTTTAATTGGATTATCTGCTATTTTTTTTATTTTGTTTACTAGCTTGTCTCTTTTTGGGTTAGTTGCAAAAGAGGAAATATCATCAAAATATCTAGAAAGNGCGACTGTTGCATTAAGTTTATGTTTAAGCTTGTTAGGAATTTTTCCTTGAATCTTTACAAGTTTAAGAGCTTCTCTTGTAAGTTTTTGACCATCTCTAATAACACCACTATCAAACGATTGATTTGCTTTTGATATTAATTCAATAATTTGATCAGTTCTTTCCATTTTTTTTATATATCGCGTTTATAATTAGAGTAATGAAAAATAGAATTTTAACAGGTATTACTACTTCAGGCACCCCACACTTAGGAAACTATTTTGGTGCTATAAGGCCAAGTCTTGAATTAGCGAAAGATTCAAAAGATTCTTTCTTTTTTTTAGCAGATTACCATTCGATTATTAAAGTTAATAATCCGCAAGAGGTCACTTCATCTATTGAGAANATTGCTCTTGCATGGCTCTCGAGTGGATTAGATACTAAGAGCTCGTATTTCTACAAACAATCTGATATCAGAGAAATCCTAGAATTAAGTTGGATACTCCATTGTGTAACTGCAAAGGGATTAATGAATAGGGCACATGCTTACAAAGCATTAAAAGAAAATAATGATGATGATAANGGAATTAACATGGGTTTATTCTCTTATCCAATTCTTATGGCTGCTGATATATTAATGTTTAATTCAACCCATGTACCTGTTGGCCCTGACCAGCTTCAGCATCTAGAGATGACAAGAGATATTGCAAATAGATTTAATCATATATTTGGTGACACTTTTGAGGTCCCTGAGGCAATTATTAATGATGATGAATCAATTCCAGGAATAGATGGAAGAAAAATGAGTAAATCATATAACAATGTGATTCCTTTGCTTTGTGANGAAAAAACATTAAAAAAATCAATTATGAANATNATNACTAACTCACTNGAGCCAGGNGNGCCTAANGANCANGAANCCTGTAATGTNTTTAGTCTTTATCAAAATTTNGCATCAGATGAAGAGATAGCTGANTTTAANGAAGAATATGAAAATGGNATATCTTGGGGTGATGCTAAAAATAAGCTTTTTAATAAAGCTAATNATTCTCTTTNACCTATTCGTGAAAGATATTTTGAATTAAAAGAGCAAAAAGATTTAGTAAATGACCATCTTTCAGACGGAGCAAAAAAGGTTCGTCCATTAGCGCAAGAATTCATTGAAGAAATTCGTTCAAAAATAGGTATCTCTTAATAAAGTGAAGAAACCAATGTTCTGGCTAAAATCAGGGCTTTTTGCTGTTGGTCTTGGTATGTCCTTTGTTTACGCAATCATTCCACCACTAGCAAGGGACTTAGGCCTTTCAGAAATTCAAGCTTCATTTATTTTTTCTTTATCTGCTGTAGCCTGGGCAATGACGTCTGCACCATGGGGGAGAGCTTCTGATAAATATGGAAGAAGAAATATAGCAATACTTGGATATATTGGATATTCAATATCCATGATAATTCTTATATTGCCAATATATCTAGCAGATAAAAATATTCTAAGTGCTGCATTTGTATTTCCGCTTTTAATATTAGGNAGAACANTTTATGGATTATTGGGNTCGGCTACAAGACCTGCATCATTTGCTTATATTGCTGACATTACACCNAAAAGTAAGAGAACCAAGAAATTTGCAAGGTTTGAATCAAATTTTCTTTTAGGCACATTGGTTGGTCCACTTTTAGGTGGGTATTTATATTTGATATCAGCATTAGCTCCNTTTATTTTCTTNTCTATTTTAGGAATCGNANTTGCTATGGGTGTATTTTTTACACTTGAAAATAAGCCTATGGAGGTCTCAGAAATTCCAACANCTAAATTATCNAGACTTGCGCCNACCGTATGGCCNTATTTAGTNTTTGCATCNGTATTNAGTCTTTGCTCAGCATCNTTATTNCAATCTATTGGNTTTTATTTAACTGATAATTTCGATAATCTTGAAGATATAACATTATTGATCAGTTTTACATTTGTTCTTTTATCAATATCTACAATCGTTAGTCAAAATATGTTTACTAGTATGTTTAATTTAAATAATTATAAATTACTGATATATGGTTGTTTAATACTTACTTTTTCATATTGCATAATGGCTGTATCAGACTCGATTGCAACATATTTTTCTTCCATTNTCCTTCATGGAGTGGGTTTGGGCATGGTTAGACCTGCTAATTCATCCGGACTCTCAATAGCTCAACAACCTGAATACCAAGGTGAAGCTGCAGGACACTTNGGATCAGTTCTTCCTATAGGTCATATACTCACACCTATAGTAGCTATGCCTTTGTACATTTATAATAGTTCATTGTTGTACTTCGCAAGCGGAATTTTATGCTTTGTTTTGTTTGTTTTTATAGTATTACACCCAATATTTAAATATAGATATGAAGACTAAAAAAGGACTGTTACTTATCAACCTTGGAACACCGGATGATCCAGGATATTTATCTGTCTTTAAATACTTAAGACAATTCTTAATGGATCCAAAAGTTATTACTGTTCCATACATTCTTAGATTTATTCTAGTTTCTTTAATCATTGTCCCTTTCAGGGCTTTCAGCTCTGGAAAGATTTATAAAAAAATATGGACTGAAAATGGCTCGCCTCTCATAGTAAATACATCTGCTTTAGCTGATAAAGTTAGTAAAAAAGTNCCCCATATTGAGGTTGAATTTGCTATGAGATATCAATCTCCATCTATCGAAGATAAATTAAAAAAGTTAATTTCTCAAAATCTTGATGAAATTATAATACTTCCTTTATTTCCTCAATATAGCACTGCAACAACTGGATCCGTTTTTGATGAAATTTCTAGAGTTCTTAAAAAACAGAGTGTTACACCTTCTATAAAATTTATAAATCAATTTTATGAACAAGAATCATTTATAGATTCTTGGGAGGATAAGCTGAAATCATTTGATGTTGATGAGTATGATCACNTCTTATTTAGTTATCACGGACTACCAACTAAGGCAGTTGATGATATATATGAAGATTCTCTTTGTGCTGATAACAATTGCGAAAATGAAATAACTAATGAAAATAAGTTTTGTTATAAAGCAACGTGTTATGAAACTACTAGGCTTATTGCAAACAGATTTAATCTTTCTCAAGATAAATATACAGTTTCATTCCAGTCGAGATTAACAAAAAACTGGCTTGAACCCTTTACCGATGAGGTTCTCGAAAGTTTCCCAGGCAGAGGCATAGAAAATATACTTGTTCTTTCACCCGCTTTTACAGCCGATAATTTAGAAACATTATATGAAATNGATGATGAATATAAGGAGTTATTTATAGAAAATGGAGGTAAATCTTTAACTATGGTACCTTCATTAAATGATTCTTCTAAATGGGCAGATTCAATAGTAGAAATAATAGATATATAGGGAGGAAATATGTTTAAAGATGATTTACTAAAAGATAAGAGGATTTTAGTCACTGGAGGGGGAACTGGTCTTGGGAAAGAAATGGCCACTCACTTCGCAAAACATGGTGCTCAAGTTTATATTTGTGGAAGACGTGGGAATGTATTGGAAGATACAGCTAATGATCTAAAAGAAAAATATGGTGTTGATGTTAAACATGAGCCTCTAGATATTAGATCNCCACAAGATGTTGATGATTATATAGGTAGAATTTTTGATGAAGGTCCTCTNGATGGNCTTGTAAANAANGCAGCAGGTAATTTTATTTCTCCAACAAAGGATTTATCTTCAAGAGGGTTTGANGCAATNGCAAANATAGTTTTCCATGGAACTTTTTATGTAACTCATTCAGTTGGCAAAAGATGGATAGAGGAAAAATGTAAAGGATCAATAATTTCTATACTAGCTACATGGGTATGGACAGGATCTGCTTACGTCGTACCTTCAGCAATGTCAAAAACTGGATTAGATGCTATGACAAAATCATTGGCAGTTGAATGGGGTCCTTATGGAATTAGACTAAACTCTATTGCTCCTGGACCTTTTCCAACCGAAGGTGCTTGGGCTAGATTAAGCCCAAAGGGCGATATAAGTGAAGATACCTATAAAGCAATTCCTCTTGGNAGAGCAGGAAAAATGGAAGAATTACAAAATCTAGCAACTTTTTTAATGGCTGATGGTTGTGAATATCTTACTGGACAGACTATTGCCCTAGATGGTGCTCAGTATTTAAGTGGCGGCGGAACTTTCTCTAATTTATCAGAACTTTCAGACAATGATTGGACTGAAATAAGAGATATAATAAGAAAAGCTAACAATAAAGACAAAAAGAATAGATCTTAATTTAGCTTGGAGGATATTATGGAAAATCAAAGGTCAATGGAAGAAGTTCTGAGACTTCAAAGAGAACATTTCTTGAATGAAGGTCCGCCTTCATATGAATTACGAATCGATAGATTAGATAGAGTCAAAGATATGGTTATTCAAAATAAAGAAAGAATAACTGAAGCATTAAACGCTGACTTTGGATCAAGGTCACCTAATCAATCTTTAATTACTGATGTTTATGCTGTTCTTCCTGCATTTTCTCATGCAAAAAAACATTTAAAGTCCTGGATGAAGGATGAGAAGAGAAAATCTAATTTCCCATTCGGATTTCTTGGAGCTAAATCATATATCCATAGAGAGCCACTTGGAGTTGTTGGAATGATATCTCCATGGAACTTTCCCATGTATTTATCTCTTGCTCCTTTAGCTGGAATCTTTAGTGCTGGTAATCAGGTGATGCATAAGCCTAGTGAATTTACTCCTATTACTTCTGAGCTTNTAAAAGAAATATGTGACAGTGCTTTTGATGAAACTGAATTTGCAACATTTCTAGGTGGTCCTGATATAGGCGCCGCTTTTACTCAGCTTAAGTTTGATCATTTGTTATTTACAGGAAGTGGAAATATCGGCAAGCATGTAATGCGTGCGGCTTCAGAAAATCTAGTTCCATTAACGTTGGAGCTTGGAGGGAAATCTCCAGTTATAGTCAGCGATTCTTCAAATATAGATATAACAGCACGAAGAGTGATGTTTAATAAGACTTTGAATGCAGGCCAAATATGTCTAGCACCTGATTATGTATATGTGCATGAAACAGAGAAGGATAATTTTGTAGAAGCATGTAAGAATCAAGTTAATGAATTTTATAGCGATCTTAAATATAACCCTGACTACACATCAGTAATAAATCAGAAACATTATGATAGATTAAATGGTCTTCTAGCAGATGCCAAAGATCATGGTGCAGAGCTTGTTGAGATTAATCCAGCAAATGAAGATTTCTCCCAACAAGAGTCACATAAAATTCCTCCAACACTTGTTTTAAACCCAACTGATGAAATGCAAATNATGAAAGAAGAGATTTTTGGTCCCTTACTNCCAATAAAGACTTACAAGGACATAAATGAACCAATTAACTATATAAATAAAAATGATAAACCATTGGGATTNTATTATTTTGGNAACAATAAAAATGAAGAAGCGAANGTTNTTAANTCAACAACNTCTGGTGGAGTTACAGTNAATGANATTATGGGACATATNCAACAAAATGAATTAGGTTTTGGAGGAGTNGGTCCNTCNGGAATGGGNAAATATGANGGNTTTGATGGATTTANGAANTTTTCAAANAATAAACCAATNTATAAGCAAATAGGATTTGGTTTAGATAAATTACTTGATGCTATAAGACCTCCATATAAGAATAGTATTGAAGACGTCCTAAAAAAACTATTAAAGTAATGCTTAAAGCTTGCAGCCTCTCTTGGCCTAAAGTATTTTAGATCAAGCAAAGGAGCCTTCGTATCCTTTACTTCAATTATGGCTGTNATAGGTTTAACTATCGGTGTAGCGGCTCTCATTATCGTTACATCAGTCATGAATGGCTTTGAAAAAGAGCTAAGAGATAGAATATTAGGTGTAATACCTCACGTATTAATTCATTCAAAAGAACCCATTTCTAATTATGAATTACTAATTGATCAAATAGAGAAAAATCCAGATGTTGTGGCAGCAGCGCCATTTATTCAAACTCAGGCATTGATATCTATTGGTAATAGATCAAAGGGAATTGCTTTAACTGGAATAGATGTAAAGAAAGAGTCTGAAGTTTCAATACTTCCCAATAACATGTTGATCGGCTCCTTAGAATCATTGAATGATAATGAAATCATTCTGGGGTATTGGTTAGCAGCACATTTAGGAACTTCTGTTGGTGATGAGATAAATATAACAACTTCAGAAATGAGATCATCCATAATTGGATCTTTCCCTAGAAGCTTTAAATTTATTGTTTCTGGTATTTTTGAATTAAAGGCTGAGCCAGATCAGAATTTGGCTTTAATCACTCACAAGTCTGCTCAAAAAATTAAGGGATTTGAGGTTGCAACAGAAAATATAAGATTAAAGGTTACAGATATTATGAATTCAAGAGTTATTGGNTCAGATATTGTTTTAGAAATATCTACTCAAGACNAAATATATGCATCATCAACCTGGGAAAAAACTCATGGAACCTTATTTCAAGCGGTNCAATTAGAAAAATTAATAATAGGTATTCTGGTTTTCTTAATTATTGGTGTAGCTGCGTTTAATGTTCTTTGTACTACAATTATGAGTGTAAGATCTAAAGAAAGAGANATAGCTATTCTCAAAACAATTGGTGCATCAGACTTTACAATTGTAAGTATTTTTATCTTTCAAGGTTTATATATATCAATGTTGGGTATCATTTCTGGTCTCATATTGGGGATATTAATTACATTAAACCTTGACCCTTTAATAAACTTTATTGAAACATTAATTAATAGATCATTATTAGATAATTACTTTATTAATTATTTTCCATATGCTTTTAACTTTAACCAAATAACTTTAGTTCTACTTTCTTCATTTCTTTTATGTTTTATTTCTTCTGTTTGGCCATCAACAAGAGCAGCTAAATTGAATCCTAATGAGGTTCTAAGACATGAATAAAATTTTTACTGAAGATTTATCNAAAACTTTTATTACNGATGGAATTAAGAATTCTGTNTTGCGTGATATTAATTTCTCTATATCTCAGGGAGAAACATGTTCGATAATAGGTGCTTCAGGATGTGGTAAATCTACATTTTTACACCTTTTAGCTAAATTAGATGATTATTCGTCAGGAAGGATTTTCTTTAATGAAATAAATTATAGTGATTTAAATTCAGATTCATCAGCAAGCTTGAGGCTGGATAATTTTGGTTTTGTATACCAATTTCATCACCTTCTTGAAGATTTTAATGCNTTTGATAATTGTAAAATTGTTCAAGANTTANATAATAATAAAAATAATCCAAATATTGATGAACTCTTAATAAGNGTTGGCTTAAAAGATAAATTTAAATCTTATCCATACCAACTTTCAGGTGGAGAGAAACAAAGATTAGCAATTGCAAGGGCTTTATCAAACAATCCAAATTTTTTAATTATGGATGAGCCTACTGGAAATCTTGATAACAAAACATCTCAACTTATTCAGGATTTAATACTGAATATTTCAAGAAATAATGAGATAGGGATTATTCTGGCAACCCATGATTTAAATTTTGCTAATATGATGGATACAGTTTATGAAATTTATGATGGGGGCTTAAGAAAAGTCAATGAGTGATATTTTTATAGCAGGTGGATGGTTTATGTGGCCTCTCTTAGCTTGCTCTATAACTATAATCTCAATATCAATTGAAAGATTTTGGATGTTACAAGAAAGACTTGTTTCTCCATCTGGNCTAGATAAGCAGGTTCTAAATTTAATTGATAGAGACCTTTTGGATGATTANCAGGAGAGAGCAATATCAGACATTTCATCATTAGGAGATCTTTTAATAACTGTTCATAAATATAAAGAATTATCTAGAGATCTACTTGAATCTAAATTAGAGGAAAAATCTATTGAAATTAAATATAAACTTGAGAGAAATCTTTCAATGCTTGGAGTGGTTTCAACCATTTCTCCTCTATTAGGTCTCTTAGGNACAGTTGTTGGAATGATAACTGTTTTTTCAACTTTTCAATCTTCAGGTGCAGCATCACCTGATTTATTAGCAAGCGGTATTTCTCAAGCGCTCATCACAACTGCATTTGGCTTAATGATTGCAGTTCCAGGACTTATTTTACATAGACACTTTGAGCAAAAAGTTAATAAATTAATGATTTTGTTGCAAAGTAAAACCTCATCATTTATTGATAATTTTTAAATGAAATTTGCACTAACATCAAATAAAAATCCAAGTATAGAGATTACTCCACTAATCGATATTGTATTTATTTTAGTTATCTTCTTTGTTGCAACCTCAAAGATAACAGATTCACAATTTCTTGATTTAGACCTGCCAACTACAGAATCATTTAATGTAGAGACATCTTCGCTATCTAACCAAATTTATATCTTTAATGACAATACTGTAATCTTCAATAATAAATCATACATTGTTAATAATGATGCTTTAAAAAATGCACTTTTAAATGAATTAATTGTCGAAGATACAATTATTCTAAGTATAGAAGGGGATGTTACTCATAAAATAACTATAGAACTTATGGACTTTTTACAAAAAAATTCATTTTCTGATGTTCAAATTAGGACTTTATCAAAATGAAACAAAATTCATTAAAAAGATTATTTTCTTACTCATGGAGATATAAATGGTCTTTCTTAATAAGTATTTTTGGTTTTATTCTATTTGCATCAGCTGACATAGCAGCAGTTGAGTGGATTAGGCAAATTATTGGTTTCATTAATGATAACTCAGANGATAAACAACAACTTCTTGCTTTATCTTTAATTGGTATTGCTCTTGCACGAGGATTGGGTTTCTTTATTGGAAATTACTTTATGGCTAGAGTAGGATTTGGAGTTGTTTACCATCTTAGGGATGAACTATTTAAAAAGTTACATCAGCTTCCAAAAAAATATTTTGATCAAAATCAGTCTGGTCAATTAATTAATAGAATTACATTCACAACAACCCAAGTATCTGGTGCAGCATCTAATGCTATTAAAACCTTAGTCAGGGAAGGGTTTTTATTAATAGGTTTATTCTTTTATATGATCTATCTTAACTGGAAGTTAACGNTACTTCTTATTGTTACTGCACCTTTAATTGCAATAATTGTTTATTTTGCTGGTAAAAGACTAAGAAGACTTGCAAAAAAAATACAAACAGCAATGGGCGATGTTACTCATATTGCATCAGAAGCCGTAAATGGCCATGTTGAAATTAAATCATTTGGTGCTGAAGAGTATGAAAATAGCAGATTTGCAGATGCTAACTCTTCAAATAAAGTTCAGAATCTNAAACTTGAAGCNACAAATAATCTNGCTACACCAATAATCCAATTTTTAGTTTCTATATCCCTTTCCNTAGTNGCATATTTTGCATTAGGTTCTTCNTTNGGAATAACGCTNGATGCNGAAACNTTNGTAGCNTTTTTTACAGCAGCAGGNTTGATGGCAAAACCTATAAGACAGTTATCAAGCATTAATGGNGTTATACAAAAAGGTTTAGCTGCTGCAAATGAGATATTNGATCAATTAGATTTTGATGACGAAGTTAATACTGGAGATACNACAAAACCTATCGAAGGTGTTATAGAGTTTAAGGATGTTTCTTTTGGATATACAGGAGATAAAAATATATTAAATAATATAAATTTAACTGTTAATAAGCATGAAACAATAGCATTTGTTGGTAAATCGGGATCGGGAAAATCTACATTAGCTAATCTTATTTCTAGATTTTATTCGGATTANACTGGACAGATATTAATAGATGGAATTCCAAACAATGAATATGATTTAAGTTTTCTTAGAAAATCCATATCAATTGTTACTCANTCACCAACNCTATTTAACGACACTATAGAAAGAAATATAGCCTATGGTGATGACGAATTTGATACTGAGAGAGTAATGGAGTCTGCCAGATTAGCTGGATGTTTAGATTTTATAGATAAATTACCAGAAGGCATAAATTCAGAAATAGGTGATGATGGTGTACTACTGTCAGGCGGTCAAAGACAAAGGCTTGCAATAGCAAGAGCTTTTTATAAAAATTCTCCAATTATTATACTGGATGAGGCCACGTCTGCTCTTGATACTGAATCGGAAGAATTAGTGCAAGAGTCACTTGAAAAATTAATATCTGATAGAACCACGATAGTTATAGCTCATAGATTATCAACCATTGAAAATGCTGATCAAATAGTAGTACTGGATAATGGTCTTATATCGCAACAAGGAAAACATTCAGATTTACTTGAAGAAGAGGGCATATACGCTTCACTATATAAAAATGTTCCAATTGAAAGTAAGAAATCATCATCTNCATCCNTACAAAAAGTTTCATATTTNCAGCCAATTGACGATNTTGAAAATAATTCCAGTTTTGTAATAAATGCTTGGTATCAAAAACATTTATGGCTGTATCTACTTTTACCATTCTCATGGATTTTTACTTTTCTAACTAATAGACGAAGAAGAAAATATCTTAAAAACCAAATTTCGTCATTTAAAACAGATACTCCAGTTGTTGTTGTTGGAAATATAAATATCGGTGGAACAGGTAAAACACCTCTAGTTAAGCATATTGCTTCAAAACTAAAAGAGAGGGGTTTAAAGGTTGGAATTGTCTCAAGAGGCTATGGCGGTAACTTTTCAGGAACACTTAGAGTTGATGATAATACAGAATATAAAAAATCAGGTGATGAAGCGCAAATGCTTGCTAATTTAAATGTTCCTTTATATTTAGATAAAAATAGACCAAGAGCAATTCAAAATCTAATAAATGAAAATGATTGTGACGTAATTTTATCTGATGATGGNCTTCAACATTATAAAATGTATCGTGATATTGAAATTATCGTCATAGATGGATCTAGAAGACTTGGAAATGGTTTAACATTCCCAGCTGGACCTCTAAGAGAATCATCAAAAAGATTAAAAACAGGAAACTACATTATCAATAATGGCGGACCAACTAAGGATGGTGAAATTCTAATGACCCTTCAGCCAAGTAAATTTGTGCATTTAAATACTGGTAAATCCTATGATATTGATAAATGGCCTATGCATAATCAGATACATGCGGTTGCCGGTTTAGGTAATCCTGGTAGATTTTTTGATACATTATCTCAACTAAATTTTGATATCGAAAGACATCCATTTCCTGATCATCATCAATTTGAAGAAAGCGATCTTGAATTTCTTGATCATCATCCAATAATAATGACTGAAAAAGATNCAGCTCGTTGTAAGAATTTTGAAAATCCTAGAATNTGGTATTTAACTGTCGAGCCAAAAATAGANGAATCATTTATTAATGATCTAGAATCAAGAATACGATCTTTACTAAGCGATGAATGAGTTTATCGTAATAATTCCTTCAAGACTTTCTAGTACAAGACTTAAAGAAAAACCTCTTCTAGACCTAAATGGTAAGAGTTTGATTGAAAGAGTTTATCTCAGAGCCATTCAGAGCAATGCAAAAGAAGTTTTTATAGCAACTGATTCAAAAAAGATTGAGGATCATGTAAAAAACTTTTCACCTAATGTCATCTTAACCTCAAAAGAGCATGAGTCTGGTACAGATAGAGTTCATGAATGTGCGGAAAAATTAAATATTAGTGATGACATGGTCATTGTTAATGTTCAAGGTGATGAACCATTTATAGATCCAGAAACAATAAATAAAACAGCAGATATAATTTTTAAAAATAAAAATGCATCTGTTGGTTCAGCATGTACGTTGTTTAAAGATAATGATTTNAATGATCCCAATAATGTAAAAGTTTATTTATCAGACTCAAATAGAGCTATAAATTTTTTAAGAAANGTTGATCCAATCNATCTCTCAAAGAATAAAGCAAAGTATTTCCAACATGTAGGTATATATTCATACAATTATGAAACTTTAAGTACTTTTGTTTCATTACCCAGATCTAAAAATGAGATTTCTGAAAGCCTTGAGCAATTAAGATTTCTAGACAATGAACATGAGATCTATTTAGTTGAAATCGAAGAATTAAGTATAGGAATTGATACCGAGACTGATTATAAAAAAGCTTTAAAGATTCTTAATAATAATGACTAAATACGAAACAAAGATTAAAAATTCTTTAAATCTACCTTGTCATTCAAATACGCTATATGAAATTGAATCAACTGAAGATCTTCTTAAGGTTGACTACAACAAATATGATGAATTATTGATTATAGGAGAATGTACAAATTTAGTTCTTCCTACAAAACTAAATAAAAAAGTAATTAAATCAAAAAATACAAATGTTAATAAAATATCATCAACCATGTATAGAGTTGGATCTGCTGTAAATTGGAATGATTTTGTATTAAGTATTATTGAAGATAATAGATTTGGTATTGAAAATTTAATAGGTATTCCTGGATCTGTAGGTGCAGCACCAGTTCAAAATATAGGGGCATATGGNGTTCAGGTTTCTGATTTTATTAAAAGNATTAATGTCTATGACTTTAAAGATAAAACTTTNAAAAAACTTCTAAAAGATCAATGTGANTTTGGNTATAGATCTTCAATTTTTCAAACTAAACCATATTTTATTATTGATATTGATTTTGAATTTAATCATATTGAAAAACTGAATATGGATTATGAGGGTATAAGACACCTTATTACTGCTCAAGACAAAGATATAACATCTATAACCTCAAAAGAACTAGGTGCGATTATCTGTGAGCTACGAGATTCAAAGCTGCCTAACCCTAAAGTANTACCAAATGCTGGAAGCTTTTTTAAAAATCCTATAATTAATGAAAAGAATATTTCATACAAGAACTTTAAAAAAGAAGATTTAATAATATGGGATCATGATAAACCAAATGTAAAAGTTGGAGCAGGAAGACTTATTGAGCTTATNAAAAGCACTNTAAATCAAGAAGCTATTGATAATTTACATTCAAGTCACGCACTAATAATTACCAACAAAAACAATATTACTTATGATGACATAATAAAAATCTCTCAAGACATTCAATCAAAAGTCTATAAAGAGTTTAATATTCTCTTAGAGATAGAACCAACGATTATATAAAAATGATTTATGCAGCTTTAGCTCATTTATTTGCTGTAATGAGCCCAGGACCAGATACAGCAATAATTATTAGAGANGTTTCACTTAATAAAAGAAGGGGGGGATTATTCTGTGCATTTGGGATTGGAGTTGGGATATTAATTCATTGTTACTTGGCAATATTTGGCATATCAACTCTATTACTTTCAAATAATATTGCGGGTGATCTTATATCTATGCTTGGGTCTTTTTATTTAATATTTATAGGTATCTCATCATTTAAAATTGAATCGCAGACATCTGAAAAATCCCAATTAATGTCTAGCAGCTTCATAAATGGATTTATTACAAACATCTTTAATATAAAAGCTTTTATTTTCTTTATTTCATTATTTTCAATCATTCTTAATGATGATATTTCATCTATTGGAAAGATCTTTATTCCTATCTACTTTGCAGTAGCTACTTCTTTATGGTTTTCATTCTTAACCATAGTTCTTACACACGATAATATTCAAAANAGATGGGAGCCAGTTCAAGAAATTATCAATAAGATTTCAGGATCTATCCTTATTGGTCTTGGATGTTTAATTCTGATAAATATACTTTTCTAGAATAACTCCAATANCATGCAGCGAACTGANCCACCACCAATTTTTTCAATTGTNGGAATATTTATGTCTACAATATCGTAATATTTTTCAATAAATCTTTTTTGTATTAAATCNAAAGCTTTAAGACCAGATGTAGATATTAANAATTTNGCTTCATTATTAATATTTCTTACTACTATGGCATTCCCTGAAAAATTTTTGACCTGCTCTATAGATAAATTAAGAATCTTATGAGTTTTTTCAATATTTGATAGTAAGTTTTTNGAGTCGGAAATTGAATCAAAACATATGCCAGCAAATTTATTTGTAATAAACATCAGAACATTTGTATGGTAAGTGGGTTTTTTATCTATATAGCTTTTAAAATGAACAAGGTCATATCCTCTAAGTTGAGACCATTTTGAAGCTAAACTTACGTTTGATCTATTTGATTCAGCCATATATGCGTTTTTGTTAACTCTATCTAAAACCAAAGAACCTGTTCCTTCTAAAAAAAAATTTTTTGCTTCATATTCAGTTAAATCATTTTTAAGTGAATAGTTTGTATTTAAAAAATTTATGTTTGAGTTTGATCTCTCTATACGTCTATTAGGAGATTGCATACTAAATAAGTCATAAGTTCCATCTTCAAAAGTTACAACCCAATTATTAGGATATATGCTATCAGGTGAATTTTTTGGACTCTTTAGAATATTAAATGAGATCTTATTTTTATCTAATGTTCTTATAAAGTTATCAAACTCCTCAAAAATCTTTAGCTTATTAAATTGAACATCATTTTGAAAAACATTTGTATCAAACGTCTCTGTATTAAAATTAAAATTTGATGGCTCAACTAGAGCTAATTTATTTGCTGATTGATCCAAGAATTTATATTTTCCTCAAGAACATAAAGAGGTATGCCTCCATGTCTCAAAACCTCATGATGGAATTCTTTAATATCAAACTCATCACCTAACTTATTCTCAGAAATAGCTCTAAGTTCCTTTATTTTAAGTTCACCAATTTTGTATGCCAATGCTTGACCAGGCCAATTAATATACCTATCAATCTCATTTATGACATCCTGTTTTGTTTTTGCTGCATTGTCTAAGAAATATTCAATTGCTTGTTGTCTTGACCATCCTTTGTAATGCATACCGGTATCAACAACAAGTCTTACTGCTCGCCACATTTCATATGTTAGCTGACCAAATTTGGAATATGGATCTTTATACATCCCTAAATCTTCACCTAAACTTTCAGCATATAAACCCCATCCTTCAACGAATGCAGTATAACCTCCATATTTTCTAAAGTTCGGTAAATCTAATTCCATCGTATAAGCAATTTGTAAATGATGACCTGGCATTGCCTCATGAAGTGATAGCGCTTCTATTTCATATTTAGGTCTAACCTCAGGCATATATAGGTTTACATAGTAATATCCAGCTCTTGAACCATCAGCAGCAGGTCTTTGATAGTAGGCTGTTGTAGTATCAGGAGCGCTCTCCATTGGTATAGGTTTTAATCCATATGGCATAGAAGGTAAGTCTTTAAATAATTTAACCAACAAAGGATCTATTCTTTTAGATGTTGCAAGATATTCAGTAAAGAGCTCTTCACCTGTTTCAAAGTAAAACTGGCTATCTGTCCTTAAATAGTCTAAGAATTCATCAAAACTTCCATTCCATTGAACTTGATCCATAATCTTAAACATTTCATTCTTTATCCTTGTTACTTCACTTAATCCAATATTATGTATTTCATCTGGGGTGAGCTCGGTAGTTGTAAATTGCNTAGCGATGAGTTCATAGTATTGTGAACCATTTTTAATATCACTAATCCCTATTGTGTCTCTACAATTAGGATAATAAGAATTTTCAAAGAAATTTAATAACTTTACATAAGAGGGTATTACAACATTGGTTATAGTAATTTGCGCTTGTTCTCTTATTTGTTCTTGTTCTTGATTTGATATTTCATCTGGTAAAACCTCAAATGCATCATAGAAAGGACTATTTATATAAGAATCAACATTTTGTAATTTTATTTGATTTAAGACTCTACTCATTAAAACTTTAGGCGGCATGACTTGATTTTCAATACCCTGGTTTGCTAGTGCAATATATTGATCAATTACATCATCAAGTTTTTCTAGACGAGAAATCCAATCCATATATTGTTGAAAATTACGAAGAGGNAATGNTTCNGCTGTTTCGTGTTGCAGTTGAATACCGCCTCTATGACTGAANGGTANTAAATGTATTTGATATTGATGNTTATCTGCAGAGTTTTTGTAACCATCTAAAAATAATCGGTAGTTTAGTTTATTTTCATCTGAAAAATCATCAACACTCATCATCTCAAGCTCTTGTATAACTTTTAATGTATGTTCATGATCTTTATTNATTTTCTCAATCGAGTAATCAGGCCATAGTGTGTTAAAGCGTAAATCTCCCATATAGGATGCATAGATAGGATTATCCTCTATTGATTTAGCAAATTCATTATCTAGAAGTTCTAAAAATTTTTGCTCATCATTATTTTTAGAAAAGAAATTTGGTATCAGAGATAAATTAAAAGCAACAATTAAACCTAATGATAGCAATCCTGTATAAAGAATGTATCTAAGTTTAAACATTACATATTAAGATAATTTGGACCGCCCATACCTTCAGGTGTTACCCAAGTAATATTTTGTGAAGGATCTTTGATATCACATGTCTTACAATGAACACAATTTTGAGCATTTATGACAAACTTGTCTTGACCATCCTCATTTACAACCTCGTAAACACCAGCGGGACAATATCTTTGAGCTGGTTCTGCATATTTAGGTAAATTTACACTTATTGGTATGTTTTCATCTTTTAATTTCAAATGACATGGTTGATCTTCTTCATGTGAAGTGTTGGAAAGGTAAACAGAACTTAATTTATCAAAAGATATAACTCCATCTGGTTTGGGATAATCAATTTTAGGCATTTTTGATGCATCTTCTAAGCAAGCATAATCAGGAGTAGGGTGGTTTAATGTAAATGGCAGATTGCCTCTAAATATGAATTGATCTATAGCAGCTAAAATAGGCCCAACAAAATTACCAAACTTATGTAATAAGGGGCCAAAATTCCTTGCTTTATATAATTCTTTTTGAAGCCAGGAATTTCGTATATTGTCTTCATAAATAACAAGATCNGAACCGAAATTATTATTTTCTAAAGCATCAAAAACAGTTTCTGCTGCAATCATTCCTGATTTCATTGCTGTATGCGTTCCCTTTATCTTGGGAAAATTGAGTGTGCCAGCATTATCCCCAACAATAAGCCCTCCATTGAAAGACATTTTAGGTCTAGACTGATAACCTCCTTTTATTAGTGCTCTTGCTCCATAAGCAACTCTAGTACCATCTTTAAGAAGTTTAGATATCCCTGAATGATGTTTCCATTGTTGAAATTCATCATATGGACTTAAATAAGGNTTTTTATAATCCAATGGAACAACATAACCCATATAAAGTTGATTATTTTTTCCATGGTAGCAATAAGAACCCGATACTGTTCCATTTGCTGGCCAACCAGCAGTGTGCATAACTGTTCCTTCTTTATGTAAATCAGGCTNGATATCCCATATTTCTTTAAAACCTATTCCATAATGCTGNGGATCCTTACCNTCATCTAAATTAAATTTTTTAATTATTTGTTTGCCAAGATGTCCTCTACAACCCTCAGATAGAATTGTATATTTCCCTCTAAGTTCCATACTTGGTTGATATGATGGTTTTTTTTCACCATCCTTTCCGACACCCATTTCACCTGTAACAATTCCTTTGAGCTGATCATCTTCAATAATTACTTCAGATGCAGTAAATCCCGGAAATATTTCAACGCCAAGAGATTCAGCTTCTTTTGCTAACCATCTACAAAAATTAGCAAGACTCATTATGTAATTACCATGATTATTGAAATTAGGCATTAATATTCCTGGCAGAGGTACAGGTATAGATATATTTTCATTTATCAGATATTTAACAACATCTTTTTTAACTGGTGTTTCAAGGGGTGCTTCTTTTTCCTCCCAATTTGGAATAAGTTCATTAAGAGCTGTTGGCTCAAATACATTACCAGACAAAATATGAGCACCAACTTCAGAACCTTT
>FUFK010036869.1_pt1 | contig 24822 bp, 27 predicted proteins | sample 1021851 | NCBI WGS metagenome assembly FUFK01 (sample SAMEA51879418, study PRJEB19060) | metagenome | reverse complement strand
TTGAACGGAGGGGGTGGGATTCGAACCCACGGTGCCCTTGCAGACACGCTAGTTTTCAAGACTAGAGCCTTAAACCACTCGACCACCCCTCCAGGCTGAAAAATATTAAATTTTTGACTTTTTTAGTATATCAAAAGATGGTTAATTTTTTCGGAACTGATTCGGAACTGCACGTCAAGTTATCTTCCAAATTGCTGGTATAACTAAAACGAAATCTAGCTTTCAAGACTAGAGCCTTAAACCACTCGAAAGCCCCTTCAAGGATAAGTTTACATTTACTACTTTAAAATATTTTACATTAATCAAAGTGGACGAAAGGCCGCTTACCTGTTCGATTGTCCTTTTTTATTCAGCAAGATATAAATAATATAAGATTTAATTCAATCAGATAGTCGTAATATATTGCTTGGCTTAAATTAAGATTCTAAATATACTAATTTGTACACTNCTTTTTTTGGTATAAGATCACCAAAATTTATTATGAAATATTCTTAAGCTAATAAATGGAAAAAATTATTGTCTTTGGAAATATTTCTTATTCAGAGATAGCAAATCTATGGCTCAGTTATATTGATAAATTAGGCCTTTTAAAAAATGTCATATTTATTGCCCTAGATAATGAGATTGTAGAAAATATTAAAAATTATGAGGTTCAAACTATTAAAGCTCCATATGATATTAAAACGAAGGGACTGAATGGTTTTTGGCAGTTTCGTTGTGAAATTTTTCTAAGAATCCTAGATAAATATGGATCTTTCATACATTCAGATTTGGATGCAATTTGGTTAAAGAATCCAGAAATAATTTTAAAAGAAATTAATGCTGACTTAATTTTTTCACAAGGAACTATACATCCAAGACCAATGTTTAAAAAATTTGGATTAGTTGCTTGTTGTGGATTTTTTGTAGTAAGAGACTCAGATGGGGCGAGATTTTTTTTAAATTTGTTGAAATCGGATGTTCAAAATACAGGAGATGATCAAGTTTCTGTGAATAAGATTTTATATAACTTTGTCGAATCATTTAGTTTTGAAGATAATTATTACGAGAAAGTGTGTTTTTCTAATGGCGAAAGGTTTTCGATAAGGTGCTCAAATAAAAACATCTTTGGTGATTTTAAGAATTTCTATGATCAAAAATTATCTGTAGCAATTCTTCCCCATCGTCTCTTCCCAAGGCTAAAAGATTCGGTTGATAAATCAACTATTGTTGCACATCCTCTTGCACCAAAAAGTAATGATGAAAAAATGAAATTATTAAAAGAGATTAGACTATTAAGTTAGCTTAATAGTCAAAAATTTGACTAAGAATCTANTCGTTTTAAATTTGTTNCCGGGCAAATTTTTTAAAAAGGTATAATCNTTCCATGACCCAATCATTCAAAAAATTTATTGAAGATTCAGGTTTTTGGTTTATTGATATACCTAGAACTTCTTCCTCTTCTACTCGTTTATCTCTTTTCAAAATGTTTGGCAAGGGTTACGGTAAATCTAATATTTTTGAAAAAGAATTTGCAAAACAGAGTTTTTATCGAGATCATCTCACAGCGAACGAAAGTTTTTTATTTTTTGGTGCTAATAGTTGGCGAAAACTTAATAAATTTACAATAGTAAGAAATTCTTGGGAAAGAGTATATTCAATTTATGGATATCTTTTAAGGGCAAATCTAATACCTGCGGAAATATCTTTCTCAGATTTTATAAAAGAAATATATAAGATATTTTCTAATAAAGAAAGTGAATTAAAAATCTGGCCAAAAACGCTTTACTCTTCAGTAAATTTTCTTAGGGTATATGATGGTTCCATCGATAAATCTATAAGGATATTAAATTATGAAAATAGACTTGAAGAGTTAGAAAATTANTTTAATGAATTTAACATTAAATTTGAACCAGCAGAGCCATTAATGAAATCAGATTTGGGGAAAAGTTATAGAGATGCTTACTCCGACATGGAAATAAAATTGGTCGAAAAAATATATAGCGAAGATATTGTTAGATTTGATCAGAAATTTTAAATTAAAATAAATGAAATTTGCTGTTTCTTGAAAATTAAAAATTAAATTCTGCTTAAAATTTTATTAATTTTTACAAGGCACTTGAATTGATGAATTTTTCTAATTTATCTTTACCTTTATGAATAAGTTCATTACATTTAACTTTTACAGGATCATTTTTTTCAAGTGTCCCTGAGATTTCATATCTTGGGCTTCCTCCTTTGTTAACAACATAGTGTTTTAATTGATAAAAATGATCAGGATAATAAACTTTGGTTATCCAATCATCGCAATACCAGTTTCTAATTTCTTCTGGGAAATAATAACCAAAAATATCCATATGTTTTCTACTTACAAATGACTGTGTTTGTATGAATCTTTCTCCCCCTGGTGAATGGTCTTTGTTTATATTCAATCTTCCTAAATCAAGAGGTCCAGTTAACCCTATCTGATTATTGGAGTATAACTTTTGTATTGATTCATCCACCCAATTCGGGCTAATAAACTGCACATCATCTCCACATTGATAAAAATAATGACATCCATCATCATAGGCTTTCTTAAAGGCAATATTCCATAACTTTGTAAGATGACCTTTTTCTGCAGAATGATTAATTATTTTTGTTATTGAAATACCGAATAATAGATTAAGTACTTTGAAATTCTTAAAATTTTCATTAAAAAAAAGATTATCATCGCTATCTATTACTAAATATACTTTATAAATAAATTTAGAATTTATTGTTCCAATAAGAGATCTAATAAAAATTTGATTGAAGTACGTGTCTTCTACTTTTTTCCAATTCCTGCCTTTAGAAGTAATGGGAATTAAAAAGGCTATTTTTGTCTTTTTATTCATTTTTCTTAATTTAATTTATTACCTTTTACTTAGTTTTTCTTTTCAATTAAGCCACCTACATTGCTATGAAATACCACAAACTTAAGAAAAAGGGGTTTATTAACATTTAAAAACAATATACAACCAAAAAAAGCGACTGTAACCCTATTTATTTTTATTTGACTCTAGTCGNGAGNANTAGAGTACTTAACAATTTTAGAAAGCGGCAACAGATTGGCAACCCTATGAAGCTATAGGAGTTTTATAGTATTTTGAGTTTTAATAAGAAGTTATTCATTTTAGTTGATCTTGAGGATTAAAATACTTATGTTACTTTTCATGATTAGAGCCTAAAATTACTCGACCACGCCTCAAGAAGGGTTTTCAATTTCTTTGAACTTGCATAACCCAGTATAGAAAGTTAGTTATAGGAAAGAAAATATAGCTACTGTTTTCCCAGTTCAATATTTAAGTATGTTTGAAACAATTAGAAAAAGAAAATAAAAATAAGGGGTAATTAATAATATTTATTTTCAATTATTATATTTCTTGCTACTAATAGAAAGCCAATACAATATAAAAAAATGCTTTACGTTCAGCATTGGTCATTTAAGACAGGATATCATCAAAAAGGTGCGGAAAAATTTCTTGCTGGAGGAGGAGATTATCCTGGAGTTGAGATGATTGGAAGATATCATGCGCCTGGATCTCTAGAAGGGTGGATAGTCTTAAAGACAAATGATCCAAAAGCAATATATCAGCATGCAGCTGAATGGGGTGAATTCCTTAATTGGGAAACAACACCTGTATTTACTGATGAAGAAGCTGGTCCAATAGTTGCCAAAGTCTACTCATAGATAGTAATTGAAATTCGATCTAAAATAAGGAGCAATTAGCTACCTTTTTTTATGAACGTACTCATTATTTCAACTTTTAGCTGCACATTTGAAGAATTCAAAACCGACGTTTCTGGATTTATAACAGCAATGGGTCAAGAGGTAGTCTCAGAATATGAGTTCGTACAGGCTGGTGAGCATAAATCTCATTTAATCATGAACGTCCTAGATATGGAAGCACTTAAAACTGAAATGACTTCAGATGCAGCTAAAGAGTGGGATAAAAAAAATAATTGTAAGGATTCCGTCTATGCAATTGAGCTTGTTGAATAAAAATTAAAAGCTTACTAGTATCATTATCCGAAATTAACATTTTCTTGGAATAAACCAAATAAGTTATTACCAACTATGGCGGCTATTATTAAAACTAAGGCAACTATAGCAAAAAGAGCACTTACATCTTTTATGTCATAAGGTGCTTTAAATAAAGGTTTCTGGTCTGTCATGATTATCAAATCTATAAATGCAATTGGATCATATTATTCTAATGCTTGTGAGAAATATTAAGTTATTTTTTTAGTTTAAAATTGGACAATAAAAAAGCCACTTTTAGTGGCTTTTTCTATTTATTAGTTCAATAAACTAACTTGTATAAGCTTTGCCTCTATAAGTTAGTTGATTATGCTGCTTCTTAGCTGCTTCTTTGTTCTGGACGTACTTTTGTCCTCTATAAATTAGAGTCATTTGTTAAGCTCCGGTTTCGCTTAAGTCCCCGTTCCATGGCTTAAGTCGATTTGCGGCTTGCTAAATGCAAGTTGAACGTTTTGGTAGCGGTTGCTACAAATTTATAATAACATCCAAGAAAATTATTTGTCTAGNTCTTTAATAAATAAACTTAATATATTAATGATATATTAGGTTTCTGCTAGAAATATTTATATATTATCCCTATGAATTTGCTTACAGGTTACATTTTGTTCGTTTTTGAAAAGTATTTCTTATTTAATGAACTTTTAAATGTAAAATTTTGAGGATTATAAAATTTGTTTTATGTTTTCTAGAAGCAAAAAACCTACAGTAAAAAAATCNGCAATAGTTGAAGAGACTCCATTATTTGCTCAATTACTACCATTCGCAAATAGAATGAACGATAAGGTTCAATTGGTAAATGCTTTAGCTTTTACCTTTATTATGGGATTCTCAATTTTTGGAATTGCTCTGTGGAAACTTTCAGCTCTTACTTAAGTATTTAATTTTTGCAAAGCATTAATTTTTGATTCTTTGTTTTTGATTATTGTTACTAACCATTTAGAGGCAAGTCCCCTGGATATTGATCTATTTTTTAGAAATCTACATATGTATATGTGTAGATTTTTTTCATTTTTGGAATTAAATTTTTCTTCAAAGTCTAATATTTCTTCTTCTGAGGTCCTTTTTCGTAGCTCATCTACTAAAGCATGACTAGAGGAATCATTAAATAAGTTCCCTATATTTAAGCTTAATGTCATAAATAATTTATGTCCCTATTTAAGAGGTAGCCATAAATTAAATATTTAAAAACTAATTTATATTTTTTATTTACAAATAATTTAAAACTTAATCTTTCGGTTTAGCCAGAGGAAGCAGGCACTTATCTGAATCGCACCCAGCTGGACCAGCTTCAGATAGTTCTCCAACATCATATTTATTGAGAGCGTCAAAGAAATCGTTATTAACTTTCCTCTCTATTACTTTATTTTGTAATGATATATATTCCTCTTTACTTATTGGTTCAAAAGGTAATCTCGGGAAAGTTGCATTGGCACTAAATCTAGCTAGTAATGCTGCCGAAATATATCCTTCATTATTTTCTATTGCATTATGAATAGCTTTGGCTAGATCCTCTATTTCATTTTCTCTAAATTCTACGGTTGCAGAAGTATTATGCTCTGTGTAAAATTTCTGAACCTGCATATAAAAATCAAATTGGGCTAATGCTGAGAAATTATTGATGTCTATTTGGTCTGCGCCCTCTATATTTGCCCAGCTAACTTCTGTGGGGATTTCAACTAACCATTCTGTACATCTTGGATCAAATGGATTATCAAGTAAGCAGCCATTTTCATCTTTATCAGATTGAGATGGGACAACTGAGTAACCATAATCCATGCATGCTAAAGCAATTGGATCATTTTTCCTGAAAGTTATTCTTCTAATAAATCTTTGAGCTTTTGGTGGATGCCATCCTGGAGCAGCTCCTGTTAAAAGACTTTTAGTCCCAGCTGGCTGAACAGTTGTACATCGGTTTGGTCTTCTTAGATTATGTTTATCACAGTATTCCCAGACAGTTTCTTTTACTATTTTTCTCCAGGAATCTAGGAATTTAGCTTCCTTTTCCTTGAAAGCCTTTCCTTCTTCGCTATTTGGCCTTCCTGCTTCCCACCATTTCAACCATGGAGTCCCAAAAGCATGGACACAAAAATCAAATAATCCAGTGAAACTTACCCCTACAATAGGGTCATATTCTCTACTTTTTCTGTAACGCTCAACTTCAAATTCATGATTAAGTAAGCATGCTACAGAAAGAGCTGCTGCTTTAAAAGCTTTTTTTTGCTCTTCAAAATTGCTTGGATCGATCTGATTTAAATGAACTTCAGCCAAATTGCAGTGGAAATCATTTCCCAAGATCTCCCCACAAGGGTTAAGTCCATATCGACTCATCCTGTGGTCTAACTCTTCTTCAGAGAATGGGCCATAACTACTATTTATCCAATTCCTCGCTTCATCCTTACCTTGTTCCGAGTAGATTTCAATAAATTCCTTTCTCAATTCATCATCTTTGAGAATATCTGCATTTGACCTTGCGATTGCTTCTGGAGCAAATTGAATAGCTCCCTCACCTGAATGGAATTGTTTTGTTACAGCATCNAAAACAGTTTGGTAAGTGGGNTTTGTATGGTAAACCCTAGTATGATTAGCCATCCTGAGGGCATCTTTTTCAGGATCTATTCTCCAATTACCATTCTCATCTTGACTCCATAAATTTTCTTTTGCCGATGCTGCTTCCTTATCATCTGAAGCAAACTGTCTCATTCCAGCGCTTCTTCTTATATTCCCAGCAACTATGGTTACTGCAGCTTCATCAATTAATAAACAACACTCTACTGTACTTAATTTCCTGCCAATTGCCTTTCCAAGAAGTGATGCGACTCTAGAGTAAAGATCTTTTAATTTGATAGGATTTGCCATACCACCAAAACCTTTTAATGATTCTCCAGCAGGCCTAATATCTTCCAAATTAATATAAACATCAATTTCTCTTTCAAGNCTNTCGTTACTTGATGCCTCAAGAAGATATTTATAGCTATCTACCCATCCTCTTCTGCTATCTCCAACTTTGATATGAAGNTCTTTNCCTTTAATTTCTAATGATGATTTTTCTTCTCTTTGATCTTTAGGAGTTATTCCAACTTCACTAACTGATTTAATATTTATTTTGTTTATTACCGTAGGTAGATTATTTATAAAATGAGGCTCAATTATTGCACCTGTTCCACATCCCATCATTGCTAAGTCCATCATCAAAGCAAAGGCTTCCCAATCAATTAAGTTTGTTGAAGTACAGTTGTANGCNCCAGAGAAATTTTGGTTTTTATTAATCCAAGGAGTTCCTCCAATCCATAACCATCTCCCTGAAGGTTGGGCTTTTTGGTTGCTTTGCATCTCTCTCATTAGGATTAATTCTTCATCAGAAAGTTTNCCTAATTCTTTTAANCCCGATAAATTTCTTTCACCTACTTCACTCCAGTTCTCCCTTTTGCCAGAGGAAGTTTTNCTACTGTAAGATCTGAAAAAAACAGGATAAGCAGCTGGCGCAGTCTTTGGAAAATCATCTTTTTTAAGATTATTGGAATTGCTCTCTGAAGAAGCTTTATTTGGTGCAACAGTCACGATAAAAAAAAAGTATGTAAATAACCCGTACTGGAAGAATAACTCTACCTGTGGCGTCTGCAACCATTCTTACCACTATTTAACGGTTTGTGTAGAATTATGTTTAATATGAAATCTTTGNTTCAAGAAAGGATATGGAAAGAATCCCTGAACCTGAATTAATGGAAGAAAAAAAGCAGGTCATTTCTTATGACGAAGCTGATTTTTCAGAAGGGGAAGTTAATCTAATTAATCAAATAGATCATTATCTTTTGAGAAAAAATATTTCTTTAGGTGAAAAAGATTTAATAGTTGATTTAGGATGCGGTCCAGGAAATATCTCTGAGAAGTTAGCAATAAAATGGCCTAATACCGAAGTCATTGGAATAGATGGTTCTAAAGAGATGATTTTGAGAGCAGAATATAATAAAAATATTTCTAATAATCAAAAAAAATTAAAAAATTTACGCTACATTTGTTCTGATATAAAGGACATTAAATCAGATAATTTTTTATTTAATAAAGAAATAAGTTTACTCGTAAGTAACAGTTTGATCCATCACATTACCTACATCGAAGATTTCTTTAACACCATAAAAAGTTTGTCTAGTAATAGCACTGTAAATTTTCACAAGGATTTAAAAAGACCATTAGATGAAAAGTCAGCTCTTGAACTTAAAGCACAATGTTCAAAAATTTATAATGAGACTTTGACTAATGATTATTATGCCTCTTTAAAAGCTTCTTATACTTTTAAAGAGTTAAAAAATTTCACTTTAGAGAATAATCTATCTTCTTTAGAAGTGTTTGAAGATGGTGATAAATATTTAATAGTCTATGGTAATGTTTAAGAACTAAGTGAAAGGACCTTATCATTATATAAATGAGCTTAGATACTGAAATTTTAAATAATAAAGATATTCTGGATGCGGTAAATAAAAGAAGAAATTTTGCCATTATTTCACATCCAGATGCTGGGAAAACTACTCTTACAGAGAAGCTCCTTTTGTATGGTGGTGCTATTCAACAAGCAGGAGCAGTAAAGGCTAGGGGTAATCAGAGAAAAGCTACGTCAGATTGGATGGAGCTTGAGAAACAAAGAGGTATTTCAATTACATCAACTGTATTGCAATTTGAATATGAAAGATCAGTAATTAATCTATTAGATACACCTGGACACCAAGATTTCTCTGAAGACACTTATAGAACATTAGCTGCTGCTGATAATGCAGTTATGTTGGAAGACGCGGCAAAAGGACTAGAACCTCAAACTAGAAAATTGTTTGAAGTCTGCAAAATGCGAAAAATACCAATATTTACTTTCATAAATAAAATGGATAGACCAGGAAGAGAGCCATTTTCTTTACTTGATGAAATTGAATCAGAACTTGGGTTAAGTACTTTACCTATTAACTGGCCAATTGGGAGTGGTGAGGAATTTAGGGGTGTTATTGATAGATTTTCAAGAGAGGTTATTTTATTTGATAAAGCCGTAAGAGGGAAGCAATCGAATGAGAAGAGATTAAGTCTTGAAGATAAAGAGCTGTCAAAATATGTTGAGAGAGAGTTGCTTGAGATCTCACTTGAAGAATTGGAGGTTCTTGATGAGGCAGGATCGAAATTCGAAAAAGAAAAGGTTTTTAATGGCTCTTTAACTCCTGTTTTCTTTGGATCTGCAATGACTAATTTTGGTGTAAGACCTTTTTTAGATAGTTTTCTTAAGATGGCTCAAAAACCAACTCCAAGAAATAGTAATAAGGGGGATATTGAACCTGCAAGTGGTGAATTTAGTGGATTTGTTTTTAAGCTTCAAGCAAACATGGATCCAAAGCATAGAGATAGGGTTGCTTTTATAAGAGTTTGTAGTGGAAAATTTGAAAAGGATATGTCAGTTAAACATTCCAGAACCGGGAAAACAATTAGATTATCAAGACCTCAAAAAATATTTGGCCAAGATAGAGAAGTAGTTGATGATGCTTATCCCGGAGATGTTATTGGCTTAAATAATCCAGGAATGTTTTCTATTGGAGATACTCTTTACACAGGAACTCATTTAGAGTATGAGGGGATACCGTCCTTTAGTCCTGAAATATTCAGCTGGCTAAGGAATCCAAATCCTTCAGCATTTAAAAACTTTAGAAAGGGTGTTAATGAACTTCGTGAAGAAGGAGCTGTTCAGATTCTTTATGATTTTGATGAGAGCAAAAGAGATCCCATACTCGCAGCTGTTGGGCAATTACAGTTGGAAGTAGTAACTCACAGGTTAAAAAGTGAATATGGTGTAGATGCAAATCTAGAATCAATGCCATATCAATTGGCNAGATGGGTCTCTGATGGATGGCCAGCTATTGAAAAACTTGGAAGAGTTTTTAATTGTAAAATAGTCAAAGATTGTTGGAATAGGCCAGTTATTCTTTTTAAAAACGAGTGGAATCTAAATCAATTTGTTGAGGATAATAATCAATTAAATTTAAACAAGGTTGCTCCTGTTGTTAGTGGAGTCGAACCAATTGTTTTATAAAGCCTTAATGGATTATAGAATTGGTTAATCTGTTAGTATTGGTAAAAAATTTTGGATTCAAACAGTAGTAAAAACAATGGTAGTAAATCACCTTATGAAATTTTAGGTGTAAAAGAAGGCGCTGCTTTTGAGGATATTCAAAAGGCTAGAGATATTAAAGTTAAAGAAGCTGGTGAAGATTTAATTTTAAAAGCAAAAATAGAATCCTCCTTCGATCAATTACTTATGGGCAGTTTGAAAGCAAGACAATCTGGAAACGTAAGTTATGAAGCAGTAAGTGCTTCAAAAAAAGAAAAACAAATTAATCAATTTACCAACAATAATTTCCCACTACTTTCTAAGATAAAGAATTTTAGTAATAACTCTAATAACTCAAGTCAATATAGTCTCCCAAAAATAACACCTCCCTCATTTGATAACCTCTCAATAAAAATATCCGTTGGTATATTATTTTTAATTTTGCTATTTATTAGCCCTGATTCGAATAATAGGCTTTTGCTCTCTATCTCAACATTAATTCTTACCTATACTCAAATTAAATCTGGTAAAAGATTTATAGGTTCTCTAGGATGGAGTGTTACCTTTCTTTCAATAGGATTAATATTCGGAGGATTACTTGAAACTAATTCTTTCATTCAAGAGATATCAAATAATTCTTTATCAATACAAAAAATTCAAAGTATTCCCGCTATGCTTATTTTATGGCTGGGAGTAATTTTCTTATAACTAATCTTCTATTAAGGATTTAATTTCTTCATAATTTATAAAATATTTATTCTTACAAAACTCACAAACCAATTCCGCTTTACCCTCTTTATTTAGGATATCTTCCAACTCATTCTTATCGAGCATTTTCATTGCATTTAAACTTCTTTGTTTGGAACACTTACATTTGAAACTGACTTCTTGGGAACGAGCTTTTTCAGATATTGATTTATCGTCAATATCGGGAAATATATTTCTTATTAACGAAAGAAGATTATCTTTTGACTTAAATAGTTCCTCGCTGAAAGAATTGATTTCTTTACATCTTTCTTCAAGTAGCGAGACTAATAAGGGGTCAGTGTCTTTTTTTGGTAAAACTTGAGCTAATAATCCACCACTACAAATAACGCTTTTATTTTGAATTTTCTCTCCAATAAATACAGCAGAAGGAGTTTGTTCTGAATGATATAAATATGAAGCTAAGTCTTCGGCAATATTCCCATTTACTAATTCAACAGTACTTGTAAAGGGCTCTCCAATTCCAGTATCTCTAATTACATTTAAATATCCTGTACCTAATGCTTTTGTGAAATCAAAAGAATATTTATTATTATCTTTATTGATAAGATCCAATTCTAAATCAGGATTCCCTACATAGCCCCTAACTTTTCCGTCTCTACCTGCATCAACTAGTAATCCCTTTAAAGGTCCGTCAGATCTAACTCTTAAAGTAACTCTCCCGTGCATTATCTTCATCGAACTTGCTAAAAGGAGTGAAGCACTAAATGCTCTTCCTAAGATACAAGTGGTTAAATAAGAAAGACCGTGTCTTTTTTTTGCTTCTAAGGTGGATTCTGTGGTTAAGACTGCAACTAATCTTATCCCTCCATTTGCTGCAGTAGCACGAACTATCCTATCTTCCATGATTTTCTTTCATAAAATTTTTTATTTTCCCTTTTTCTAGGATTAGCATTCTAGAGGGAATGCCATCAAATAAGGAAGGTTCGTGAGTAACAATAATAATTGTATTTTTATTTTTTAGATCAAGAATTAAATTCTTCACATCATTTCTCATTGTCCAGTCTAATCCCGCTGTTGGTTCATCAAGTAAAAGAACTGAGGGGTTTCTGAGTAGCTGAACTGCTACTGCTAATCTCCTTTGTTGACCACCACTTAGTTGTTCTGGTGGTTGGGCAAGATTTAATTTTTTCAGACCGACCTTATTTAAAACTATTTCTATATTTTTTTCTCTTAAAGATTTATGGCCGATTTTTAATTCTTTTCCAATGGTTGTACCTATAAAGTATCTTTCTGGAAATTGGAATACTACTCCACAAAACCATCTCCTTTGCCTAGAAGATAAAATTTTATTTTTCCAAGAAATTTTTCCTTTTTGGGGATTTGTTAACCCGCTTATTATTTCTAGCAGGGTTGTTTTCCCAGAACCACTATTGCCGCAAATTAAAATGATTTCATTTTCATGAACTTTTAAATTAAGATTATCTATTATTTTCCTTTCACCAGTTTGAGGTTGATAAGATATTTCTTTTAAATCAAGCATTATTAATTTAGTTGTAGGTATGAATTTTAATCTATTGATAACTTACTTATAATAGCTGTATATCTAAAAAGCCATTAGTCAATATGAATATTGTTTTTAGAGAAGTTGATCCTTTTAACTGTTGGATATGGATAAGGTTTTCAGAATCACCAACTCAAGATGAAAAAAATTATTTAGATGGAGTTTTTGATAGTTGGTACGTGTTAGGAAGGTTAGGGGGCTTTAACTCTGAAAATTTACAAACTCATGAAGAGGGTTCAGATCTAAGTTGGATGTCATACGATAATGACCAAAAAAACTCATCTCTTCCAGCCCTAATGCATAATTTAGGAATAATGGAATATCAAAATCTGTGGGCAAGATGTTGGGTAGATTTTGGTACTTCAGATTCGCTTTCAATAGATATATTAATTAATTCTTTGAATGAGATATCAAATAATTATGTGAAAATTGAAGAGTTAATTATTGGTGGTGAAAATAATGATTGGGCTATTGAAGAACATGAAGATTTGGTTTTCAAAGATTAAGAGCGTTAGATGGAAGACTTAACAAGATTAATTATTTCCCATGAAAGAATTGTAAATATTAAGAATAATAATTTAGAGCTAACTACCGATGAAGCTCATTACATCAATAAAGTAATGAGGATAAAAACTGGTGAAGAAATATTTATAGCTAATGGGGAGGGTTCATTATGGAAAGCAATCAAATTTAAAAATGATTCTTTAAAAATAAGTGAATTACAAAAACCTTACTTATTTCAACAACAAGAAATATACTTATTGGGAATAGCTGTAGTTATACCAAAAAGTGGTTTTGAGGATATTTTAAAAATGTGTACTGAAATAGGAATTGATTTTATACAACCATTGTTTTCAGAAAGACAGGTCAACAAAAATTTAAACTTTAGCAAAAAATTTTTAAGATGGAATTCAATTATTAATGAAGCTGTTGAGCAAAGTGAGAGATTATGGAAACCATTTATTTTAAATGGTATAGATATTATTGAATGGTTAAAAAGAAGGGATAATCAAGAAAGAGTTTCAATTTCTGTAACAAGAGAAGATACTTTTTGTGACTTAAATCAATGGTTAAAAAAACAACAAGAATTTGTAAATAAAGAAGGTGNTATTTTCTGGAACGTAATAGGCCCTGAAGGAGGTTGGTCTTCAAGAGAAATTGATTTTTTTAATGAAAACAACCATACCTTCGTTAAACTCTCTGAAAATATCTTAAGAACTTCAACAGCTTGTATTAATGCATCAACAATTTTAAACCAATGGAGAAATGATTTGAAATTAAGGNATTAGATAAAAATGANTTTTATTACAAATCNATTTTTTATAGGTTTTTGCATTAACTTTATTTTGATTTATATTTTCTGCAAGATTCCTTTGATGACNAAANGTGGTTGGGTAAGTGCNGGGATTTTAGGCACAATTTTGTGGGGATGTTTGTCNTGGCAGGGNTGGNTNNCAGTTGTAATTTATTTATTATTTGGNTCNCTNGTNACCAAAATNGGTTATAAATTCAAAAAAGAAAAAGGAATAGCTGAAAAAAGAGATGGGAGAAGAGGTCCTGAAAATGTCTGGGGCTCTGCAGCTACAGGATTATTTTTTGCCATAATGACTAAATTTAATTTAGCCAATGCAGTTTTTTATAAAATTGGTTTCGCTGCAAGTTTTGCATCAAAGTTGGCTGATACTTTTGGTAGCGAAATTGGAAAAAGATTTGGGAAAGATACATTTTTAATTACTTCACTTAAGAAGGTTGAGAGAGGCACTGAAGGAGGAATAAGTTTAGAAGGAACATTAGCGAGTGTCTTAGGATCAATATTTATGGCTTTTATAATGTTGCGTCTATCAATTATTTCTACAAAATACCATTTTATAATTGTTGCACTTTCGGGATTCTTAGCAACACTTTCTGAAAGCATTATTGGGGCTACATTTCAAAATAAATATAAATTAAGTAATGAAATGGTAAATGCTATTCAGACAAGTATTGCTTCTGTTTTTGCTATCTTTGCTCTTATCTTATATTCGTATTTTTAAAATTAAAAATATTCAGAAAGACTTAAGATTCCTTCCATTTTGTAAGAATCTCCCAGCTCTTAAGTCTTTGAAAAATCCAAAAATGTCCTTTGGAATTTAGGTGAATCCCATCATTCGTAATCCAATTCTTGCTCCTTTGATCAGAGTACATTTCTCTAAATGTAGGAAGAAATGGAACATTCTGATTGAGGCATACTTCCTCCATTCTCCTTTCATAAGAATTACAAAAATCATTTGAGTACCATAGACATCCAGCGAACGGCATTTTGTTCTCATCAACCGGTGTTAAACCAAGAACAAAAACACTGGTTTGAGAGCTCATTTCATTGACTAATCTCTCTAATCCATATTCAAAACCATCGATATCTAATTGATGCCTTCCGTTTTTCTGACCAATTGCTGCAGTATCATTAAGACCTACATTTAGCATGATTGCTTTAGGTTTATTTCTTCTTGTTTCTCCTCTAGAGGACCACTCTTTCTCCCATCTAGATGAAACCTTCTCTATCCCATCTCCTCTCACTCCAAGTTGATAAATAATTGGCCCATTTTGGCTCTTAAACCAATCTTTTCTAAGCCTCTCACACCATCCACCACCTTCATTATCCCCCCATCCATATACTGAGCTATCTCCAATTACAACTAGCTGTTTTGGTAGACTAATCACTATAAACAGGAAAAAATAATTATATGATTCAACAGAATATTCTTATAAATCAAGTCAAACCATCTTTGATTTTACCATTTATTAATTCACCAATTATTGCGATTGAGCTATAAGCTAACAAAACTGTGGTAACTTCTTGCCATGCGAATGAACTTAGTGATTCTTGCAATTGCCAACCTAGACCAACACTTCCAATAACTCCAACAATTGCAGTTTCTCTGATAATAATGTCAGATCTATAAGCGCAATATGCTAGATAACTTTTTGATTGTTGAGAAAATAAACCTAAAAGCCAACTTATCTTTTTTGATATTCCTAAAGATTTCATTGCGATATAATTTCTCTTGTCTTGGCTATCCAGATTTGTAAAAAGTAATTTGCTTGTAATGCCAGCATTATGAAGACCCAATGTTAAAGCTGCTAAAGATAAAGAAGGATTATTAAAAGTTAATAGTGTTAGAAGCATTACAGGTGTAGGTATTAAACGTAATAAAAATGCAAAAATTCTTATAAGAATCTTAGAAGTATTATTGTTAAAAATTCCTATTGCTAAAGGAGGTAAACTAATTGCGATTCCCGTCGATAAAAGACTTAAAATTATTGTTTCCAATATAAGTTTTAAGAAATCAAATAATCCCAAATCTGAGCTTGATTTAAATAGGGTACTAACAGAATTAAAATTTTCAGAATTATTATTAAAAACAAAATAAAGACAATATGAAAAAGAAAGTAAAATTGTTGTAAAAAAAACTGCAATAAAAAAAATAGATAGGATTTTATTTGTATTGTTAAAATTTATTTTTTTGAATATTAATCTAGAAAGAATTATCAAAATTGCTAAGGACCACAAATATGTCCACAATTCTCTAAAATTCAAAGTTTGAAAAGATAAAAAAATACTTGTACCTATTCCTCCTATCCCAAAAAGTCCTAAAATCACGGTACTTCTTATTGAACATTCTAATCGATATAAACCAAAGTTTTTAAATGTATTGATTATTGGATTCCATATTAAAGTTAATAAAGAAGAAAATTTAGGCGCATTTATTTGGTTTATAGATTCAAAACTTTTGTAGTCAATAGTTTCTAATTGTTCAGCAAAGACTTTTGAATTAACAGAAATATAAGGAATACATATAGCTATTAATCCTATTGAATAATTTATGCCATATATTTGCATTAAAAGTATTCCCCAAACTACTTCATGAATTGATCTAATTATTGTTAGAAAAAACCTCATTATGCGGTTTAAAAAAATTGGAATATTAAAGATTTTATAAAAAATATTTGAGGATAATATTCCAAAAATTGCTCCAAAAATAATACTTACTAACCAACTAAAAAACCCAATTAAAATAGTTTCATTTATTCGATTAATTACCGTAATTATAATTTCATTATCTATCTTGGGATTAAATGCAGAAATTAAGAATTCTTGGAATAATTTAAACCCTCCAAAATGTAAGTTGGTTATTAATTGATACCCTAGAGGTATGCAAACCAAAATTGGAAGAAAAGATAATGAGGTATTGTTTAGTTTTAATTTATTCAACAAGTTAATATATTTTGTCTAAATGAAGCTTCTTCAAGTTAGTTTTTTTAATATTGAAAAAAATTTTACCATCCCTTATTCCAATAACTTTATCGAAATCTTCTAGCAAATCTAATCTATGTAATGCAACTAATGTTGCCTTTGGAGATTTAATATTATTTTTATCAATATTTTCTAGCAGCAGGTTTTTAATTGTTGTTATCAATTTGGGGTCTAAATTATTAAAAGGCTCATCTGCAAGTAATATATTTGATCTTTGTATTAATGATCTAGCTATAGCAACCCTTTGTTTTTGGCCCCCAGATAGGTTGCTGATTTTTTTGTCGTAAATAGACTTATGAAGTCTACATAATTGCATATATCTATGAGCCTTCTTAAAAGAACTTATATTTAGCAAATTTTTAAAAGCGAAATAAAGACTTTTTTCCGCTAGTAGTCCACAATTAACATTTTGTTCTGCTGAGAGATCATCTATTAATCTTAAATCTTGCCAAATAGTAGTTATTTTGCTTTTTTGCTTTCTATCTAATTCCTCGAAACTTTTATTGAATAATTTAACCTCACCTTGAGTTGGCTTGATAGTGCCATTAAGCACTGATATAAGTGTAGTTTTCCCTGAACCGCTTTTACCTAAAAGTGCAACTTTCTCCCCTGAATTGATTTGTAAATTTACTTTATTTAGGATCAGATTATTTTNGTATTTATAAGATATATTTTTTAATTCTAAGATAGTATTATTCATCTTATCTTTTTTAATTTCCTCCCAATATCCTCTATATTTTTATACTGTTTTGCTTCTGCATTAATAAATCTTTTTGAATTGAACATATCTAATATCTGTTTATGTGATTTTTGATTTAAATCTAAATTTAGAATTACTGATTTAAGTTGTTTTGTAAACCCTTCCCCGAATCTATTTTCAAGATCCCCTTGAGCTAACCAATGATAGTCAACATATTCTGGGGTAATCCAAAATAATTCTAAATTACTTGTTCTTTTAGGATTGTTTTTAAGATTGTTTTCCCAAACTTGTTTATTTAAAGCTCCAGCATCAAATGCCCCACTATTAACTAAAGCTATTGTGGNATCATGACTCCCACTAAAACCTGCTTTTTTACCNTTAAAATGTTTAATTTCTACCCCTGCTTGATTTAAGAAATATTCTGGCATTAATCTTCCAGAAGTTGAGTTTTCAGAGCCAAAAGTAAATCTTAAATTCTTGAGTTTTCTAAGTCCTTTAATATTTGAAATTGANTTAAGTTCTAAATTTTTGTTTACTATAAAAACACTTNTAAATTCCTTATCTATATCTCTTTGAGCTATGACAATTGAATTAGGNGTTTGTAATCTTGCTTGAACTCCTGATAAACCTCCAAACCAAACTAAATCTAAATCTTTAGTTCTAAATCCAGTTACTGCNGCAACATAATTAATAACAGGNATGTATTTAACTTCTACATCNAGTTGTTTGGATAATTCTTTTGAAAATAAATTAAATCTTTTGTCTAAAANATCTTGGTTTTGATCAGGTATTGCTCCAACTTTTAAAACTTTGGGATTTGAAAATACAGGTGATGAAAAAACAGAAAATAATAGAGATGAACTTAGTAGGAAATTTTTTAATTTGAACATTATTTAAGTTTGTATTAATAATATTTAGAGATTGCTTTTTCAAACCTTCTAAGTCCATCTTTTATTTTACTCTCTGAAGCTGCACAAGATATTCTTACACATTCGTCAGCTCCAAAAGCTTTTCCAGGAACAACAACTAATCCGTAATCTTGAAGAGCTTTATTGCAGAAATCAACAGANGNAATTGAGGANTTAGGTAATCTTGGGAATGCGTAAAATGCTCCATTAGGTTCTTCAATATAAATCCCATTTATATTCCTAAGGCTCTCATAGAGGAGACTTCTTCTTTGATCATAATGGCTATTTATCATTGAGAAAAACTCAACATTAATTTTTAAAGCCTCTAGAGCGCCTTTTTGAACAAAAGAGCAAACATTACTTGTACTTTGACTTTGTAATGCTGAGGATGCTTTTATTACATCTTTGGGACCCACTAAATAACCTATCCTCCAGCCAGTCATAGCCCATCCCTTTGCAAAACCATTTACTATAAAAATCCTATCTTTTAAGTCACTTGCTAATGTTGATAAACTATAGTGTTTAAATTCTCTTTTAAGGATTAGTTCGTAAATCTCATCAGAAAGAATATTGATATTTGGATTTTCTCTGGCTAAATCGGCAATTTGNAATAATTCTTCNTTTGACATAACTCTTCCAGTAGGGTTATTAGGAGAATTGATAATTATAAATTTAGTTTTTGAAGAGATTTTAGACTTCAAATCTTNTATATTTATTTTNAATCCATCTTCTGCAGAAGAATTTGTAAANATTGGCTTNCCACCCGCCAANCTAACCATCTGGGGATAACTTAACCANTATGGAGAAGGAATAATAACTTCGTCTCCAGTATTNAACAAAACTTGGAAAAGATTATATATTGCTTGCTTAGCACCATTTGTGACCATTACATTTTCAAATTCATAATTTAAATCGTTTTGAATTTGAAGTTTATTTGCAATTGCTTTTCGGAGATCTAAATTNCCNGCTGCGGGCCCGTACTTTGTAAATCCATCAAATATTGCTTTACTTGTAGCCTCTATAACTTCTTTTGGGGCATCAAAATCAGGTTCACCTGCACTTAAATTGCAAATATCTACNCCTTCTGCAGATAATTGATTNGCTTTAGCACTTATCTGCAATGTAAGAGAAGGCTCAATTGAAAGTGCCCGATCAGATAAATTAACTTGACTCATTGACTTATGACTTTTCAAATATGACTTTTAATAATGACAAATGCATAAATTAANAATAAATAAAANTATCACANNATGGTTTAATTTAGTTCATTTTCTTAATCTATTTTATTTTCATGTTTTGAGNTCTTAAGATTAAAAAATATTTAANGTTTTATTTTCGGTGAAAAGGTTNGTNATTGGNAGAGGAAGTGTATTTGCNGATTTNTTAATAATTGGTGANGCACCNGGAGCACAGGAAGANTTAGAAGGAAAACCTTATGTAGGTAAATCNGGTAANNTNTTAAANGAATTATTAATANAAGCNGGNATTNATTANAAGNAGGATGTTTATTTTTGTAATGTNATNAAATGNCGNCCACCAAATAATAGAAAACCNACNNCTAGAGAANTTAATATTCATAAACCTTGGTTATTACAGCAAATAAAGCTAGTTGATCCAAAATTTATATTACTTACTGGTTCTACTGCTATGAGAGCTNTTTTAGAAGTTAAAGATCCTATAAGTAATTTAAGAGGTCAATGGATTAAAAAAGATGGGAGAGAAATNATGGTAATTTTTCATCCATCTTATTTGTTGAGATTTCCTTCAAAAGAAATCAATAAACCTTACCATCTAACTTTGAAAGACCTAGAGAATGTAAGTGGTAAACTATATGCCGTATAATTTAGTGAAATCCTTTTTGAATATCAAGAATTTTAATGTCATTAACTCAATCAAAAGAGGTTAATAGTCTCTCCAAAAGATATTCAACTCATATTGAGAGAAGGATNACTAGAACAGTAATGGTTGGTGATNTAGCTATTGGNAGTGANNATCCAGTAAGAGTTCAATCNATGATAAATGAAGATACTATGGATGTNGAAAATGCTTATTTGGCTATTAAAAGACTACATGATGTGGGTTGTGAAATTGTAAGATTAACTGTTCCCTCCCTCGCACATGCAAAAGCCGTAGGAGATATAAAAGAAAAATTATTAGAAAATAATATCAACACACCCTTGGTTGCCGATGTCCATCATAATGGTATGAAAATTGCTTTGGAGGTTGCAAAACATGTTGATAAAGTAAGAATTAATCCTGGATTATTTGTATTTGAGAAATCAGACCCAAATAGATCTGAATACACAGTTGAGGAATTTGAGACTATTAAAAATACAATACTTAAAAGATTTACTCCACTCGTAGAGGTGTTGAAGGCTGAAAACAAAGCTCTAAGGATTGGAGTCAATCATGGATCTCTGTCTGAGAGAATGCTTTTTACCTATGGAGATACTCCACTTGGTATGACAGAATCTGCAATGGAATTCGTCAAGATTTGTGATGATCTTGATTTTCATAACATCATTATTTCAATGAAGGCTTCTAGAGCACCTGTTATGATGGCCGCCTACAGAATGATTGCGGATAGACTTGATTCTGAGGGTTATAACTACCCCTTGCATTTGGGGGTAACGGAAGCAGGGGATGGAGATTATGGCAGGATTAAAAGTACTGCAGGTATTGGTACACTTCTCGCGGAAGGATTAGGAGATACCATCAGAGTTTCTTTAACTGAAGCTCCTGAAAAAGAAATCCCAGTATGTTATTCAATATTGCAATCATTAGGATTAAGAAAAACAATGGTTGAATATATAAGTTGTCCCAGTTGTGGAAGAACTCTTTTTAATCTTGAGGAAGTTGTAGAGAAAGTAAGGAATGCTACCTCCCATTTGACAGGGTTAGATATTGCAATTATGGGATGTATAGTTAATGGCCCAGGAGAAATGGCAGATGCTGATTATGGTTATGTTGGAAAAGGTAAAGGAACTATTGCTCTTTACAGAAAAAAAGAAGAAATAAAAAGGGTCTCTGAAGAAGAAGGTGTTGAGGCTCTAATTAAACTTATTAAAGATGATGGGAAGTGGATTGATCCTTAATTGAGAATTTAAATTGTTTTTAGAAAATTAAATTTATAATATTACATAAAGGAGTTTTAGATTTTTGAAAATAAAAAGAATCCTTAAAAATAAATTAGTTTTTTTAATCGCTTCTTCCAGTTTATATGGAATATTTTTAAACAAAAATATCGAGGCATCAATTTTAAAAAATAATTATAAAGAAGTTATAGATAATGTTTGGCAAATTGTATATAGAGATTTTCTCGATGCAGATGGCAATTTTAATAGATCAAATTGGATAGATATAAGAAAAGCAACCCTGGCAAAAACATATGCTGATAGTAACGAAGCCTATGATGCAATTAGAAATATGCTCTCTAATTTAGATGATCCTTATACAAGATTTCTTGAACCCAAAGAATTTAATCAAATGAGGATAGATACATCTGGAGAACTCACAGGAGTTGGAATACAAATTGTTAAAGATAAAGAATCTGATGATTTAATAATCATTTCACCCATAGAAGATACTCCAGCTTATAAAGCAGGAATTAAAGCTCAAGATAAAATATTATCTATTGATAATATTTCAACTAAAGGAATGGATATTGAAGATGCCGTTAAATTAATAAGGGGGCAAAGAGGAACATCAGTTAAGTTGGAAATCCTCAGAAATGGTAGTACTTTTTTCAAGACTTTGGCTAGACAAAAGATAGAAATAAAGTCTGTTTCAAGCAAGATAAATCGAACTAGGGGTGGACTATTTATTGGTTACATAAGAATTAAACAATTTAATGCAAATGCGGCAAATGAAATGAAAGTTACTCTTAAAGATTTGGAAACAAAAAATGTTTCAGGTTATATTCTTGATTTGAGAAGTAATCCTGGCGGTTTATTAGAATCGAGTATTGATATTTCTCGACAGTTTGTTAATAAAGGAATAATAGTGAGTACGTTAACTAAAGATGGATTAAAAGAAACAACAAGAGGGAATGGTAAAGCCTTAACACAAAAGCCATTAGTAGTTCTTGTTAATGAAGGATCTGCTAGTGCCAGTGAAATTGTTTCTGGTGCTATAAGAGATAATAGAAGAGGAAAACTAGTTGGCAAAAAAACATTTGGAAAAGGTTTGGTTCAATCCATGAGGACTCTGGTAGATGGTTCTGGATTAACAGTAACTGTCGCAAAATATTTAACTCCTAATGGCATTGATATAAATAAGTTTGGTATTTCTCCTGATTTAGAAGTAAAAATGAATTTAAATCCAATTCTTCAGAAGGAAATCGGTACTAGAAAAGATAATCAATATAGGGCGGGTGAGAAAGTGCTTGTAAATATTATTAAGCGAAAAAATAAGATAAGTTTTTACAACTCAAATTTCAACAATTTTGGTCCTTATTTAGAAGATGAAACAAATAAAGTTTTTTCTTTTTAATTACGCACTCATATCTAACATCTTTTTTATTGGCTTGTAAGCTTTGTTGATTATTTCAGGGTCTAATTCAATAGATGGGGCATTATTTTTTAAACAATCAAGGATCTTTTCTAGAGTATTTAATTTCATATAAGGACATTCGTTACATTTGCATCCTTCTATATCTGGAACTTCAATAAAGATTTTGTCAGGTTTTTTCTTTTTCATTTGATGTATTATTCCAGGTTCAGTTAAAACTAAATAACTTCTCGAGGAGTCGTTGCTTATGTATTCAAGCAATTTACTTGTCGAGCCTACAAAGTCGGAAAGGTCAAGCAAATTTTGACTGCATTCAGGATGAGCAATGACTTTTGATCCTGGATTTTGGTATTTTAGTTTTAGTAGTGCTTCTTCACTAAATGATTCATGAACAATNCAGCTACCAGGCCATAATTTAAGCTCTCTTCCTGAATTTTTCTGTACCCATCTCCCAAGATTCTGATCAGGGGCAAATATTATCTTTTTATCTTCAGGTATCTTTTTAATTAACGAGACTGCATTACTGCTTGTACATATTAGATCACTTTGCGCTTTTACTTCTGCAGTACAATTTATATAACTTACAACATAGTGATCTGGATTTTCTTTCCTAAAATTTTGAAATTTATCTGAAGGACAATCGTCTGCTAATGAGCATCCTGCATTGGTATCTGGTAAAAGGACTGTTTTATTTGGACTAAGTATTTTTGCGGTTTCGGCCATAAAGTGTACCCCACAAAAAATTATTACATCTGCATCATTATTTGCAGCTTTTCTTGATAGATCTAATGAATCACCAATAAAATCTGCAATTTCTTGAATCTCTGGAGCTTGATAATAGTGCGCAAGAATAATGGCATTAGCTTTTTTGCAACGCTTCTTTATTTCAGAAATCAAATACTCTTCGTTTTGAATGGATTTCTGTTTTGCAGTAGAAGTTATACTGGTCAGGATTTAGAATATCTCTAAATAGATTATATGCCTTTACACAAAAAATTCTGACAAATTTAAAAATTGCTATTGTTGGTGACTGTCATGGTCAATGGTCTGATTTAGACTTGAGAGTTTTATCGATTATTAAACCAGATGTTGTTCTATTTGTGGGGGATATTTCAGATGGTAGTATCAAAATAATTAAAAAAATCAATGAGATCAAAATTCCTACTTTTGTGATTCTAGGAAATCATGATAGAGGGAAGGATTCTTCAGGGGAAATACTTTCAAAGCAGATACGTGTTCTTGGTGAAAAATATTTTGCATGGGAATTGAAAGTTTTTAATAATCAAATAAATTTACTATCAGCAAGACCATGTAGTTCTGGCGGCGGCTATTATCTCTCAAAAGAAGTTAAAGGGGTTTATGGACCTATTACCGAACAAGATTCAATAAATAAAATTATCAAATGCTCAGAAGAGACGGTTGAAGATATGCCTTTAATAATTATGTCGCATGCTGGTCCTTCAGGTTTAGGCTCAGAAGCTACAAGTATTTGTGGGAAAGACTGGAAAATTCCATCTTTAGATTGGGGAGATAGAGATTTATCTGTGGCTATTTCTCAAATACAAAAGAGAAGAAAAGTTGATCTTGTCATTTTTGGTCATATGCATAATCGGCTTAAAAGAAATCTTGGTTTAAGAGAGATGTTTAAAATTGATAGCAAAGGAACAATTTATTTCAACACTGCTGTAGTGCCAAGATATAAAACTGATGAAGATGGGANATTNNTNATTAACTTTTCNTGGATTGAGTTTGAAAANAAGGAATTAAGNNATGTTTCTCATCGATGGTATTCAGAGTCTGGTGAAATTNGTGAAGAAGANAAATTTTTTTANNATTNAATATNTNTGATCATATTTTAAGTATTTTTCGGCTTTTCATATCTTGAAAATAATGTTTGAGACAAGATATAACCCGCAATTCCTGCAGCTGTAAAAGCTAAACCATTTTTAAATAAAGGTAATAAATCATTTGTTCTGGATATTATCGGTGCTAAACCAAAAATTCCAAATAACATTCCCCATAAA
>FUFK010067715.1_pt1 | contig 24834 bp, 29 predicted proteins | sample 1021851 | NCBI WGS metagenome assembly FUFK01 (sample SAMEA51879418, study PRJEB19060) | metagenome | reverse complement strand
TTCGATACTGGTAACGTAAGATACAAAGCTAGAGAAAGATACAGCTTCGGCGTATCTGACTTCAGAGGTATCTTTGCATCACCAGGTGCTTAATATCTAAATTTTTGTGGCGGGACATTGTTCCGCCACAATTACAAAATAGAAAGAAAAANCATGAAAAAATTTATAGTTACAATAAACGCATACGATCACTACGCAAAATTTGAAGTGTCATCTAANGATGACCCTATTTCCCTTGAACAAGCTATAGTTGACAAACTAGGAGTAAATGATATAAAATGGGAATATGTCGGAGCNAANGTATATGCTTCAGACAAATATAGAATAACCTATGAGGAGGTTATAAATGACGATGCAAACGCACATCCAGGATCTCTACAAAGAGAAGGAAACCCTGGACCTGAAATGGAAGCAAGAGCATCTTAACGAGGGTAGATATACTCTCAATATGGTAAGGATCGATGACCAAGTCANAAAGATCGTTCAACATATAAAAGCTGCAGAAGCTAAACAAGCTCATTTGCAGAATAAAGTTGATGCCATTGCTCCACAAGTTTCTGTAGCTACTTAATAAAAAGCTACATCGTTGGAAAAAATCCACTCCACACTACAGGCTCTCTTGCACTCTACTAAAATGTAGTATATAGTTTTGCCACTATACAAAAATCAGTTTATGTAGACGCGTATAGTCGACGGCCTAGAGACTACATAAACGGAAACTAGGAGGATAACACTATGGCAAACACTACGTTTCAAGGACCGGTAACATCTAAAAATGGATTTATTACTACAGGTCCGGCTAATGTCGTAGATGCTGATTCTAGCACATCATTAACAGTTGCTTCTCACGCGGGAAGAATTGTACATAATAATGCTGCTGGAGCAGTGACTTACACATTGCCAGCGATTAATGCTAACTCTGATTCTGCAGTTGCAGGACCAGGAGCAGATTTAAACAACCTAAGTAATATAGGTGCAACTTTTGAAATTTTTGCATCAATTACTAAAACTGGAAGTTTAATCGTGCAAGTTGCTAATTCTAACGATGTTATGGTTGGAGGAGCTAAATTTATTGATGACTCTTCTGATAACATGGTTGGTTTTGAAACAGCATCAACATCTGACACTATTACTTTAAATGGTAGTACAACAGGTGGTGTAACTTTTTCAAAAATTACGTGTACTGCAATTAGCTCTACTCAATGGAAAGTTGATGTAGAATCTGGTTGTACTGGTACACCAGCAACTCCGTTTAGTGCGGCAGTAAGTTAATAATTAATTTANTGTGGGCCTTCGGGCCCACATAAATTTTAAGGAGAATAAAAATTATGAAGGGTGACGTAAAAGCAGTTAGAGTTACAGGAACAGGTGCAGTATTTGCGGGTAGAACTAGATTAAGAGGAATCATTTTAGAAAATGATCACGCTACTGATACTCAATCAATTACTTTGCAATCAAACAGTGTAACTATATTTCAAACAGCTTGCCCTGCAGGTGATGTTTTTGCTTTCAATATTCCAGAAGATGGAGTTGTTTTTGAAAGTGGCATGACAGTATCTGCAATTGGTGCAAACGTTGAAGCTACTATATTGCTAGACAAATAGGAGGTTAAATGGCTAACACTACCTCTGGTACAGTTATATTCGATAAGAATTTTTCTATAGATGAAATAATAGAAGATGCTTATGAAAGAATAGGATTACAGGGCTCATCTGGTAATCAGATGCGTACTGCAAGACGTTCTTTAAATATAATGTTTCAAGAATGGGCAAATAGAGGTCTTCATTATTGGGAAGTTGCAAACAACAATATTACTTTAGTTGCTGATCAAAAAGAGTACACTATGTTTAGATCAACAGGTGATGGCACATCTGATGCTACAGCTGTTTATGGAGTAGATGATGTATTAGAGGCGTCTTATAGAGCATCAAATATTGATACTCCCTTAACAAAAATAAATAGGTCTACATATCAAGCACTATCTAATAAATCTTCTACAGGTCAACCAACACAATATTTTGTTCAAAGATTTATAGATAAAGTAACTATAACTTTATATTTAACACCTGGATCTAACGAGGCAGGTAATTTTTTAAATTATTATTATGTGAAAAGAATTCAAGATGTAGGTGACTACACAAATGCAACTGATGTTCCATACAGATTTGTACCTTGTATGGTATCAGGATTAGCTTTTTATTTAGCTCAAAAATTTAATCCACAACTTGTTCAACAAATGAAACTTTTATATGAAGATGAATTAAACAGAGCACTACAAGAAGATGGTTCTTCTTCTAGTTCATTTATAACACCAAAAACTTATTATCCAAATGTCTAAATTATCTAGTGGAAAATANGCAAAAGCAATATCAGATAGATCAGGTATGGAGTTTCCATATCAAGAAATGGTTAAAGAATGGAATGGATCNTTTGTGCATATCTCAGAATTTGAAGCTAAACANCCACAATTAGAACCNNNAAGATACACAGGTGATCCTCAAGGATTAATGAATGCTAGACCTGCTAGAACAGAACCAGCNACACAAAATTTATTACCAAGCAATCCTTTTAGTTTAACAAGCGGATCTGCAAGCGTTACGGTAACAGAGCCAAATCATGGTCGATCAAATAGCGATACTGTTAGATTTAGAAATGTAGATGGTAGCCCTGGAGGATTAGCTTATACAGTATTTGAAAATAGTTCAGGATTTAGTATAAGTAGTGTAACAACTAATACTTACGTNTTTGATTGTGGATCAAATGCTACAGTAACAGAAAAATCAGGAGGAGACTTTGTTACAGCAGGACCTGTAACACAGCAAGCATAATGGCAGGATTAAGTTACGATGATTTAGTTACAAACATTAGAAACTACACAGAAGTAGACGCTAATGTATTAACTACAGCAGTTTTAGAAAACATTATTTTAAATTCACAATATAGAATAATGAGAGATATACCCATTGATGCTGATAAAAAACAACAAAGTGGTAATTTAGTTACAGGACAAGAAACAATTAATGCACCAGCAGGATGTTTATATATAAGAGCTATACAGGTTTATGATTCTACTTCTGCTATAACTGGACCAAATGATTTTTTATTAAAAAAAGATATTTCATTTTTACAAGAGTATGTTCCATCAACAGAATCATCAAAAAGAGGAAAACCTAAATACTATGCTATGTTCGGAGGAGCAACAGGTAATACAGATACTACATCAGGCAGAATGATGTTTGCCCCGGTTCCTGATACAACTTATAAATTTAGAGTGCATTATGACGTAATGCCAGCTACTTTAGACTCAAGCAATACAACTAATTATATTAGCCTTAATTTTCCAAATGGGCTATTATATGCATGTTTAGTAGAGACATATGGATTTTTAAAAGGTCCAATTGATATGTTGACACTATACGAAAATAAGTATAAACAAGAGGTAGAAAAGTTTGCTGCAGAGCAAATTGGTAGACGAAGAAGAGACGATTATACTGATGGCGCTGTTCGAATACCAATACCTTCAGCCAACCAGTAGGAGAAAATATTATGGCAATTACATCAGCAGTTTGTACAAGTTTCAAACAAGAAATTTTAGTTGGAACACATAATTTTACTGCATCAAGNGGTAATACTTTTAAAATAGCTTTATTTACAAGCTCTGCATCTTTAGGAGCTTCAACAACAGCTTACTCAACATCAAATGAAATATCAAATACATCAGGATCTGCATATTCTGCAGGTGGTGCAACTCTTACAAGTGTAACACCAGTAACTTCAGGAACAACTGCGATTTGTGATTTTGACGATGTAAGTTTTACAAGTGCAACATTTACAGCTAATGGTGCATTAATTTATAACTCTTCACAATCTGATAAAGCCGTTGCAGTTATAGCATTTGGTGGAGATAAAACTGTAACAAGTGGAACTTTCACAATTCAATTTCCAACAGCAGACGCATCTAACGCGATCATAAGAATAGCGTAAGGGAGAACAACGGATGTCCGTTGACAGAACATTTACAGTCACGGTCGTAAGCACCGGTTCTGGCAATAAATATTTTATTGATGGAGTTCAACAACCTACTTTAGAATTAGTTGAAGGCGCTACTTTTAGATTTGATCAATCTGATGGTTCAAACAGTAGTCACCCTTTAAGANTTTCAACNACAAGCGATGGGACACATGGTGGTGGTGATGCATATACAACTAATGTGACAACAAATGGAACTCCAGGATCATCTGGAGCCTATACTCAAATTGAAGTAGCTTCAAGTGCACCAACTTTATATTATTATTGTACAAATCACTCTGGCATGGGTGGTCAAGCAAATACTCCTGACGCAGATTTTTGGGGCGCAGGTAATTGGAGTGCTAATCTTTGGGGTATAAGTGAGGCTTTTACAACAGGTTGGGGTGCAAAAAGTTGGGATTCTTCTGGCTCATGGGGAGACATGGGTGATGAAACAATTTTTCCATCAGGCTTTGGTTTAACTTCATCTATTGGATCAGTTACTGTAGATGCAGAAATAAATACTGGATGGGGTAGAGCAGCTTGGAATGATGATGCATGGGGCATTCAAGGTGATGTACTATTAGATGGTCAAGAAGCAACAGCGAGTGTGGGATCTATTTCACCTGCTGATGTTATGGGATTAACTGGTGTATCATCAACAGCAAGTATTGGATCACCAACAATTTTAGGAGATGTAACAGTATCATTAACAGGTCAATCTGCAACAGCCTCAGTAGGATCAATTACTCCTGATCAAACAATAATGGGATTAACTGGTTTATCATCAACATCAAGTGTAGGATCTATATCCCCTGCAGATGTTATGGGACTAACTGGTGTTTCTGCAGAATTTAGTCTTGGACAAACAAATCAAAATAGTAATCCACTCGTAGGTTTAACAGGAGTTTCAGCGACTGCTTCTGTGGGTTCTTTAGCTCCTGCTGATGTTATGGGATTGACAGGAGTCTCAGCAACTGGTAGTGTTGGAACATTAACTCCTGCAGATGTAATGGGATTAACGGGAGTTGAAGCAACTGCTTCAGTTGCAGGTTTTGGAACTGCTGATGGTTTTGGAATTCAAGCATATCAAGCTATTGACACAGGTTCTAATACAAGTTATACAGACGTAGCAGCGTAATAGGAGATAAAAAATTATGGCATCAACATATACACCTCTTGGTATAGAACTTCAAGCTACTGGTGAAAACGCCGGTACATGGGGTACAAAAACAAATACTAATTTACAAATTTTCGAACAAATCTCAGGTGGATTTACACAACAATCAATTGCTGGTGGTGCACAAACTACAGCTTTATCTGTTTCTGATGGAGCAACAGGTGCTGTTCTCTCTCACAGAATGATTGAGTTTACAGGTACGATTACAGGAAATCAGATCGTAACTATTCCAATTGACGTTCAAACTTTTTATTTTTTAAGAAATTCAACATCAGGTACATACACTGTACAATTTAAATATGCTTCTGGATCAGGATCTACTGTAACTTTTGCAACAACTGACAAAGGCGATAAAGTTGTTTTTGCATGTGCAGATGATGGGACAAATCCAAATATTAAAGAACTTCCAAATGGAGATGTAACTCTTACTGGAACACAAACTTTAACAAACAAAACTTTAACTAGCCCTGCAATAGGCACTTCTATTTTAGATACTAATGGAAATGAATTAGCTTTGTTAACAGCAACAAGTTCAGCTGTTAACGAAATTACATTAGCAAATGCTGCAACTGGAAATGGTCCAATTATTTCTTCAACAGGTGAAACAAACGTTGATTTAAATTTAAATCCTAAAGGATCAGGAGTTCTAAAATCAGGATCATCTGCAGTTAAAATAGCAGGTAAAGAAACTATTTGGGTTCCAGCAACTGCTATGTATCCTAATACTACAAACGGATGTGCAGATCTTGCTCAAACAGAATTATCAAATGGCCCTGAACTTAAAACTTTAGATTTTGATAAAACTTCAGATGAATTTGCACAGTTTGCTGTTGCGTTTCCTAAATCATGGAACGAAGGCACAGTAACTTTTCAAGCATTTTTTACAGCAAACTCAACAGACACGGGAACAACATCGTGGGCTTTGCAAGGTGTTGCATTAGCAGATAATGGAGATTTAAATACTGCTTTTGGAACTGCAGTCGCACCTACTGCAAAAGCTATGAGTGGCACAGCAAACGATTTAGCAGTAACAGCAGAAAGTGGAGCGGTAACTATAGCTGGTTCACCAAGTACAGATGAATACGTTTTCTTTCAAATATTTAGAGACGTTTCAGCAGATGATTTAGATGCTGATGCAAAACTATTAGGAATTAAATTATTCTTTACTACTGACGCTGCTAACGACGCATAATAGGAGTTAAGAATGAAAAACATTGACACGCCTTTAATAGTTGGAAAAGGTCATAAGAAAAAAGACGATAAAAAGAAATCTTTCGGATATCAAATATTAGGTTTTGGAGGAGGCTCTGTTCCTAAAAAATACATTGTTGCTTGTGGTGGTGCACAAACTGTAACAGATGGAGATTTTAAAATTCATTTTTTTACTTCTGACGCTACATTTACTATCTCTTGCGCAGGTAACTCAGCTGGTAATAACGTTCTTCAGTATTTAGTTATAGCAGGCGGTGGCGGAGGAGCTGGCCCTGGAATTGGATCGGGGGGCGGTGGCGGAGGCGGCCTTAGACAATTTTTAGGTATATGCAATCCCGCTATGCCAGAAGATTTAAGTGCCCCTGCAGGATTAACTGCTGCAGCTCAATCATATCCTATTCAAGTTGGAGGCGGTGGTTCATCTCAAAATAATGGTGAAAGTTCAATATTTAGTACAATCACATCTGCTGGAGGTGGAAGTTCTTTTCCATCAGGTTCATTTGGACCATATGGTAATGGAAAAGATGGCGGATCTGGAGGCGGAGGTTCTGGAGGAAGTCATAGCGGTGTAAGTTCTCAAACTGCCGCTGGCGGATCTGGTAATACCCCTCCTCAAACTCCACCTCAAGGTAAAGATGGTGGTAATGGATATGTTGGTTATCCTGGATGTCATGGAAATCAAGGCGGCACAGGAGGCGGAGGCGGATCAGCTAGAACTACTGGATCAAGTGTCCCAACTCCAAACCCAGCTGATTATCAAAGAGGCGGAAGAAATGGAGCACATGGATACGCTATCGCTAATTCTTTCTTTGGTCCAGCAGCACCTAGTTATGGTGAGGTTAATCCATCTTATTCTTGCACTAGAAGTTTTACAGGTGGCGGCGGAGGTGGCGTAATGCCTTCTACACCACAATATCCAAAAGGTGGAGGAACTGGCGGATATGGGGGCGGAGGAGACTCAGCGGGAGCACCTTTCTGGCCATCTACACCACAAGGTCATCAAAACGGCGACACTAATAGAGGCGGCGGTGGCGGCGGAAATGGTGGATCGGGAGGTTCAGGTTTAGTAGTAATTAAATACAAATTTCAAAATTAAATTATGGCACACTTTGCAAAATTAGATAAGGACAACACAGTTTTAGGAGTACACGTTGTAGCAGACAATGACTGTTTAAAAGATGGTGTTGAAGATGAAGCAACAGGTATTGCATTTTTAACTAGTGTAAACGGTTGGGAAAAATGGAAACAAACTTCTTACAATGCTACAATTAGAAAAAGATTTGCAGGTATGGGAGACACTTACGATGAAACTAGAGATGCTTTCATAGCACCTAAACCATTTCCTTCATGGGTATTAAACGAAACTACTTGTGAGTGGGAAGCACCTGTAGGTAAAACAACTTATTATCTTTTAGAATTAAATAGCGATGGGACTGGTCCAGGCACTTTTACAGAACATGACGCTGAAGGAAACCCAGTTGAAATACATCAAGTATGGAATGAAGAAGATCAATTATGGGCTCCACACGAACCAAATTTTGCAACTACAGAGATAAGAGTAAATCCAGATCCTTCAACTAAATATCAACCAACAAAACCTAATGTTGACGAGTAATTGACTTTTTAGTTAAAAAATATATAAGAAAGATAGAAATGATAAAGAAAAAATTATCCGAAACTATAATCTGTACAGATTATTTACCTGAATTATCTAAAGTTAATAATGATGAGATTGATCAAGTTATTATAAAAGACTATTTAAACAACCCACCACAAAATGTTTTTGATGATGTTGAGTTAAGTCCAAACAAAAACATTACTTGGGTTATGGATTACGCAAGATCAAAGTTTAAATTAACTGTAGACAGAGAAACTTTAATTCCTATTCTTGGAATTGGAAAAATAGAAAAACCTGGTGAGAGTGGTTATAATAGAAATTATCACAATCAATATGAGTTAAATAAATCTCCTGATTTTATAGTTATATATTGTGGTAATACAAACTCTGGAGAAGTTATAATTAAATATCACAACTTTAGAAGAGCTGTTTGTTATTGGTCAGTGCCTATGGAAAAGAACAAGATAATAATATTTAATGGTAATTTAAATTATTTTATGACTAAGAATGAAGAGGAAAAAGACAGGATTACGTTTACGCAACTTTGTCAAATTTATTAAAATGTTGGGCAAATATTTTTATTGGTATTTTACCAAAGCTTTACATAACGTTGTTTGTGACAGCATTATAAAATTAGGTAAAGATAAAAAATTAAATAAAGCTAAAATAGGTGGTGATGGTTATAATAAAGATATTAGAAACTCTAATGTAACTTGGTTAGACGATTTTTGGTTGTATAGATATATCCATCCTTATGTGCAAATAGCAAATAGAAATGCTGGCTGGAATTATCAATGGGATTTTTCTGAAAGCTTTCAGTTTACAGAATATAAAAAAAATCAATTCTATAGTTGGCATAGAGATTCTTGGGATAGTCCATATAAAGATCACAATAATAAAAACTTTAATGGTAAAATAAGAAAACTATCTGTTATTTGTTCTTTAGTAGAACCTAATGATTTTAAAGGTGGAGAATTATTATTTCAACCAAGAGATCAAACTAACTCTGATATAACAATAGAGTGTAAAGAAATATTACCTAGAGGATCTATTGTAGTATTTCCATCTTATGTTTTTCATAAAGTAAACCCAGTAACAAAAGGAAAAAGATACAGTCTAGTATCTTGGAATTTAGGAGTGCCATTTAAATGAATAAATTATATAAAGAATCTTATTTCTCTTCACCTATATGGTATATGAATGCGCCAGAGTTTTTAAAAGATTTAAATAAAGCTTCTGACCCACATATTAAAGAAGCTCAAAATTTATTAAAACCAACAATCGAAGAACGAAAAAAAGTATATAAAAAAAACATTGGTGATTTTGCATTGGTTGCTCACTCTGGATCTTTGTTATCTGATATGAAATTTAGACCTTTTACAGAGTATGTTGGAAACATGTCAATAAGATTGTTAGAAGAAATGGGATACAATCTAAAAGGATTCAATACTGCTTTTACTGAATTGTGGGTACAAGAGTTTTCTAAAAAAGGTGGAGGACATCATAGTTTACATACTCATTGGAATGGACATATATCTGGATTTTATTTTTTAAAAGCTAGTGAAAGAACTTCAGGCCCGATATTTCAAGACCCTAGATATGGTGCTTTAATGAATGGTCTACCTAGAAAAGATAAAAAAAATGTTAACGAAGAATCTAATTATGAAGTTTTTTTTCAACCTGCACCAGGTAAGTTAATGTTTTTTCCCTCTTATCTACCACATATGTTTTCAGTAGATTCAGGAATAGATCCTTTTAGATTTATTCACTTTAACATAAGAGCAATTCCAGCAGGAGTTTAAAGTGTTATATCCTAATTTATCAATAGATAATTTTTTTACTCACCCTGAAAAAATAATAGAATTTGCTAACAATTGTAAATTTAATGCAAACGATGATGGTCGTTGGCCTGGTTATAGAACAGATCAATTACATGAAATAGATGTGGATTTTTTTAATTTTATTACTCAACAAATAGTTACCTGTTTATATCCTGTTGATTTTAAAAAAATGGCTTGGAAAGCTTCTTCAACATTTCAAAAGATACCAGGACATATTTACAAAAACGTAGGATGGATTCACAATGACTCCCCTTCCGAATTTACAAGTATAATATATCTAAGTCACCACAAGAAATGTGGAACTTCATTATATATGCATAAAAGTTTTGATAGGTTGTCAAGAAATGAAGATTNTAAAAGAGAGGGATATTTAAAACAAGATCCTGTATTAATAAATAAAAAGAAACCAGTTAAAGAAAATAATGCTAATTACGAAAAAACATTTTCGTTTCAATCTAGATTTAACAGAATGATTTTATTTGATGCAAATCACCCTCATGGAGCAGATAAATTTTACGAAGAAGATTGTCAAGAAGATAGATTAACTTTAATAACTTTTTTCCATAGTTTATTTAATCGATCAGGAGAACCCATGAAATATCCTAGTGTAGAATTAAAAAGAAATGAGCTTTAAAAATAAAAAATATTTGGTTATTAAAAATGCAATCTCTAAAGAGTTAGCTACTTTTAATTATAACTACCTGTTGATGAAACAACAAGTTCATAAAACTTTGACTGAAACAAATTACCTACCAATTAATGATAGCACTTTTGGAACATACACCGATGATCAAGTAAGAGGCACTTATTCTAATTATGGAGATATTGCCATGGACACGTTATTGTTATTAGTAAAACCTTTAATGGAAGAAAAAACTAAAATTAAATTACTTGAAACATATTCATATGCTAGAATTTATAAATCAGGAGACGAATTAAAAAGACACAAAGACAGACCTTCTTGTGCTATATCTTGTACTATGAATTTAGGAGGAGATTCATGGCCCATATTTATAGAACCATCTGGCAAAGAAAACAAAAAAGGAAAAAAAGTAATTTTAGGTCCTGGTGATTTATTAATATATAGAGGTTGTGATTTAGAACATTGGAGAGAACCTTTTACAGGAGATAATTGTGCGCAGGTTTTTTTACATTATAACGACTCTAAAGAACAAAAAAATATATTTGATAACAGACCACATTTAGGTTTACCTTCTTACTACAAGAAAAATGTCTGAACATATAAAATTAAAAGATGGCACTGAAACTATTCATGTGTTTAAAAATTTTTTAGATTATAATTTNTGTGATTATTATTTTAAACAAATAAATGATTTAGGTCCNGGTGTTTATGACTGGGATGTTAGATCAAAAGATATTACAAAAGACAAAAAAATAGTAAACAAAGTAAGAAAGTTTCTTTGTAAACAATTAAATGTTGATCTTGAAATAGATCAAGCGCAACTACAAAATTGGAACGTGGGTAGTCGTTCGGGTTTTCATAGACATCAAAATAGAGAAGGTGATGGAGTAAGAGATACAGCTTTAAATAGTTTAATTTATTTAAATGATGACTTTGAGGGAGGCGAATTTATAACTCCTAATAACTCTTACAAACCAAATAAAGGAGACTTGACTTTTTTTAATGGATATACATTATGGCATGGTGTTAATAAAGTTTTAAAAAAAGATAGAAAGACAATAATTTTTTGGTGGGAATGATAAAAAAAATTACAATAGTTGGAGGAGGATCTGCTGGTTGGATGACAGCTGCAACTTTAGTAAAAGCTTTTCCAAATAAAAAAATAACTTTAATTGAATCACCTAATATTTCAACAGTAGGAGTTGGTGAAAGTACCATAGGTGGTATTAGAAACTGGACAAGCTTTATAGGTATAGATGACCAAGATTTTTTATCTTCTACTGATGGTACATATAAGCTAAGTATTAGGTTTCAAGATTTTTATAAAAAAGGAACTTTCTTTCATTANCCATTTGGTGAACCTCTTACTAGAGGAAATGATTGGTGGTATAAAAAATTCTTAGATCCAAAGTTATCTAATTCAGATTATGCTGATTGTATGTTTCCACAAATGGCTTTTGTAAATAAAAATAAATTATCTTATGATAATCCAAAAGTTCAACCTTTTAATTTTGATACAGATACAGCTTATCATTTTGACGCCACCAAATTTGCAATATGGTTAAGAGATAATTTGTGTATTCCAAAAGGAGTAATTCATATAAAAGAAGATATAAAATCTATAGAACAAAACGAAGAGGGCATTAAATCATTAAATAAAAAACATAAAGCAGATTTGTTTATTGATTGCACAGGGTTTAAAGCCTTATTGATAAAAGAAACTTTAAAAGAACCTTTTGAATCCTATTCTGATTTATTGCCTAATGACTCTGCCTGGGCAACTAGAATACCTTATAAAAATAAAAAGAAAGAATTAGTTCCATATACTAATTGCACAGCTATAGAAAATGGTTGGGTATGGAACATACCTTTATGGTCGAGAATGGGTACAGGTTATGTTTACTCAAGTAAATTTGTAGATGATGAAACTGCCTTAAAACAATTACAAAAACATCTAGGGACCAAAGATTTAGATTTTAAAAATATAAAGATGAGAGTTGGTATTCACAAAAGATTGTGGGTAAAAAATGTAGCCGCTATTGGTTTAGCAGCTGGATTCATAGAACCATTAGAAAGTAATGGCTTGTATTCAGTGCATGAATTTTTATTTTCATTAGTTAGAAATCTAGAAAGAGAACATATATCTCAATGGGATAAGGATAATTTTACATTTCAATGTAAATCTAGTTTTAGAAATTTTGCAGAGTTTGTAGCTTTTCACTATGCTTTAACTCAAAGAACAGATACACCATATTGGAAAGCTAATTTTAACAAAACATGGGAAGAAAAATTAATTAATTTAGAATCTACACCATTACAGGGGTTTCATAAATATGCTAGCGAAAGAGCTTTTACATATTATCACGATCAAAAAGGTGGCTCTCACGCAATATCAGCAGGAATGAATTGGGCTCCTACTACTTTAAACTCTGTAGTTTGGATTACTAAATTAAGTAAAGAAAATTTATCTAAACAGTTTTGGCAACAGAAAGTAAATGAACTTGATAATAGAAAGAAATTATGGGAAAAAGCAGCATCTAAAGATTTGAGTTTCCATGATTTTATGCTAAAAAATATATATCAAAAGTAATTATTTGTTATATAATAGGCTGCTATGCTACAGAAAATAGGATTCCAACCAGGATTTAATAAACAAATTACAGAAACCACAGCCGAAGGTCAATGGGTTGATGGTGATAATGTAAGGTTTAGATATGGCACACCTGAAAAAATAGGTGGCTGGAAGCAATTAGGTGATAATAAATTAACCGGTGCAGCTAGAGCTTTGTTTCATCTAGTTAATAAAGAGGGTATTAAATATTCAATTATAGGAACTAACAGAATTTTATATGCTTATACAGGTGGTGTATTCTATGACATACATCCTATAAGAGCAACTGTAACTTTAACAAACGCTTTTACAACTACTAATGGATCCGCTGAAGTCACGATTACTTATCCAACTCCTCACAATATGAATGCAAATGACATTGTGCTTTTAGATAGTTTTACTACGATAACTGGATCTAATTTTGGTGCATCCGATTTTAATGATAAAAAATTTATGGTTACTTCGGCTACGGCACTTACGATTACAATTACAATGCCATCAAATGAAACTGGATCAGGAGCCACGACTTCTGGAGGGATAAGATCTCAAGCTTATTACACTGTAGGACCTGCAGAACAATTAGCAGGTTTTGGTTGGGGATTAGGTTCTTATGGTGGTGAAGCTACGGGAGCAGTTACAACAACTTTAAATGGTGCATTGTTGGATGACACTGCAGGAACTGGTGGATCAGGAACTTCTATTACATTAGCAGATACAACTAACTTTCCAACTTCAGGAACAAATTTTATTCAAGTTGGTAATGAAGAAATATCTTACACAGGAGTTTCTGGAAACGACTTAACAGGAATCACAAGAGGAGTTAGAAACTCTACAAGATCTGCACACTCTGATGGTGCAACAGTAACTAATTCATCAGACTATGTTGCATGGGGTGAAGCTGCATCAGGAGACTTAGTTCTTGATCCAGGTCTTTGGAGTATTGATGCTTTTGGTAAAACTGTAATTGCTTTGATTCACAATGCAGAAGTTTTTTCATGGAATGCCGACGCATCAAATGCTACAGCAACACGAGCTACAATTATATCTGGTGCACCAACTGCATCAAGAGATATGATAGTATCTACACCAGATCGTCACTTAGTATTCTTTGGAACTGAAACAACTATTGGTGACAAGACCACTCAAGATGAAATGTTTATAAGATTCTCAGATCAAGAAAATATAAATTCATATACACCTACCGCAACCAATACAGCTGGTACACAGAGATTAGCAGATGGATCAAGAATTGTAGGAGCAGTTAGAGGTAGGGACGCTATCTATATATGGTCCGATACATCTTTGTTTACTATGCGTTTTGTCGGATCACCTTTTACATTTGGTTTTGCACAAGTTGGTACAAACTGTGGATTGATTGGACAGAATGCTGCAATTGAAGTTGATGGTGCTGCATATTGGTTTTCTGAAAACGGATTTTTTAAATACGCAGGTAATCTAGAATCAATGATTTGTTTAGTAGAAGATTTTGTTTTTACAAATTTAAACACTACAGCATCACAATTAATTAATGCAGGTTTAAATAATTTATTTGGTGAGATTACTTGGTTTTATTGTTCTTCAGGTTCAACCGTTGTCGATAGATGTGTGACTTATAATTACTTTGACTCAAGTCCACAAAGACCAGTATGGACTACAGGAACTTTAGCAAGAGGCACATGGAAAGATTCAGCCATATTTGGCTTACCTCATGCTACAGAATACGATGCGAGTAGTAATGATTCTTATGATGTGGTTGGTAATACAGATGGATGCACAACATATTTTGAACATGAAACAGGAACAGATCAAATAAAAGGTGGAACAACCACAGCTATTACCTCTAATATTAAATCTGGAGACTTTGATATTACACAACAAAGAAGCGCTTTAGGTCAATCATCAGGTATAGCAACGTTTAAAGGTGATGGTGAGTTTATTATGAAGATAAGAAGATTTGTACCTGACTTTATATCACAAACTGGTAATACTAGAATTACATTAAACTTACGTAATTATTCTAACGATTCACAATCTAGTTCACCACTTGGACCTTTTGATATAAGTTCATCTACAACTAAAGTAGATACACGTGCAAGAGCAAGAGCAATATCACTTAAAATAGAAAATACAGCTGCATCTCAATCTTGGAAACTTGGTACATTTAGATTAGACACACAACCGGATGGAAGAAGATAATGGCAAAGATAGTTCAAGTATTAACAAGACCTAGTAAAGAATATTCTCAGCAAGTTGCTGATGCACAGGTTAGAGATTTAGATGCTGTAATAGAAAAATTAAATACGACGTTTCAACAAGAATTAAAAGATGAGGTAGAAGCAGAAAACTTCTTTTTAAACTAATGGCAAATACTTTTTTAAATGCAAAGTCAGACTTAACTAGCACAGATTTAACTACTGTATACACAGTGCCATCTGCAACAACTGCTATTATAAAATCTATATTGGTATCAGAAGATGCAGGATCAGGAACTACGATTGATGTAACTTTGGTTGATGCATCAAGCAANGTATTCAGTTTGTTTAAAGCTAAAGCTGTTGCATCAAATACAACAGTAGAATTATTAACCCAACCTTTAATATTAGAAGAGAGTGAGGCTTTGAAAGTACAAGCTGCTCAGGCTAATGAATTNCATGTAGTAGCTTCAATATTAGAGGTAAAACCAAGACAGGTAGTAACATAATGGAAGTNATAAAACCAGCAAAAGTAGAAACAACGTACAGACATAAAGAAACTGGAGAGCTTTTTAAGGAGAGAAAAGACTGGGAAGCTAAAGGTTATAAGNANGAAGACATGGCTCAAGACGTAAAAGTCATCATGCCAAGTCTTGATTTATTTGGAAAAACAAAATAAGATAGGAAATTATGCCAATTTCTAGAGGACAAATGCCCAGACAATTATACGGATTAGGAAGCCTTGTTAAGTCTATAGGTAAAGCTGTCAAAGGCGCTGTAAAAAGTGTAGGTAAAGTAGCTAAATCACCTTTAGGACTAGCTGCTCTTACATATGGTTTAGGTGGTGGCACTTTTTTTGGAAAAGGTTTACCTGGTTTAGCTAGAAATGTAGGAGGATTTAAATTTGGTAATATTGGTCCTAATATTATGAATTATTTGGTAGGACAACCAGCAATAGATCAAATAGGAGTTGGAGCAACTAAAGGTTTGTTAGGTTCAGGTGGAAAATTTTCTACATTAGGTAAAACAGCTGCTGTGGTAGCACCATCTATCATAGGTGGCATGCTTACAAAAGAAGCACAAGAAGATGTAGAACAATTAAGAGAATCTGGAGACAGAGGTTTACTACAAGCTTATTTAAGAAGATATTATGGAAACTTAAATCCACGTGCATCTGCAGAAGAGATAGAAGAATTTGTAAGAACTAACTCTGCAGAAGGTGGCAGAATGGGTTATGCAGAAGGAAATCCAGATCAAAAACAAATGGATATGGTAGAAGATATGTTAAAAAGAGGTATGGACATTGATACTATAAAAACATTAACAAATGCATCTGAAGAAATGATTAAAGATCGTATTAACTTTATTAAATATGGTGGAGCAAAAGTGCCTATAGAAAAAGCAGAAGGTGGCAGAATTCAGTATGCCATGGGTAGTCCAGAAGAGAACGCGATTCAGGCGTCAGGCATCATGGGCCTACCATTGAATGAAAACCCTGCAGGTGTAACAGAATTAGACCTTAGAGAAAGTGGTGGATTTATTCCTCCAGTTGGTGTAAAAGAAAAGGCTGACGACATCCCTGCGATGCTTTCAAATAACGAATTTGTATTTACAGCTGACGCTGTAAGAGGAATGGGTGACGGTAATGTCAACTTAGGTGCACAACGTATGTATGACATGATGAAAAAATTAGAAAACGGAGGAAGAGTCTAATGGCTGTAACAGAACAAAGAGTATTACCACCAGAATTTATAGAAGCAGCAGGTAAAACATATTTAGAAGATTTATCAAAAGCAACCGGTCAATTTAAAGATGCTGATCTTTCAAAAGTTTTTGGTTCACAATTTGTAGCTGGACTAGATCCTTTACAACAACAAGCAGCAAGTTTAGCTGGTGGTCTTGGATCTTTTTTGCCTTTCTTACAAACTGCGGCAACTGAAGCTGGAAAAGCAGGTCAATTTATGGGGCCGCAAGCTTATCAACAATTTATGTCTCCTTTTCAAAAAGATGTTATTGATACAACTTTAACTGAATTTGATAGACAAGCAGCAAAAGGAATTACTAATATTGCGGATCAAGCAATTAGAGCTGGTGGTTTTGGTGGTGGTAGAGAAGGTGTACAAAGAGCAGAATATATGGCTTCTTCTGACAGAAACAGAGCCGCACTACAAGCTCAGTTATTAGGACAAGCTTTTGGTCAAGCACAACAAGCAGCATCTACAGCATTTGGTCAACAACAAAACTTAGCTCAACAACAACAAAATTTAGCTCAACTTGCTCCACAATTATTTGGTCAACAGATTGCAGGTTTATCTACTTTAGGTGCACAGAATCAAGCACAACAACAAGCACAATTAACAGCACAACAACAGTTGGCTCAACAACAATTAAATCAACCATTACAAGCTGCACAACAATATGGTTCTGGAGTTACAAGTTTAATTGCAGGATATCCTGGTAAAGATGTTATTACAAATCAACCTGGACCTAGCCCTATATCAACTGCGTTAGGAATTGGATCAACGTTAGCTGGTTTGTTTAGAGCATTTAATCCAACACCAATTAACATAAGAACATAATGAAGACACTTAGAAGACCAATGTTTAGAAAAGGTGGTGAAGTCGGTGGTGGTATCATGACTGGTGTTATGAGAGAGAACTACGAAAATGGAACTACAGCTGAAAGATTAATGAAAATTGCAGGTCAACCTGCAGGCTTTGATCCATTAACACAATTTTTAATACAAGGTGGTTTATCTCTAGCGTCACAACCTGCAACAGGTGGTGGTGCAATAGCTGACATTGCAACTGCAGTGCAAAAACCAGCAGCTAATTTAATGACTAATTTAGGTGAAAGAGATAAAATGAGACAGCAACTAGCACTAAAAGGTGAACTAATAGATATAGAACAAGAAGGTGCTGAAAGAATTAAAATGCTTGAATTACAAAATAAGAAACAACAAGCAGAAAAAGAAGCATCTATTATGTTAGGTCCAAATGCAACACCTGAACAAATACAGAAAAAAGCAGCAGAAATTTTAAATCAAAGAATATTTGGTGTAGAAGAAAGATTTAGAGAAGGCAAAAAAGTTCAAGCTTTAAATGATATTTATACTAAATATGGTTTAAGTGCAGGACCTGCAGAATCTTTTTACGAGTTTCAAACTACAATAGCTCCTGGATTAACTGAAAGACTAAACAAACAATTTATGGGTCCAATCAAAAAAGATAGCAAAGGTAAATATAAAACTAGAAACAAACAAGCTGGTATTTATTATGATCCTTTTGCAAAACAAGCAGTCTTATTAGAAGCAACCGGTGAAATACAACTGATAGATTAGGAGGTTAGATGTCAACAAAATTTCAAGAGTTTGACACATTCAACCTCGTAGATGAAGAAAGAGATAGTGATACAAGTGCTCTTACAGCTGCTACTGCAGGTATAGTCTCAGGTCTTATTAAAGTTCCAGAGGGTGTAATATCGTTAGGTGCAGAACTAATCGATCTTGGCTTTGATACAAATACAGCAGCAAAAGTAGAACAAGTATTTGATACAATTAATATATTTGAAGATATAGCAGACGACAGAGCTATCGGTAAACTAACCGAAACATTAATTCAGGTAGGTGTACCAGGGACTATAGGATTTAAATTAGCGAGCGCTGCTGTCAAAGCAAAGAAAGCTGGTAATTATGCAAATTTAAAAAGTCCTAATGTTATCAAAGCGTTAAACAGAACAAATGATTTAAATAAAAAAGTAGGAAGAAAAAGATTTACAGCTGGTGTATTAGGTGGTGCAGCTGGTGAAACATTTGTAGCTGACGTAGAAGGTATTGGAAGTATTGGAGATGCATTTGAAACAGGACCTACACAATTAACAGAAGTGACAGATGAAGAAGGTAGAGAAGATGCTGCAAGAAAACTTTTAAACAGAGTTAAATTTGGATCGGAATCTATATTAGTTACACCACTTGTATATGGTGCAGCAAGAGGATTAAAATCTGCTGTTACAAAAGGTAGAAACTTAGAGTACAGTAATTCACAATTAGATAAATTTTTTAATAAAATATATTCTGCGTTCAGGGCTAGAGGTGCAAAACCACAAAAAGTATTTGAAGAAAAAATGGCAGAACAAGGAGCTAAAATGGCTGATACAAATGCAGCTATGGAACTTGTTAAAAATATAGATAGAGAAATAGATTCTATGTTTCCTACATTAAAAACTACATTTAGTAAATCTACGGGAAAAGAAAAGTCTATTATATTAAAAGAGATAAATGATACTTTATTTTCAGGACAATTAGATGAAGCATTACCAGAAGAGGCTGTAACTAAACTTACAAAATCATTAACAGATAAAGGTTTAAAAGAAGAAGGTATACGAAATATTTTTACAAATTTAAAAAATGCTAGATCTATTTTTTCTGATTTAATTACAATTAGTTCTAATGCACCAAAAGATGTGGCACAATTAAAAACATTAATAGGTAAAAGAGCACAAGATTATTTAGGTGATACGTATAGAATTTTTGAAGACAAATCATCTTTACCATTTTTAAATTATAAACCAACAGATGAAGCTGTAAACAATGCAAAAAATTTATTTAAAAGATATTATAGATTTGCAAACAGAAATAATCCAAATTTTGATCCAGCAAAAAATGTATTAACAGATGCAGAAGCAGATACGTTGGTTAATAATGTATTAAAAAATGCCTTAAAAGACAAAACTCCAGGTCAATTACCTTTTTTTAAATATGTTAATTTAACACCTACAGCTGATGATGTGACTTCTAAAAAATTTTTTAAACAAATTGTAACAAGAGATATAGGTGATCAACAAATATCACAAGTGGTTGGTCAAGGTAGTAAAGTATTTAGAGAACTTTTTGGTAAAATGGAAGACCCTAGATTCTCTATATATAATGGCATGACTAAACTATCTGGTATTGCAAGAAGAAACGAATTGTTAGAAAGACTTGGTAAGAATGATGCTGCCGCAAAAGCTGCTGTTACAGATGCAACTGAAGCAGGAGACAGGGGATTCTTTTTTACAGCAGATGAAGTAAAAAATTTAAAAGCAGAAAGAGCTTTACCCAATCAAGAGATTGTAGAACTAGATAAATTTTTAGCTCCTTTCTTTAAAGATGATTACACAGTCAATCCATTACAAGGTATGTACACATCAAAAGCAATAGCAGAAGCTTTAGGTGATTCACAAAATATGTTTAAGTTTTTAATTGAATCAGATAGTCAAAACTTTGCAGCAAAAGCATTTAACTTTGCATGGAGAAACTTACTACTTGCACCAAAAGGTGCAGCTCAGATTGCAAAAACAATATTATCACCAGTTACACACTTTAGAAACTTCTTCTCTGCAACAGGGTTCTCAGCAGCAAATGGTGTGTTAGTTGATGCAGTAACTAATCCAAAACAAACTGCTAGAGCTTATGCTGAAGCTTTTGGTCCTTTACAAGTTGGAACTAGATCAGAAGCAGCTAATAAAAGATACAGAGAACTATTAAGATTAGGTGTTGTAAATTCACAAGTACAATTAGGAGATATAAAAAATCTATTGAAAGATGTTAGATTTGGTGAGAACTTAGATCTTGATAAACCATTAGCATCGATGGGTAGAAAATTATTTGGTCTTGGTAAAAGAGGACTAAAGAAAGGTATGAAAGTTGCTGAAGATTTGTACACAGCAGAGGATGACTTTTTTAAAATTGCAAACTTTGCAATTGAAAGAAACAGATTAAAGACTGCTTTTACAAGAGCAGGTAGAGAAGTAACAGAAGAATTTTTAGATCAAGAAGCAGCTAACATTGTAAGAAATACTGTGCCTAATTATGCATATGTATCAGATACTGTAAGAGCGTTAAGACGTTTACCACTTGGTACGTTCATGTCTTTTCCATCTGAAATATTAAGAACCACTACAAACATTGCACAACGAGCAATCAAAGAAATAAAAGATCCTGCATTGAGAAATATTGGATATAAAAGATTATTTGGTTTAACAACTGTTTTAGCAATTGCACCATATGGAATACAAAAAGGATTTCAGTCGTTGTATGATGTGACCAATGAAGAGTTAGATGCACTAAAAAGATATTTACCTGAGTGGTCTAAAAACTCCACGATCCTTCCAATTAGAGATGATGAAACAGGAGATTTAAAATATGTAGACTTTAGTCATGGTAATGCATACGATACAGCGATTAGACCATTACAAACTTTATTAAACAATATTCAAAATGGTATTGAAGATGAAGAAGTATTAATGAAAGGTTTATTAGGTGGTATGGCAGAGGCTGCTGGTGAACTTGCATCACCATTTATATCAGAAGCAATCTACACACAAGCTGTAGCAGACATATTTTTAAGAAATGGTAGAACTAGAGATGGTAGACAGATATACACTGATACACAGTTTCAAACAGAACCAGGCACTGCAATAAAAAATAGCATTGATCATGTGGCAGAGGCTTTAATACCTTTTTCATATCCAACATTAACAAGAATCTACCAAGCCGCTACAGATAAACCATCTGAGCGTGGAGAGTTCTTTGAACTACCAGATGAATTAACTGGTTTCTTTGGATTTAGACAAGTAAAAGTAGATCCTGTGAAAGCGATGGGATTTAAGCTAGCTGGTTATCAAAAAGGAATTAGGGAAGCAAGATCATTATTTACAGGTGGTGAAGAATCTGTATTGAAAGGTGGACCTAAAACTGCAAACGATGTTATTAGAAGATTTATCGCTGCAAACAAAGCTAAATTTTTAGTACAAAAAGAATTAAGAAAAGACATAATGGCGGCTGAAACTCTAGGTGTAGATGATTTTGAACTAAGAAGAGAATTCAATGAAAGACAATTAACTAGAGATTATAACAGATTAAACAATGATGTATTTGATCCATACGTACCATCAGAGAATATTAGAAGAGAGTTTAGACAAATAGAAGAGAGAACAGGTGTGCCTAATCCATATGATGAAGCCTTGTTAGATATTAATGACATTGTACAGGATTTAAGAAACCTGTCATTTGATGATAACTTTGAAGATGTCATAAACATTAGTGACTATATTATTGATGAAGGAGAGCTTATATCTCAAGCTCCTTTACCAACACAACCAATGCCAAGCTCAGCAGTAATACAAACTGCACAGAATCAGGCACCAGGCGCCATGAATCAAGGTTTGACACCAGTTGAGAATGCTTTATTATCTGAAGAGGAGAAACAAATAAGACTTAGACAACGAGGTTTAGCATAATGTCATTATATAAATTGGGTATTTCAGATAAAACCATGGGTGCTGCACAAAACAGTGATCCTGAAGTTCAAAAAATGATGTTAGAATCTTTACAAAATAATACTTCAAAAGATTCAGGTGGCGGTATTATGGATATAATAAGAGAATTATTTGGTTTTGGAAATGTAGAAGCATCTGATTTAGGTGCAATAGCTAATATAGGTAGCATAGCTAATCCAAATTTTAGAATATCAAATATGTATGATCAAGTATATGGTCCTTTTAATGTAAATAGAAGAGACTCTGAAATTATAGTTGGAGCAGATGAAAAAGCTAAAACTATTCCAATTTTACCTATGACATCAGATGAAATTACAGCTGGTAGCATAGCACCACCTGATTTTAACACTGACAGATTTCAAAGTATATTTCCTACATCAGGTATTATGACTCAAGCTCCTTTAGGATTTGATACAACTTTTGGTGTTGCAAATGAACCTGATGAAGAACAAGTAGAATTTTTAGGAGAAAGACCTAATAAATTTCAAGAAGGTCTTGGAAAACTATTTGAATTTTTACAAAGCTTTTCACCCATAGCTACAATTGGAAGAGGAATTGAAAGTCTTAGAAATAAAATAGATAGAAGAAGAGCTATTAGAGATGATATTGTAAGAGATCCTCAAGGTACTTTAAATACAATTATAAGTCCTAAAATTATGAATATACAACCAACAGCTCAAGATACAGCAAGAGGTGATAGAGGAACAACAACTACTTCAAGAAGAACAGCACCTCAAAGTGGAATGCAAGCAGAAAGAACTAGAACAAGAGATTTAGGATCTATGAGAGGCGGCGTAGGTAGATAATGCCTAACGGAGATAAACTAAGACCCAAGAGTACAAGAGAACATTTACTATCCATATATGGATATATTACCGGTTTAAAAAAGGATGTTAAACATATGCATGATGGTATACACGATTTGGGCGGTAAGATAGACAAGATCTATTGGGTGTTATTGGGTACTGTAGGGGCAGTATCACTTCTGCTATTGGAAAAAGCATTAGACAAAGGATTTTTTTAAATCCAATCTTTATAATCTTCACCCATAATTGTATTAGCAATATTAACTTTATTACGTAAAGCTTTTACGATGTGTTCATCAATCGTATCTTGTGATAAGATATCTATGTAAGTCATCTTTTTAGTTTGACCAATACGATCAATACGAGCTTCTGATTGTTGTCTTTTTTCAAGATCATAACCATTTGAAAAATAAATCATTGTACTACCAGCAGTTAATGTAATACCATAACCACCTGTATGTGTAGTTCCTACAAAGAATCTGCAGTTGTCATCAGTTTGAAATCTTTTTATATTTTTTGATCTTTGATCAGACTCTGTTGCACCATAATAATCTACAACAGAATCATCACCATACACTTCTTTTATCTTTGCAATAATTCTTTTTACATCATGTGTATAGTGGGACCATATAATAGTTTTACCTTCAACGTTTTCTAATATGCTCATCAACTCTGTTAAACGACTACATGGTAAATCTTTTATTGTACCATCATCAGCTGTAAAGTGACCACAAGTTATTTGATGTAGTCTCATCAACTGAGTCATGACTGTAGCCGTAGATTGCATCTTACCATCAAGAAATGCTATTGCCTCTCTCTTCATCTGTTCATAAACTTTCTTCTGTTCTTTGGTAAGTTCAACAGTATGTTTGATAAAAGATTTTGCAGGTAAATCCAAACAATCTTCTTTTAATATTCTTTTAGAAAAAGGTTTTATCTTCTCTGATAGTTCTGCAAGATTTCTGTAACCCACAACAATCTCTACACGTCTGCCCTGTACTTCTATCTTTCTAGTGACAGCGTACCGGGCTTTAAACGTGTAGTATGATTGATGGTTAAGGAGCCAAGGGTCAAGAAATTGGCATTGAGAAAACAAATCTAGTGGTGATTTAGTTACAGGAGAACCTGTTAATATTCTTCTGTATTTTGCATCTTGTCTTAAAGACAAGATACTTTTAGTTCTATTTGATGTAGGTGTTTTAATTGTAGTAGATTCATCTATTGCAATCATTGCTTTGTGACATGATAAAAATTTTTGTGCAAATTTTAAACCATCACCTTTTGAAAACGACTCAACATTCATAATTAAAATATGTAAATCTGTGCCTGTCTCAAATAAAGTATTTAACAAAGATATTTGTTTTTTAGACTTATCTGATGTCTTCCAAAGAACAACTTTCTTTTCT
>FUFK010065580.1_pt1 | contig 24839 bp, 26 predicted proteins | sample 1021851 | NCBI WGS metagenome assembly FUFK01 (sample SAMEA51879418, study PRJEB19060) | metagenome | reverse complement strand
GCCAGAAATCAAACTTAACATGGATTCAACCCCGTCTCTGATTGACTCTAAACGTTTTTGTTCATGCACATCATCAGAGGAAATATCTTCAAATTCAGCATTAATCGTTTTATATCTTTCATGCAAATATATCACGGAACCCATTATCTTTACCTCATACTTATTCATTTTTATGGAGATGATCTTTTCCAAAATCATCCACTAAAATATTCTTTTTATTAGCTAATTAAAAACGACCGGAAAAAAAAATTATTTAGAAAATTTCTATAAAAATCTATTTTTCAATCAGCATAATTTAAAAAGAAAACCAGATTTTAAAAAGCTGAGGACCGCAAACTACTCGGACTTAACAAAGATTGTCCTACATCAAAAAATTGTTTAGGATTTTTAGATTCGTTATTTACCCTAATCTCATAATGTAAATGGGCCCCATCAGACCTTCCACTTGAACCCATAGAACCAATAACATCTCCAGATGTTATATAATCACCTTTTTTTACGTTCAAACGCGCTAAATGTGCATAGACAGTCTCTAGGCCAAATCGGTGTTGAACTCTGACAACCCTTCCAAAAGACCCCTCCCATCCTGCAGAAATAACCGTTCCATCCGCGGTTGCTCTTACTTTTTCTTGCCAAGTACCAGCTAAATCAATCCCATGATGCATCGCCCATTTTTTTGTAACTGGATGTTTTCTTTTTCCATATTTACTTGAAATATAATAATACTTCATCGGTGAATGAAGAGGTAGTGATGTTAATGCATCTCTGTATACATCTAATTTGATAAATTGCCTCCTCATATACTCTAAATAATCTAGGGACCCTGGCTGCATTGGCCAGCTAATATTAGCTAGTCTAACTTCCGCTGATTCTGGGACTGACAATTCAATACCTAATTCATCAAAAACTTTTTCTATAACTTTTACTTCACGGTCTATCGATTTCAAAAATCTTGCACCTCGGATTGTGTCATCCAAAATGGTAGGCATATTATCCGGACCCAAAATATCCTTATTAATTGATACCACGTTAGATTCCACTAAAGATGGTGCGTGCTCAACAACACTCTCAAAATTCTCGATTGCGCCACTTTCAGGTAAAGTTTTAGTTTCAAAGTGTAAGTCGGATCTGTTTTTATAATTTAACTTTTCATCAAAGTTATTAATTATCGAATTCGGAATAGAATTTTCATTAATCTCAGGGACCTTGATAACAATCTGTATCTCTTGATAAAGAGGGTCTGATTTTTTCTGTTCAAAAGATGACAGCATTTGTTCCCTTATTTTTTTTGTTTCGAGTAAAATATTGCTAGATTTAAAATTTTCATTAATAGCCTCGAGAGGTTGATCGTGCCAATTGTCGATGTTTTTCGTATTGTTACGTTTTTCTATTATATTTTTTATATCTTTTACCTTCATTGAAAAAAGATAGTTTGAAATTGAATTGTCTTTCTTTAAAGGACCAAAAGTTGATACAACATTTGATATAAGTGGTTTGTCCTGTAATTTTTCTAATTCGACTGAATGCTTTTGAGTTGCAATTAAACTTGCATCTGCTGGACTGATTATTTCCTGATTAGCAACACTTANAGCAGTATTTATTGTTTGCACNGAAAAATACCCCAAAGTAAAAATAAAGCTAGANAATAACAANGCNGANATNCCAACATGTNTTGGCTTNATNACNAGNTCCCAAGGGCCTTTCNTNCCAAAAACNAGGAANCNTCTCTCNGANAANTACCATGGCTTGTCCTGTCCTACCACGGCATGGTTGACCTGTGTACTATCAATAATACGAGGCAAGCGTTGTTCAATTTTTGACCAAAGCCAACTTCTCATTACAAGCTCATTCTATACAAAAGAAAAATTAAAATCATATTAGTCAGTATCTGAATACCAAGCATTAAATAAAGACCTATGTTACGGGACTGATTGCTGATATCAAGTTTAATTGAAGGATATGAAGCTTGTTGTTTTTTGGAAGTTGAATCATCCACTGATGACAACATTTCAGTTGATGATGATTGCAACATTTGAGTATTCACATCTGCCTTAAGTTGTCTCTGATTTTCTGTTACTATTGAGTCTAGTTCAACCGTATTTGAGACTGGAATAATCGTATCAGTGCCAGTTTGACCAACAGGATTATTTTCCACTGCTTCTCTTATCTTCTCAATTCGTTCACGAATATCGATTACATCATTAGACACATCAACCATCCTTTGGCTTTCAGAAGAGTTTCCAAAACAAATATTCATTTGTGAATACTTGGCATAATCGTTGCAACGTTGTAAGAGTTTTTGACGTACAACTTTTATGTTAGAAACAATTTAATAATATATCATTTAGTTTCTATATTAAATAACGACAGACAAAATTATTTATTTATAATTATGGAGTCACTTTTATAGGTTTAAAATACTATGGCGAAGTTAGATAAAAATTCTACCCAAAACAGAATGTCTGAATCCGTTATTGGATCAGAGATGGAAATTGTTGGGGACATAAAATGTAATGGAATCATGCGTGTGGTTGGAAAACTTAAGGGAACTATTAACTGTAGTGACCTTATTGTAGAAGAGGATGCAATCGTAAAAGCTACTATTTCAGCAAATTCAGTTAGCATCGGTGGCANTGTCAGCGGGACTATAAAAACAGAAGCACTTGAGATAAGTAGCAACGCATCTTTCAATGGTGAAGTGTTTTATGAGCGAATCGCAATTGATTCGGGAGCTAACCTAGAAGCAAAACTTAATCATGACCCGTCAGGTGAAAAAGCTCGAAATCATACAAAACCAAAAACTGGAGAAACTGTTTCCAAATCGACTAAAGGAGATAATCAACTCTTATAGAAAAATCAAAAGCGATCAAAACATAAAACCTTTAAGGTTAACTTGATTTTATGACAACTAAAATGAAAGAAAAATAAAATGGCTGAAAAAATGACCACCATTGGTGCAGGGGCACACTTCAAAGGGAAAATTTCAAATGCTTCTACCATAGAAGTTAGTGGAATTGTAGAGGCAGATGTTACAACAGAAAAGTTGACAATTAATGAAACTGGAAAATTCGGAGGGTCAATCAACTCCAAGCTAGTAGTCGTCTCAGGGAGTTATGATGGCAATATGAATGCAGATAGTGTTTGGCTGATGCCCTCTTCACGTGTTAGCGGTGAAATAAAATATAAATCTCTGCAATTAGATAGAGGAGCTGCTCTAAATTGCCGAGTTATACAAAACTGGGATGAAAAGGTTACACCCGAACAAGAAGTGGCTGAATCCGAAGAGCAAAAGGTCTCCGATCCTAATAACAAACAAACATCAGCAGAAAAGGCATAAATCATGGCAGACGTAACTTATATCTCACCCGAAATCAANATGGACGGCATACTAGACGTAACTTCTGCAAAAGGTTCAACAGTCGTTTTAGCTGGTCACTACAAAGGAGAAATGCGTGCTGTTGACGTTAAGTTAGAATCTGGAAGTACATTTAACGGAAAGATCTTTGCTCAATCAACCGAGATTGGTGGAAAAGTCAATGGTGATATCCAAACGAAAAGTCTTAAACTGACGAGTTCAGCAAGGTTTGAAGGTTCTATTTTAACCGACGAACTTGCGATTGATGTTGGCGCAGAGGTCAGTGGTAGTATTTCGAAACTTCAAAAAGGTTAATTTTAAGAAACAAAAAATCAGTCACAAAAAATGAAAAAAGCNAGTATCACAGTTTTTTCTTTATGTTTAGCCAGCGTTTCGGTGTTTTTCCTTTGGGAGTTAGTCCTAAAACCAGAACCTCCAAAAATGGTTTTTGTTACAGCAAAATTAGATAATGGTTGTGAATTTCATGAAAGTACTTTTGCATTGGAGGTCTATGAAACAGGAGCTACATCTGTTTTCAAGGGCGGAATTGCCCAAATAACGGCAAGGTCTGACCAAAAGATTCGTTTAGTAACAAACCCTGCTTTTAAGCATGTTAGATATGATGGTGATCTAGAACCTGTTGCCCCATATGTAACTCTTAAATCATATTGTGATGTTCCAGAACGTATGATGAATGTTTTCAAATCAATGAATGAAACATTNAGCACTAAATAATNAGAAATCATTACCAATATTCTTCATAACTAAAAAATNGNAAAACATNTTTGGCATANTGCTTGCTTAGAAAATAAGAGGAAAAATTATCCTATATTTCTAAAATTGAGAGGCCGTATTGAAAAAAAAATATTTAAATAAATTGCTTGATACATTCAACCTCCTATTTTTGTTGTTATTCCTTTTAAGTTCAAAATTACATGCAAGCACNCATTTTTCTGATCTCAATGTGTGTGAAACGGTAGCAGTAGAGGCAGAGAATGCTTTTAATCTACCAAGCGGAATTCTTACATCTATTGCACGGGTTGAGTCGGGTCGAAAGACGGATACTGGTGTTTACAGAGCATGGCCTTGGACTATAAATGATAATGGAAAAGGTCTTTTTTTTGATACTCGTAAATCTGCTGTTGACTATATCATTGAGCAGAAGGAATTCGATAATACTCATATAGATATAGGATGCATGCAAATAAGCGTAAAATGGCATTCACACGCTTTCAGTTCACCAGAGTCAATGCTTGACCCTTATACAAATATCGCCTACGCAGCAGTTTTTCTCGAGGAATTATATCAGACCCATGGTGACTGGGAATTAGCAATTAAATATTATCATTCAGCTGACACAAAAAAAAATATACCTTATCTACAAAAAGTAAATGCTGTTTGGAAGGGGCAGCCACAACCACTTGTAGAACCAACGACCGCCTCCTCAAGCATTAAAATCTCAGAAAGTTTAACAAAGCCAGAAAAAGTCAGCATCGGTCCCACAAGCTATCCCAATATAACTGAGAGCGATGAAAAAGAGCTGACAAATTCAAAGCTTGCAATGAGTTTAATACACAAAAAAGAGACTAAACTGATAAAAAGCCAAAAATTGAGACCAAGCCAGCCACCTGAAAGTTTTATTACATCTCAGCCCTACTTAGCCTCTGAGTGGGAAAAGGTAATCCATTTCAGAGAGCTATTTACCTCACAATAAAATTAATTGGAACTAGCTTCCTTTGGTGCATCGAATTCCTCATAGTGAGGATAAGTGTTAACCATATACCAATTGTAAAAATCCCAATAGGATTGAGACGGATATTTTGCAGGATTTGCATCAGATACACATGTTTCGATGGGGTGGCAAACTGGCTCAAATGAGGGATTTATAAACGCAGCGATTGAGAAACGATGTCTATTTTTAGGAGGTATAACTCTATGAGGGCTAGCTCTAAATTTTTCGTTTGTCCAGCGCTCCAAGAATTGTCCTGTATTTACAAGGATAGCATCATCCATTCTTGGAGGTCTAATCCAACTACCATCTGTAAGTAAAACTTCTAAACCCTCCACATCAGCTTGCGGGAGAAAGGTCATAAATCCTGTNTCAGCATGGGGNCCAAGTCCAAACTCATTCTCACCAAGTTCAGGTACTGGCGGATAATGTGCAAGACGCAAGTAATTATGTGGTTTATGAAAATATGGCTCAAAAAAATCTGGTTTTAGCCCAAGAGCAAGAGCCCAAATTGGCAATAATTTTTTTCCTAGTTGTTCTATCTCAGACATAAATTCTTGCACAGCTGGCTTTAGTTCTGGCATATTTGTAGGCCATTGATTTTCTCCATAAAAACGTTTCCCAGCTTTTACAAATTCATCATCTGATGCATAATCTGTCGCGAATACAAGTGTTTCATTGCTGTCATATTTGGTATTCTTATTATATGTTGAATGCGAGACCAAAGTAGCTCCAGGCTTTATGTAACCACGCTGATTTTTGTTTATCGAAATTGCAAGTTTTTCATCCATTGATAAATCATGGAACGCTCTAGTTTTAGCAAACATATCATCTATTATNGATTGTGAAATTTGATGGTTTTTCAAAAAGAAAAAACCAATTGTCTCACATACCTCTTTTAACTGATTAGCAAGCATTACATCAGCGTTCTCTTTACCATTGAAAAATGGCTCTAAATCTAGTACCGGGAATTCTACTTGTGACATGTTACTCTCCTCATTTTTATTTATATCTTTACTCTTAATTATCCTTCCAACGCAGCTTCCATTATAGCATCTGGATTAAATGGCATTTTTCTTAATGAAAGTCCCGTTGCATCTTTTAGCGCATTACTTATCGCTGCTGCCGTAGGCCCTGCTGCACCCTCGCCCGCNCCAAGATATGGTTTNCCTGGATTTTCGATCAAATAAGTATGCATTTTTGGAATATTATCAAAGGTAATAATTGGATAGCTATCCCAATCTCTACTCACAATGCCATCGCGCTCATATAAAACTTGCTCATATAAAGTCCAACTTGCAGCCTGAATGAAACCACCTTCGAGCTGCGCACGCACCCCCTCTAGGTCAACAATTTCGCCAGCATCACATACAATATAAGCATGATGTAATAAAACGTCAGCGGCCTCAGTTACTGTTAGCGATACTCCGATAGCACAATAAGCTGCAGAATTTTTGTATCGAGCAAAACCAATGCCTTTACCCATTTGCTCTTCTTCTGGGGTGTCTTTTTCCATCACTTGTTGTAATTTTTTCAGAACATTTATGGCTCTCTCATCCTTTAGATGATTCAATCTGAAGGTGAATGGGTCGATATTTGCTCGTTCAGCGAGTTCGTTTATCATCGACTCATTTGCAAAGACATTCCCATATGCTCCTAAGGTCCGGAGTGCTGATGTGCGCAANGGCAAGTCATAAACTCTATTTTTAACNAGTCGNGGTTCGGGCATTTCATATAACATTTCCATATTACGATGTATGCCGCCATGTGGTACCATCATCGGCTCAGCAACAGGCCANGGTAAAGCATTTTCTAAATAATGAGAGGAGAGCATTCGTGTTGCTGGCTTTTTTCCAGTTATAGGGCGCGTTANAAAAGTATCCGCATAAGTCTCATGCGACCACGAGCTAATTTTTCCTTTCTTATTTATGCTTGCTTGTATTTCACANTGCATAGCAGAGCCGTAAGGCTCCCAGCTATTCTCATCATCCCTTGTCCACTTAAGTAAAATAGAATATTTAGGGATATGCCTTGCAATTATAGCCGCATCAAATGCGGCATCGTCTGCACCATTATGACCATATACACCCGCACCAGGAATGAATTGAACAGAGACATTTTCTATACTCATTTCAAATGCCTCAGTAATAGCAGCTTTAAGAGGATAAACACCTTGATTATGGGTCCAAACCTGCAACGAACGGCCATCAAAATGAGCGCAACCAGCCGATGGTCCAATTGAAGCATGCATATGATAAGGTTTTTGATAAACTGCAGTTACGGTGATATGTTCATCCTCATTCATACTCAAAAGCTCTGGTATTTCTCGAGTGGTGGAAGGCACACAACCCTTTTCTACAAAAAACCTATCTTTCCTATTCGCAGTTAATTGAGAGTATATATTTTCTTCTGATAATTGTTTTTTAACCTTCCATTTTGCAGCCAATGCAATACGCCTTGCAGCCTTAACCGCCTTATATTCCTGTTTTGTGGCGACGGCTAAAAAACTACCATCCCTAATAACAAAGACGTTTTCTTTCTCAAGACGGCTGATAACATCTGGGTCTAATTTTTCTAATTCACAATGATAATGTGGTGGCCTTACGATTCTTGCATGCAGCATATTTTCAAACTTTAAATCTTGAAGGAACTGATACTTTCCAGTCATGATTTCAGCCATACCTTTAGCAATATGTTTTTTGTTCTGTATTGAATAATCCGATGGATTTTTAGTTTGCACATCTTCGTCAACATCTATTTCTAGATTTACATCAGACATTAATTCCCAGTAAGTTAAAGATTGATTGGTTCCCTTAGCACGAATTTGACCGTCACTAACTTCTAATTTATCTTCCGAAATATTTAGTTTTTCGGAGGCCTTTTGAGTAAAAATTTTACGCGCTGTTGCTGTTGCTTTTTTTATAGCGTAACCTGAATGTTGCATAGAGAAACTTCCAGCGGTGTAACCCTCGTTGGGATCGAAATCTGTTTTAGTTTTTCTTACGCTAATCTGATCAAATGGGATGCTCAATTCCTCTGCTGCAATCAAGGCTAAAGCAGTGGTTATACGTTGTCCTATATCAACCTTCCCAGTATGCAAAATTAGCTCTCCTTCCTGAGAAAAATCGAGCCATTCACTTACCTTAGGACTATTAGAAAGACTTGGATGCTTGCTCATCTTGTTGCCCCCTCTCTAATCCGGTAAACTGCATCTAAAATCCTCGAATGAGATCCGCACCTACAAAGGTGACGATTAAGTGTATCTTTTATTTGTTCGTCTGAAGGAGTTTTTGTTTTTCGAAATAAAGCGGTCACGCTACATACAATACCGGCGGTACAATATCCGCATTGCGCTACATTTTCTTCAGCAAAAATTTGCTGAATGTCACTCATCTTCCCTGGGTTTCCGAAACTCTCAACCGTTTCNATTTGTCTTCCTTCAAACTCTGCCGCGGCACGCACACAACTATTTGTTGGCTCACCATCAACTAATACCATACACGCACCACATTGTTCCAAAGCGCACCCTAGTTTTGCACCTTTAAAATCAAAATCATTTCTTAAAACATAGATTAGCGGTGTATCAGGTTCTGTATCAACGGACAAATTCTTGCCGTTCACGTGTAAATTTATTTCCGCCATTTCCTACACCTGCACCCAATCTTTTCCAACTTTCAACCGATGCCCTATTATGTTTGGGCGCATCAAAGTTTGCTCCACAAAACAACCTTTTTTAGCTGCCTCTATTAGTTCAATTCGTTCTTGCGTTGATGCTGAGCCTTCCATGTGTATATCTATTTCAAAGCTTACTGGCTCGGTTTCATATGGTTCTCTTCCTTTCTGAACACCCTGCCAATGCAAACGAGTAGCTAGTTTAATCTCTCCCACATCTACTTTTAGTCTCTTTGAGAACGCTCTTAATTGTGTCATAAGGCATGCNGCNAGACCTCCAGAGAACAACATTAAAGGTGTTGGAGCTGAGCCGTCACCTCCATGAAATCCCATTTCATCTGTGGCAAGCTCGCATTCGAACGGGTCTGGCTCAAGCATTCGAACTTGCATATCTGTTCTCATTCTTCCAGGATTAACAGCATCGCATTCAAAAACGACATCGAATTTTTTAATTTCTTCACTCATTAATTCATCTTCTCACTAAAAATTAACTTTATCACTTCCCTTTAGTTGCAGTATTTCACGCGCTTCTTCAGGACTCGCGATTTCAAGTCCAATACCCTCAAGAATTTGCCTTGCACTATTTACCTGGTCAGCATTAGACGTTGCAAGTTTACCAGGCCCAGCCCANAGGGAATCTTCAAGACCAACACGGACGTTAGCTCCCATAGAGGCAGCCTGAGCGGCTATTCTCATTTGTGCAGAACCAGCACCCAATACGGACCATTCATACTGATCACCAAAAAGCCTGTCTGCTGTTCTCTTCATATGGGCCACATCTTCGGCATGAGTTCCTATACCACCTAAAATCCCAAATACAGACTGAATAAACAGAGGTGGTTTAACTAAACCTCTATCAAGAAAATGTTTTAGATTATACAGATGGGCAATATCATAGCATTCAAACTCAAACCGAGTATTATTCTCATAACAAGTAGTCAAAATGTACTCGATATCTTTAAAAGAATTTCTAAAAACAAGATCTCTTGTGCTTTCCAGAAATTCTGGTTCCCAATCATGTTTAAATTCCTTATATCGATTTAACATCATATAAAGCCCAAAATTAATTGACCCCATATTTAATGAAGCCACTTCGGGTTTAAACATCTCTGCTGGCTTCACTCGTTCTTCNACTCTCATATATGGACTGCCGCCTGTGGTAATGTTTATAGCNGCNCTCGTNGCTTGTTTCATTTGGGGTAAAAATCTCCCAAANGCCTCTGGGGTTTGGTCTGGTTTCCCAGTTTCTGGATCACGCGCGTGAACGTGTAAAATAGCAGCNCCCGCTTCGGCAGCATTTAAAGCATCATCAATTATTTCACTCGGGGTGATTGGCAGATGCGGAGACATACTAGGNGTNTGTATCGCACCTGTAACAGCGCAAGTAATAATTACTTTTTTTGGTTTTGCCATAAATTCCTCCAGAACAGAATCTTTTACATATTGGAAAAAATTAACTTTATCGATATTTTAGTTGATTCAATNCTAATGTTTCTATTGACTATTNGNAAGAATAATTTTTTATATTTTTTAAGTCTATCTNATNATATGTNANATATNAAATAGANNGTAGTCTTAGATNAAAAAGGGTAANATTATGGATGGGTTAATACGCCGCTCTACCGAAATTCTTCAAGCNATTGCNGCNATTTGGNTAATTTTTGTNGCTNTAACAATATTNGCTGAGGTTGCTTTTCGAAATTTGGGNCTATTTTTAGGCGCAGACCAGATTGTTCAGAATTCCGTGCCTGCCATTGTGTTTTTGCAGGTTCCATTTGCCATTGCGGCTGGAACTATGCTGCGAACAACACTAATTTTTGGATTGGTTAAACGAAGATTTCGTCTAAGTATAAACTTTGTATCTTACATAATAGGGATCGCACTTTTTGTTGGGATAGCAGTTGGCGGATGGACGGATATGATTCGTGGATGGGAGATCAAAGAATATCAGGGGATCGGGGCAATTGAATTTCCTGTATATATCATACGGACAGTCATTGTGGTATGTTCCATTATAGTTTCCTTGATATACATAAATTTAGCATTTCGTGCTATAACTGGCACTGATCCAACGCCATTAGCACAAGACTAAAATGTAATTTCGGATGTTCAAAAAAACCGTTTTTTATGAATTAAATAATTGAAGGAATAAAATATGGATCTAGATACACTCATGCTTCTAACCCTTTTGGGTATGCTTGCAGCAATCGTGTTAGGCGTTCATATTGCATTGGCACTCGGCGCTACTGCTATGATAGGTACCTATTTTATTTTTGGTGATACCTACTTAGCAGCGAGCCAGGTTGGAGGTGCGGCTTATGAGTTGATTAGAGACCATGTTTTTATGACGATCCCGCTTTTTGTTCTCATGGGTGATTTTCTATCAAAAAGTGGTGCAGCTGCTGACCTTTATACGCTTATTAACAAGGGATTAAAAGGCGTGCCAGGAAGACTGGGCGTTGCAACCGTTACAGGTAATGCAGCTTTTGCCGCTGTTACCGGGACTTCAATAGCATCAGCCGCTGCTTTCACAAGAATTGCATGGCCGGAAATGAAAGCCGCAGGCTACAAGCATTCTTTTGCACTTGGCTCAATCGCTGGGAGTGCGTGTCTTGGTATGCTCATCCCCCCAAGTGTTCTGCTGATCGTATGGGGTATAATTACTGAAGACTCCATCGGTAAATTATTTGTAGCAGGAGTGATACCTGGTATTTTACTAGCTGGTTTTTTTGCTGCCTATAATATGTTTACTGCTAAAATGAATCCTTCAATTGCACCAGAACCTGATGCGATGGGAGACGTTACACCTCTTACTAAAAGTCAAATATACTCCGGGGTGTCTATAATTGGATTAATATTTCTTGTTTTAGGTGGAATATGGGGCGGTTTTTTTACAGCCACAGAGGCTGCAGGTGTTGGGGCATTAGCAGGCATGTGCATTGCTATCGCCAAAGGTCTAAGATATAAGGAGCTCATAGATTGCATCATAGATGCAGGCAAGACATCTGCTCCAATTATGATTCTGCTAATTACTGCTGGGATGTACTCAAGGTTTTTATCGCTAGCAGACATTGATTCACTTATTATCGGGGCGATGACTTCCGCTGGATTAGACGGGGCAATGGGGCTTGTAGTAATGGTTATTATATGGCTGTTGCTAGGAATGTTATTAGATTCGATCTCNATCATNTTATTAACAGTGCCGTTATTTATGACCTTAAGTAGTGGAATGGANCCATATGCTTTTGCGATATTTGGTATTTTAGCCATNGAAGCTGGATTACTTACACCNCCGTTTGGTCTAATCGTCTACACGGTAAAAGGCGTTTTATCTGGAACGGGCCACGACGTACCCCTTAATCAAATTTTCTCAGGTTCAATACCTTATTGGCTCATGATGTTAGTTGTCATGATACTGGTNGTTATTTTTCCTGGATTAGCTAGCTGGTTGACAACTTTTGTATAAGGTAGTTTCCTTAAATTAGTAAAGACCGGTTTTTTTATGACTTTAGAACAAACCTTTGGGAGGATTAAATGAAAAAAAGTCTTTTTAGTTTGGTGGGTGCAGCTGCTTTGGCATCAACTGCATTCATGTCAAGCGCGATGGCAGACAGCTTTACGCTTAGAATAGGGTCTGGACACCCATCTGCTCCAACACCTTATGTGAGAAATCTAGAAAATGTATTTGTGCCAAATGTAGTTAAAAGAGTTGCTGCTGAAACTGAACATAAAGTGAAATTTATTGAAGCCTATGGCGGTAAAATTGCAAAAGTGCATGAAACTCTTGAAGCTGTTGAAAAAGGTCTTCTTGACCTAGGTGCGTATTGTGTATGCTTTGAAACAGCGAAACTTCTACCACTAAATTTTGATTACTTTGTACCATTTACAAGNGCTGATCCTAGGATTGTAAATAAAGTAAAAGCAGAGTTAATAGAAAAGTATCCAGAGTTAACAGCAGTGCTCCCAGAAAAATATAACCAGGTCTACCTACCTGGATTATCCGCTTTTGATGACTACGGAATAGGAACTGTTGAACCGTGGAAAAAAGCAGAAGAGTTAAAAGGGCGCAAAATTGTTGCAGCTGGTCCAAACCTTCCTTGGGTATCATTGTTTGGAGCAATACCAGTTACATCAACGCTTCCAACAATGTATAATGATATGGCAACAGGTGTTGCAGAAGGAACAGTTATTTTCCCAACAGCTCATGGTGGTGGATATAAATTCTATGAGGTGGCTCCATACTGGACAGTNGTTGGGTTCGGTGCAATGAACCAGAACATTTTCACTATGAATGCTGATACAGCGGCTAAACTTCCAGCTGACGTGATGAAAATCATTGAAGAAGAAGCACAAGTTTATTCTAAGGCCGTTAATGAGGATGTTTGGGCTGGATATACTAAAGGCTTGGAAAAGCTTGTTGCAGTTGGAGAAGAGAAAGGCTTAAAAGATACCGTTTATTATCTTCCAATGGAAGAAAAACAAAAATGGGCNGAAACTATCAAAGATTGGCCTAACACTCGTGCNAATGACATCATGAATGAATATGGCGTGGATGGTATCAAAATCATGGATGAATATATGGACATGATGGAAGCCGAGGGTCATGAGTGGCCCGTAAGGTATCAATTCTCAAAGCTNTAAAATACCTCTTATATATTANAAAACAGGCGGTAAAAACCGCCTGTTTTTTTATGTTATATTTAATTTTTCTCAAAACATAAAATCAAAATAAATATAAAATTAGGATATATTCATGTCACGTTCGCTATTTTCCTTGCTTTTCATAACATTATTNTCAGCAATATTGGTAACTATGTTTATCAGCGCTATTGTCACTTTTTTATCTTTNGAACAGAAATCACTTTTTTTGTCTATCTGGCCTCAAAACTGGTTAATAGCCTCAATTGTTGGTTTCTTTGCGATATTATCAATGCGACCGGTAGCAGTGTTAATTGGCCAGAAAACAGCTGATATAATTTACGGAAAGCAAAATAACTAAAAAAGGTTAATCGTCAAAAATAGCAACTACTCGTGTAAAGCCTGCTGATGCATTTTTTATTTTAAATGGAAATGCGGAAATCATAAACCCGTGACTTGGTAACGCACTAAGATTGGATAATTTTTCGATATGAGAGTACCCTTCATGCATGCCTGCTCTGTGGCCTTCCCAAATGAGCCCCGCATCCTTTGTATCGGCATATTTTTTAGCTGTGTGCACAAAGGGAGCATCCCAACTCCAGCCATCTGTTCCTGTTAATCGCACACCTTTATCTAGAAGATAAATAGTAGCTTCCCTTCCAATACCACATCCCTTAGAAACGAAGTCATCAGAGCCATAGTGCCCCTCTGCTGACGTATTTATCAGAACTATGTCAAGTGGCTGCAATACATATGATATTCGGTCTAGCTCAGCTTCGATATCAGAAACCTGAACCACGTATCCATCTTCAAAATGTCTGAAATCTAATTTAACACCAGGGTTAAAACACCAATGCAGTGGTACTTCGTCAATNGTAATTGCTCTCTTCCCACCACTCATTGTTGAATGGAAATGATAAGGGGCATCCATGTGAGTTCCATTATGGGTACTAACTGTCATCGTTTCCATTGCCCAGCCCTCCCCATCAGGTAGTTCACTCTCACTCAAACCAGGAAAAAAACTTATCATCTCTGAGGCTGTATCCTTATGACGATGATACTCTATTTTAGGCAACATAAAAGGAGGATCAGAAGCAATGCCCGTCTCTAGTGCCACTGATAAATCTACAAATCGACGTGCCATAATTATCCCACTTTCATAATTAATATAAACACATAGGAACCATATTAATATGATGAAGAGTCATCTGGGTCTGGGAGAGGTTGCTCATTCTCTGGCACATTCCAAGCACGTTTAACCGCTGGCCTTACCAAAATTTCTTTATACCAACGCTTTACATTATCAAATTCATTCAAGTCTATTTCCTGCCAATTAAATCGCGCAACCCACGGCCAAATTGACATGTCTGCTATAGAATAATCTTCACCACTAATAAATTGACTCTCTCCAAGACGCTTATTCATCACTCCATAAAGTCTTTTTGCTTCATTTTGATATCGATTTTCTGCGTATTCAGAAATACCTTTATTATATTTTGTAAAGTGATGAACCTGACCAAACATTGGGCCAACTCCGCCCATTTGCCACATTAACCATTCCATTGTTCGCCAATAAACATTGCGGTCTGAGGTATTTAAAAATTGTCCTGACTTATCAGCAAGATACAACAAAATTGCTCCTGACTCAAAAAGAGTATAATCGTTGTTGTTTCTATCAACAATTGCAGGGATACGATTGTTCGGAGATATCGCTAAAAAATGTGGTTGAAACTGCTCTTTGTTATTAATGTTAATAGGGAAAGTTGTATATTCAATACCTGTTTCCTCAAGCATCAACGCTACTTTTCTGCCGTTTGGTGTAAACCATGTATACAAATCAATCATCTGAAACTCTCTTCTATCTGCATGAATTAAAATTTGAAAATAACTGAACCTGTTGTCTGACGACTTTCTAACATATCATGCGCTTTTGGGATTTCATCGAAAGACATTTCACCATGAACACCAGTTACTAATCTACCATCAGCTATCCTACTGAATAATGCATCAGAGGCTTTTAAAAATTCCTCTTGAGTTGCGATGTGGTTAAATAGTGCTGGCCTNGTTACAAATAGAGAACCTTTTGGCGCCAACATACCAATATTAAAATCTGTAATTGGTCCTGAAGCCTGCCCAAAAACAACCCATAAACCCCGCGGTTTAATACAATCCATTGTGCCNGGGAAAACTGACTTTGCTACACTGTCATAAGCAACATGAACCTTTTGATTATTTGTAATCCGCATTACCTCCGCTACAAAATCCTGCGCATTATAATCTATCACATGGTCATATTTTGCTGCACTAGCAGTCTTGCATTTATCTTTTCCACCAGCTGTGCCAATCATTATTGCACCAATCTCAGAGCCCCACTGCCCCAAAAGTTGGCCAACACCCCCTGCTGCAGCATGAACAAGTGCAGTCTGCCCAGATTTCAAAGANAACGTATCATGCAAAAGATAATACGCTGTAATTCCCTTTAGTAAACTTGCCGCCGCTGTATCAAATGAGACAGGGTCTGGAATTTTTGCAACATGCTTTGAGTGAACACTTACATATTCAGCATAAGCACCCACGGGCACAACATAAACGACTCTGTCTCCCACTTTGAGATGTTTTACACCGACACCAATTTCGGTCACCGTACCTGCGGCCTCTGAGCCTAGTATTTTGATTTCTTCCTGATTTGGCCATGGATATAATGCAGTCCGAAAATAAATATCTAAATAATTAAGTCCTATTGCNTCATTTTTTATGATTACCTGATCCTCAGATGCGTTTGGAATCTCAGCTTGTGATAATTCAAGTTGTTCAGAACCTCCAAAACCCTTTAATTTCCAAATTTTTTGCAAAGCCATTTTGGTATTGTCTCCCCTAAGAGTAAATTAAATAATAATTTTTCACTATGTCAGTTTAATTTGCCCATTACCATAAATCTAGTCCACTTATAAAACCTTTTTTGACTCAATGCCTAGCTATTAAAAAGAAATGTTTTTCTGTTTATTTTAAGTTTTGAACCTTTAAAAATGAAAATGAAATATTAGAGAGCACTACAGCACTAACTACCATTATAAATCCGGCTAGAAACCTTATTGTTATCTCCTCTCCAATTAATAAAAAGCCTAAAAACATAGCTGTTAGAGGATTAAATCCTAATGCAATGGCAGCTTGCGTGGGCGTTATGATCAATAAAGCACGTCCCCAAGAGTACATCATCAACGCCCCTCCTGGAACTGCTAGCATAAATATAGCAAACCATCCAAACCCATCAAATGTTAATGAGCCATTAAAGGGCTCGCCAAAAAATAACGATAATATAAAGGTAACTGAAACACCAGATACGGCTGAAAAAACCATAACTGGCAAATTACCATATTTTTCCATGTATTTACCAGAAAACACTGTAAATACAGCTGCCCCCAAGACGCCTACCATAACCATCAAATCCCCTTTTAATAAGATCAAGTTATCTGGTGTTAGTTTTGTACTCATTGCTACAGCTATCCCTATCATGGCCAAAAAAACGGAAAAGACTTTCATAAGATTTGCTTGTTCAACTCTAAATAATGAAGCAATAGTAATCGTTGCAAGCGGCATTGTTGCATATAATAAGCCGGCTCTAGATGCTGTGGTATAACTCAAGCCGTATGCCATGAAAAACGGAAAAATAGCAAACATGCCAAGTCCTATGAACATAATTCCAATTAGGTCATTTCTCGAAGGTGAAATGCTCAGCACACTTCTTGCACAAAAGAAAAAGAGAATAATTCCAACAATACCATAGCGTAAAAAACTTAATGTCGCCGCATCAGTTTGTGGCATGATCATGCGTGTGAACACAAAGGTAGTGCCACCTAGACATGCTGAGAAACTTGCAAAGAAAATGCCTTTTAGCAATACTCGCAACGTGGGTGAGAGAGACAATAAATTATGACTTTCAAAAATGGATTGAATAGAAATTGACTNATATCANAACTTCNCTTTNGAGAAATATCTTTTTATTGGAAATTGTTAAGTTCCTATTTTTAAATGATAATAAAGAGGAAAAAATCTAGAATATTGATTTGATACAGGTGTGAAATTAATTTTGTTTATTGTAACAAAAGGAAATAACTGTTGGTATTTTTGTTCCTTCATCCTTGTATAGTACTAGAAATATCAAGCATTTTAGCCTATATTTTGCCAAAAAATTGTGAAAGCTTATAAGTATGAATCAAGCGTTACCAGAATCTGCCATTACACATGATAGTGACTTCATAATATTTGGTGGTAGCGGTGACCTATCTATTCGAAAGATTTTTCCAGCTCTTTTTTGGCGATTTTTAAATGGTCAAATAACACACAACTTTCGATTAATATCATGTATGAGAAACGTTTTAACAAAAAAGGAATTTGCAGATAAATTACGCCCTTTTTGTGAAGAAGCTCTAAAAAGTCAATTTGCGAATGCTGCGAGCTGGGAGAGTTTTCTTGAACTCATCCAGATATTAGAATTAGATATCATCAACGAAATTGGAGCCGATAACCTATATAATACTCTCAGGCCTAAACTCTCCACGGAAAGACCATGTGTATTCTATCTTGCGGTAGCCCCCAAATTATTTGGTACGAGCTGTCTTCTTCTCAAAAAGAATAAATTGGTTCTACCACAAAGTCGAGTGGTGGTAGAGAAACCATTTGGCCATGATAAAAAGTCTGCACTTGCTTTAAATCAAGAAATTCTAAACGTATTTGATGAGGGGCAAATATATCGAATAGACCATTATTTAGGCAAAGAAACAGTCCAAAATCTCATGGCTTTAAGATTCGCGAATGTTATTTTTGAGTCCCAATGGAACAATCGCTACATAGAACATGTACAAATAACTACCGCGGAAACAGTTGGAGTAGAACAACGCGCTTCTTATTATGATTCTTATGGTGCTTTACGTGATATGGTTCAAAACCATATGTTACAATTATTATGTCTTGTAGCAATGGAACCGCCTTCCCGTTTTAACGCCGACCAAGTCAGAAATGAAAAATTGAGAGTTCTGCAAGCGCTTCGAAAAATAGAGGATGATGAAATACAAATTGGTCAATATGAAAATTACACACAAGAATTAAATGCTCAGAGCAACACGGAAACATATGTTGCAATGAGAGTAAATATAGATAATTGGCGTTGGGCTGGTGTGCCCTTTTACATACGTACAGGAAAAAAGTTAGGTTTGCGTGCAAGTGAAATTGTAATTACTTTTAAAAATCGACCACATGATATTTTTTCTGAACAGGGAGAAAATGCAAATGATGAGTTTCCTAATCGACTTGTAATACGCGTGCAACCTCACGAGGGATTAAGATTACATCTAACATCAAAAAAACCAGGACCCGGAGGGATGAGATTATTTCCCTCAGAGTTAAATCTTTCCTTTGATGAAACCTTTGCAGAACGACTGCCTGATGCTTATGAACGACTTCTTATGGATATTGCACGCGGAAATCAAACTTTATTCATGCGTTCCGACGAGGTTTTAGCAGCATGGGATTATATCGACCCAGTAATTGAAAAGGTTCGCAAAAAAAGCCCTGAAATATATTCTGCTGACTCAATGGGACCTGAGGATAAAATACTTATAAAAGAAGGAAGGTATTGGTTTGACCCAATATTGGAACAAAAAGAATGACATTGAGGGCTCANTCCATAGCCCAATCGATTGGCAAAACTCTTCAATCTGAGATATCAGATTATGGCACTGCATCTTTGGTAGTGTGCGGTGGCTCAAGCCCAATAAAAATTTTTGAATATTTAAATTCAATTAAGATTGACTGGCATTTTGTTAGAATTTTTCTAGTAGATGATAGATTAGTTGAACCACAATCTGAATTTAGCAATCAGAAGCTTCTGAAAACCCACCTGCTCAAAAATGATGCAAAGAAATCTATATTTACCCCTCTTTCCACTGATTTAATTTCAAGAAACCTTGTCCCCGATATATTTACCGTTATGCTATTGGGAATGGGTAACGACGGTCATTTTGCCTCGTTATTTCCTGAAATGCTTGTACAAACAGAGAATTCTCCCAAAAATAATTTGGAATTTGAAATTTCAGCAGAACCTTCGATTATAACTACAGGGGCGCTTGGAAACCCAAAATTACGCAGGGTTTCAATGAATTTAAGCCTCATTTTAAAGAGTAAACGGATAATACTGCTAGCAAATGGAAAAGAGAAACAAGCAATTCTGAAATCGGCAGAAAAAGATAAAATGCTTCCTATTTATCATTTATTAAAACAAACCCATGTACCAATCGAAATAGAAAGTTTGTAAAAATGTCAGACTTACATCCAAAGATAGTAGAGGTATTAGAGCGCATTAAATTAAGAAGCAAAAATAGCAGAACCGCCTATCTGACTGCCATTGATGAAATGGATAAGGACAAAGACCAAGATAGAGCCGTTGTATCTTGCTCAAACATTGCTCACGCTGGTGCCGCTGCAGGTGTTGACCAAAAAGATTTTCTTACTAGTAATAAGCCCAATATTGGAATTGTCACCTCTTATAATGATATGCTTTCAGCTCATCAGCCATTTGAGACATTCCCAGCCATAATAAAAGCCGCCGCAAGAACAGTTGAAGCAACGGCACAAGTTGCTGGTGGGGTTCCAGCTATGTGTGATGGGGTGACACAAGGACGCCCTGGTATGGAACTTTCATTACTTTCAAGAGACGTAATTGCGATGTCTACTGCTGTTAGCTTAAGCCATGGGGTTTACGATGCTGTTTTATGTCTAGGAGTTTGTGATAAAATTGTGCCAGGTTTGGTTATTGGCGCCTTATCTTTTGGTCATTTGCCCTGTGTTTTTGTACCNGCAGGACCAATGAGTTCNGGACTCCCNAANGATGAAAAAGCAGCTGTAAGAAAAGCTTTTGCTAAAGGTGAAGTAGACAGGGATGCTCTACTAAAAGCTGAATCTAGTGCTTATCATGGAGCAGGAACCTGTACATTTTATGGCACAGCAAATTCAAACCAGATGTTAATGGAGATTATGGGTCTGCATCTGCCAGGTGCTGCNTTTCTTCACCCACATAGCGATATTCGACATGCCTTAACTGTGGCATCAACTGAACAGGCTGTCCTTATTAACAGAAAATCTAATGACTATCGTCCAATTGGAAAAATATTGGATGAGCGAAGCTTTGTTAATGCTATTNTTGGTCTTCACGCCACTGGAGGATCTACAAATCATACTCTACATTTGCCAGCAATGGCCGCTGCAGCTGGCATTAAACTAACCTGGGAAGATTTTTCTGACTTATCTAATATTATCCCATTATTAACTCGTATATATCCTAATGGAAGCGCTGATGTTAACCAATTTCATGCTGCTGGAGGATTAAGTTTTGTCATAAAGGAATTACTTGAAAATGGACTACTTGATGGCAGCGCTGCATCTGTCTGGGGGAAAACTATTAAAGATTATGCATCTGAACCTATCCTCAAAGATGGTAAACTTGAGTGGCGCGCTGCCCCCCCGAATTCTTCTGATTTAAGTATTTTGAGACCGATAAATAAACCACATCAGCCTAATGGCGGATTAAAAATGTTATCAGGCAACCTTGGTAAAGCAGTTATAAAAATATCAGCCGTTTCTGAAAATAATAGGGTGATAACTGCTCCAGCTCAGGTTTTTTCAAACGAGGCTGATGTAAAAACTGCCTACAACAATGGCGAGCTAAATAAAAATGTTGTGGTAGTTGTTCTTGCGCAGGGACCGCAAGCTAATGGAATGCCTGAATTACATAGTCTTACGCCAATTCTTGCTAACCTGCAAGATAAGGGATTTAAGGTTGCTCTTGTTACAGATGGAAGAATGTCCGGAGCATCTGGAAAAATTCCTGCTGCAATTCATGTATTTCCCGAAGCGGTCAATGGTGGTAATATTGGTCGTATTAAAAATGGTGACATTATTACTCTAGATGCAACTTCAGGAAAGCTTGAAGTTAAAGAAGAAATTTCAAGCAGAGCTCCGTTCTCAACAGCCTCCAAGGCCAATCCAAACAGTTTTGGAAGATCGCTTTTTGCACAGATGAGAAGCCAATCTGCTAATGCCGAAGCTGGGGGTGGAATTAGTATTAATTTAGGACAGAATAAATGAGTATTTCAAAAATTTTATCATTAGGTCCAGTTATGCCTGTAATTGTAATAGAACAGGCTAATCACGCAATTCCATTAGGCGAGGCATTATTANCTGGAGGAATAAAAACAATTGAAATTACTTTACGAACATCAGCAGCACTTAATGCTATAGAACAATTGGCAAAACATTTACCTGAAATTTATGTTGGAGCTGGCACCATTCTTACCAAAGAAAATGCTACACAAGCGAAAAATTCTGGCGCCAAATTTTGTGTNAGCCCTGGAACTACGTCTTCCATTATTGATGCCTGTAATGAATGTAATATATCTTTATTACCTGGCGCCAGCACAGTCTCCGAAATGCTGACATTAAGNGAGGCAGGGTTTTCAGAAATAAAATTTTTTCCAGCATCTGCAGCNGGTGGAATACCATTTATAAAGTCACTGGTTAGTCCACTACCAAATTTGAAATTTTGCCCGACTGGAGGCATATCTTATGAGACAGCTTCAGNATGGCTATCGTTAGTAAATGTGAGTTGTGTGGGTGGAAGTTGGATAGCACCTGCAAAAGATATAAATGATCAAAACTTCTCAGAAATAACCGCCCGAGCAAAACAGGCAACTAAATTAGTTAATTAATAATATGCAGCTTACCGATAATCCATATTTCAAAATACTTATTAAAGAAGCTAAGGAAATTAGTTCTGTATCTCTAAATGATTTGATGAATCAAAAACATCGAGTAGATGATTTTTGTTTTTCATTGGACCCTTTATGGGTAGATATTACCCGTCAATTCATCACACCCACAATCTTTAATAATCTAACGAGGCTTGCAGAGGCTTCAGGAATTAAAAAAAAGTTTTCAAAGCTTGTAAACGGTGAACCAATTAATAAAACGGAAAATAGACCAGTACTTCACACAAAATTGCGCCAAAAAGAACGCTACAATTCTACAGAATGGCAAAAACTTACTTCGTTTTGTGAGCAGGTCCGCTCCGATAAAAACATCCGTACAATTGTAAATATAGGTATTGGTGGATCAGACCTCGGACCTTCGATGGTTACAAGCGCTTTAAGACCTTTTCAAGGGAATCAAAATATCAGATTCGTATCAAATGTTGACCCAGCCGATTTAAATGATAATTTAGCGGATTGTGACCCTAAGAGAACCTTTTTTCTGGTCACTTCTAAAACATTCACAACAGCAGAAACATTACAAAATGCTTCACTAGCTAAGAGCTGGTTAAAGCAAGCAAATATTTACCCTTCCAATCAAATGGCAGCAATCACAGCTGCCCCGCAAAAAGCTATAGACTGGGGTATATCAAAGGAAAAAATATTTGATTTTGCTGATGGCATTGGAGGCAGATACTCACTTTGGTCTTCTGTAGGCTTGCCCATTATGATAGCTATTGGAAATAAAAATTTTAGATCATTTTTAGAGGGTGCTGCAGAAATCGATAAGCACGTTTTTAATACACCTATTCGTGATAATATTCCTGTAATTTTGGCGCTATTAAGGATCTGGAATCGAAATTTCCTAAATATTCCTATGCATGGCATTATGCCTTATGACCAGCGTCTTTCAATGCTTCCTGCTTGGGCACAACAGTTAGAAATGGAGAGTAACGGGAAGTCTGTAGATATAAATAATGAAAAATTACAGGTTCCAGCGTCTCCACTAATTTGGGGTGAGCCTGGAACAAACGCACAGCACAGCTTTTTTCAATATCTTCACCAGGGACTGGAAAAACAAAGTTTAGATATCTTAATCCCTAGAAACGCTATTGAGTGTTATCTACCCGAAGGTTGGAAAGGAAGCCATAAAACACTTGTTTTTAATGCCTTGGCGCAGGCAGAAGCACTAGCGATTGGACAGGAAAACTTGGAGGAGCCTCACAGAAACTTTCAAGGGGGAAACGTATCAACCATAATTAGCTGGGGTAAATCAGATCCTTATAATCTTGGGGGGCTAATAGCATTATACGAATATGTTACAATTGCGAGCGGTTTTCTATGGGATATCAATAGCTTCGACCAATGGGGTGTAGAACTAGGAAAGCAAAAAGCAAAAGAACTTGTAAACCCAGAAAATTATGATGAATTCAGTCCCGCAGCAAGGCTATTTCTTAAACAATTGGGGTCTGGTAAATAAACAAGACATAAGAAGACAGATCTAATATGGTTTTTAAGAAAGAGCCGTGGTTATCTTAATCTAAGGAACTTAAAAACATGATAAAAAATTATTTTAAATTTTTAAAAATTTTACTATTGGCACAAATAATTGTTTTAGGTGGAAATAATTTGGCATTTGCCGAAGAGAACACTTACTTTCTAACTAGTAAATCGTTACTCACTTATTGCCAAAGTAATTTACCTGCAGAGGATGGGATTTGCCAGGGCTACCTTGCAGGTGTAACGGACAGTGTCTATTCAGGACATCTTTCAGATTTTATTTCAATTTGCGTACCAAAAGGTATAACTACTTCGGAACTAAAAGCGCTTTTTATTTCTTATGCAACAGAATATCCGGAGTTTTTTGATCGTGCTGCTGATGGTTTATTTACTGATGCTCTAGCATCAAAGTTCAGTTGTTAACTCATATTACCAAGATAAGCCAACAGAAAGTTTACCCATATATTGATTAGCAGAATTTGAAATACCCGCTGATATACTAAATGGAAGAGCACCATCAGCACCTGGAGCATTTACTACAAACATTGAACCTGCGAAATTCAAACCAAGTGCATTTTCTTGATTTTTTGTTGCTCCGCCAAGTTGCAAATGAAAGTTCTTACCTTTTTCTGGATTGCGCGTATCTAGAGCAGCTGCCATTGCAGCAGATTGGTCCACGTAACGTCTGGTAGCAGCATGGTCCGGCTCAGTTGGGTCCTGGATGCTCAAAATACCTCTAACTTTTGTCACGTGGTTATCGTGGTCGCCTAATGTAAGAGGTCCAGAACTAGCTGATATAACATTGTTAACGTCATCTATGTCGACTGAGTTTGTACCTATGGATATAGTGCCATCACTATTCTTTCTTATTAAACCTGTCTGACCATCAGCAGACTTTATGGTATCTGTGTAAAGAGTTCCAATTGTGGCGTTATCTGTGTTTATATTACTAGTTAACCCCGTTACAGTAAGGGTTCCAAGAGTAAGATTTCCTCCAATTGCTACATCCCCACTTAAGTTTGAAATTCCTGTAACGGAAAATGCACCGTTAACTGTAGCATTATCCTGAAATGTGGCTACTCCTGCTACATCCAATGCGCCATTGAGGTCTGTTGCACCTGTTACATCTAATGCTCCAGCTATAGAG
>FUFK010610831.1_pt1 | contig 24853 bp, 22 predicted proteins | sample 1021851 | NCBI WGS metagenome assembly FUFK01 (sample SAMEA51879418, study PRJEB19060) | metagenome | reverse complement strand
CGGCTGCCCGCCCCCGTCGTCCCGGAGGTGCGGCCATGAGCGCGCTGTGGTTGGCCCTGCATTTTCCGCTGCTGGCGCTGGAGGCGGAGCACGGCCCGCGCCCGGAACCGCGCGTGCTGGTGCGCGGCAACCGGGTGCTGCTGGCCAACCCGGCGGCCCGCGCCGCCGGCGTGGAAGCGGGCCTGCGCCTGGGCACCGCCCGCGCCCTGTGCGAAGCGCTGGAAGTACACGAAGCACGGGCCGACCAGCAGCATCAGGCGTTGCTGCGTGAAGCCCGCCAACTGCTGGCTCTCACGCCCCAGGTGTGCCCGGCGCCGCCGGCCACCGTGCTGCTGGAGGTGGGCGGCTGCCTGAAACTGTTCGGCGGCTTTGAACAACTGCTCGCCCGGGTCGACCGCTACCGGCTGCACTGCCCGCTAACCAGCCGCCTGGGCATCGGCCCCACGCCGCTGGCCGCCTGGCACCTCACCGACCCACCGGCCCTGGACGCGCCCCCGGAAGCGGCGCGCTTCCAGGCCTGGCTGGCGGACCTGCCGCTCGCCGATCTGGACCTGGACGAGCGCCTGCGCCGGCGCCTGCAGGCGCCCGGTTTCCGCACCCTGGGCGAGCTGTTCCCGCTGCCCCGGGCGGCGCTGGGCAAGCGCTTCGGGGTCGATTTCCTGGACTGGCTGCAACGTCTGCTCGGCGAGCAGGCGGACCCGCGCAAACCGATTTCCCCGCCGCGCCCGTTCCGCGAGCGGCTCGACTTCGACGACCCGCTGGACGACCTGGACCGGCTCAGCGGGCCCATGAGCACCCTGCTGGCCAAGCTGGAAGACACTCTGAACCGCCACCAGGAAAGCCTGGTGACCCTGCGCTGGCACCTGTATCTGAACAACGGCCACCGCGACACGCTGATCGTACGGCGCGCCCGGCAGGGCCACGACGCCGCCACCTGGCTGGACCTCAGCCAGCGGCGCCTGAGCCACCATGAGCTGAGCGCCCCGCTGCTCGGCCTGGGCCTGGACGGCGGCCGCCCCCGGCCGCGCAACCCGGGCCTCGCCGAGCTGTTCCCGGACCCCGGCGCCCGCCCGCCGCTGGCCGGCCTGCTGGAAAAGCTGGCCGGCGAACCGGCCCTGGGCGTGTACCGCCCGGACCGGGGCGACGGCCACCTGCCGGAAGAAACCGAACGGGGCCAAGCGCCATTGGCGGCGGCGCCCAAGCCGGTCGCCGACGATGGCCGGGACCGCGATCAGGACCGCCCCCTGTGGCTGCTCGACCCGCCCCGGCCGCTGACCCTGCGCGACCGGGTGCCCCACTGGCGCGGCCGGCCGCTGACCCTGTTNCCCCAGGAGGAACGCTTCAGCCAGCCCTGGCACGACCTGGCCGCGCGCCGCTACCGCGTCGCCCACCACCCGGACGGGCTCTGTTGCTGGGTGTTCGAGGACGACCAGGCGCGCTGGTGGCTGCAGGGCTTTTTCTNANATGGANTTCGCGGANNTNCATTGCACCNNCGCCTTCACCTTNCTCACCGGCGCCAGCCAGCCGGAGGAGCTGGTGNTGCAGGCCTGGCGCCAGGGCTACCGNGCCCTGGCGATCACCGACGACGGCTCCCTGGCCGGGGTGGTGCGCGCCTACCAGGCCCGCAAGAACCTCAAAAAAGCCCTGGAGGACGAAGGCCGCACGCTGGATTTCCGGCTGATCGTGGGCAGCCACTTCCGCCTGCACCAGGACCGGGGNGAGCTGCGCCTGGTGCTNCTGGCCCGCGACCGCCAGGCCTACGGCGAGATNNCCACGCTGATCACCCGNGGCCGNCGNCGCGCGGANAANGGCCACTACCGGCTGCACTGGCNGGACCTGACGCGCATCGACCGCAACGCCCTGTGCCTGTGGCTGCCCGCCGGGGACGACCGCGACGANCACCACGCCGCCCTGCTNAAGGNNCANTTCGGCGANCGCCTGTGGCTGGCCTGCGAGCTGCTCCAGGACNGCAACGACGCCCTGCACTACCGCTACTGCTANCANCTNGCGGACCGCTTCGGGCTGGCCATGACCGCCNCCAACGACGTCCACTACCACCGGCCGGANCGCCAGCGNCTGCAGGANCTGCTCACCGCCCTGCGNCTGAACACCACGGTGCGCGANCTGGGCCGGCGCCGGTTCCAGAACGACCAGCGCCACCTGCGCGGCCTGGACCGGCTGGCCGGGATCTACCCGCCGGCGCTGCTGGAAGAAGCCGCCTGGATCGCCGACCAGTGCCACTTCGAAATGGACGAAATCCGCTACCAGTACCCGGAAGAAGTGGTGCCGCCGGGCCAGAACGCCGACGACTATCTCGCCGCCCTCGCCCACCAGGGCGCCGAAGCCCGCTACCCGGACGGCGTGCCGGACCGGGTGCGCGCCCTGGTGGACAAGGAGCTGGGGCTGATCCGACAGCTCGGCTACGCGCACTACTTCCTCACCGTGCACGACATCGTCGCCTTCGCCCGTGGCCAGGGCATCCTCTGCCAGGGGCGCGGCTCGGCGGCCAACTCCGCGGTGTGCTACTGCCTGGGCGTCACCGAGGTGGACCCGGGCCGCAGCCAGCTTCTGTTCGAGCGCTTTATCTCCCAGGAGCGGGACGAGCCGCCGGACATCGACGTGGACTTCGAACACGAACGGCGCGAAGAGGTGATGCAGTACCTCTACCGGAAATACGGCCGCGACCGCGCCGCCCTGGCCGCCACCGTGATTCACTACCGCACCCGCTCGGCGGTGCGCGACGTGGGTCGCGCCCTGGGCGTGGACATGGATATCATCGAACGGCTGAGCAGCAACCTGGCCTGGTGGGACAAGCCCGACGCCCTGGTGGAACGGTTCCGGGAAGTGGGCCTGGGCGGCTCCACCCTGGGCCGCCACTACCGGGAACTGGTGCAGGAGCTGGTGGGTTTCCCGCGTCATTTGTCCCAGCACGTGGGCGGCTTCGTGATCACCCGCGACCCGGTGCACACCCTGGTGCCGGTGGAAAACGCGGCGATGCCCGACCGCACCCTGATCCAGTGGGACAAGGACGACCTGGAATCCCTGGGCCTGATGAAGGTGGACGTGCTGGCCCTGGGCATGCTCACCGCGATCCGCAAAACCCTGGACCTGGTGCAGGGCTACCGGGGCCGCCCGCTGGCCATGCAGGACATCCCCGCCGGCGACGAGGCCACCTACGACATGCTCTGCAAGGGCGACAGCCTGGGCGTGTTCCAGGTGGAATCCCGCGCCCAGATGAACATGCTGCCGCGCCTGCGGCCGCGCAAGTTCTACGACCTGGTGGTGGAAGTGGCGATCGTGCGCCCCGGCCCGATCCAGGGCGACATGGTGCACCCCTACCTGCGCCGCCGGGACGGCCTGGAAGAAACCGACTACCCGGACGCCAAAGTCAGAGCGGTGCTCGAGCGCACCCTGGGCGTGCCCATTTTCCAGGAACAGGTGATCAAGCTGGTGATGGTGGCGGCGGGCTTTTCCGGCGGCGAGGCCGACCGCCTGCGCCGCGCCATGGCGCGCTGGGGCAAAAGCGGCGAGCTGATGGAATTCGAAGCCCGGGTGATCGACGGCATGCGCGCCAACGGCTACAGCGGCGACTACGCGCGCCGCCTGTTCGAGCAAATGAAAGGCTTCGGCGGCTACGGCTTCCCGGAATCCCACTCCGCCAGCTTCGCGCTGCTGGTGTACGTGTCCGCCTGGCTCAAGCGCCACCACACCAGCGCCTTCTACTGCGGCCTGCTCAACAGCCTGCCGATGGGCTTCTACTCGCCCTCGCAGATCCTCCAGGACGCGCGCCGCCACGGCATCGAAATACGCCCNGTGGACGCCCGCCACAGCCANTGGGACCACAGCCTGGAAGAACNGCAGCGNGANAAGCTCGGCGTNCANCCGGCCCTGCGCCTGGGCCTGTGCCAGATCAAAGGCTTCAACCCGGANGCCGCCNANCGCCTGGTCCAGGCCCGNGCCGAATGCNCCCTTCACCGGCGTCGGCGACCTCTGCCNCCGCGCCCGGCTCGGCCAGCGCGANCGGGAAGCNCTGGTGGCCGGCAACGCCCTGCGCGGCCTCAGCGGCCACCGCCACCAGGCCCACTGGGACGTCCAGGGCCTGGAAGGCCAGCGCCCGCTGCTCGAGGANGGCCCCNAGGGCGACCANGACGGCGTCTACCTGGACGCCCCCTCGGAATACACCACCCTGATCGAAGACTACCGCCACCTGGGCGTCAGCCTGGGCAAGCACCCCATGGCCCTGGTCCGTCACCTGCCCCGCTTCAAACGCGTCTACCGCGCCAAGGACCTGAAACGCGCCCGCCCCGGCCAGGTGGTGCGCGTCGCCGGCCTGGTCACCAACCGGCAACGCCCCGGCTCCGCCAAAGGCACCCTGTTCATGACCCTGGAAGACGAAACCGGCAACACCAACGTGGTGGTCTGGAGTGCCATCCAGGAACGCTTCCGCACCGTGCTGCTGAAAAGCCCGATGGTCACCGTCACCGGCACCGTGGAAATCAGCCCCGAAGGCATCGTCCACCTGATGGCCGGCCGCCTCGACGACACCAGCGACGCCCTCAGCGAACTGATCGTCCGCTCAAGAGACTTCAAATAACAAAAAGAGAATGGCTCGCTCGCGAAAGGGTGGCGTCAGCCACCCGGCGGGATACCAGGGGCCCCTAAAGCTGCCAAAGCCCGTGGTCGTTGCCACCGAGGATATAAATCGCAAACTTGCCCTTGCCGGGGATTTCCATCGGCGACATGGCGATCCTGGCCCCTGCGGCCTCAACGTCGGCTACCGCCTGATCAATATCGTCCACCAGCCAATAGGGCCGAACCACCGGCGCCTCCGTGCTTCGCAGAGGCCCTCTCACGCCGACGGTCGATCCATCGGCCAAGGCGCAGGTTCTGGCGCCACCGAGCAGCTCGTCCGGATCGCCAAAGCTGACGCCGTGAGCAGCCTCATACACTTTGCACACCGCATCCACATCCTCGGATACGATCTCCAAATAGTGAACTTTCATGATTCTTTCTCCCATCTCGTAATGCCGCTCTGAGTTCGCTGATATCCGCCGCCCAGGCTGAATCACGGATACGTTCCTGGTGGCGCTGAAACGCGGCCTTATCGGCAAATATCTCGTACACAATAAAAGTGTTGTTGTGCTCAGCGCTTTGAGTGACTTCAAATTTCAAGCAGCCTTTTTCTTGGCGTGAGAGATCAATATGAGTTGAGAGGGCATCAACAACATCAAATTCCCGTCGGGGACAATGATCCGGCTAGTTAAGATTACTTTCGATTATGAGCAACGGGAGAGAATTCGACGTCGTGGTGTACGGCGACAGCAGCTTAACGGGTCAGCTGGTGGCGGATGGTGCTGACAGCGGTGGGGCTCTTAACGAGTTGGTCGTGCGGTCGTGGGATTTCAGAAAGACAGGGGAGCGTTTCCGCTCCCCAGTCTTTTCTTACTGAGCGGAACTGACCGGCTCAGCGGGAAGAATAAAATCGCTGATGAAGAAGCCCAGCAAGCTCTCCGTGGTCCCATCCACATGACGAAAATCAACAAGTACATCCTTACCGTTATTGACCTTTACCATCGTCCATGAGCCCGTGGACTCATCGTCCAGGCTTTCCGTGAAGCGCAGGGTCCCGCTGTCCGTGATAGTCCAGGGCGCGTCGATGGTGCTTGTCTCTTGATCCTGGGTACCGGGGGAGAACGTCATCGTGCCACTGCCATCACCGTTCAGGGACACATCGGCGCTGTCTCCCTCACCGACCAGTTCAATGGTGAAATCAGCGCTCATTCCCTCTTCGAAACCCTGCTCGGAACGCTCCACCACGGCGACGCTACGGTTGCCGACAAGATCCCGCAGTTCCACGCTGAAACGGCCTATCCGCCCGAAGGTAATGACGTCCTCCGCGTCGAAAGCCATGCCCAGATCGCCATACGGGGTTGCTTCCACCGTGGCGCTGGCGCCGGGAGCACCGGAATTGCTGGCGTCGTACAAGCCGCCCGGGCCATCGGTTTCGGTTTCGACACCGTTTACCTGGAACTGATCATTGGTGATGGAATACGTGCCCCACTCGGACGATGTCGGGGTCAGATCGTCGCCGGTATATACGTCCTGGTTATCGGAATGCGCAACCACGTAATGGCTGCCATCCAGGATCGTTAGAACATTGAATCCCACGTCTTCCGGCAGATACCAAGCGCCAACATAGTCGTTGCCCTCATTTTTAACTGCCTGGAAAGCGGTGGTGGCCTCCTCCTCGCTACCTAGAACCAGCTCATCACCCACCAGATTGATGGTATCCGAACAGAAGGTGTCGTCGCCGCAAATACCGCCCGATGCATCGGAATCACCGACCACCTCGAAGGACACGTCGCCGCTTTGCGGATTCCAGTCGTAAAAGCCCCATTCGGCGGTCGCCGCGCCCTGGTCGTCATTGCCGTATTTGTGCGCGACGATATAACGACCGCCGTGCATGAAGGTGAGAACGTTGATCTCTTCACCGTCGGGCCCTTTTCCGTTGCTGCTTTCTCCGGCGGGTTCAACGAATACCCAGCTGCCGCGCAGGTCAGCCTGTTGAGACTCACTGAAATGGGTCTCCGCATCCTCGGCACTGACCAGATCCGAATTGGTTTGCGACCTTACTTCGGAATCATAAGCGGTCTCGAACGAGGCGGCTGGCTGAGCCAAATCCAATTGAGCGTTTGCCAGGTCCGTGTGGGTTTGATCCGGAATGGTAATCCCGTTATCCGGATCACCGTCCTCATCCAACGACTGTAAAAGGCGCAGGATATTGGTGACCTGATCCGGCTGTTCGTCGCTGGCCATGTCGGCGGGAGTGACACGGCCGGTCGCCGGTACCGAAGGCAAGGGAATGCCGCCGATCATAAAGGTGACGGTGTCGCCGTCGACATAATCGTATTCGCCTAGAGCGTTGGTGCTACCGCTCCTGTTGCCCGGCGAGGTCCGGTAATTGATTCCCGCCACCGCGCTATCGGTGAAGACGCCCGTTCTTGCATTTTCGGCGGGCGCGTCTGAGCCACCATCCGACGAAGATCCACCACCACAACCGGTCAACGCCACGGCACAAGCCAATGCAGTGAGCTTCAAGGTATTCATGATTCCTCCAGTGCTATCAAACAAATTCGAGAGCACTAGCTAATCATCTGCGACTGAAGCGCACATCCCCAAGATAGGGGATACAACCGGCTGCCACCGATCAAGACAGAAACGGCGTTCTCGAGCGCCGCTGCCGGTCGCGGGTGGCCGGTAACGCTTTCACCAATCGGGTGAGTTGCGCCTGGCTGGACACATCCGTTTTAGAGAAGATGCTCTTGATCTGGCTCCGCACGGTATGCAGCGACACCCTACGGAAAGACGCGATCTTCGCGGCGGTCTGTCCACCGGCTACAAAGGCGGCGACCTCAGCCTCCGCCTGCGTGAGGCCGAGCAAGTTCGCCAGTTTTTCAGTGTCGAATTCAGGCTCCGCGTCACCATCCACCAGATAGAGGGCGGCATGGGCCGGTACCGGCATCAGTGGCCTGTCGGCATCGGGATGCAAGGGGACGACCTGCAGCAACAATGGCGCCCGGGCCGGACGCGGCAAGGCAATGACCCCACCCGTCACTGGCGCGCCCGCCGCGCCACCGGCGAACGAAGCCCGCAAAAGGAAGTCCAGCCTTTGCTGCGCCTCGCCGTTCTGCAACGACACCCTTTTGCCAAGACGAAGAGCGTGTGGATTATCTTGGATATGACGCCACGCGGCCTCGGAAACGTGTACCGCACGCTGATTGGCATCAAGCAGGATGAAAGCGCTGAAGCGGCCCGTATGCTCCAAATACCCCTGTTTCTGCTTTTGTTGATGGATTATGGCTTCCAGCCGAAGAGCGCGGCGAATATGCGGTGCCAAAGCATTGAAGGCATCGGTTTCATAACGTCTAAAATGGCCCTGACCGCCTGTCCGCTGAAAAAACATCTGGATAGTCTGGCCCTCGAACTGCCAGACCGTGCCGCTGGCGCCATGGTGAATATCAAGCTCTTTGGCCCAGTCGTTAAAAAATTCGGAACGGTAGAAGGTTTTCTGGTCGCAGATGCCGTCCAGGTAAGAAGAATAGAACTTACCCGGCGGCAGGTGGGCCAGTCCCGGGCGCCAGGGACACAAATTGACGAAGTGATCCACAAAGGCTTTATGGGCCTTATCGTCAGTGTTGACCTGAACACCTGAATACACCTGATCCGCTTGTTGATTCATTACCAATAGTCGGGCCGACCGGCTACCCGACTGGCGAACCATTTCTTTAAGGAACCCGTGCCAGCCGGACGCCTCGTAAGGCGCGAAGTAAAGTTGATCCAGCAAGCGCTCCGACGCCAAAAGCCCGCGCGTATTGTTCATTATCCCTCCCTGAACCCTCATTGGTTATCGTCTCCCCAGAGAACAAATAACCAGAAGCCGATTAACAAGTCACCCTCAGAGCGGCAGATTCAGCACCATGGCGGTAAGTTGCGATTGGGAGTGAGTACCGGTCTTGCGGTAAATGCTTTTAAGATGATGACGAACGGTATGCAAAGACACACACAGCGCGCCGGCAATATCCGCCGGACGGTCCCCTTGAGCAATCCGAGTCGCAATGCGTGCTTCTTGTTCCGTTAGTCCCAACCAACGAGCAATGGCGTCCTCGTCGTCTATGTCTTCACTCTCGATAGCCAGAATAAAAACAGCAATCAGACCATTCGACTCGAAAATTCCATCAATTCCGGCTTCCTCGAAACTGACCAGCAAACGTACGACACCGGTCTTTTCCGGCAGTGCCATCATGCCGGAGCCTCTTTGATCCATACAGTAGCGAACCAGATCCGAGAATTCCGTTTGCTTCTTATAACCGGATAGATACAAATGGTTGTCTCGTAATGTCATGCGGCTCGTTCGCGAGAGCCAGTCCTTGGCCCGGGTAGAAACAAATACGACGTCCTGTTGGGCATTGAGCAGTAAAAGGGCGCCCTGGTTCGGTCTGCTCACGGCGGCTTGCCGGTCCTTAAGCACTCTGGATGCGCCGTCCTGCCGCAGAGCACGGGCGATATGTGGCATCAGTTCATCAAGAACATTCCGGTCCCGTGGAGTGAAAGGGTCGCCCTCATCGGCACGCTGAACCTTCAGCTGGACCACGAAACCACCCTCTACGTAACCGGCGTCGAATACGCTTATATTCGCATTACGAAAAACCGGATCCTCTGTTTCTCCGGCAGAGCTCTGGCTCGGAAGCTCGGCGATCACCTGTTCGGTATGCTGATCTCCCCTGAGAAGCCGAGCGGCATCACCGCGCACAAGTTCACAAATCAGGTTCAGGCAAAGGCCCCATCCGTTTTCTCCATGCGGCGCGAGATATATGCCGTCAAGCACCTTTGTCAGGTCCGATTCCCCAGACACCTTATTCTCCTTATTACTGGCCCGGAATTATCCTAAACACCGGCGCCCCCCGCCACATCCCCCAATCTGGGGATAACAGGTCAGGCCGCGCCACATGACTGTCCTGCCCATAAAAAGGCCGTTCCCCACCCTGCCCAGGGGCGCGGCACGGGGTCTATAGTGGGCGCATCATTCGCAACAGAACGGATTGCCGATTATGAGCAACGGGAGAGAGTTCGACATCGTGGTGTACGGCGCCAGCGGCTTCACCGGCCGGCTGGTGGCGGAGTATCTGCATCAGCAGTACGGCGCCGATGGCGACGTGAAGTGGGCCATGGCCGGCCGCAGCGAGGAGAAGCTGAAGGCGGTGCGCGAGGAAATCGGCGTGCCGGATTCGGTGCCGCTGATCACCGCCGACGCCGACAAGCCGGAGACCCTGGAGGCGCTGGCGAAGCGCACCCGCGTGGTGCTGACCACGGTGGGGCCGTACCAGCTGTACGGCGAGCCGCTGGTGGCGGCCTGCGCCAAGACCGGCACGGACTATGTGGATCTGTGCGGCGAGCCGGCGTGGATGCGCCAGATGATCGACGCCCACGGCGAAGCCGCCAAGGCGAGCGGCGCGCGGATCGTGTTTTCCTGCGGGTTTGATTCGATCCCGTTCGATATGGGCGTGTACTTCCTGCAGCAGTACGCCAAGGAAAACCTGGGCACCTACCTGCCCCGCGTGAAGGGCCGGGTGCGCAAGATGAAGGGCACCTTCTCCGGCGGTACCGCCGCCAGCCTGCAGGCGACCCTGGTGGCCGCCAAGAAGGACCCGAAGATCTACCAGCTGCTCACCGACCCGTTTTCCCTGACGCCGGGCTTCAAGGGCCCGGAGCAGCCGGAGCCGAGGGAGCCGGTCTACGACGACGAGCTGCACACCTGGCTGGCGCCGTTCGTGATGGCGACCATCAATACCCGCAACGTGCACCGCTCCAACCAGTTGCTGGGCCACGCCTACGGCGATCAGTTCGTGTACGACGAGATGATCCTCACCGGCCCCGGCGAGAAGGGCAAGGCCACCGCCGAGGCGGTGACCAACGACCGCTCCCTGTCCGGTAAGGACGCGCCCAAGCCGGGCGAAGGCCCGAGCAAGGAAGAGCGCGAAAACGGCTTCTACGATGTACTGTTCATCGGTGAGACCGCCGACGGCCGGCAGTTGAAGGCCAGCGTGTCCGGCAACCGGGACCCGGGCTACGGCTCCACCTCGCGGATGATCGCCGAGAGCGCCCTGTGCCTGGTGCAAGACGCCGACGACACCGCCGGCGGCATCTGGACCACGGCGCCGGCGTTCGGTGACAAGCTGATCAAGCGGCTGGTGGACAACGCCGGCCTGAAGTTCCAGATCGAGGGCTGATCAGGGTTCTTCCCGGATCGACTCCAGCTCGATTTCGCGGCCGGCGTTTTCCTGGTAGTGGAAAACGCCGGTGACGCGTACCCGCTTGCCCAGATGGGCCTCCACGTTTTCCACCGGCTTCAGGGCCACCCGGTTCAGATCGTCATCCTCGATCCAGTAATGCAAGGGATCCTGGAAATGGCGCACGGTACCGGCGGTGGTCACCAATTCCCCGTCATAGTCGGCGGGCTGCTCCGCGAGCATCCGCAGCGGCGCCGCCTGGGGCGCGTCGGAATAGTCGCACCCGCCCAAGCCGATCAGCGCGGCCATCAGCGCCGCCCTGCCCCACACCGACCGTCTAGCGCTCACCGTCACCTCCCTCGGGGTGCACTTCCCATTCCGGCTCTTCGAATTCGCCCAGCGGGGTGATCTCGCAGGTGCGGGCGTGTTTTTCCAGAATCGCCTTGACCTTGGCGCTGCGGCTGTCGTCCTTGGCGTCCCGGTGCGCCTTGGACTCCCAGTGGGCGATGGCCAGCAGGGTGTCCGGCTCGCCGATCTTGCGGTGCAGGTAGGTGCCGCGCGCGCCCGGCGTCTGCTGGATGATCTCGCTGGCCTCGATCCAGCCCTGGGCGTATTCCTCCACGGTGTAGCCGTCCTTCATGCGTACTTCGAAGATGTACTTCATTGCAGTCTCCTGTTGGCGGTTGGCGTCGGCATGGGCGCTCAGCCCTGTGCCCACCAGCGGTCCGAGGTTTCCACCAGGCCGGCGTCGCGCAGCGCCTGGCGCGCCTGTTCGCGGCCGTCGCCGTTGAGAAAGGCGCCCAGCTCCAGGCGGGTGTCGTCGTCGCACAGATGCAGGCCGATCATGTCCACCTCCTTGACCGGCAGCACCACGTGCAGGTGTGCCGCCGGGCGCGCCAGAATCCACTCCCGGTCCGGGCCGCGCACGCCCTCGTGCAGCACCACCCTGCCCCGCTCCACGGCGATGCGCTGGTGCAGGTAGGACAGGCGGAAGCAGACCCGGTAGAGCAGATAGCCGATCAGCCCCACTTCAATGAACGCGAACGGCAGCGCCAGCCAGATGCCGGCCAGGGTCCAGGCCGCCGCCACCGTGAACACCACCACCGCGATCAGCGCGATAAAGCGTTTCACCTGGGGCCAGTCGGCGGAGAGGTGAGGCTTCAGCGTCACCACCGTGACGCCGTTCCGGGATTCAGTTGCCACCATAAGAAGGGGTCTCCAATACCGCATGCACTGCGGACCCTGTATCGGTAGCATAGGCCGCCTGAATTTCCTATCAACCTGACCCGGAGGCATACATGGGGTGGTGGAAGTCACGCCGGCTTCGTTTTCTGGCATCCAGCGTGGTGGCGCTGTTCGCACTGTTCGTGGTTATGAGAGCGGTGTTCTTCGCGTTCTTCTCCGAAGTGGGCGACACCGTGCAGGCGGATTCCGGCGACCTTTACCATGCTCTGGGCGTGGGGCTGCGCTTCGACCTGCGGCTGGCGTTACTGATGGTGCTGCCCCTGGCGGTGCTGGCCTGGCTGCCGCGCTTTAACCTGGTGCGCTCGGCGCCGGTGCGGGTGCTGGGGCTGGTGTATATCACCCTGGCGGTGCTGGTCGTGGTGCTCACCTACATCCTCGACTTCGGCCATTACGTCTACCTGGGCGACCGGCTGAACGTGACCGCCTTCCGCTTCCTGGAAGATACCGCGATCTCCACGCGCATGGTCTGGGAAAGCTATCCGGTGGTGTGGATCACCCTGGGCTGGCTGGCCGTCACCGCGGTGATGGCGCTGATTTTCCGGGCGCTGGCGCGCCGTTTCCTGCTGCGCGCGCCCATGCCCATGGGCACCGGCAGCAAGTGGATCGGCGGCGTGGTGGTGTTCCTGGTGCTGGTGTTCGGCCTGCTCGGCCGGGTCTCGGACATCAACCTGGAGAACCCGGTGCCGCTGCGCTGGAGTGACGCCTTCGCCTCCGGCAACAACGCGGTGGCCGCCCTGGGGCTCAACCCGGTGCTGTTCCTCTACGACACCACCCTGCTCAGCAGCGAGCCCTTCGACCGCGAGGCGGTGGAGAAATACTACCCGCTGATGGCGGACTTCCTGGCGCTGCCGGAGCAGGCCCGGGAACCGCTGAATTTCGAGCGCAACGTGTCGGTCCAGCCGCACCGGCTGGACGTGGACCGGCCGCCGAACATCGTGGTGGTGATGCTGGAATCGCTGGGCGCCAGCCGCGTGGGCGCCTATGGCACACCGTTCGATCCGACCCCCAATCTGGACCGCATCGCCCGGGAAGGCTGGTTCTTCGAGCACTTCTACGTGCCGGTCACCGGCACCGCGAAAAGCATCTGGGCGTTTCTCACCGGCATCCCCGACGTGGCGCCGGAGGAGACCGCCAGCCGTAACCCGCTGATCGGCCACCAGCGCAACATCGTCAACCAGCTGGAGGGCTACCGGAAGCTGTACATGGTGGGCGGCAACGCCGGCTGGGCCAACCTGGAGGCGGTGCTCACGCGCAGCATCGACGGCCTGGAGCTCTATGAGGAAGGCGACTGGGAATCGCCCAACGTGGACGTCTGGGGCATCTCCGACCTGAATCTGTTCAAGGAATCCCACCGGATTCTGGATGCCATTCCGCAGGACCAGCCGTTCTTCGCCTTTATCCAGACCGCCGGCAACCACCGGCCGTTCACCATTCCGGAGAACAACGACGACTTCGAGACCCGTTCACCGCCGGAGCAGGAACTCAACGCCAACGGCTTCCGCAACACCGCCCAGTACAACGCGGTGCGGCTGCTCGACTATAACGTGGGCCGTTACATGGAGATGGCCCGGGAAAGCGATTACTTCGATAACACCATCTTCGTGTTCTTCGGCGACCACAACAATCGCATCACCACCCTCTCGCACATGCCGCCCTTCCAGGAGCAGCTGGGCCTGGAGAGCCACCATGTGCCGCACATGCTGTACGCCCCCGGCCTGCTGGAACCGCGCCATGTGAAAGACGTGGTCAGCCTGGTGGACGTCATGCCCACCCTGGCCGGCCTGCTGGGCATGGAATACCGCAACACCACCCTGGGCCGGGACATCCAGATGCCGGCCCCGGAAGGCGAGCGCAGCGCCTTCGTGGTGCTGCGCGAGGGCCCGGCGCCGCAGATCGGCATGGTCACCCGCGAGCACCTGGCGCGCCTCAACCACGACGGCGAAGCGGCCACCCTGCACGAACTGTACAGCGACGAGCCGGAGCAGGACCGGGCCGACGAGAACCCGCAAACCTTCCAGAAGCTGTTCGATCTGGCCCGGGGCATGTACGAGACCTCCCGCTATCTGTTCTACGACAACGCGGTGAACGACGGCAAAGGCGAGAAAGCGGCCTCCGGAGGCGTTGAACCGGAAGGGGCACGGTAAGGCCCGGCCATGCCCTTGCCGCTGGAAGAAACCGGCTGCGTGGTGATCGGCGCCGGCGTCATCGGTCTGGCGGTGGCCCGGCACCTGGCCCGGGCCGGCCAGACGGTGGTAGTGCTGGAGGCGGAAGCCCACATGGGTGAGCATCTTTCCTCGCGTAACAGCGAGGTGATCCACGGGGGGCTCTACTACCCGCCCGGCTCGCTCAAGGCGGAAACCTGCCTGCGCGGCAAGGCGCTGCTCTATGAGTACTGCGCCGCCCGGGGCATCAACCACCGGCGCTGCGGTAAATGGGTGGTGGCCGGCCCCGGCCAGGCAGGGGCTCTGGAGGACCTGTACGCCAACGCCCGCGCCGCCGGCGCCGAGGGCCTAAGCCTGGTGAGCCGCGAGCGGCGGCGCCGCGAGGCGCCCAGGCTGCGCGCGGAGCAGGCGCTGGAGAGCGCCACCAGCGGCATCGTCGACAGCCACGGCCTGATGGCCAGCCTGGCCGCGGAAGCGGAAAACCACGGCGCGGTCATCGCCCTGCGTCACCGGGTGACGCATATCGACTGCCGGCCGGGGCGTTTCACCCTTACCGTGGAAGGCCCGGACCAACCTTTCCGGCTGCGTGCGGAGCGGCTGATCAACGCCGCCGGGCTCAACGCGGTGCCGCTCACCGGATTGATGGACGGGTTGCCGGAAAAGCACCGTCCGGAACAGCGCTTCGCCAAGGGGCACTATTTCAAGCTGCGCGGCAAACCGCCCGCCGAACGATTGATCTATCCCCTGCCCGACGCCGATGGCCTGGGCGTCCACCTGACCCTGGATCTGGCCGGCGGCGCCCGTTTCGGCCCGGACGTGGAGTGGGTGGACCGGCCGGACTACCAAGTGGACGAAAGCCGCCGGGAAAGCTTCGAGCAGGCGGTGCGCCGCTACTGGCCGGGCCTGCCGGGGGGCGCCCTGCAGCCGGACTACGCCGGCGTACGCCCCAAGCTGTGGCTGAACGGCGCACCCTATCGGGACTTTCTGATCCAGGACCAGGGCGAGCACGGTATCGACGGCCTGGTAAACCTGCTCGGCATCGAGTCGCCGGGGCTTACCGCCGCGCTCGCTCTGGCGGAGCGACTCAAAGAACACGCCTAACTTCGGAAGTGGAACAGGTCTCTGGGATCCTGCGGGGCAACCGTTGCCGGCAAGCTTTGCTTGCCTTTCGCGGGCGGGGCCCGCTCCCACAGCCCGCCCCCACCTCCACAAATTTCGGGCATAAAAAAGCCCGGCGCGAAGGCCGGGCTTTTTTCTTGATACCGATGTTACATCGGAATCAGAGCTTGCTGTCGAGCTCCGGAACGGCCTCGAAGAGATCCGCCACCAGGCCGTAGTCCGCCACCTGGAAAATCGGGGCTTCCTCGTCCTTGTTGATGGCAACGATCACTTTGGAGTCCTTCATGCCGGCCAGGTGCTGAATCGCACCGGAGATGCCCACCGCCATGTACAGGTTCGGCGCGACGATCTTACCGGTCTGACCTACCTGCATGTCGTTGGGTACGAAACCGGCATCCACGGCGGCGCGGGACGCACCGACGGCGGCGCCCAGCTTGTCGGCCACCTTGTACAGGATCTCGAAGTTGTCGCCGTTGCCCATGCCGCGGCCACCGGAGATCACGATCTCGGCGCTGGTCAGCTCGGGACGGTCGGACTTGGCCAGCTCTTCGCTGACGAAGCTGGACAGGCCGCTCTCTTTCACCACGTCCAGGTTTTCCACGGACGCGGAGCCGCCTTCCGCCGCCACGCCGTCGAAGGAAGTGCCACGCACGGTGATCACTTTCTTCTCGTCGGTGCACTTGACGGTGGCGATGGCGTTACCAGCGTAGATCGGACGACGGAAGGTGTCGCCGTCGACCACGTCGGAGATCTCGGAGATCTGGGCGACGTCCAGCAGCGCGGCCACGCGCGGCGCGAAGTTCTTGCCGGTGGTGGTGGCGGCGGCCAGGATGTGCTTGTAATCGGCGCCCACTTCGGCGACCAGCTCGGCGATGTTCTCGGCCAGCTGATGCTCGTAGGCGTCGTTGTCGGCGCACAGTACCTTGCTCACGCCTTCCGCCTTGGCGGCTTCCTCGGCCACGGCGCCGCAGCCTTTGCCGGCGACCAGCACGGTGATGTCACCGCCGATTTCCTTGGCGGCGGCGAGAACGCTCAAAGTAACCTTGTTGAGCGTGGCGTTGTCGTGTTCGGCGTAAACTAAAACACTCATCAGATCACCTTCGCTTCGTTCTTCAGTTTCTCGACCAGCTCGTCCACGGAGCCCACCATAACGCCCGCCTTGCGCTCGGCCGGTGTTTCCACCTTCTCGATGGTCACGCGGGGGGTCATATCAACGCCCAGATCCGCCGGGGTTTTAACGTCCAGCGGCTTCTTCTTGGCCTTCATGATGTTCGGCAGGGAAGCGTAGCGCGGCTCGTTGAGACGCAGGTCGGTGGTCACCACCGCCGGCAGTTTCAGTTCCACGGTCTGCAGGCCGCCGTCGATTTCACGGGTCACCTTGACCTTGCCTTCTTCCACGTTCACTTCGGAAGCGAACGTGCCCTGGGGCATGCCGGTCAGAGCAGCCAGCATCTGGCCGGTCTGGTTGTTGTCATCGTCGATGGCCTGTTTGCCGAGGATCACCATTTCCGGCTTTTCCTCTTCAACGATGGCTTTCAGCGCCTTGGCGATGCCCAGCGGCTGAATCTCTTCATCGGTTTCCACCAGGATGGACCGGTCGGCGCCCAGCGCCATGGCGGTGCGCAGCTGTTCCTGAGCGGCTTTCGGGCCGATGCTGACAGCGACGATTTCGGTCACGACGCCTTTCTCTTTCAGGCGTACCGCTTCTTCCACGGCGATTTCGCAGAAGGGGTTCATGGCCATTTTCACATTGGCGAGATCAACGCCAGAGTTGTCCGCCTTCACGCGAACCTTAACGTTGTAGTCAATGACTCGCTTGATGGGTACAAGAACCTTCATAGGATCCTCGGAATCTTCCACTTGGTGACTGAAGTCGCTTCCGTCCGGGGGCTGCCACAAAGCAGGGTTTGGAAGCCCACCGTGCCTTGTGGCAACCCGCCCGAATACTCGCTTTCACCAGTACTTAATAAGGACGGAAACGATGAAAGAGGCGAGACGACGCCGAACGCCGGGGCCCCGCGCGAGAGCCGGTATCTTGAACGTTGCCCCCCGGCAGGTCAATAGGCCGAAATTGGGTAAGCGGATGATTTTGCTGCCAATTGTGTCTTTACTTCATGACCCGCCGGTCGCCGATATCCTTGTAAATCAACCACCTGGCAAGGGATAATCCAAACAAGTGTTTGAATCGGCGTGAAAGTCGATTCCGAAAAGTGGTGCGATATGGAGGATGCCTTTATACTCCGCGCCACCCCAAGAGAACCGAAAGCTAGGAGACAGGCTGTGGAACGCGAATCTATGGAAGTCGACGTCGTCATCGTCGGCGCCGGTCCGTCCGGTCTGGCAACCGCATGCCGCCTGGGTCAAATCGCCCAGGAAAGCGGTCAGGAACTCAGCGTCGTGGTGGTGGAGAAAGGCTCTGAAGTAGGCGCCCATATCCTCTCCGGCGCGGTATTCGAGCCGCGCGCNCTTAACGAGCTGTTCCCCAACTGGAAAGAACTCGGCGCCCCGCTGAACACCGANGTCGGCGGCGACGAAATCTTCTACTTCACCGGCGCCGANAAAGGCTCCAAGGTGCCCAACCCGTTCGTGCCCAAGACCATGCACAACGAGGGCAACTACNTTATTTCCCTGGGCAACCTGTGCCGCTGGCTCGCCGAACAGGCGGAAGGCCTGGGCATCGAAGTGTTCCCCGGCTTCGCCGCCACCGANGTGCTCTATAACGAGGACGGCTCGGTGAAAGGGATCGCCACCGGCGATTCCGGCATCGACCACAACGGCGAGAAGAAGCCCAGCTACACCCCCGGCATGGAGCTGCACGCCAAGTACACCGTGTTCTCCGAAGGCTGCCGCGGNCACCTGGGCAAAGGGTTGATGGAAAAATTCAACCTGCGCGAAGGCGTCGATCCCCAGCACTACGGTCTGGGCATCAAGGAACTGTGGGAAATCGACCCGGCCAAGCATCAGCAGGGCCTGGTGGTNCACACCGCCGGCTGGCCGCTGAGCGAATCCGGCTCCCACGGCGGTGGCTTCCTNTACCACATGGAAGACAACCAGGTGACCCTGGGTCTGATCACCGACCTGGGTTATTCCAACCCGCACGTTTCACCCTTTGATGAAATGCAGCGTTGGAAAACCCACCCGGAAATCAAGAAATTCCTGGAAGGCGGCAAGCGCGTCAGCTACGGCGCCCGGGCCATCGCCAAGGGCGGCCTGCAGTCGCTGCCGAAAATGACCTTCCCGGGCGGCCTGCTGGTGGGCTGTGACGCCGGCACCCTGAACTTCGCCAAGATCAAGGGTAACCATACCGCCATGAAATCCGGCATGATCGCCGCGGAAGTGATTTCCAAGGCCATCAAGGACGGGCGTGGCAGCGACGAGCTGACCGAGTACAAGACTCAGTTCGAGAGCAGCTGGGTGTTCGAAGAGCTGCACACGCAGCGCAACTTCGGCCCGGCCCAGCACAAGTTCGGCAACCTGCTGGGTTCCGCTTTCGCGTTCGTGGACCTCAATATCCTCAACGGCAAGATGCCGTTCACGATGCGGGACACCACTCCGGACCACGACACCCTGAAGCCGGCGGATCAGTGCAAGAAAATCAGCTATCCCAAGCCGGACGGCAAACTGACCTTCAACAAACTGGATTCGGTGTTCCTGTCCAACACCAACCATGAAGAAGATCAGCCCTGCCATCTGACGCTGAAGGACCCCAGCGTGCCGATCGAGTACAACCTGCCCAAGTACGACGAACCGGCGCAGCGCTACTGCCCGGCGGGCGTGTACGAAGTGGTCGAGGACGAAAGCACCGGTGACAAGCGCTTCCAGATCAACGCGCAGAACTGTGTGCACTGCAAGACCTGCGACATCAAGGACCCCACCCAGAACATCCACTGGGTGGCGCCGGAAGGCACCGGCGGCCCGAATTACCCGAACATGTAATCCGGCCGGTTCAACCGCAACAAGAAAGGCGCCTTAACGGCGCCTTTTTTGTATCCGCAGGTCTTGTGGGAGCGGGCCCCGCCCGCGAAAGGGAGCGAAGCTCCCGGCGGGATCCCAGAGGCCCGTCTAACGGCAGCACCAATAACCTCTCTGGAATCCTGCCGGGTGGCTGCAAGCCACCCTTTCGCGGGCGGGGCCCGCTCCTACAACGCCTTCAATGCTGGCCGGTGGGTCGTGAGCGACGAAGTGCCGCCGCCTGGCGGCGCTGCGCGCGCTGCCGCCACCATTTCCGGACTCTGCGCTCAAAGGCGTTGAGCAGGCCCAGCGGCGGCATCGCCGGCATGTACAGCTGCGGGTCCGGGTAGTCGCGTTGGTTGCGTGGCTTCTGTTGCATGGCTCTCTCCTTCATGACGCTCTCCTTGATCGGTCGCCGACCGGGCACCGCCCCGGCCTATGGAAGAAAGCATGCGGGCTTCACATTGTTAAATCCAACGAAAAGAACTACATTACCCGTTAAGAAATATTGAATTATCGGAGACCGTCATGACCGTCGCCAAGGCCCGGCCGGAGAACGCCTCGCTGCCCCTTCTCGACACCGATACGCTGCGCACCTTCGTGGCCATCGCCGAGAACGGCAGCTTCACCCGCGCCGCCCACCAGGTGTTCCGTACCCCCTCCGCGTTAAGCATGCAGATCAAGCGTCTGGAGGAAACCCTGGGCCAGAGCCTGTTCATTCGCGAGGCGCGCCGGGTGTCCCTGACGCCGGAAGGGGAAGTGCTGCTCGGCTACGGTCGCCGGCTGCTCAAGCTCAACGAGGAAGCGGTGGGCCGGTTTCTGGCGCCGTCCCTGGAAGGCAGCGTGCGCCTGGGCACGCCGGACGATGTGGGCACCCGGGTGCTGCCCCAGGTGCTGACCCGNTTCGCNCGCTCGCACCCGGCGGTGCAGGTGAACGTCAANGCCGGGCGCAGNNTCGACCTGCTGAAACGGCTGGACGANGGCGAGCTGGATCTGGCGCTGGTGACNCTGGGCCACAGCGACCTGAGCGCCAANCGCGGCGAGGTGGTGCACACCGAGCCGNTGGTCTGGGCCGGCCGCGACGGCGGCGTGGCGGTGCAGCGCTCGCCGCTGCCGCTGTCNNTGGCCAACCACGGCTGTGCCTGGCGGGANATGGCGCTGGGCGCGCTGGATAAGGCGGAGATCAGCTACCGGGTGGCGTATAACAGCGAGCACTGCGCCGGCCAGGAAGCGGCCATGCTGGCCGACCTGGCGGTGGCGCCCTTCCCCGCCAGTCTGGTGCAGCCGCCGCTACGGGTGCTCGGCCCGGAAAGCGGCCTCCCCGCCCTGGGTGATTACCAGATCGCGCTGGTGCGCCGCGACGGCTCCGGCCCCGCCGCCGAGGCCCTGGCGGAGCAGGTGGTACAGACCTTCCGCGAGCGGCGCTGACGCGCGCCGCCCCGGACCTCAGGGATCCAGTTCTTCCTTGCCCTTCCAGACCAGGCTGTACAGATCCTTGCGGCGGTCGCGGATATTGGTGACCGAGCCTTCGCTGTGCAGCAGCTTGAGCTTTTCCAGATCGATGTCGGCGAACAGCAGCATCTCGGTGTTGGGCACCGATTCGCTGATGGTGCCGTCGTGGGGAAAGTAGAAATCACTGGGCGAGAACACCGCGGACTGGGCGTACTGGATGTCCACGTTGTCCACGCGCGGCAGGTTGCCGACGCTGCCTGAAATCGCCACGTAGCATTCGTTTTCGATGGCCCGCGCCTGGGCGCAGTGACGCACCCGCAGGTAGCCGTTCTTGGTGTCGGTCCAGAACGGCACGAACAAAATCTCCATGCCCTGCTCGGCCAGCAGCCGGCCCAACTCCGGGAACTCCACGTCGTAGCAGATCAGAATGCCGATACGGCCCGCGTCGGTGTCGAAAATACGCAGGCCGTCACCGCCCTGGATCGCCCAGTCCTTGCGCTCGTGGGGGGTGATGTGAATCTTCTTCTGCTGTTCCACCGAACCGTCGCGGCGCATCAGGTAGGCGACATTGTAAATGCGCCCGTCCTCTTCCAGCGGCATGGAGCCGCCGATGATATTGATGTTGTAGCTCACCGCCATGTCCGCCATGGCGTCACGGATTTCCTCGGTGAAGCTGGCCAGGTACCGCACCGCTTCCACGGAATTGAGGTCGGTCTTGAGGCCCATCAGCGGCGCGCTGAAGAACTCCGGCAGCACGGCGAAATCGGCCCGGTAATCGGACAGCGAATCGATGAAGAACTCCACCTGGCTGAGCAGGTCCTCCACCGAGCGCGCGCTGCGCATGCGGCGCTGCACCACGCCCAGGCGCACCACCGAACGGCGCGGCCAGTCGCCGTCGTCCTCCGGCTGATAGAGGATGTTGTCCCATTCCAGCAGGGTGGCGTAGCCGCGCGAGCTTTCGTCCTCGGGCAGGTACTTCACCAGCAGGCGTTTAACGTCGAAGCCGTTCGACAGCTGGAAGGTCAGAATCGGATCGTAAATGGTGCGGGCTTCCACTTCGGCGATGTACTCGGTCACCGTCATTTTGTCCGCGTAGTTGGTGTAGCCGGGCAGACGGCCGCCGGCCAGAATGGCGCGCAGGTTTTCCTCCCGGCACAGCTCCTTGCGTGCCTCGTAGAGCCGCCGCCCCAGGCGGTAACCCCGGTACTCCGGATCGACGAACACGTCCAGACCGTACAGCGCATCGCCCTTGCGGCTGTGCGAGCGCACCTTGTCGTCGGTGATCAGGTCTTCATAGCGGTGCGGGTTGGAGAACCGGTCGTAGCTCACTTTTACCGTCAACGCCGTGGCGATCAGCGTGCCGTTGTCCTCGATCACCAACTGCCCTTCCGGGAACAGCCGGATCAGGGTAGCGATGGTTTCCTCGGGCCAGGCACCGCCGATGTCGTGGTACACCTGATCCATCAACCGGGCCAGCGCCGGGTAGTCTTCCAGGGTCAGTTGCCGCAGACGCAGGCGAGTGCTTTCTTCAGCCATGGATCTCTCCAGTCAAGGAACCGGCGGTTCCTAGGAATTAAGGGGTGGAAACGGGATCACCCAGTGGCAATCACGGTTATGCAGCGCATCCAGGCTGCTAGCGTACAGGGCCACACCGTCCGGACGTATGAACATGGCGGCGCCGGAACGCAGGCCGATAAAGCCGGACACCTGTTCGACCACGTAGCCGTCCGGCTCTTCGAACTCGCTGCGCAGCGCTTCGGGAATCGGCTCATAGCCGACCAGGCCATTGGCGAGCGGGTCTTCCACGGCGCGCCGGTCACGGTACAGACCCACCGCGTCGGCGCCGATCAGCAGCACCATGCCCTGGTGGAAATGCAGCAAATTGACAGGTCCCCGGGCCGGCAGGGAAAGTGTTTCCTGCCTTGAGATGATGGTATCCATAACACTCCACGGTAACGAAGAAGACAGGCGGAGGCAGCAGCCATGCAGGAAAGGATTGTAATACTTACCGGCGCCGGAATCTCGGCGGAATCCGGTATCAATACGTTTCGCGACGCCGGCGGCCTGTGGGAAAACCACCGCATCGAGGACGTGGCCACCCCGGAAGCCTTCCAGCGCGACCCGCATGGCGTGCAGAGTTTTTACAACCGGCGCCGTGAACAGTTGCGTGACCCGGCGATCCAGCCCAATGCCGCCCACCGGGCGCTGGCCGAGCTGGAGCAGGCGCTGCCCGGCCAGGTGCTGGTGGTGACCCAGAACGTGGACGACCTGCACGAGCGCGCCGGCAGCCGGAACGTCATTCACATGCACGGCGAGCTGCTCAAGGCACGCTGCCAGAGCACCGATACCCTGGTCCCCGCCGACCGCGATCTGGACCCGGCCCTGACCTGCACCGTGTGCGGCGCCGCCGGCTGCCTGCGCCCCCACGTGGTGTGGTTCGGGGAAATGCCCCTGGAGATGGAGCGCATCTACGCCACCCTGGCCGGCTGCGAGCGTTTCATCAGCATCGGCACCAGCGGCAACGTCTACCCGGCCGCCGGCTTCGTGGCGGAAGCCCGGGCCAGCGGCGCGCACACCACCGAACTCAACCTGGAGCCCTCGGAGCAGCTCACCGCGTTTCACGAGCACCGTCACGGACGCGCCACCGAGCTGGTGCCCGCCTATGTTCGCGAACTGCTCAGCGATACCAGTGCCACTCTATCCCGGCAATAGGCTGATTCCTGCAACGGATTCGGCTAGACTGCCAAAATCCGTCGACACCGAAATAACAGGCATAGCCAGACTCATGAGCCAGAAGCAACTAGACGATCTCAACATCGAATCCCAGGAGGTGCTGATCACCCCCCGGGCCCTGAAGGAAAAGCTGCCGCTCAGCGAAACGGCGGCGGAAACCGTATTCCAGGGTCGCCAGCAGATCCGCGACATCCTCGACCGCAAGGATCCGCGCCTGTTCGTGGTGATCGGCCCCTGCTCCATCCATGACCCGAAAGCGGCCATGGAATACGCCGAGCGGCTCAAGAAGCTGGCCGCCGAGGTGGACGACGCCCTGTTTCTGGTGCTGCGCGTGTATTTCGAAAAGCCGCGTACCACGGTGGGCTGGAAGGGTCTGATCAACGACCCCTACATGAACGACTCCTTCAAAGTGCAGGACGGCCTGCACATTGCCCGCAAGCTGCTGCTCGACGTGGCCGAGCTGGGCCTGCCGGCGGCCACCGAGGCGCTCGACCCGACCACCCCGCAGTACATACAGGATCTGATCTCCTGGTCGGCGATCGGCGCGCGTACCACCGAATCCCAGACCCACCGGGAAATGTCCTCCGGCCTGTCCGGCCCGGTGGGCTTCAAGAACGGCACCGACGGCAGCCTGGACGTGGCGGTCAACGCCATGCTCAGCGTCAAGCATCCGCACCGTTTCCTGGGCATCGACCCGGACGGCCGGGTGGCGCTCACCACCACCAAGGGCAACCCCTATGCCCACGTGGTGCTGCGTGGCGGTGGCGGCAAGCCCAACTACGATTCGGTGTCCGTGGCCCTGGCGGAAAGCGCGCTGGAGAAAGCCGGCGTCTCCACCAACATCATGGTGGATTGCTCCCACGCCAACTCCAACAAGGACCCGAACCTGCAGCCGCTGGTGATGGAAAACATCGGCAACCAGATTCTGGAAGGCAACAAGTCCATTGTCGGCCTGATGGTGGAATCCCACCTCAAGGGCGGCAACCAGAAGCTGCCGGCCAATCTGGACGATCTGGAGTACGGCGTGTCGGTGACCGACGGCTGCATCGCCTGGGACACCACCGAGCAGAGCATCCGCGATCTCGCCGACAAGGTGCGCGACACCCTGCCCCGCCGTAACCAGTAATCCCCGCGCCGGTTCCCACAAACCACGTTTGTCGAAACGGGCTTGTGGGAGCGGGCTGTGGGAGCGGGCCCCGCCCGCGAAAGGGTGGCGCCAGCCACCCGGCAGGATTCCAGAGACCCAGGTTCTTCAGATGTTCGGAGCTCCGTATCCGAGACGCGGTGCAATGGTGGTGCCTTCCGGGACCGCTCAAGCCATCCCTGGCCGCTGTTAGTTTGGCCATCCCTGGCCAAACAGCTCCCTCCAGGCACCACCATTGCCCCGCTCACTTTGCAGCGGAA
>FUFK010045106.1_pt1 | contig 24864 bp, 20 predicted proteins | sample 1021851 | NCBI WGS metagenome assembly FUFK01 (sample SAMEA51879418, study PRJEB19060) | metagenome | reverse complement strand
CCTTGGCAGTCTCCTGCCAGAGCCTCTGGAAGGTCGAGGTCGAGCCGGTGAAGTGGAGCCCTGCGAAGTCTGAGTTGGACAGGGCTGCCTCGGTGATCTCCGCTCCCGAGCCTGGGAGGAAGTTGATCACCCCCGGAGGCAGGCCCGCATCCATCATCAGTTGCATCACGACGTAGTTGGAGTGGTACGAGTTCCTGCTCGGCTTCCAGACGGAGGTGCAACCCACGATTGCGGGTGCGCTGGGCAGGTTGGCCGCTATGGCCGTGAAGTTGAATGGGGTGATCGAGAGTACGAAGCCCTCCAGCGGACGGATCTCCGTTGAGTTCTCGACACCAGGAGGGGAGGAGACCAGCGGCTGCAGGTAGTCATGGAAGCCCCGGGCGTAGTGGCAGTTGAACCTCCAGAAGTCGATCAGCTCGCAGGCCGATTCTATCTCTGCCTGGAACGCGGTCTTAGACTGGTTCAGCATTGTCGAGGCGTTCACTCGCATCCTCCAGTCCCCTGCCAGCAGGTCAGCGCACCTCTCGAAGATGGCGCACCTGCCCTCCAGGCCGAGGCCTATCCAGGACTCCTGGGCATCGACAGCGGCCCTGCACGCTGCCTCAATCTCCTCTGTCCCAGCCAGGTGGACGTTCGCCAGGATGTGACCATGGTCGTGAGGGACCACCTGGGTGACGGTGTTTCCCGTGAAGATCAGTTCACCATTGACCACGCACGGTATCTCGATTACTTCTCCAAGCTGCCTATCTATCTCGTTCTGCAGCGCCGCCCTCTCCGGGCTTCCTGGCGCGTATCCCATTATCGGCTCATTTACTGGCTGGTCCATAGGGCACTTGGGGGGCGAATCGTCTAACATAGTTTCGCAGGTTGATTCTGGGCTACTCCCACTCCTTGGGCTCGCCCTTCTTCTCCTTCTTCCAAGTCCTATAGCACGGCTTGCAGAGAGAGATCTTCCGGACCTTCTTGGAAATGCCAGAGGTTCCCCAAACGTCCACCGCTCTGTCGTAGGCCATCTTCCTGCCACCCGCCTTCTTGTCGGCCCACCTCTCGCATCCTTTGATGTCGCATGGCACCTCTCCAACGAATTCGGGCTTTTCCTCGTTGGACGAGTCCCCATCTCGGCCTTGGGAAGAAGCCCTCCTCTTGCGGGCCCTGGACTTGAATCCCATGCCGCTGCGGCGATGCGCGCCGATTAGAAGGTTGCTTCGGACATTTCCACGTCGAATGGCCCNCCTGCGCTNGCTACNGAAGCGAGGCGGTCCGGGCCNACCCCCACGCTGACTACNGGCACTCCTGTGATCTCCTCGATTCTGGANAGNTAGGACCTGATGGGGCTGGGGAGGGAGTCTATCCCCCCTCCCTTCCTGGACTCCTCTGCCATCCCGATCCACTCGTCCTCGTCGAGCGCGGGGAATCCCGGGTGGCTCTCGTAGACAGGCGTGCATCTTGCGAGTTCCTCTGATGAGGATGGGACGTGGTCTATCTCCATCCCATCCAGATTGTACGATGTGCAGATCCTCAGTTCGTCCAAACCCCCGAGTACGTCCAGCTTGGTGACGACGAGTCCAGTGTATCCATTGAGCCGCTGGCTCTCTTTTAGGGCAACCGCATCCAGCCATCCGGTCCTTCTGGGACGCCCCGTGGTGGTTCCGAACTCGTGACCAACCACTGACATTTGTCTACCGGGACCCTCCTCGAGGGATAGCTCGGTAGGGAAGGGGCCGTTTCCGACCCTTGTGGTGTACGCCTTGGTTATCCCATAGCACTGGTCTATGTGTCCTGGATGGATGCCGGCACCATGTGTGGCGTTCGCCCTGCACGTGATGGATGAAGTCACGAAAGGATAGGTCCCCTGATCGATGTCAAGCATCGCTCCCTGTGCCCCCTCGAGTAGGACCTGTTCGCCCCGGGCGAGGGCCTTGTCCAGCATCGGTCCAGTAGCGCGAATTGCATCGGAGAATCTCTCGTGGACCCAAGACAGCTCGGACTTGAGTTGCTCTGGGTCTATCCTTTCTCCGACCCCTACCGTTGATAGTTGGTCGTTCATCCTCTCCGAAATCTCGGCAATCTCGGTGTCCCTCCCCAAGATTAGCCCGATGTCCACGAATCGCAGACCGATCCGTTCGGCCCTGTCGCGGTACGCTGGCCCTATGCCCCTGCCTGTAGTCCCGACAAGCTCGTCGGCCGAGTCGTATAGCCTGTGGAAAGGAAGTATCACAGCTGCCCTCTCGCTGATGAAGAGGCGTCTCCCCTCCGGGCTCTCTCCGGTCAGTTCTGCCCACTCGGATAACTCCCTATCTAGGACCCATGGGTCTACCACCATGCCACATCCGAGCACCAGATTGCAATCCTTGGCTGTGATTCCGGATGGCAGCAAGTGCATCTTGAGAGTGGTCCCCCCGGCCACTATTGTGTGACCGGCGTTGTTGCCCCCCTGAAAGCGCACTGCCCATTGGGAGTTGGGGGCCAGTTGGTCTATGGCCTTGCCCTTGCCTTCATCCCCCCATTGGGCCCCGAGCACTACGCTGGCAGGCACGGTCGCGGAACATGGCGATAGGTGTTTGAATGCTTTGGATGTGATAATTTTCTGCCCGTTGCGTTGGGAAGCGGTTATGAAGGTCGGGAAGGTCGCGCGACATCATGGCACAGAGGCACCCTGAGGCGGAAGCAAGGCTTCTGATCAAGTGGATCTGCATGAAATGCTCCGCCACCGTCCGAGCTCACGGTGGGGTCAAGCCACCGAAATCGTGCAGGAAGTGCGGCTATACGGGCTTTAGGAAGAAAGCAGCAGAGCGCAGGTCGACGTGAGTATGAGCGTCGGGTCTGCAGGACTCGAGGGATTCGCCCTTAGTTTGGGACTTATTCTGGCAATAGGCCCGCAGAATATCTTCGTTATGCGGCAGGGGCTGAAGCGCTCACATGTTTTCGCTACATGCCTGGCCTGCTCGCTTGCTGATGCCGTCCTGATAGCTGCTGGGATCCTAGGTGTCGGGGCCATAGTGTCGAGTTTCGAGGGAGCCGAGTCACTAATCGCTTACGGTGCGGGCGCTTTCCTTTTCGGATACGGGGTAATGAGGATCAGATCTTCGATGGATCCGGAAGGTTTTGTCGTGGAGGGAGAGGCCTCGGAGAGCCTGTCTAAGGCCATGGGGGCCGTTCTAGCTTTCACCCTCCTCAACCCGCATGTCTACTTCGACACACTGTTCCTGATAGGGGGCGCTTCGACTGGTTTCTCAGGGGATGAGAGGATCGCTTTTGGTATCGGGGCATCTGCGGCTTCGTTCCTGTTCTTCTTCTCCATCGGGTACGGTGCTAGGAGGCTGTCCAAGGTACTGGATAGCCCTGATGCTTGGAGAATCATCGACAGAGGCATTGCTGCGGTGATGTTCGCAATTGCCGGGGCGATCGTCCTACCGCACCTATGAGAGAATGTCAGCGAGCGCTGAAACGAGAGAGTCGATCTGCGAGATGTCGTTGTCGATGTGAGGTGACACGCGCAGCAAACCCGATCTGGTTGTGGTGAGTATCGAGTATTCGGACTGGAGCCTGTTGGATACATCTAGGCTGCTCAGACCGGAGGGTATCCTCAGGGCCACGATGGCGCTTCTCTCTGACTCAGAAGTCGGCGAGACTACCTCGATGCCCAGTCCCTTCGCACCTCTGATCAGATGGTCAGCGAGCTCCAGGTCATGCCTCCAAACCTCGTCCATCCCCATTTCGAGAAGCTCGTCGATAGCAGTCGCAAGGCCTAGGGCCGCACCGAAATGGATGGTTGTGAACTCGAACCTGCTCGCGTCCTCTGGCAGTTCGAGCCTATCAGCTCTCAAGTCCCAGATATCCGAATTGCTCCTGAATCCCATCAGCCCGGGGATCAGAGTCTTGACCACAGAGGGGGAGATGAACCCGACTGCAGCCCCGTATGTCCCCCTGAGCCACTTGTAGCCAGAGGACACTATGGCATCGGCATTAGTCGCGTATGCGTCGATGGGGACCATCCCCATGGACTGGGTTGCATCGACAACGAGCCTGGCTCCGACGGAATGGGCCGCATCGGATATCTCCCGCAAGTCATACCTCTGCCCGTTGGAGAACTCGACGTGCGAGACCGTGACAACGGAGGTACTCTCATCGATAAGTGAGAGGAGTTCGGAAGGTTCGGTGTACAGGTTTTCATCGTGGTCGGCAAGCCTGATCTCAGCCCCGTTCTGATCGGCGACCCTGGCCCACGGGTATACTGTAGAGGGGAAGGACGACCTCGTGGAAACCACGTTTGTCCCTTCGCGCGGGGACATCGCCCAGGCAATGGAGCAAAGCAACTCCGTGGCGCTGGATCCCACGCATACATCGGCAATATCGCAGGATAGCAGCCTGGAGGAGGCCAACCTCAGGGGCATCATGCCGTTCTTCTCAGCCTCGCCATCGAACTCCGCTGCACCCCCTCTGGCCAGTGATTCGGCCCAATCCGACGAGACGCGATGCGCTGCGGGGGAAGTCGTTGCGACATTGGCGTAGGAGAGGTTCGTCCAGTCGGGCATCTCTAACGCACAGCGATGGCGGGGGATTGCTCTTCAATCCTCAGGAGCGAGTGACTTCGTTCAGCATCTCCTCGAGTGCCGTCTGTAGTTGCAAGCACAGGGGGCCGTAGTGTCCGGGGAGGTTGGGGTCGTTGAATATCTCGTCCAGAATAGAGGCGGTCATCCCCAGCCTGACGTCCATGTCCTTGTTGGCGTTGAGGAGCCACTTTTCCACTGCGTCATTGGAGGCCGAGCGGATATTACGAGGGACTTGGTTGTCATCTAGTTGGCCCAGCACATGCGCGATCTGCTTGATCCGGGTTTCGACATCTGACAAGGTCCCATCTCCGGCCCTTCCAACGTAGGCCCCACCTTAAGCGCATCCCATTGGGAGGGTTTCACTTCCTGGCAATCCAAGAGGACCATGGCATGTTCGTGCTGTTGGAGACTCCGTGCCCTGTGCCCTCTGCTCCGAGTGCGATGATGCCCACCTCTGCACCCTCCTCGAGGCACTCGTCCAGAGCCCACATCATNGACNCCTCCANGNCGTTCCCNTCGAGTATCCTATCTGCNACNCTGAGGCTGATCATGCCCCTNGTTATCGCCTCCCCGATTCCAGTCGCCCCGACGCCCACTCCTTCCTGGACCCAGAATCCGCACCCAGGCAGGGGGACGTCACCGACTCTGCCCGGCGGTCTGTTGCTAGTGCCTCCCGTGCTCGTGGCACAAACGATTAGTCCGGATTTGTCCCTGGCTACGACTCCGATGGTGTCTGTGGCTCCTTCGAATGGGGGCCTGCCTTGCACGTTTGACTTCTCGAAACCCTTGGAGTCGGCCCATAGCCGGGCCCCGTCCCCACTGAGCCCGTTGATGTCCTCATCCAGAAGGTCCGCTGCTACCCTGATCGGATTGGGCGTGTCCTGCATTGCGATTACGAAACCCATCTTGCCCTCGGAGGTCTGGATAGATGCATCGAGGTGGACGGACCCGTCTGTCCTGAATACTGATCCCGTGCCGGCGTTGAATACTGGGTCATCCTCCAATACCACGCATGCCTCTACTGCCGCCTCTATGGCTGATCCTCCCGAGTCGAGGATCCCCGCGGCTTTGGCTACCGCCCTCTCGACGTTCGCAAGCCTTTCCGGCCCCGCTCCGGCGCCCCCGTGTGCCACGACCGCTGGAATCGCCAATCTATGTGCCTCCCGCGGTTTTCTTTGCGTCGTCTGAGGTCTTTAGACCTAGTTGCATNAGTAAAGCCACCAAGAAGAAGAGTCCGGATACCCTGAAGCAGGTATGGTAGGACCATAGCCCGGACCCCTCGACGGTTTCGGACCAGATCACTGCTGATAGGAGTGGGCCAATTATGCGGGCCAGGGCCCCTAGCCCCTCTTGGGCTCCCATGATAGTCCCGAGCTCGTGGCCTCCTTCCTTGGATGCGAATGTTAGAAGTGAGCTCTGGGTGGGGGAGTAGATACCGTTCCCGATCGCGAATGCCGCGCAGAATGACCAGAAAATCAGCATGGACATGTCTGCTGAGGCGTATGGTATGCTTGCTATTCCGATGCCGGTAAGCACAGTCCCCGCCAGCATCAACCCCCTGAGGCTAAACCTTCGGATTAGGGGCCGGATTAGGCCACCCTGGACGACGACTCCGACTAGCCCGATGAATGCGAACACCCAGCCGTTCTCTCTCTCGCTCCAACCAAGGCCTCCGCTTTCCGGTTCCATCGAAGTGAACAGGATGAACGTACCGTGCATCATTGTGAAACCGACTAGGAACAGGAAGTTCACATTGACTAGTGCGGATATGTTTGGTAGACGCAATACTGAAGCGATGCTCTTGAAGGTGGCCCCCAGTTGCGAAATCGGGGACTTCGACGACTCAGACCTCGATTCCTTGGGCAGGCTCTCTGGGAGCATGAACGCCGCTAGCATCAGGGCTATCGCAGACATTGCACTCGAGAATAGGCAGGGGAGCAAGTAGGGGTAGTCAGACCAGAACTGGGTATCGAAAGGTCCTCCTATCCCCGTGGCTGGGTCGGACAATACCCCTCCCAAGAACGGCCCGATCATGAAGCCCAAGCCGAAGGCTGCGCCAAGCATGCCCATCCTTCCAGCCACCTGGTCATCCTCGCTGATATCCCCGATGTACGCCTTGGCGACGGCGATGTTGCCGTTACCAGCGCCAGCTAGGAACCGGGCGATTATGGCCATGGCCAAGCTACCAGATAAACCGAAGATGATGAAGAAGAGGGAGTTTGCAGCCAGTCCGAACATCAGAACGGGCCTTCTGCCTATTCGATCTGAAATCGACCCCAGGATTGGCGTCGAAATGAACTGGGCCAGGGAATAGGTCGCAATGACTATGCCAACCCAGAAGTCTCTGGATCCAGTGTCGACAATTCCCTCTGCGGATGCCAGGTCCTGGACGAAGTAGGTAAGGAATGGTATCACCAGTGTCAGACCTAGCATGTCGACGAGGACGACAAGGAACAGAATACCCATTGAGGAGCGTTGGCTGGGAGGCATAACTACCGATGCGCCTGTGGAGATTGGCACTTCAAGGATTGGTCGGCGCTCAAGCGGAAGGCTGCTTGTCGGTGCCCGAGGAGATGGTGTCAATCACCTTGGCTAGCCTTTCCACCAGGCTGACCTTCTCCTCCTTCCCGACCAAAGCGTGCTCGAGGACCTCGTCCAGCGAGTCCACTGCAAGTATCTCGACCTGGGACTCGAACTTCTCGTCGATCAGGACGTCGTTCATGTTCGACCTGGGTATAACCACCCTCTTGATCCCGGACTTGACAGCGGCCTCTATCTTCGCGGACACACCGCCGATCGGGAGGACCTCGCCGCGAACCGTGAGTGATCCGGTCATCGCGAGGTTCTGGTCTATCGGGACTCCCTCGAATGCGCTGATTATGGCCGTCGCCATGGTGATGGATGCGCTGTCGCCATCCACGTTGTGGGTCCCGGGGAACTGGACATGTAGGTCATAGTCCCTTATGTCCTTCCCCGTGAGTTTCTTCACTACCGCGCTGATGTTGGTCACGCTCTCCTTGGCTAGGTCGGAGAGCCCTCCGGTTGCTATGACCTGGCCAGACCTACCCTGGGTGGGGGTGACCATGGCCTCGACCGGAAGGACCACGCCCGAGTAGTCTGATAGTCCGGTATCAGCTCCTAGGACTGCGAGCCCGTTCACCCTACCGACCCTATCGCCCTCGTTTACGAGCATTGAATACTCCGACTGCCTCTCAAGGTACCTATCTGCGACCTGTTGCTCCAGCGGCTTTGCGATTGCCCTGGCCCTAACCACGTGTTTGGACTGTGTGAGTGATGAGCCGTCCTCGGCTGCTAAGTCGCCGGCTATTCTGACCAGACCCCCGAGCTCCCTGAGCCTCAGGGATAGTTTGCCCCTGCGACCGCTCCTTCTCTGCGCTTCCTTCAGGACCAGCGAGATTGCATGTTTGTCGAAGTGTGGGATTGACTTTCCGGAGTCCTTCTTCATCTCATTCCGGACTTCTTGTGCTATGAATCGAATCAGACGACGTCGGTTCCTCTCGGTGTCCTTCATGTCGGTGTTGACGTAGACCTCGTATCCATACCCCCTGATCCTGCTCCTGAGTGCGGGATGCATGTTCTGGATGCTGTCCAGGTTACCTGCGGCGACCAGTATGAAGTCGGTTGGAACGGGCTCTGACTTTGTCAGTGCGCCAGAGGACCTCTCTGAGCGACCGCTGATGGATAGTTCCCTCTCCTGCATTGCCACCAGCAGTGCCTGCTGCTCCTCCATTCTCAGCATTCTTATTTCATCGATGTAAAGCACGCCCTTGTTCGCCCTGTGCACCGCACCGGGTTCGACCCTTTCGTGAGCAGGAGTGGCTAGATCGGCCCCCGACTGGAAGGGGTCGTGCCTAACGTCCCCAAGAAGTGCTCCTGCGAGGCTTCCTGTCGCATCGACGAATGGTGGTTCATCGCTCCTCTCGTGCTTGACCAATAGCTTGGGGATGTTGGACTCGTCCCCAGCAGTGAGCCTGGTTCTCAGGAAGAAGTATCCGAAGACTAGGATGAACGATCCGAAAATGAACGTCAGGATCTCTCCCGAGGAAATGGTAGCCAGTAGCAGTGCTGCCCCGACCACTAAGGCGATGAAGAGAAGAGTCCTGTTCGTCCTCTCTCTCTGTTGGCGTACATGGGCACGGCGCTCGGCTATCAGCCTCGACCCACGGCCTGCCGGAACCGTGCGAACCCTGGGCTCGTTCTCGTCCTCCTGATTTCGATACACGAGAACGTCTTCCAGTTGCTCCGGTGGTAGGAACTCGGTCATGGAGCGGGCGAGCATCGACTTCCCGGTACCGGGCTCCCCCACCATGATCATGTGTCTTCTCTGCTCAGAGGCCTTCTTGACTACGATGGAGGCGGCTTCCTGGCCTATCACCTGGTCGACGAGCTTGTCCGGAATCGGCACTTGTTCTGTGGACTCGATCTCCAGGTCCTTGATCCAATCCTCAACTGGGGTCTCGCAAACTGGGTCGTTGTCGTCTGAGACACCGAAAGCCGACCCGTCTTCCCATGATTCTAGCGGATCCTTTTGCTTGGAGTCATCCTCCAAGTTTGAGTTATCCTGTTCGGCCATAGTGTTTCCCCGGAAACGGCCCTGCCAGTAGCACCTTCTTGAAGGTGCGTTTGTGTTGAAATGAGGTGGAATTACCTAGTTCTGCCTCTCTAGCCACTGCTCACCGTAGTACTTCCACTGATCCATCGTCCATCCTTCCGGGAGGCCGCTCTCAGGCAGGGGCGGGTAAATTTCCTCTTGCTGCTCGAAGTCTATCACTGGTTGGTCCTCCTGGGGCTGCTCCTCGGGGGCGTCAGGAGAGTAGGGGGTCTTTGGGGCTGGCTTCCCCCTGCTGCCTATGGCTCCGGAGAAGTACAGGCCAGCAGCTGTCCCGCCTCCTATGAATAGCAGAAGTATCAGAATGATCAGGATTGCATCCATTACGGAAATGTCCGTTGATCCGTTCCCGGATTGCTGGTTCGACTCTTTCCCTTCTTCCGGGACGGGGGCTTCGATTGCGTCATCGTCTTCGATGGTGGTTGGGACAAGAATGTCGAGTGGCTCCACTGTCTCCCTATCCCATCCATCGCTGTCAATTGCCTTGACCGAGAGGGTCAGGTAGTCCCCGATGGACAGGCCGCCCCCATCGGATGAAATTGCCAGGAAAGGGCCTAATCCGTCGAAGGATCCGGCGGAGTGGCATATCCCGACGATTCCGTTACAAATCGTCCACCTGACCTTTGGCTCGGCGAGCACGACCTCCCCGTTGTTCACCAGGGTCACTGTCGGGTCTGTGCCAATCTCAAAGCCCTCTAGTTCTACCTCCAGATCGCCGTGCTCGAAATCGGTGTGCCAAGTCAGGGGCTTCGAGTCCAGGACGGTCACAGTGAAGGTGGTGGAGCTCCAGTCTCCGTGGCTATCGATGAGGGTCACCTTGACGGAATGGGTCCCGGGTTGGTCCCACTGCATGTTTAGCACTCCGCTGACGTAGTCGAATTGGGCCGCTCCTGGGATCGACGTGTCAACATCGACCCATATCTCATCATCCGGATCGTCGATATCAGTAATTAGTGGCAGTATGCCTATCGAAGCTAGCTCCCCCGACTTCAGTGCGAGGCCATCGAGAATTGAGGAGTCCATCTCAGGTGCGTCATTTACGTTAATGACGTAGAATACCACGGAAGTCTGGGAGGTTTTGGAGCCGTCATCTGCCATGATTACCACCTCTGCAATCCCGTGGGAGTCCTGGTCAATGGTGCTAACACTGACCGTTTGCCCATCGAGGGAGACTTGGATGAGGTCCTCATTGCTGTTTGAGACCAGAGATAGAGATATCTCGGATGGCGGGACTGAATCACCATTCTCATCGAAGTCCGAGAGGTAACCAGCCAGTTCAGTGCTAGCATATCCCCCCTCGAATACAGTCTGTGTCGGGATGGGCTCCCATCGCGGAGCCCCATTCTCGATTACGTTGAACAGGAGCATNCCGTTGTTTGACGTCCTCCCCGTCGGAGATTGAGACGANNACGCCCTGGGGAATTGGATTGCCNTTNGAGTCGGNTTCGATACTNTCGAAAAGNACTGTGATCTCGGAAGNAGGTGCGTTCCAACCCACGAACTCTGGGTCGTCGCTAGTGATCGATAGCATGGAAAGTGGAGTCTCGGCATCTCTGACCATGCCNACGAGGGATATCGATTCTGATTCGCCCACCTTCACNGTGGGAATCCCTACGAATCCCGCATCGTTGTTTCCGAGTACCCTCGGCAGTGCATTGCTCAGTTCGAATGCCTCACTGGTTACTAGCCAGTCGCTCTGCAACCCCCTAGCATCTTCCCACATCACCCTGGTATCGTACTTCCCGGTCTCGGCGTTCGGAGGGGTCTGAATGGTGTGGACGTATACAGCATTGGCTCCGGAGCCGACTATTTCTGGATTAGATACCCAGGTTGATTCCCATGCCCCAAAGCCGGACTTTGAATACTCCATTGTGGGAGACATCGTGTTCATGTCGTCCACGAGGTCGTTTGCCAGGGCAGATGTCTCGAACTTGACCCTATCGCCACGTTCGAAGGTTGTCGATCCTGTGGCTGCGGGAGGGGATGGGACTGGCGGCATATCGTGATACTCTACATCATCTACAACATTGTTGGAGGAATTCCTATCACTTCCCAAATCCACGAGTTTAGCCCTGAAAGTGGAAACCCCGGACGGAATAGGTTCTATCTCTGAGGTATCGAAGTCAATCTGATGCAGGAAGGAGCCGGCGACTCCGATAGTTCCGATGGATTGGCCTCCGAGGTATATCTCATCTGAACCACTAATCAGGTAAACCCCTAGATTGCCCCCTTCTGAGTATGGCTCTGCTCCGTTGTTGGAGACTCTGGCGGAAACCTGCAGCAAGTCCCCGGGAGTGAATCCTACCCCCCCGTTTGTATTCTGGACCTCAAATTCAAGAATTCCTACATCTATCATCGGACCCATGTCTGGGTCTATTGCCACCAGGAACTGGTTGTAACTCGAATGTGGGCCGTCCATCAGTGCGAAGACGGGCCAGAAATTCTCCCACTGGGTATAGCCCCCGCCGGCCCTAACCAGGCTTAGTGGTGCAGTCCAACTGTGAGACTCCCATACGCCCTGGGATAGCGAAAGCTGCTGGAATCCGGAATCGGCACTATCCAGTAGCCATCCTCTCCAGTTATGGTGCGGCCTCACGCCGTTATCATAGGAATCCGCTCCTACCTTCTCGGTCACGGCCCCATAAACGTAGACTTCGAAAGATGTGAGTGGACCTGTGTAAATCGAGTCCAATGTTATTGTTACCTCTTCAGTACTCGAATTCAATGACATCGACATCTCCAGTTGAAAATCATTTGAGGAGGAACTCATGCAGCCTCCGCTTGAGAAATCGCTATCGTAGTAGTTGGATCCAGATGCTCCGACCTTGTAGCAGGAGCCGGACTGGCTGTCTGCGAAAGAAAAAGTAGGGTATCCCGACGAGGATTGCATGATGTGGGTTTGGCGATTTATGGGACCGTCGCTTGGCCAGCCTCCACTGCTAGACTCGAAGAATGATACGAATGTGAATTCCTCTGGATTGGATGTCTTCAGATTATCCAAGGAGGGGGAGGCGCTACTCATGCAAGGGCCGCACCAATGGGCGCCCACGTACTCGCCGAATACGGTGTGCCCGGGGCTATTGGCATACCACGGGACTATTTGCTGTTCTAATTCCGTTCTCTCAACCTCTTCTTCTTGATGGTCGATTACTGAAGACGAGGGGGCTATTGCCAGGAGGACGCACACCCAAGTGGCTGGGTGAATCAGTAGTCTGACCACTGAAGTCATCATATTTTGAAACAGTATACTCAGTATAATCATTCTCCTCGCCCTTTAGGGCGAGAATGCTGTTGCAGGATTGAATGACTTGAAACGTCGCCATTATCACGAAGCAACGGGGCGAGAGCATAGGAGAATGGTTGGCACTCAGGGAGGATGACGGGAGAGCATACCTCATACACAGAGTTCCCGGGGAAATCAAAGTAAAGGGCCTGGGCAGATTCGATGCTGAGAAGTTACTAGAGGGATTCGAGATTGGGGACAGGATTGCAGTCGGACAGAAGTCTCTCTCGATAGTTGATCCCAGACTCCCTGAGGCGAGGAGGAATATGTCCAGAAGGGCCCAGACCATTGGCGCGAAGGATGCAGGTTTCCTGATTTCATGGATGGGGATAGGAGTGGGCTCCAAGGTCNTGGAAGGAGGTCATGGTTCAGCCGGACTAGCAATGCACCTAGCAAGTGTAATGGGGAATTCGGGGACTTTGATTTCCGTAGAGTCTCGTCCTGAGCATGCCGAGGTTGGAGCATTAAACATGGACCGCTTGGAGCAAATCCTGCCAGAGTTCCCAGAATGGCACCTGGTTACAGGGGATTTAGGGCAAATCGGAGGAAGTTTAGGAGAAATTTGCACCTCACTCGATGCAGCAATTATCGATATAGCTGAGCCTTGGGGAGTACTCGCTGACACGGTGAAGCTCCTACGAGTTGGGGGAAGACTGGCCTGCTACTGTCCGACCAGCGCACAACTGGAGAAATCATGGAATGAGTGCGAAAGATTGGGGCTCGTCGTGGAATGGAGCGGAGAGGTAGTTGAAAGGAGATGGTCCAAGGCGAGCAAGGGCGGAGTGAGGCCCGGCAACCAGCCAATGGGGCACACCGCCTTTTTGCTAATTTCAGCGAAGGTTGCTGACGAAGAAGAATAGATGTTGACTGAAACCTTTCAAAGGGACCGTCCGGCACGTGGCTTCATGAGAGACAGTACAAGCTGGGAGCCAACTGCTTATCGTACGCACACTATAGGCCAGGTCGTCGCGGCAGGAGAGTCCCTAGTTGGTTCAGATGTTACGATATCAGGTTATGCTGAGACAGTCAGAGGAAGGGGTGCGATTTGCTTCCTGATGCTCCGTGATGGAACCGGAAGAATCCAGGCTTTTCTGAAGAAGGATAATATGGATAATGATTTATTTGACTCAATACAGTCCTCGACAAGAGAGTCGACTATCCAAATAACTGGAAAAGTAGCGAAGAAGCGTCCTCCGAAGGTTCCCGAGGGAGATCCACTGCCTCCGCCTGAGTTCGAAGTTAATGTCGAGGATGGGATGATTCTGGCAGTCTCAGAAACCCCTCTCCCTGTTGGGGTAACTGACGATGTTAACGTTGGTCTTGATGTTAGGCTAGACAACAGGCACTTGGACCTCAGAAGGTCTCATGTGAACGCGATGTTCCAACTCAGGAGTAAGGTTCTCCAATACGGAAGGGAGCATTTGATTTCAGAGGGATTCCAAGAAATCAACTCTCCAAAGATAATTGCCGCCGCAGCAGAAGGAGGGACGAATCTGTTCCCAATGAAGTACTTCGAAACTGATGCATACCTCTCGCAGAGTCCTCAGTTGTACAAACAGTTAGCAGTTCTTGGAGGTCTTGAGAGGGTTTTCGAAATTGGGGCTGCCTTCAGGGCCGAGAAGCACGACACATACAGGCACCTGAACGAGTTTGTGTCGTTCGATATCGAGGGCGCATGGATGGACGATGAGGATGTTATGGGGGTGCAGGAGAGGATGATCAACCATATCTGGTGCAAGATTGCCGAGAACGACATGGGCCTAATCGATGCAGTAAACGAGTATCGAGAATCCCAAGGAAAGGATCCTGTAACCGTAGAGGCCCCAACTCTACCATTCCCTCGAATACCTTACTGCGAGGCAATAGAAATAGTGAAGCAAGGAGGGGGCGAGATTAGTTGGGGCGATGATATTGAAAGCCATCACTGCGATATCATCGCAGAGAAGTATCCTGGCTTCCACTTCATCCCACGCTGGCCGATGTCGATGAAGCCATTCTACATCCATCACAAGGCGGGTGAAGAAGGATCCACTGGGGGACAGCTCAGTCGGGGATTCGACCTCAACTACGGAAGGGACGAGATGACAAGCGGAGGTGCTAGAGAGCATAGGGTAGAGGTATTAGAACAGAATCTCAGGGATGTCGGGCTTGACCCTTCGGAATTCACGTTCTACACTGACGGTTTCCGCTATGGTGCACCGCCTCATGCTGGATGGGGGTTGGGAGTGGCTAGATTGTTGATGGTGCTAACTGGTGCTGGCAACGTCAGAGAAGTGGTTCTTTTCCCTCGAGACAGAAGTCGAGTCACCCCCTGAGTAGGAACTGTAAGATTCCCTAAGCCTCTCGGCAGCATTTATCCATGGGAGCGACCCTGCCGACATATGGAGGAGGTCACTGGTCAGGAAATCATCGAAACCATGGGTAGGCGCGACCTCAACCTAGACGGGGCTGTGGTAAACTTAGCAATAGTCGGAAGTAGTCGTTTCTACGACTTCGAAATCTTTGAGTCGGTATTAGAAAAGTGGATTTCTGAGAATACATACCCGGATCTGATCATAGTCGGAGGGGCGAGCGGAGTGGACTACATGGCAGAGAGATGGTCGGACAATAATTTGGTCCCCATAGCTATCTTCTCCGAAGAGTGGGATGACCCCCAGAGAACCTTGATTGATAGAAACAGGGCAGAGGCGCCCAATTCTCTGACTAAGAAAATCCTTGACTCAGCATCTCACATCCTAGCTATGCCATCTCCCACTAGCAAATGGACTAGGGTCGTAATTGAGAGAGCATCGAAAATGGGAATCCCCACAAAAGTAGTCGAGGTAGAGTGAAATTAGTCGTCACTATTTCGTGTAGACAACGCCCAGAGCCCCATTACTGCAGCCCCGAACCATACTGCCTCCAGAATGAAGAAGGCCCACTCGTCGATAAGATATGCGCGAATGGCAAGTAGGCCCGCACCTCCTGCCATCATCCACAAGTAAGTGGGGGACTTGCTATTCAGGAAATCCCTGGTCTCAAGCAGAAAGGCAGTCAAGATGAGGGTCATCCCGAGGTAGGCTACCACCTCGCTATGAGCAAAATCGATTATTGACCCGATCACGGGGCTTCTAGGTAATCGTGAAATTTAGTCTTATACTAATCACNGTCATCCAAGAATCCCACTNAGNGGGTTATCCCTCANCATCGANGTTCTACTGAACACTACGAANAGNATGAATAGGAAAATCAAGACCAGTCTGGCAGCATTGAGGATTGGCCTAACGTCCATGACCCTCCATGGTGGGTGGCTGACTTGAACGGTTCGTATCGTCCGTTTTCGTGAGGATCTTCGTCTGTGTAGCTTACTTCTCAACCGATTGGCCGGTAGAGCGTCCGCTGTGCAGTAGCTCGGGAAACCCGATCTAAGACTTCAGAAGTCGCTTGCGCGAACGGTCTTTCGGCCGTTTGCCTGAGCCCTTGCAACTGCATCTGACACAGCGGACTCTGCTAGAGCGTTCATTGCTCCCATTGCATCTCCGCCAGTGTTGCAGCCGTGAGCCTTGAAGGCCTCCTTGACCCTGCTGGCTACNACCATGCCCGAATCCGAGCTTCCGCTTCCGATGTCGTGCGAGCGGATGGTCTTTCGGCCGTTAGAGCCGCATCGAGCGACTGCCGATGCAACTGCAGCTTCTACTGCTGCATTCAGAGCGCCAGCGGCGTCTCCAGCGGTGTTGCATCCGCCAGCCTTTATTGCTTCCTTCATCTTGCTGTTGTAAACCATTGACATAGCGAGCCACGCGAGCCAAACCCCCATTTTGAAGGTTGGGGATGCATTTACTCGGCATAGATGCTCGATTTTGACAGATTTGACCGAAAATGAAGGGTATCAATGACCCCTGCGGGGGACATAGACATGGGCAAACCGAGGTTCGCATTCCTATTGCTCAAAGAGCATCCGTACGGTAGAGAGATGCTCATGCAGATACTGTCCGAGGGATTCATCCCTGAATTGATTATAGAAGAAGACTCCGAGATAGGTGATGAGGAACGGGAGAAGTTCCTNAAGCGTATCGAGGGCCACCAGATAGCTCCATCAATCCAGGAGCAAGCTAACGAGTTTGGCATAGATATTGTCTCCGTTCCTATCCACAATTCTGAGCAGGTCATGCCACACCTAGAGGGAATAGATCTGGACCTGATAGTATTCGGTGGGACTAGGATAATCAGAGGAGAGATTCTGGACTATCCTTCGGATGGAGTAATCAACTCACACCCTGGCCTACTCCCAGACTGCCGAGGCTCTGCATCTCCTGCATGGTCGGTTTTCCATGACATCCCAATCGGATCCTCCACCCATTTCTGTGACAACGGCATTGATACTGGGGATCTTCTAATGAGGAGGGAGTTTCCAGTGTTGAGGGGCATGACGTACGAGGATTTGTGCTACCACACCTTGGTCCTTGCCGGGGTCCTAATGAAAGAAGCCCTACTTGCATATGAGCAAGGAATCTGGGACGAAATAAGGAGGCCGCAGGGCGAGGCATACCATCCCACTTTCAGGAATGCACCGGAAGAAATTCTAGAAGCGGTCAGACAAAAACTTAGGGACCAGACTTATGCGCATTACTCAGACTAGGTGAACAGATGGAAAGCAATCTTGCAGGTTCGGACTTCCCCTTCGCAGAGGGGATTCTTAGTGGAAATACGGCTCTTGTGTGTGGGGCCTCAAAGGGCATAGGTCGGGCTTGCGCATTGATGCTCGCGAGAGGTGGTGCTAGAGTAATCGCCTGCGCGAGGACCTCATCGGACCTGGACTCACTGATACAGGAGATGCATGGAGAAGGGCATGAGGGTATCGAGTTGGACCTTGAGGACATTGCCGGCGTGGAGGAAATGGTCCGCGATATTGGCCCCATCCACATCCTAGTGAACAATTCTGGAGGACCTCCCGGCGGACCACTGTTGGAGAATGATTTGGATGACTTTGATGCCCCTTTCAGGAGACATCTGCACGCTTCCCACACATTGACCAGGGCACTGGTTCCTGATATGGAATCAGAAGGTACGGGCAGGATTGTGAATATCATCTCAACCTCGGTGAGAGAGCCGATTGACAACATAGGCCTCTCCAACACCCTGAGAGGAGCAATGGCATCCTGGGCTAAGTCCTTGTCAAGAGAGCTGCCCCCCTGTATCACAATAAACAACATTCTTCCTGGATTCACCGATACGGACAGGCTGGGTTCTCTTGCTGAGTCCATCTCTAACAGAACAGGGAAGCCGGTCAAGAGCGTCCAAGACGATTGGATGAGCGGCGTCCCTATCCAACGTCTAATCGACCCTATGGAGACGGCTGCTGCTGTGACTTGGCTGTGCCTACCCAGTAGTAGCGGCGTTAGAGGGGTCAGCCTGGCCGTAGATGGTGGTAGAATGCGCTCGATTTAGAGAGGATTTCAATGGAATTCGACGTTTTCTTCTCCATCTCCCAGACTCCGGATACGACCGGGTATACTCCCTCGGAGAGTGAGATGTTCACTAGTTTCTTCGACCAAGTGGTCCTAGCAGACAAATTGGGGTTCGGAGTTGGTTGGGTCGCGCAGGCCCATCTTTCAACTGAGATACAGAAGAGGAACAGCAAACCTGTTGTCCCCCACTATCCCGGGGAGGTCGGTCTATGCACTGACTTCTTCCAAGTAGCAAGGGAGATGTTCGCGCGAACCGAAAGGATCGAAGTCGGTAGTGCGGTGATGTCAATACTAGCTTCGGGAGGACCAATAGCCCAGGCAGAGAGGGTAGGGTCGTTCCTTGCACTACATGGAATGGATCCGGATGAGGTCAGAAAGCTACACATCGGTTTCTCTGCGGGCCGATTTGAATTCATGGCAAGACCATATGGAATTGTCCCAAGGGACGCCCTTGAGGAAGTAGCGTGGCCCGCGCTGAGGGGCCAGATATTTTCGGAGGCATCAGAAATTTTCCTAAGACTCCTGAACGGAGAAATTGTTTCGAGTGACGAAGTCGCACCGACAATTCTGACAAGGAGCAATTTTAGGACAGACGATGATTGGTCGGAGGTCCAAAGAGTGGCACAAGTTGAGCTGGAACTTGACTCTCTCCCTGACTCGATAAATATGGGGAATAGGTATCTGTTCGAGGATATCAAGACCATACCGCAAGAATGGAGAAGGGATTTGCTGAATCTTGTATTGGGCAGTCACGATAGCGTTCTCCAAGAGAAGGTGAACAGATTCAGACCAGTCCAGGTTTTCAACCTGAGTATCACCCCTCCCAATATCATCGAGGAGACTCACGAACGAATGAGTTCCAGTTACCATGTTGATGGTGGGAAGTGGGAAAGAAGGATGATGCCGAGAACTGTGATGGTGTTCGTGAACGATGAGGAAGGGCTGTCCAAGGAGGAGCAGGACGCCGCTGCCATGGATGAGGCACGTTCGGCACTCTCCACCTACTGGAGCGCCTTGGAGGGGACCATTGACCCCAGTAAGATAGAGCGAGCCACGGATAACGCAGTGATAGGTAGCGTCGATAGCGTGAGCGAGCAGATATCCGAGAGGTTTCACCCAGACGACCGGATAATGTGTTGGTTCGACTTCTTCAACCACGATAGCGCCAGGGTGATGAGGAACATGGCGGCGTTCATGAACAAAGTCGCCCCTCGAGTGAACGGAGGTATCTGATGTCCGGAGAGGGGAGTGCGAATCCGTCAAGCGTCTCTCCGGGTAGGCCGGGTTCGTCCGTATATCCCACGAATCCGCTAGGCGAGAAGTTCGATGGGATAGCCACCGGAAGAGACGTCGAATGGGAACCCCTGGTGGACTTCCGTCGACTAGACGTCTCCGAGAACACCATCCATGGGGCAATTTCCTGGTCGCATGGAACGGAGATTATCCACTCGTTTGGAGGGAACGTCCTGGTATATGGGAGATCGATGATGAAACCCCTGTTGATGAAGGCGTTTGCGGACGTGTTGGAAGCCGATGGCCTGACCTGGGAGCAGAAGGCTATTGCTTGCTCCTCGCATAACGGAGACACTGAACACGTTGCTACTGCTCAGTCGCTTCTTACCGAGTCCGAATGGGGACTGATGCAGTGCCCTCTGGACGTCCCCCTAATTCAGTTCGGCAGACAAGTTAGAAGGCCAAGAAGGTGGTTCCACACATGCTCGGGAGAGCATGCTGCGATGCTAAAGGCGCTCAGAAGGATGGGCATTAACAGAGCCGGCTACACACTTCCTAGCTCTCCGTGGTTCCCCATGTTCATTGATGTCCTGAGAAATATCATGGACTCTCCGGATTGGGAGCCCCAGAGGGTTGCAAAGGACGGTTGCGGCCTACCCACCGTATCCAACACAGTAGACGAGTTAGCGATAATGTTCGCAGGCATAGTTAGGGAGAAGGAAGATGACTGGATTTGGGAGGCGATGAACCGCCACCCCGATCTGATAGGGGGATTCAACAGACTCGACTCAACTTGCCTCAAGGCGGGCAACGGCAGCCTGATTGCAAAGGAAGGAGCTGATGGGCTACTCGGTCTCGCTATCGAGCACGAGGACTGGCCGAACGGCCTAGGGATAGTGATCAAGATAGCACATGGCTGGAACTCTCAGGCTACATGGTACGTGGCAAGGGCAGTTCTGGGAGTCCTCGGAATCACCCTCAGGAACCCATATCCGCTCCATAGGCAGAAGGCATTCATAGTTCCCCGAGTCGTCCCAGAAATGTATCTAGACAAGTTGGAGCAGGTTGTAACCTGGGACGAGTGGGATCCAAACAGAGACAGCTTCTCCGTCGACTGGAAGGACTACTCGGAGGGGATGACTCGCCAAGACCCATTTTCCAACGAGGGTGCTTTAGATGGATGAACACGATTTAGTTTACCTTAGCAACTACATCGGAGGCAGTTTCGTAGAGCACTCTGGCCAGGACTGGATGGATGTGTTGGAGCCCGCCACAGGAAGGGTATACGGAAAGGTCCCACTATCGGGATCTGAGACGATAGATTCGGCTGTTGAGGCTGCTCGGGAGGCTCAACCCGAATGGGGTTCCCTTAGTCCGGATGACAGGGCTGATTGGCTGGACAAGATAGCAGACCAGCTTGAGTCTTCATACGAGGAGATAGCGTTACTTGAGAGCAGGGACACCGGTAAGCCGATTTCACTTGCCAGATCCCTTGATGCCAGCAGGTCTGTGACTAACTTCCGATTCTTTGCGGGCATGATCAGGGAGCAGGAGCCAGAGATATTCGATACTGAAGACTCCACTAACTACGTCCTGTACAAGCCCGTGGGCGTAGGAGCACTGATAACACCTTGGAACCTACCTCTTTACCTATTGTCGTGGAAGGTGGCACCCGCGATAGGCATGGGTAACACAGTGGTCTGCAAGCCTAGCGAGCTGACCCCCATGACAGCTGACCTCCTGATGAGAGCGGTGGATAGCGTCGGCCTACCGGCGGGCGTGGTCAACCTCGTACACGGTGACGGAATCGGAGCCGGAGCGCCCCTAGTCGAGCATCCAGACGTGGACCTGGTCTCTTTCACAGGCGGGACTTCGACAGGAGAGAAGGTAGCCTCCTCTGCCGCTCCGATGTTCAAGAAGGTGAGCCTTGAGCTTGGGGGTAAGAACTCCAGCATTGTCTTCGCGGACTGTGACATGGAGGACACCGTCGCTGGAGTGGTCAGGTCGGGTTTCCTCAATCAGGGACAAGTATGCCTGTGCGGCTCCAGGATACTCGTCGAGGATTCGATTTACGATGAATTCGAGGAGAAGTTCGTTGAGTCCGTAGAGGCCCTTTCTATCGGAGACCCGTCGGATGAATCAACCCAACTAGGGGCCCTGATATCGAAGGAACACCTCCAGAAGGTCAGAGGTTATGTCGATATAGCGCTCGAAGAGGGCGGGACTGTACTGACGGGCGGGGAGCCTTGCCTTCCATCCGATTTCGATGGCGGGAATTGGATGGCCCCGACTGTAATATCGGGCCTTTCTCCGCACTCGAGGTGCTCCACCGAGGAGATTTTCGGACCGGTGGTTACACTTCACAGGTTCGAGACCGATGATGAGGCTCTGGAAATAGCGAACTGCACTCGCTACGGCCTCGCAGGGAGCGTCTGGACCAGCGACCTAGAGAGGGGCAGGAGGTTCTCGGAATCAATTGAGACCGGAATGGTATGGATAAACGCCTGGCTGCACAGGGACCTCCGAGTACCGTTCGGAGGGGTGAAGGACAGTGGAGTCGGTAGGGAAGGCGGGATGTGGAGCCTGGGATTCTTCTCGGAGGCTATGAACGTGTGCGTGAAACACAACTAGTACAGCAAGAGTGAAATTCCCCAATAGTCGGTCGGGCATGATGCCTCCTGCTGGAATAGTGGGCCTAGGGTCCCACGTCCCCTCCAAGGTGATGACGAACGAGGACTGGACAGGCCTGGTAGAGACCAGCGATGAGTGGATTACCACGAAAACCGGAATCAAAGAGAGGAGGATAGCAGACCCTGAAGTCTGCACGAGCGATCTGGCAGTGATCGCAAGCCAGCAGGCGATCGAGGAGGCAGGCCTGTCCCCGGATGACATCGACATGCTGATTCTCGCAACGAGCAGCCCGGATGTCCCCCTATCTTCCACGGCAGGAATCACCCAACACAAGCTTGGCTGCAAAAATGCGGCGGCCTTCGACATCAACGCGGTATGCGCTGGTTGGGTACATGCGCTGGACGTCGGATCAAGATATGCGGGAACCAGGGACTACTCCAACGTCCTCGTAATTGGATCGGAAGTTTACAGCAGGATCTTGAATTGGGAGGACAGGGGGACTTGCGTGCTTTTCGGGGACGGGGCTGGAGCGGCCGTTCTTTCAGAAGTAGGAGATGGAAGGGGCGTGCTGGGCAGCTGGATGATGTCAGACGGTAGCGGATCGAACGTGATCGAGATTCCTGCTGGAGGCGTGAGAACTCCCCTCCACTCGTCAGGATTCGATGAAGGCGACCAGTACTTCCAGATGGATGGGAGGGCAGTATGGAGATTCGCTATCGAGGCCTTCCCCCAGGCTGTCAGGGGGGTACTCGAAAGGATAGGAAGGGACCTATCGGAGGTCGACCTCATTATCCCCCACCAGGCAAACCTCAGAATCGTCGAGGCTGGCATGGAGAACCTGGGATTGCCCATGGACAAGACCTTCACCAATCTCCAGAGGTACGGGAATACCGCGGGGGCAAGCGTCCCAATAGCACTCCGCGAGGCTGTTGACGAGGGACTCGTGAACAGTGGGGACCTGATCGTTACGGCTGCCTTCGGTGGGGGGCTGGCGTGGGGCGCGAATGCATTCGTATGGACCTAGGAAATGGGAATACCGCTGGGCAGGCCTTTTTATCCGCCCCACTACGGGAACATACGATGAAGCGCACCGCAGTATTACTAGTAATACTGATGCTAACTTCGGTAGCGGCTTCCATGAGCAACGAATACTGGATGGTCGACGAGCCTTCCCAGATGGGGTCTTCTTCGGGGGCCAGCTGCACTAACCAGACTCACTCCGGTGGCGCTTTCTACGCAGACATCGTAATCGGGAACGACTCCTGGGCTGGGACCTCGGATTGCCCCACGGCCTCGATCCAGGTTGCAGTAGACCTTGCAGGACAGGGGGGTTCGATAATTGTCAGAGAAGGGGTGTATCACGAGGCCATCACTCTGGACGAGCCCGGAATGAGGCTGAAGGCCGCGGATGGAGAGAGAGTGATTCTCGACGGGAGCAGAAGCGTGAAGGATGACCTAGGCGGGTCCTGGTCCGTACACGACTCTTCTTCCTCGGAGGGGACCGTCTGGAAGACGGACCTCTCGCAGGATGCATGGCAGCTCTTCGTCGACTACCAGGAGGAGATGCCGGCAAGGTGGCCCAACGCGAACTTCTCTGACGGGACTGCTCTCAATGATGACGAGTATTGGGCGCACGGTAGCGTTGACGTGGATGACTACGAGACGGACGCGACTACGCCTTGCATCGATGGAATGGTAAAGTACCAAAGCGGTAGCAAGTACTACTGCCTTAATTACCTGAACGGCGAGTTAGAGGACGACAATTCTTCCTACACCGGTCATGATGGCCTCATCGACAGTGGGGTGAACGCCACTGGTGCGATAGCGGTACTGAACATCGGTTCCTTCAGGACCTGGAGCAGGAATGTTACCTCTCACAACACGAGCAACGGCTCCTTCACATTCGAGGAAGTACCCAGCAGCGGATGGAAATACAAGCACCACATGTACTTCCTCACCCAGAAACTGGAACTGCTGGACGTCCCAGGAGAGTGGTTCTTCGACCATGAGTCACCATCGAATACAGTGTACTACATGCCTAGGGACGGCAGGGATCCGAACGACCTTAACATCAGGATGAAGACCCAACCATACGCAATCCTGTGCTCGGATGACGATGGGGTGGTGGTCGAGGGATTCGACTACTTCGCCACCACATTCAGACTTGATGACTGCGACGGTTCGGAGATCAGGAACTCCACGCTATTCTACCCCAGCACCTCAAAGAGATCGCTCGGATATGCCGGTGAGGACATGGACAACAGGCATGTATCTAGGGTAGATGACTGCATAGGCTGCCTCATAGACAGATGCGACTTCCTGTATACCGACGGGGCTGCCTTCGAGGCCCATGGAGGGGCATCAAGCTCCCAGAACAACACCATCAACAACTCATACTTCTACCACATCGACTGGTCGGGCTCCGACCAGAAGAGCCTGATGACTACCATCATGATGGACGGTACGACCAACCGATTCACCAACAACACGATGCACAAGACCGGGACCTCGGCTACGATCAGAATAGGTAACGCACCGCAGATTATGTTCAACGAGATATACGACACCGCATACATCCAGTCCGACGGGACCGTCGTCCAGATGATGCAGGCGGAGCAACAGGGCGCCACTGTCGCCTACAACTGGATACATGACGTGCCAAAGTACGGCATCAGGATGGACGGTCCGTTCGGGGGAACCAACGCTGGAAGAAACGCCAGTGTGCACCACAACGTGCTCTGGAACGCCAATGGGGCCATAGTGGCTAAGGGCGACTACCACAGCGTCACTAACAACACGGTCCTCCTCGGGACGGAGGACGACAGGAACCACATCATAGTCCTCTACGACTCTACTGGGGGCAACGAGAACTCGACGATCATGTCCAACGTGGCGGACTCGATAAGCGGGCACAGAACCAACTCTAACGAATCAAACCCGATACCCGCAAACAACACCACGATCGGCAACAACTGGAACGGCTATGACGCTCAGAACGCAAATGAGAGCGTCGCTGGGATGCTTGTCTCACCCGAAATGAACGACTTCAGACCTGTGTTCNGTTCGGAGATAGATCTGATGGGGGCG
>FUFK010043463.1_pt1 | contig 24865 bp, 24 predicted proteins | sample 1021851 | NCBI WGS metagenome assembly FUFK01 (sample SAMEA51879418, study PRJEB19060) | metagenome | reverse complement strand
AGAAAGACAACAATGGCCAAAAATGATTTATACAATCTCATTTCTAAAATTTAAAATTATAAGTTACCGATGGGATGATNCCGAAGAGTGTTAGTCTTACAGCTTCATTTCTCCCTGTATCCATATTTTCACGGAACGAAATCGAATAAGCGTTCTGGCGATTGTACACATTATAAATTCCAAAATTCCATGAGCTCTGTAGTTTCCGACCCTTATTCTTTTTAGGATAATAAGTTGCCGAAAGATCTAATCGGTGATAAGAAGGAAGTCTATCCTCATTTCGTGCACCATAAACGGGAATATTCACATCTTCATATTCGTACTGTGCATTTGGAAAAGTAGTAGCAAGCCCCGTCTGGTAAATAAAATTGGCGTTAAGATCCCAGCTCTCATTTAGATCATAGCTACCGGTAATAGTCACATCATGCGGCTTATCAAAATTCGTCTTGTACCAGTCGCCATTGTTTATTCCTATTTCCTGGGAGTTTCTACCTGGTGTTCTCTGCTCAGATCTCGATAGGGTGTAAGCCANCCATCCTGTGAATCTTCCNTCGTTCTTNCGTAATAGTAATTCGAGTCCGTAAGCTCTTGCTTCTCCGTTCAGAACTACTCGCTCAATAGAATTGTTAGCGATTAAATTCGCACCGTCTATGTAATCTATTCTGTTTTGAATATCCTTATAAAAACTTTCAACTTCCAGGCTATAATCACCATCATTGATATTTCTGAAATACCCAATGGCGTATTGATCCAGTAGTTGTGGCTTTACATAGGGCCCACTAGGAGTCCANACATCTAANGGAGTGGGACTGCTGGTATTTGAAATTAAATGNAANTANTGNGCCATCCGGTTATAAGAAACTTTTACTGACTGGTCCTCTNCAAAATTATAGGCGATGGCCAGTCTTGGTTCNAAATTGGTAAAAGTTTCAAGTGATTCTCCGCGCGAAACATCTCTGCTTTCAAGAATATCAGCTTCACTATAAATTCCAGTTCTGGGATTGTACGCAACNGGTTCATCATTGGCGTATGTATTGAATTCATTCTGACCCAATCTGAAAAAATTACTCAGNCTCATTCCATANTCTGCGGAAANCTTTTCTGAAAATTTATGTTCNGCTGAAATNTAAAAGGCATTTTCAAGAGCGTATTTATCATTCAGTTTGAAGTAATTGATTCCCGAAGTTTCATCGATAGGTTCTATTTCCCCGGGATTGAACTTATAATAAGTATTATGCATCCCGTACTTCAGCTCGAAATTCTCTGAAATATAATGGTTGAAATCATACTTGAGATTTAGATTTCTAATACCACTATCCCAGTTAAAACCAACAAAGTTCAGATTGAGTCCGTAGTAGTAATCACTATAAATAGCAGATAGATTTGTGAAAATATTATCTGAAAATACATGGTTCCATCTCAGGTTGAGTACTGCATTCCCGTAGGTATTCTCAAAATTCTGACTAATATTGAAAACATCCCGACCAAAATAACCACTTAAGAGTAGCTTATTGCTTTCATCCAGCTCATAGCTTAATTTAGTGTTCAGATCATAGAAATAAGCAGAGTTATCATTGTCTGTCAATTTCAGAAATAGATGGGCATAAGAGCTTCTTGCCCCAACTAGAAAACTTCCTTTATCTTTAACTATAGGACCTTCAGCTAGAAGACGGCTGGAAATCGCACCAATTCCTCCCTGCANTTTGAATTCCCGGCTATTNCCATCACGCTGATAAATATCCAGAACCGAGGAAACCCTGCCACCATATTCCGCAGGAATTCCGCCCTTGTATAACTTAAGATCCTTAATCGCATCTGGATTGAAAACTGAAAATAATCCGAATAAATGTGAGGAATTATAAATGGTAGCTTCATCCAGCAAAATTAAATTCTGATCTACTGCGCCTCCACGCACATTGAAGCCAGAAGAACCTTCACCAGCATTAGAGACACCAGGTAATAATAATAGACTTCTTACCACATCTACTTCTCCGAACACCACTGGGATCTTTTTTATAGTTCCAATGGAGAGTCGGTTCACACTCATCTCTGGTTTCTTGATATTAAGGGCTTCTATATCGCTTGTTATGACTACTTCATCCAGACTTTCAGAAGCTTCTGAAAGTTGAAAGTTCTGTTGCATATTAGCTGAAATATTCACTTCATCTTCAGCATTCGCGTAACCAATATAGGTAAGAATGACCCTGTGTTTGCCAGCTGGAAGTTTGATCGAATAATAACCATAATCATTCGTAACCACGCCGGTTGCAAGATCTGGGAAAATAAGATTAACCCCNATNAGGGTTTCGTTACTGCNTTTGTCGATCACTCTACCGCTTAAAGTAAACTCTTGTGAGAACGNAATAAATGGTAGCATGACTAGTAGTAGAAAACTTAAAAGTCGCAATTTCAATTTTTCAATAAAAATAGGCTATACCGTGGAAANCCAAAAATTATACTTCACTGAACTTCAAGGCTTTTTTCTCCTTACTAGAAAATTGAAACAAGAGTGCGAAACTGATTGCGAAACAAACTAGTAGAATGATTGCCAGAGGTAGTGTACTGGAAGTGTGAAACTGACTTATGGCGAAAGATGTCAGCGCTCCCAGGATCATTTTTAAACTACCTATTAATGCGGAAGCTCTACCAGCCTTAGCTTCGAAAGGTTCTAAGGACAATGCTGTAGTATTCGGATTTTGAAAACCCAGTAAGAATAGCATAAGGAATAAAAGAACTGCTGTGATCACCAATCCAAATCCTGCTATTGTATTTAACAGAAATAAGACAGAGAGTACTAAGAGGATCACACTATTAAATATCGTGATCTGGAATGGAGTGTACTTTTTAAGAAAAAGTCGGTTGATCTGACTTCCAAGGATAAGACCTGCCGCATTAATACCGAAAAGGATTCCGAATTCTTTCTGAGTAAGATCAAAATTTTCCATAAACAGTTTTGGCGCTCCTGAAATATATGCGAACATTGCTCCAATAGCGAAACTCCCGGCCATTGAAAAGCTCCAGAATTTATGATGAGTAAGTATTTTAAAGTAATTGACTGCAACCTGTTTTGGTCTTAAATTAACTGCCCTGTCTGGTGTTTTGCTTTCCGGTAGAAGTTTGGTTACACTAAAGATCATCAACACACTAAAAATTGCTAAAAATAGAAAGATCATTTCCCAGCCCATCGCATCTATGATAAAACTTCCTACCGTAGGGGCAATGATTGGTGCGCCTCCCATGATCAACATAAGTACTGAGATCGCGCCTGCTACTTCGTTTACCGGAAAAACATCACGTACAATGGCTTTCGCTGCCACCATACCACCTGCTGCTCCAAGTGCTAGAAAGAATCTAGATACAATGAGCCAGGTAAGATCTGGTGAATACATACAACTCAATGCTGCGAGGAAATAAATACCAAGGCCAATAAGTAATGGCCTTTTTCTGCCGTATTTGTCCATAATTGGGCCATAGGCTAATTGTCCAAGAGAGATTCCTATAAAGTAACTGGTAAGTGTTAAACCAATCTGGCTAATCGTAGTATTAAAATCCTGGGCTATACTTTCAAAACCAGGTAAATATGCGTCGATCGAGAAAGGGCCTAAAGCGATCAAAGTACCCAAAACAAGAAGTATAATAAACTCCTGTTTTTTGTTTCGCTCTTCTGAAGTATTCTGCATTATGCAAATTTCAGCAAAGTGAATAGCCTGTTCTAATTTCCTGATAGCTTTAACGAAAGATTAAATAGCTTATTGAAGGCATTCAAAGCTTTTTGCTTTAGTGACCGACTATTTGAGCAAAATGTCGAACTTTGCGATCGGCCAAGGCTGATCTTGAACTAACAAAATTTTAAGTATGTCATTCAAAAAACTGAACCCTGTTCTTAAATCCACTTTAGAGGAAATGGGATTGGAATCTGCTAACGCTTTTCAGAAGAAGGCATTACCTAAAATTAAAAGTGGAGCAGATCTTTATATGATAGCTCCCAAAGGCAGCGGTAAAACAACGGCGCTTATTATAAGTGTGATTCAGCAATTAAATGCTGAAGCATTTGAAGATTCTCCAAGAGCTTTAATTTTTGTGAAAAACAAGGAGGCTGCATTGAGTCTTGAAGAAAAGTTCAGGGATTTTATTACTGAAACTGATCTTAGAGTTTATTCGGCATATGACGAACAGAATATCGATGATCAAAAGGATGCGATCTATTATGGAGTTGACATTGTGATTGCTACCCCTCAACGGTTGAGCAAATTATTTTCTATGACTGGAATACACCTGGGTCAGCTTAAGATGTTCATTATCGAAGATGCTGAATTTATTTCACGAGGAGGTCATTTAAATCATATCCTTAGAATTCCGTTAAGTATTTCGAAATGTCAATACCTTGTTTTCGGTGAAACGATGGAACCAAAGATGGAGCGTTTGCAGGAACAATTTATGAACCGTGCGCAAATCATCAAAATGAAATAAAAAAAGCCCCGTCCATGACGAGGCTTCGATATAAATTATAATCTGGTTACTTATACTTCAGTCGCCAGAATTTCATTCAACTTGTTACTAGGACGCATGGCTTTCTTGGTCATTTCCTCATTCGGTTCGTAGTAACCTCCAATGTCTACAGGTTTTCCCTGAGCATCTATAAGATCCTTAAGGATCTGATCCTTATTCTCTTTAAGCATATCTGCCATTCTTCCGAAGTAAACGTTCAGGTCTTTATTGCTAGATTGCGTAGAGAGTGCTTCAGCCCAGTATAATGCCAGGTAGAAGTGACTTCCACGGTTATCCAGCTCATTCACCTTACGTGATGGAGATCTACCTTCATTAAGGAATCTCTCTGTCGCATCATCCAATGCTGCAGCAAGAGTCAAAGCTTTTGAATTATTATATTTCTCACCAAGATGTTCCAGAGAAACCGCAAGCGCAAGAAACTCTCCAAGAGAATCCCAACGCAGGTGACCTTCTTTTACAAATTGCTGAACGTGCTTTGGAGCAGATCCACCGGCACCGGTTTCAAAAAGTCCACCACCATTCATCAAAGGAACTATAGAAAGCATCTTCGCACTGGTTCCAAGTTCCAGAATAGGGAAGAGGTCAGTTAGATAATCTCTAAGTACATTTCCAGTAACCGAGATCGTATCCTTACCATCCTTTACTCTCTCAAGTGTGTATTTAGTAGCCTCAGTAGGAGCCATGATTTTGATCTCTAAACCATCAGTATCGTGGTTTGGAAGATATTTATCTACTTTCTTTATCAGTTCAGCATCATGAGCTCTATTTTCGTCTAACCAGAAAACTGCTGGCATTCCAGTAGCTTTAGCTCTGGAAATAGCAAGTTTGATCCAATCCTGAACCGGCGCATCTTTAACCTGACACATTCTCCAGATATCACCTTTTTCAACATCATGTTCAAGAATAGTTTCTCCAGCTGAATTGATAACTTTTACTGAACCATCACTGGGGATCTCGAAAGTCTTGTCGTGAGATCCATACTCTTCAGCTTTTTGAGCCATTAGGCCAACATTAGGAACAGTTCCCATTGTTGTTGGATCAAATGCTCCATGTTCTTTACAGAAATCTATAGTAGCCTGGTATAAACCAGCGTAAGAACTATCAGGGATCACAGCCTTAGTGTCCTGAGTCTTACCTTCTTTATTCCACATCTGGCCGCTTGTTCTAATCATCGCTGGCATAGAAGCATCAATGATCACATCACTAGGAACGTGAAGATTGGTGATTCCTTCATCTGAATTTACCATGGCGATATCCGGACCATCCTTAAGATCTTTAGCAATAGCTGAGTTGATCTCATCCTGTTTGTCTTTCGGAAGATTTTCGATGGCCTGAAGAACATCTCCTAAACCACTGGTAACATCTGCACCGGCTTTTTCAAGTTCAGCTCCATATTTATCGAATACATCTTCAAAGAATACTTTTACAGCATGACCAAAAATAATAGGGTCAGATACTTTCATCATGGTAGCTTTCATGTGCAGAGAGAAAAGAACACCTTTATCCTGCGCATCTTTTACCTGCTCACGAAGAAACTTTAAAAGTGCCTTCTTGCTCATTTTCGTAGCATCGATCACCTCACCATCCAGAACTTTTAGTCCTTCCTTCAGGGTTTTAACTGATCCATCTTCTGAAGTAAATTCGATTTTAAGCGTATCATCCTTGGATAAGGTAACAGAACGTTCGTTCGCTCTGAAGTCACCTTCGTTCATCGTAGCAACGTGAGTTTTAGAATCTGCACTCCATTCTCCCATGCGGTGCGGATTCTTTTTAGCGAAATTCTTAACGGCTTTCGGAGCACGTCTGTCAGAATTTCCTTCTCTAAGTACCGGATTTACAGCACTACCTTTAACCTTATCGTATCTTGATTTTATATCCTTTTCTTCATCAGTGTTAGCATCATCCGGGTAGTCTGGAATAGCGAAACCTTTTGATTGTAATTCAGAGATAGCATTTTTCAATTGCGGAACTGAAGCGCTGATATTTGGAAGCTTGATAATATTTGCCTCCGGTTGTTTTGCCAGTTCACCAAGTTCAGCAAGATCATCTGCTACTTTTTGATCATCCTTGAGATAATCTGGAAATTGAGATAAAATTCTTCCGGCAAGTGAAATATCACGGGTTTCTAGACTTACGCCTGCTGCTTTGGTGAATGCTTCAACGATTGGCAGGAAAGAGTAAGTTGCCAGCATTGGAGCTTCATCAGTTTTGGTATAAATAATTTTTTCTTTCTGAGACATTTATTTTGTTTTTGATTGCAATAAGTTCAAAGAAAACCCTGGAACATTCCAGGGTATCGTCATACGCGCAATATACAGATTTTCACTCTTTTTTCCTAGAAGTCAGTAGATGATGAGCTGTTAAGAGATCTTAATTTAGAGCATAAAAAAAGCCATTTCATCTTATAACTAAAATGAAATGGCTTCAGAAACTGTAATTGATTCATTTTTAAACTAAGCTAAAACTCAATCGAATCATTACTGCTTCCAGAAAATCATAAATTCTAAAAGAAAATATGATCGAATAAGAAATCTTTCAAACTGGTTTTGATGTCCAAAACACTAATGTTATATAGAAAATTTCAAACTCTAGAAGTAAAAAAAACTCTTTACTTCCTTCAAGATCTAAAAATCCTTTTGTCATCTTAAATCTCTTACTTAAAGATAACTAATATAATTCTATNCTGAAAAGACTTTAACTTTTTGATAGTAAATGATTTGAACAAAAAAGCCCCGGAAGAACCGGGGCTTTTTTATTAGAATTGTTTATTCAGTTACAGCACGAAGAGCATTAATTCTTCCTTGTCCCAGGAATACACTTTTTCCATTACCATCAACCTTGTCAGCAGAATTTTCAAGTTGTCGCTGAACTTCTTTTGGTGACATTTTTCCATTCTTCGCAATGATCAAAGCAGCAACACCAGAAACATGGGGAGCAGCCATACTAGTACCAGAACTAAAATAGAAACCATTGTTATTACCAGCACTTAAGATCCCATCAAGACCATAACTAGGTCCATCAAAATCTCCACCTGGAGCAGCAACATCAACTAAAGATCTACCATGAGTAGTATAGCTGGAAGGAATATCAAAGTTTTGATCTGGAATACCTGGATAGTAAGCCTGAGGTGCAGTAGCACTCACAGTTACCACGTTGTTTAAACCACCAGGTAATTTGATATAAGAACTAAGTCCATCATAATTCTGAGCATCATTACCTGCTGAAGCAATTACCGTAGTACCTTGTGAAACTGCAAAATTAACCGCTCTTTGTTGTGCAGCGATAATATCACGAATGTAAACTGCAGGTATATGATAATCATTTCCATCAGCATCAGTTAACCATCCACTTTTTCTGAAGGTAGCACCCAAACTCATATTTACAACATCTGCGCCCATTTTTCCAGCGTACATAAGACCGGCATTGATCGCGCTAAATGGTCCGCTACCTGTTCTTTCACTCAATACTTTTACAGCTACCAGTTCAGCTTCCGGAGCTACACCAATGATACCATAATTAGTGTCTGCAGCTGCAATAGTTCCAGCGACGTGAGTACCATGGTTAAAACCTATATCATCACTAACTACATAACTTTCATTAGCAATAAAGGAAATGGAAAGCTCAGTATTTACGTTAGGCGCAAGATCGTAATGATCTGGATCGATTCCGGAATCTAGTACATAAACACTGGCTCCTTTACCTGTAAAACCAAGGTCCCAAGCCGCAGGTGCGCTGATGGCGTCAAGTCCCCACATGTAACCAACATCATAAAAGTATTCACCATCTGCTAAACTAGCTTCAGTTGCTTCTGCAGTTGGAATCCACTTAATTTCGTAATCTGGAATTACCGTAAGATTTTGTTCTTTTGCTTTGGTTAAAAGTGAAGCATCTTTAGTATTGATAACAGTCATTCCAATTTCAGGAAGAGTTCTTACAATACTTATATTTTCAGCATTCTTTAGAAAATTTAATGCAGCCTTTTTAGAAGTTTCATCTTCTTTACTAATAACCAGGTAATTAGTAAAAGATGGTTCAGCAAGTTCCGCTGAAACAACTTCGGCTTCCTCAAATCCCTCTTCATTTTTTTCACATGAAACTAGTGTAGCGCCGGCAAATAACATTAAGCCCATTAGCTTCCACACGCTGGTAATCGATCTTTTCATAAGTTTATTTTAGATTGAATTTTTGCGGAATTTAAGTGGAAATTTTCAGTTAATAAAACGTTAATTGTTAAATAATAGGTTTTAATCTAAAAGGGTTAATAATTATATGTAAACAGTCCATTACCGGTGCTTTTTCATCATCAATTTAACATTCCTGCTCAAGCAGTTCTCGTTAAGTATTAAACAAAAAAAAGCCCCGGAAGAACCGGGGCTTTTAAATATTTGTATGAGAAAGAATTATCTTCTGATAGCTTCTTTGATACGAGCTTTCTTACCAGTAAGTTCTCTAAAGTAGAAAATTCTTGCTCTTCTAACTTTACCTTTCTTATTGATCTCAATTTTTTGAATCGCCGGAAGGTTGATTGGAAAGATTCTTTCCACTCCAACAGTTCCACTCATCTTTCTAATAGTGAAGGTTTGAGATGATCCTGTTCCTCTTAACTGGATAACAACACCTCTAAAGAACTGTGTTCTTGTTTTCTGACCCTCTGTAATTTCGTAATAAACAGTAATAGTATCTCCTGCTGAAAATTCAGGAAGATCTTTTCTTGATACGAATTCGTCCTGAACAAATTTTACTAACGATTCCATTCTTAATAGTTTAAAGTAAATTCAAAAACAACATGCACGTTTCTCGCCAGAGGTTATTTTAGAATGAGTGCAAAATTAATTAAATAAAATTATTCTACAAGCCTGAATTTGAAAAAATTAATCATCATTCAAAAGATCAGGTCGAAGCGCTTTTGTACGTTTATAAGCCTGATCCTCACGCCATGCTTCTATCTTCGGAAAATTACCACTTGTAAGGATCTCCGGTACTTTCCAGCCCTTATATTCCGCAGGTCTGGTGTAAACCGGGGGAGCAAGCAAATCATCCTGAAAGGAATCTGTTAAGGCAGAAGTTTCATTTCCCAGAACTCCTGGAATCAATCGAATGATCGAATCACAAAGCACCGCGGCACCTAATTCACCACCCGACAATACGTAATCTCCAATACTGATCTCTTTAGTAATGAACTGATCGCGTACTCGTTGATCTACTCCTTTATAATGACCACATAAAATAATAAGGTTTTCATGCAGAGATAAACTGTTCGCGGTTCTCTGCTCCAGTCTTTCTCCATCTGGAGTCATATAGATCACTTCCTGGTACTCTCGCTCAGACTTTAGTTTTGAAATACATTTGTCTATAGGTTCGATCATCATTACCATTCCTGCACCACCACCAAATTGATAGTCATCTATTTGCTTATAGTTATCACTAACGTAATCTCTTAAATTGTGTAGGTGGATTTCTACGAGACCTTTTTTGATTGCCCGTTCCAGGATAGAAGCTTCAAAAGGACTCTTCAGAATATCTGGAACGACGGTAATGATATCTATACGCATTTCTGTAGAACTGAATCTTTATTAGATGTTCGGGTTATTCGACTTATTTCTTTCGTCCTGTAGCATTCTTCCAAGGCGTTGTTCCTTTTCAAGAGCCTTACTTCTATAGGTGTCAAATTCCTTTTCAGTTTCATCCAGCTTTTGCTGAGCATCTTTTGTCGCCGCATGTGAGCTTTTATATCTGAAGAATATAATAAGAAGGATCACAACCAGGGCACCAACGATTCCCCACATCATAGCCTTGTATCCACCTTTGGAAAATGGCATTCCCAAAAACATCAAAGCATCCTTTTCTTCGGTTACTCTTTGCAAGTCTTGTTGGGTAGAATCCAGATCTGCTTTTAGCTGCTGAATCTCATCGTTTTGTTGATCTACTGTATTTTTCTGAACTACGATCTCTTCTTTTAATTCGGTGATATAACTCCGGGTCGTATTTCTAAGTTCTATAAGCTTATCATAATCCACAACCTTATAACCCTGATAGTTGTTGGATTCCTTGATAAGGCTTGTAAACTCGTCCTGTATGGGCGTGTCTGTTTTAAGGCTGTCTGTCTGGGCATTCATCTGAAATACACTAGCAATAACAAAAGCAGCTACAATGTAAATTTTGTTACTCATCTTTTAGGTAATTGAAATTGTTTGGGTTAATACACTTCAACGGGCGAAAAATAGAGTTAGTATATTTCAGATTTTCGGACAGAAATTCGCCTATTCGTGCTTTTAAATTCTTTTGAGTCAGTTTATTATTTGAATTAAACCGCCGCAAAAATAAAAAAACCCTGCCAATGGCAGGGTCTAAATGTTTAAAAATTTTGAGATTCTAATAATAGGTGAATCTTCTAACTTTTGCAATATATTTTGCGAGTCTAATTACCTGGTGGCTGTATCCGTATTCGTTATCATACCATATATATAGGATCACGTTTTTACCATCTGCAGATACAATTGTAGCATTGCTATCATAGATCGCCGGGGCAGAAGAGCCTATAATGTCTGAAGATACCAGTTCATTGTCTACAGAATATTGTATTTGCTCAACAAGTTCACCTTCCAGTGCGTATTTTTTAAGGATCGAATTAACTTCCTCAAGGCTGGTTTCTTTTTCCACTTCAAGATTCAGGATCGCNAGNGAACCATTAGGTACCGGTACTCTAATCGCGTTTGAAGTTAGTTTACCTTCAAAAACAGGCAGTGCTTTGGAAACTGCTTTTCCTGCTCCAGTTTCAGTAATCACCATGTTAAGCCCTGCAGCTCTTCCACGACGATATTTGCTATGCATATTATCGACCAGGTTCTGGTCATTCGTATAAGCATGAATAGTTTCAAGATGTCCATGTACCACACCGAAAGAATCCTGAACTGCTTTTAGAACGGGGGTTATGGCATTGGTGGTACAGGATGCAGCTGAGAAAATATCAACGCTATCTGGATCATGTTCCTTCTGGTTTACACCATGAACGATATTTGGGATTCCTTTTCCAGGGGCAGTTAAAAGAACTTTTGCAGCTCCTTTAGAACTCAAATGTCTTGTAAGCGCTTCCTTATCTCTAAAGGCNCCGGTGTTATCGATCACAAGAGCATGATTGATACCATATTGAGTATAATCAATATCTTCCGGCTGGTTAGCTGAAATCATATGAACCGTAGTCCCGTTGATGATCAATGCTGAATTTTCAACGTCTACATTTACAGTTCCGCTGAAGGGTCCGTGAACAGAATCGCTCTTCAGGAGTGAAGCACGTTTTTCAAGAACACTCTGGTCTACATTGCCCCGGGTTACGATCGCTCTAAGTCTAAGCTGATTTCCTTTCCCGGTTCTTGTCATCAATTCACGAGCAACCAGTCTTCCAATTCTTCCGAAGCCATATAATACGACATCTTTCGGGGTAACTACCTCATTTAATTTAGCATCACTCAGTTTGCTGCTCACAAATGCCATCGCATTATTATGAGTTTGACCGTCAAGATGATATTCGTAGGTAAGTTTTCCAATATCCAGCTTCGCTGGCGGAAGATTTAATCCCTGAATTGCCTTNGCGATCTCTACCGAATCAAANATNGATATAGGTTTACCTACAAATTCTCCTGCATATTCATGAAGGTCCAGAATATCGCTAACATTTTTATTNATTAACTGATTTCTGAATAAAACGAGTTCGATCGATTTGTCATACCAAAGGTCGCTAACGATGTTGATAAATTCAACCGTTGCTTTGCGACGATCTGCCTGGAATGAAAGTTCTTTTTCGTAAACTTTATTAAAGTCCATTTTGTGTTGTGATGTTATAATTTTCGGCAAAAGTATATATTTCAAACGTTTTCGTAAAGGTTTTTGATATAAAAAAACCCTTCAATTATGAAGGGCTTTTTGATTGTTTGGAATATCACTTATCTCCAGATCATACGTTGCTTTTCACCTTTTAAATTATGATAAGTAATGACGATAGGATTTGACTTTTTTCTATTTTCCATGATTTGTTCCACATCTCCAATAGAATTGACTTTTTTATTATTAATCTCAGAAATGATACCACCTATTAATTCTGAAGATGGAAGATCATCGGTAAGCATTCTACTAATACGAACACCGTTGGGGGCATTGTGCTTTTCAAGCTCTTCTTTAGTGGTATTAGCAACTTCAAAGCCTAGAGTAGGAAGAGAGTAAGTTTCAAGTTTGGTAAGCTCAATTTCAACAGTTTTAGATTCTCCGTTTCGTATCAAGTGTACTTTTACTATATCTCCAGGTCGTTTGGAATTGATGTAACCGGTAAGATCTGAAAACTTTGCGATCTCAATTTCATCAATCTTTCTAATAACGTCGAATTCCTGAATTCCGGATTTCTCTGCACCACTACCAGGAGTAACTGCACCAACGATAACACCCTGTGAAATATTGAGATTACGGTCATTTGAAATTTGCTCATTCAACGTTCCTCCTCGAATTCCAAGAATTCCTTTTTGAACATCTCCGTATTCCATGATGTCTTCAACGATCTTTCTCGCGTTATTAGAAGGGACAGCAAATGCGTATCCAATATAGCTGCCACTAGGAGAGGTAATCGCTGTATTAATACCAATTAATTCACCGTTAATATTAACTAGAGCACCACCACTGTTTCCTGGGTTAATGGCGGCATCTGTCTGTATGAACGATTGCGGCGAACTGTCGTAAACATTGAGATCTCTCGCTTTTGCACTTACGATACCGGCAGTAACAGTTGATTTTAAATTAAAAGGGTTCCCAACGGCAAGCACCCATTCTCCGATTTTAGCATTATCTGAATCTCCAAACGGAATGTAATCAAGTTCTTCTTCCGGTTCAACTTTGATAAGCGCAATATCAAAAGCAGGATCACTACCAATCACTTCAGCAGTATAGGTTTTATTGTTATTCAAAGTAACCTCGATTTCGCTCGCTCCTTTAATAACATGGTTATTCGTAACGATATAACCATCTGGAGTTATGATAACTCCAGATCCAGCACCCTGTAAAGCGCGACCACCTTCAGTACCATAAGGGTTATACTCCCAAATGCTTCTTGGTCCTCCTTTAAAGACGGCCACGTTTTTCACGTGCACCACAGCATGTATGGTCTTTTCCGCAGCATCTGTAAAATCAACATTTGTCCCGTAATTAGGAGTATTACTAACAGGTAGGAAACTCTCTGTGGGTTGACTGTTGGTTTGGTAGGATCTGGTATTGTCATCTTCTANCAGCAACTTATAACTTCCCAGGGTCATGGCGCCTCCAAGAGCAGAGACTAAAATTAGATTTACTATTNTTTTCATTTTCGGATGTTATTTAATTATTTAACCTTTAATTTTTCAAACTTAGTATTCAAATTGCGATTTTTAACGACCATTTAACAGGCTATGATTTCTGTTCAAAATCGTATATTCGCGCCTCTTGAAAATGAAGAAATGAATCTAGAATTCTATAANTACCAGGGCACCGGNAACGATTTTGTCATGATCGATAACCGTGANCTNAAAGTATCCAAAAATAATACCAAATTGATCAAACAGCTGTGTGACAGGAGATTCGGGATTGGGGGTGACGGACTCATCCTGCTCGAAAAACCTGATGTTGCTGAAGACGATTTTAAGATGGTCTATTTTAATGCAGACGGCAATCCAAGTACCATGTGTGGGAATGGAGGACGCTGTCTGGTCGCCTTTGCGAACTACCTGGGAATCGTTGAAAAAACCGCCCGGTTTACTGCAATAGATGGGCCGCATGAAGCTACGATCAGCGATGGTATTGTAAGTTTGAAAATGCAGAATGTTGCAGATGTCAAACTTCAGGAGGAATATAGTTTCCTGGATACCGGTTCTCCGCATCACGTGATCTTTGTGGAAGATGTGCAATCTGAAGACGTTCAGCGGAAGGGTTCAGAAATTCGGTATTCTGAAATGTATAAAGATAATAATGGCACAAATGTAAATTTTGTGCAGCAAATCAATAACGAGGTTCTGAAGGTACGTACTTATGAACGCGGAGTGGAGGACGAGACCTTTTCCTGTGGTACTGGAGTTACAGCAGTGGCAATCGCGGCCTACCAGACTGGTAAGATCCAGAATAAGGAAGTTAAGCTTGAAACACCTGGAGGTTCTTTGGAAGTAAAGTTTGAGAAAACTGATTCAGGATTTGAAAATATCTGGCTAACAGGACCGGCTGTTCAGGTTTTTAAAGGAGAAATTGTATGTTAACATTAAATGGAAAGAAAATATTCCTAAGAGCGCTGGAGCCGGAAGATCTGGATTTTGTTCATGAAATTGAAAATAATGAAAGTTTCTGGGAAGTAAGTTCAACGCAAACGCCATATTCCAAATTCTTGATTCGCCAGTATATTGAGAATGCACACCGCGATATTTATGATATTAAACAGTTAAGGCTTGTAATTTGCACTAAAAGGGGTAGAGCTGTAGGGCTTATCGACGTTTTCGATCTTGATATTAAGGATCAGCGTGCTGCTCTTGGTATCCTGATCGCAGATCCTAAAGATCGCAAAAAAGGCTACGGAAGAGAAAGTCTTTCGTTGTTATGCGATTTCTGTTTTACTCACCTGGGATTGCACCAGGTTTACGCAAATGTAACTGAAGGCAACGAAGACAGTAAGAAGGTCTTTGAAAAGAATGGCTTTAGAAAAGTAGGCTTAAAGAAAGACTGGAGCATGCATAATGGGGAATATAAAGATGAATTACTTTATCAATTGATCAACGATGTACATTAAGAAAATTATTCTGGCAATTGCTATTCTGGGCTTAATTGGCGCAGGTATTTTTAGTTATTATATATACAATAGCATCTTCACCTCAAATATTAAAATGGAGGACTCAGAGAAAGTAGTGTATATTCCAACTGGCGCTACATTCCAATGGGTTCTTGATACGCTGGATCCTTATATTAAAGACAAAGAGTCTTTTAGACTGGTGGCCGAGAAGAAAGGTTATGCTTCTAAAGTCAGACCAGGAAGATATACTATCGAAAAAGGGATGAATAATAATGATCTGGTGAACAGGTTGAGAGTTGGAAACAATCCGGTAAAGGTAATTTTCAATAACCAGGAACGTCTGGAAAATCTGGCGGGTAGGATATCTCAGCAAATCGAAGCAGATAGCGTGGAGTTGCTAAAAGCCTTTAAAAATCCTGAATTTCTAGCTGAAAATGATTTAGATCAGAACACAGCTTTAGGAATGTATATACCAAACCAGTATGAGTTCTACTGGAATACATCTGCGGAAGAATTTCAACAGCGAATGAAAAAAGAATATGACAGGTTCTGGACTACAGAGAAGCTAGAAAAGGCTGAACAAATTGGTTTAACTCCATCTGAAGTGATCACCATTGCCTCAATTGTTCAAAAAGAAACAGCAAAGGTTGATGAGCGCCCAAGAGTAGCAGGTGTTTATATGAACCGATTCAAGAATGGCTGGAAGCTCGATGCAGATCCAACGGTCATTTATGCCATCAAGAGAAAAACTCAGAATTTTGACACGATCATCAAACGAGTTCTTTATAAAGATCTGAAAATAGATTCACCTTATAATACCTATAAATATTCTACACTGCCGCCAGGACCAATCTGGATGCCCGACATCTCATCTATTAATGCGGTACTAAATTACGAGGATCATGATTATTTCTATTTCGTAGCAAATGTTGAAAATTTTGGTTACCATAAATTCGCTAAAAACTTAGCGCAGCATAACCGGAATAAGCAGGAATATGTGCGTTGGATTAACAAGCAGGGGATTAGACGTTAGTAGCTAATTTCTTACGGAATGTTTAACGTATTGAACTACAATAAGTTATCTTAAAGTTAATTCCATTAATACTTTAAATAAGCTTTAACATACTGTTAGTCAGTTTATTAAAAAATGTCGTACATTTGCGCCGCGAATATGAGGAGGGTGAATTTCAAATAATTGAACCACCATTAACTTCTCAAAAACACATGTCATGAGAAAGAAAATTGCAAAATTTTCAATCTTGCCTCTTGCAGCAGGCTCTATTTTTTTTAGTTTTTCAACGAAAAAAGCTGCAAATCTTGATTTGGAAGATTACTCAACTTATGATCTGGAACTTGATTATACTGTTCCTGATGTGCGAGATGAGATCGAACCCAAATTTCAACTTTCAACGACTTCTCCGTTTCTTGGGAAATCCTATGTTGGTTTTAAGGAAGCCCTGGCTTTTAAAGAATCTCGTGGTGATTACAAATCCATAAACGAATTTGGTTACCTTGGAAAATACCAGTTTGGTAAAGGAACTTTAGAATTGGTAGGTGTTTACGACACTATGGGATTTTTGAATTCACCAGCTTTGCAGGAAGCTGCCTTTTATGCTAATGCATCCAGAAATAAGTGGATCTTGCAGCGTGATATCAAACGATTTGTTGGTAAAAATATAAACGGAGTTATTGTGACAGAATCCGGGATTCTTGCAGCAGCACATTTAGCAGGACCTGGAAGTGTTAAGAAGTATTTGCGTAGCTGGGGTGCACAGGCTTTCAGTGATGCATTTGGTACTACAATAAAGACTTATATGAAGCGTTTTGGTGGTTACGATACATCATTTGTAACTACTACCAAAAATGCCAGAGTAGATTTTGGAAATTTAAACGAAGCTTAAAATTACAGATCCTTTTGGATGATAAATATAGCCGGTCTCTTATGGAGGTCGGCTTTTATATTTCTCCAGTCTGCTGCTGTTGCCGTTTTAATGAATTCAGTACTTAGGGTAAGATCGCAGGCAACGCATATCCTGGTAGCTGGATGTAGCGTTTGAACTAGGTCTTCCAGAAATTTATTATTCCTGTACGGCGTTTCTATAAAGATCTGAGCTTGATTTTTATCTGCTGAAATCCTTTCCAGGTTTTTGAGTTCGTTCTTCCTTTCTTTTTTATCGATAGGAAGATATCCATGAAAAGTAAAGCTTTGACCATTCATTCCGCTAGCCATCATAGCAAGTAGAATAGAACTGGGGCCTACCATTGGAACCACCTGTATGTTGGCGTCATGAGCCAGTCTTACAATTTCGGCACCTGGATCCGCTACTCCGGGACAACCCGCTTCACTCATNANTCCCATGTCTCTTCCGGCTTTAGCAGCATCAAGAAATGTTGTAATTTCTGAAGCTTCTGTAAATTTATTCAAAGCTGAAAGATTAAGGGAAGGTTGTGATTTTTNAGGAAGAATTTCTTTGATAAATCTTCTNGCGGTCTTTTCATTTTCNACAATAAAATCATCGATATTCGAAATGATTTCAGCGTTGATACCCGGGAAAATTTTATCTGCNTCTGAAGCGCCTAGACCAACGGGTATTAGGTAGAGTTTACCTGAATTTGAAGCATCAGAACTCATAATTCTCCGGATTCAAGTTTTCTTTTTAGTTCATCTGTTGCTTCATCCAACATCATATAAACGTTTTCAAAGCCCTGATCACCTCCATGATATGGATCTGGTACATCTACATTTTCTGATGGGAATATTTCTTCGAGAATCAAATGTACTTTCTGGCGTTCCTCGTCAGTTTCTGCCATGGCGATCACATCCTTAAAATTAGAATTATCCATTACGAAAATATGATCGAAGTCCTGGAAATCTTTTTTGCTGAATTGTCTTCCTCTTTGCTGGGAAATATNGAGACCATTNTTNCTNGCAATGGCNATCGATCTTNTNTCTGGTTCNGAATCAACNTGCCAGTCACCNGTTCCTGCNGAATCNACAAAAACNNTTTCNGGNTCAACTTTGGATTTAAGAATACCCTCGGCCAGCGGCGATCTGCAGATATTCCCGAGACACACCATCAATACCCTGGTTTTCATAAATATGTAATTTTATAAAGTGAGCTTTTTGTTGAGGTCTTCAACAAATTTCTTGAATTGCTTATCTGTAGAGGCAAGATTATCTACGGTCTTACACGCATGTAGAACGGTAGCATGATCCCTGCTTCCAATTTGAGAACCAATACTTGCCAATGAAGCTTTTGTGAACTTCTTCGCAAAGAACATTGCAAGTTGCCTGGCTTGTACAATATGACGTTTTCTCGTTTTGGANTGTAAAGTATCTACATCCATTTGAAAGTAATCACTTACAACCTTNTGAATGTAGTCTATGGAAACTTCACGCTTCGTATTTTTCACGTAGTTATCTACGATCTTTTTCGCAAGTTCCAGAGTGATGTCTTTCTTATTAAAAGAGGAGTGAGCAATTAATGAAATAATAGCACCTTCCAGTTCCCTGATATTAGTTTTGATATTATTAGCCAGGAATTCCACGATATCTTCAGGCATTTCTACGCCATCACGATAAAGTTTATTTTTAATAATGGAAACGCGAGTTTCAAAATCTGGATTTTGAAGTTCAGCAGATAGTCCCCATTTAAATCTTGACAGCAGGCGTTGTTCAATATCCTGCATATCTACCGGAGCCTTGTCACTGGTTAAAATGACCTGTTTCCCGTTTTGATGTAGATGGTTGAAAATATGGAAGAACACGTCCTGTGTTCCTGCTTTCCCAGATAATAGCTGGATATCATCGACCACCAGAACATCTATGATCTGGTAGAAGTGAATGAAATCATTACGATTATTCTTCTTGACAGATTCAATGTATTGCTGGGTAAATTTTTCCGCAGAAATATAAAGAACTGTTTTCTCTGGGTATTTATCTTTGATCTCAACACCAATAGCGTGCGCCAAATGCGTTTTCCCAAGTCCTACACCACCAAATATCAATAAAGGATTAAAGGAAGTACCTCCAGGCTTATTTGCAACAGCGAGTCCAGCGGAACGGGCTAGTCGGTTTGACTCACCTTCAAGGAAATTATCAAAATTATAATTTGGATTTAGCTGAGACTCGATCTTTACATTCCGAATTCCAGGAATAATGAAAGGATTCTTAAGTTCTGGACTCTTGTTCTTTACAGGNACATCTACTTCCTGAGAAGCCATCTGCGACCTTTGTGTGCTAGGGATCTTCTCTGTAAAAGGTAATTTGTTACCGTACGTATTCTCCATTTTGATCACATAGACCAATTTCGCCTTATCTCCTAGTTCACGTGTAAGAGAAACCTTTAATAACTTCACATAATGTTCTTCCAGCCATTCGTAGAAAAATTTAGAAGGCACCTGGATACTCAGGGCACAATCCGTTAGTTTCACTGCTTGGATAGGTTCAAACCATGTTTTGTAAGCTTGAGGTGTAATGTTATCCTGAATAAAAGACAGACAGTTATTCCAAACCGATTGCGCAGTTTTTGACATTATTAGTTAGACGTTATTTTAGGTTAGTAGAAAGTTCTAAAGTGGCTTTTGAAGCATATAAATCTTCAACTTGAGCAAAGCAAATATGTGAACAAATTATCTAATAAAAAAACCAAATTCGGGTTGAATTTTAAGAAAAATTATTGCATACTTGATTCTGAGCCTGAATATAAAAAACCTTTCTGTGAAAGGCGACAAAAATCACATGAAATCACACGAAACCTCTGTTAAAGTACGATATGCCGAAACCGATCAAATGGGAGTCGTACATCATAGTATTTATCCGCAATACCTTGAAATTGCTAGACTTAACTGGCTAGATACACTTGGCATCTCCTACAAAAGTATGGAAGAGGAAGGGATAATGTTGCCGGTATTCGAATTAAATTTAAAATATCACAAACCGGTTACTTTTGATGAAAATATCAGGATTGAGACCCGCCTTCGCGAAGAGCCAAATGTTAAAATTATATTCGACTATTCTCTTTACAATGAACAGGGAAATCTGGTAACTACCGGCTACACTGTGCTCGTATTTATGGATGCAAAAACCAGGAAGCCGGTTAGGTGTCCAAAATATATGTTAGAGGCGCTTGGTTATTGATCTTCCAATCTTGAAATCTCAACTTTATAGGTATTNTCGAACTTATTATAAATGCTTTCGACGTCACTTTTTCTAACTGCTATAAAAATTTTGCAATCCAATTCTAGTTTTTGGTCGATGACGTTCAAATTGTTTTTTTTGATCACTTGCATGACTTTGTTCATTTCAGGATAATCAAATTTTATTACGAAAACCTCATCGATGGTTCGCTTTAGAATATTTGAAGATTCCAGAGCCATTTGCGCTGCAGTTTTATAGGCATTAATGAGTCCGCCAACACCTAGCTTGACTCCCCCGAAGTATCGAACTACGACAATCAGGATATTGGTGACGTCAAAACTTTGTATCTGTCCATAGATTGGCATTCCTGCCGAGTTTGAAGGCTCTCCATCATCATTTGCACGATAGTGATGGTCTTCTTCGGCCTTACCTGTTTGCCAGGCGTAACACCAGTGTCTTGCCTTGTGGTGGGAAGCACGTAATTCTTCCAGATGTTTAGCCGCTTCTTCTTCAGTTTTAATTGGAAATGCGTATCCGTAGAACTTGGAATTACGATCCTTAAATAATACTTCCGGGGATGCTTCAGTAATAGTTTGATACGTGTCCTTCATATGGCTGAATTCGTTACTAGAATTATACTAATCATAGCTAGAATAAGGCCTATCCAGTTTTTCCGAATAAGTTGTTCTTTAAAAAGCACGATTCCCACGATCGTTGAAAGTGCGACTATACTCACGTGATTGATCGTAAATATGGTTGAGCTCTCGTATCCTTCACTCCTTAAAGCCAGAACAAGGAAGTAAATAGAGAAGTAATTTGGCACCCCTAAAGCTATGCCGCCTAGTAAATTTTTAAACTGAAGCTTTAATTCGCCCCGAACCGCCTGGAAGATCATCACCAGCACCCCAAGGATTCCAGCTGTTGCGAAGATGGTCGAACTAAAAAGACCTACATCGGTTTTCGAAACATAACTGGTTTCAAGAAATTTTAAACTGGTATCAATAATTCCGCTTCCCAGAAATACCAGCAGTGGAAAAATAAGATTTTGCCATTTTATACTTATTCCATCTTTGGTTTTTATAGAAGTTAGATATACTGCTACTAATGCAAGTAATATTCCAGCAATCTTCAGAACTCCGGTGCTTTCATTATAGAGGAATATTCCGCAGAAAACAGGAATAGCAACCGACATTTTTGTGGCTACTGCTACTACAGATAGTCCGCTTTTCTGGGTGGTAATCGCTGCGAGGTTAAAAACGGTTATAAATAGCACTCCTAGCATTAAGGCCCCGGGAAACCATTTTTCAGAAGGAACAGCAGTAAAATCTGAGCCTTCAATAAATCCAAAAAAACCTACAGTACAGGCAATAAAATAATTGATTACGATCGCCTGCAAAGTATTTACTTCGTACTTTTTGTAAAGTCTGAATACAATAAAAATAATCGTGGATGAAAGAACGCTTAGAAGCAGATAGATCAAAATAACTCTTTTTTAGTGGTGAATAGATCGATTACATCCTCGCGGGTTGGTTCAAGGTTCCATACGTGCATTCCCAATGCGGCCGCAGCCTGAGTATTCTCAGCAGTATCATCTATAAAAAGGCATTCCTCTGCAATGAGCTTATGTTGCTCGAGTACAAACTCGAATATCTCGGGATTGGGCTTGCGCATTCCTATTTCGTGTGACAGATAAAATGCATCAAAACAGCTTTTAAAGTCCTCGTAAAATGGAATCCTTGACTTTATATTTTCAATATGATTGTCATTCGTGTTGCTCAGTAAAATGAGTTGGAACTTCTTTTTTTCTGCTAATTTCTGAAGAAACTGAAGTCGGTATTTCGGGAAGTCCAGTAAAATTGAATTCCAGGAATCTAGAAAATCTGAATGTTGTAATTGTGGAAATTCAGTTCTATAGATATTTGATATTTCATCTGAAGTNACAAATCCCTGCTCATAATCACGATTCCGGCTATGGATATGTTCTGGCAATTCNTCTATCTGTATCTTTCTAAGGTTTTGCTGAGTNGCAGCTTTATCGAGATTGATAAACACATCCCCGAAATCAAATATTAGGGTCTTAATCATTGTCGCTATTTCTGAAGATTTCTAAAAGATCTGTTTCGATTTGATGAGTAGAAGCTGGTTTTCCATCTAGTTTCGGAGCTTTAACACCATCACNAAAATAGTTGTCACCTGTAAAAACTCGCGCTTCATCCCAAAGNTTNGACGTAATAAATTGTTTTAGGATATTTGCTCCACCTTCTACGATAAGCGATTGGATTTCCTGTTCATAACAGATCCTGCAAATTTCCTTCGCGATAGTCTCTGAAAATTCAATGTTCTGGTAAACAAGGTTTTCGTGCTTCTTCTCGGTTATTTTTTCGTTTAGAACGATTGTTTTTATTGACAGATCGAAAAGTGCCAGATCTTTGGGCAGTTTTAATTCNCNGTCAATAACCAGTCGAACAGGCGGAGTNCCNGACCAGTTTCTAACATCTAAACGAGGATTATCTGCCTTCGCCGTACCTGTGCCTACCAGGATTCCGCTTTCTTCACTACGCCACTTATGAACCAGTTGTTTGCTATACCTGTTCGAAATCCAGACCGGTCGGTTGGTTTCTTTAGTTTCTGGAGCAAGAAACAGGTCTCGGGTTTGGGCCCATTTTAGAATAATGTAAGGTCTTTGTTTTTTGTGAAAAGTAAAAAATCGCTTGTTGAGCGCATTGCATTTCTCTTCAAGAATCCCAACCTGAACCTCTTTTCCTGCCTCCAATAATTTTTTAATTCCGCGGCCGGCAACTTTTGCAAAGGGATCCATTGTGCCAATGGCGACTTTCGGAATTCCCCTCTCAATTATGAGATCACTACAGGGTGGTGTTTTTCCAAAATGACTACACGGTTCCAGACTCACATAAATAGTAGAATCTTTTAATAGCTCCTGATCCTGAACCGAATTAATGGCATTTACCTCGGCATGAGCTTCGCCCGCTTTCTGGTGCCATCCTTCACCAATGACCCTGTTTTTATGAACGATCACGCTGCCTACCAGCGGATTGGGATAGGTGCTTCCCAGGCCGTTTTCGGCCAGTTGTATACAGCGTTTAATGTATTTTTCGTGTATATTCACAGCACAAAAATAGAATTAATTAGGCAGAATGAATACATGGAAAATTCGGGAAATNAAAGCCGAAGATAATCAACANGTTAAGCATTTAATCCAAAGTGTGTTAGTAGAAATGGGAGTTCCTAAAGTTGGAACCGCGTATGAGGATAAAGCATTAGAGGATATGACCGCGGAATATGATGGAGACAGGAAAGCATATTTTATAGTCGAAGAAAACAATAAAGTTATAGGTGGAGCTGGCATTGCTGCCTTAAGAGGAACTGAAGAACCCATTTGTGAACTTCAGAAAATGTATTTCCTGCCTGAAGCGCGAGGTAGAGGAATTGGGACGAAAATGATCAATACCTGTATGGATTTTGGCAGGCAGCATTCTTTTGAGAAATGTTATATAGAAACACTTCCCTACATGGAAAACGCGCGTAAACTTTACCACAAAAGCGGATTTGAAACTGTGGAGAAGCCTGTAGGTGATACCGGTCATTACAACTGTACAGTTTATATGCTTAGAGATCTATAAGGCNGGAAAATTGATGCAGTTATCAGATTTTAAAAAACGATTTTTCGAGGAGCTTTCAGGTTCTTACCCTGAAACTGAAGTGCAATCGTTCTACTTTTTAATGACGCAGCATTACCTGGGGAAAACAAGGCTGGACCTGGCGCTTGAACCCAGGTATGAACTTTCAGAAGAGCAAAAGGAACAATTTCAGAAGGCATTGGAAAGGTTAGAAAAATATGAGCCGATTCAGCATATTCTTGGAGAGACAGAATTCTTCGGACTCCGGTTCAAAGTTAGCAAAGATGTACTTATACCCAGACCTGAAACTGAAGAGCTGGTATCATGGGTTCTTGAGGACCTTTCTTCGGAAGAGAAATCCATCAGGATCCTGGATATTGGATCGGGTAGTGGTTGTATCCCTGTAAGCCTGGCTAAAAATTTAAATACTGCGGAAGTACATTCCTGGGACGTTTCAGAAGAAGCTTTAAAAATTGCTGTTTTCAATGCAAAGATCAATAATGTACACGTGAATTTTCAACTGAAGGATATTCTGCAAACTGAAGATCTGGAACAGGAATATGATCTCATTGTTTCCAATCCGCCTTATGTACGTAACCTGGAGAAGAAGGAGATGCATTTCAATGTGCTTGATCACGAACCTGCACTTGCGTTGTATGTGGAGGATGAAGATGCACTCTTATTTTACAGGAAAATTAGCGAATTGGCGGCCAAAAATCTTAAAATTGGAGGTAGTTTATATTTTGAAATCAACCAGTATCTGGGTAAAGAAACTTTAAGTCTGGTGCAAGG